>LIDZ01013775.1_pt2 | contig 378393 bp, 367 predicted proteins | sample 644651 | NCBI WGS metagenome assembly LIDZ01 (sample SAMN03856242, study PRJNA289617) | food metagenome | isolation source: wine grapes on drying loft during traditional withering process | host: Vitis vinifera cv. Corvina | place: Italy: Gargagnago di S. Ambrogio di Valpolicella | collected 2014-01
GTAATAAAAGCTAATTCAACCAATATCCATTATCTACTTATAATTCCAATAACCATCATAAAAAGAGGACCTACAATTATTAACCCTACTATTACTGCAAAAAATTTAAGTGGAGTTGATAGTCCTCTTTTTTCATGAATCGCATCTAATTTTCGATTAATTTTTTTAAGTTCATCAAGTATTTCGTGATTCAACTCTTCCGACATTCCCCAAACCCTCCCATTTAAAATTCTAATCATATCTACCATCATATTCCACTTTTGTTTTCATATTAATTCAACTATCCTGTCCGTTAGGTGAACGAAAGGCTACCGAATGGGCCGGCATCCTCCCACTATTGTTAATTGAACAAACGTGTCCCATTGGCTTAATATAAAATGGTCTAAGTACCAGTTTTCTTCATCAGCATCGCAGAAACGAGATAGACAATAAGAACTGCACCAAAGAGGTTCCAAATACTCGGTATTGACACGATAGATAGATAAAGACCATAAGGGAGCGACCAGACAAACACAATACACATTAAGATTCGATTTTTCAAAAACGAAGCTACAATTCCTACAAAAGCGGGAAGAATCAACATTGTATAAAAGACTGTAATCGTTCCACTATTCGGTGGTGTACTTGAATACGGATTCCAATACAAAAAAACAGCACACAAAATAATGCATCCGACGGAAGCAACTATGCCAAAGATAAAATTTTTCATTAATGACCTCCCTACTTAATATTAACATTGCATTTCAAGCATCAGTTACAAAATCATCCGATTGTGATCTCTAATTATTTTCAATATCCATTTCCGTTATACTGCCCGTTAGCGTAATGATGACCTGTCATCTATGGTACGGTTCACCGTAATGTATCTAAACACAAAGTAGAGTTTGACCACAAAATATACATCAGTATATAAAGACAAAGCCACTCCTGACAAATGGAGTGGTTTCTTTGGATAGAACTTCTCTTTTATGGAACTATCGTTCCGCTAAATCAAGGGGGAGTAGTATTTCTAACATATTTTATTCCAACTCTAAAACTGATTCGCCACTAATTATCGTACCGTTATTCTTACCTTCACAAATTTCTTTCATCGAGCCTGGTTTATCGAAGTTAAACACATGCATTGGCAGATTGTAGTCTCTTGCCAAAATGAAAGCTGATTGGTCCATTACCTTTAAGTTTTGTTTTAAAACGTCGTTATAATGAAGCGAACGAAATTTCCTTGCATCTTTATCATATTTAGGGTCTGCATTAAGAACACCATCAACACCTTGTTTTGCAACTAATAAAGCATCACAATTAACCTCGATGGCTCTTTGTACTGAAGGATAGTCTGTTGTAACGTAAGGTTGACCGTTCCCCCCTGCAAAAATTACAATATAGCCTTTTTCTAGATGGTGGATTGCTCTTAGACGGATGTATGGTTCTGCAACTGAAGTAATAGGTATTGCCGTCATTACCCGTACTTCCTTTTTGGTCTTGGCTTTAAGAACTCCACGAAGCATTAAACTATTTACTACAGTCGCAAGCGTTCCAATGTTATCAGCTTCTGCCCTTTCTATCCCCCAGCTTTCCGCCATATTACCTCTGAAAATATTACCCCCACCTATAACTAACGATACTTCAACGCCTAAGTTTACTACTGACATAATTTCATCCGCGATATGGTCTAACCTTTCTGGCTCAAAACCAAATTCAGAGTTTCCTGCGACTGCTCCACCACTTAGCTTAACGAGAACCCTTTTGTACCTTGACAATTATTACACCCCCATAAAATAAAAACACTAAAGCAATATATGCTTTAGTGTCCTAATGGAATGGAAATATGAAAATACGCAAGTCGACTGAATGTAAGTCTTCCGTTTCCACCTCATACTTCCACTCCTTCCATGTTTTTTCCATCAACTAATTTTACATTACGTGAAGGTAAATTGCAATTACCGTAACCTACATATTTTACTTGTTATCGTATCGCTTTAAATTATATTCAAAGTCGGTCGATGGATGTGCATATGGCATTTCTAAAAACACCAAACATAAAAAAGATGTAAACCACCCCCCACCCTTACCACCTCGTCAGACCGCCTAGAATCCAATCTGACGTGTTTTATACATTGCTCCCTTATGGGTTAAGGACAATCATTAGAAGCCAACACAGACCCGCTTCCGCACCTAATTGAGCATGTCAAAAAGTATACTTTTGGTGACTCTGCATTTTGCGAGCTATACTGTGTGTCGTAAACATAGATAAACATTTTGAAACGGTTCATATTAAAGACACCATACTTTGAAATACAAAATCAGCCAACAATTCTGATATGATGTAGGCTAATTTACGGTGATCCGTATCATGAATATAAGGCGTTGTTACGTTATCCTGCCCGTTAACTTAATAAAAAGAGCAGGATACCGAAGCACCTGCTTATCAATGTGTATTATTCAACTATCGTTACCCGTTAGCTGAACAAGGAGATTTTTTAATTATGATGCAGTTTCCATACAAAAGTAGGTAATCTACACAAAAAAAACGCAGAGTTGTTGGTTTTAACTCTGCGTTTTTTGGGTTATGCGGTCATTTTTTTTCAAATTTTCGAGCTAGTTTTAATGCACCTTGATCGATATATTTCATATAATAATGCGACAAAATAAATAAGGGCACCATGGAAACCATAAACGTAATTGCATAGGCAAGATTATAACTAAAATGATGAATCACTTTACTAAACAGGAACGCGGAGAATGTATTTAGGAAAGTGAAATGAATGAGGTAAAGGGAAAATGAAATCTGTCCTAAATAAGCAAATGGTTTCCATCCAAACACATGCTGCAGCACTTTTAAACGAAGCAGAGCAAACAAAATCATAGCAGAACCTAGGGTTCGTGCAAGAAGTCGTGGATCGATGTTAAATTGAATCCATTCATTGATATTTTTTGTCCACACTTCTATGGGTTCGTACATAGTCCCCATTAATGGAGTATAAGGCGCCGAACCTAAGTAAATCCCCATTAAAAGCACAAGTACTGTCGTTATTTTACCTTGGACCCATTTGTGCTTGAGCAAATCGGCAAGCAGCATTCCCCACAAAAAAGCGATGAAATAGGTTTGAATAAAAGCAATGGATAAGACCACATACACAATCCATCTTTTTTTCACTCGTCCAAATAAAGCAAGAAAACCGAAAATTAAAAAAGAACCTAATAGCTCATTGTCCAAAGGACTGGATTGTAAGGATGTGCTTTAAAACGGAAAAACGGATCAAAAATAGCAGCCTTGATAACGGTATATACATTTGTATCTAAAGCGTAGTAGTTCTTTTTCATATCCGTCCATGTTGTTCCCCATATTTCTTGGAGATGAAAGGCATTCGTAATAATTGCTAGATACACAAGCAATACGGATACCGCTGCCGGCACGGCAAGCCGAATGTACCTTCGTATGGCGCTGGAATGCAACAATTTTTGAAAGGTCTCACTATCGAGCTCTTTTTCAAACATTTTGACACTGAGCACATAACCACTTAGCACAAAAAACAAACAAACGGCAAATTGTCCATTATAAAATAAATTAATCGGAGAATGTCCGTACCAGATATCCCATTCAAAATGAGCTTGTTGCGGTCTTCCATTTAACGCAGCTGGATAAAATACTTGTATGTAGTGCGAAATAACCACGGCAAATGCCGCGAGGCCCCTAATGCCATCCAAATAGAATAGCTTTTTTTCGGATGTCTCTTTATTCATTTTCCCCTCTTCTTTCATGAATAAAACTATTAAAATATGCGACGCTGCGCGATTAAATGCACAACGTGAACCATTTTTTTAATTCCAAATGTTCTGAAGATAAAATTTTAAAAAGGCCTTCAGATGCTGAAGGCCTTTTTACGATACCGTGTCTAATTTTTTCTTGTGTGCTCTTCGCATGTTTCTACGGTTCTACAATTTCGTACTTCATCCGATTTATGATCCCACCATTGTTGTATCTGCATTGCAAGATCATATCGCTTCTGTCGTACCTCTTTTTTTTAATTCCATCTAGTGTCAGAACTTTTAAGAATAACTTGTCCTTTTGGTTGACCTGATCCACCGTAAATAGTCACTGTATAAGTGCCTGAAGGAACAAGTGGAATACTATCATTATTTACAACTTCTAATGTTTGACCTGCTGGAACGTAAGTATTAAAAATAACCGTATTCTTACTGTTGTGCTTTACTTCGACTCTATAAGATTGTGTTCCTGTATTTTTTGCATACAGTTTAATATTTGGATATCCAACTGACACAGAATAAGAGGTTGCAGGGTCCGTTTTATTACCATTTAAATCCCAAGTTAGTGTATCTCCGATTGAATAAGGACTAATGATTTCATTTCCTGCTTTGGATTTTAAATCGACATTATTTACCGAAGCATTTGCACTATCAGTTGAGGCTACAGCGGCGATAGATAGCATTAGTACAGACGACATTAGTAGTGAAACGATTTGTTTCTTCATTAATTATAAACCTCTAGGTAAATTGTATTTTGTGGAACAATATATAAAACACTTCCCAATGGAAAAAGTTACATTTTTTTAAAAAAATAATATAAAACTAAAAAATAACTAATTCCCTGTCAAAATTTACAACATTTACAACTGGGGACGAACTTCTAGATTGTTCGACCCAAACAATCTAGAAAAAGGAACTCTCAATATGAGTGGTCTACTATTCTTTAACCTGTTCTCTTTGATATCACCAATATTAAACAAAATATTTAAAAGGCTCATGCGATTAGCATAAGCCTTCCCTTTTAGTCGGTTTAGGTGTTCCCGATTATTTGTCAACACGATGTATTGACACTACCGCCTCAACATGACTAGTGTGCTGTAACAAAATCAAAACAAAAAAACGGCATCTCTGCCGTTTGTGTTTAAAGTGTTGGTGGAGACTAGCGGGATCGAACCGCTGACCTCTTGCATGCCATGCAAGCGCTCTCCCGTATGGGGATATTACACTACCCCAATTTATCTAGCATTCGCTCAAGGTACAATTTCTCTTAATAGGTACCAGCATTAATAAGTATAGTATCACGGTTGGGGGAGTCTATGGAGTCAAAGCTTGATAATACCCTGCAATAAATCCTTTACTGACGAAAAAACCCACCTCGACGGGTGGGGCGTTCAATTCATTCAAGATATACACGCATCAACTCATTAAGGCTCAACCGATTCGGCTACCTTCATGGCCTCATCGCCCGAAATCGGACCGGACACGCCATACTGAATGCCGTCAACCACCCAGAACAGCTCCGTAAACTCGGCTTGCTCGAAAATAAAGCCGTCCGCTCCGCCCACTTTGGTCTGTGTGAACAGGTCCGTCGGGAACGCCGCCGGCATGTGGCTCGCGCTGAACGTCACCGTCTTATCACCCGAGCCGTATGTGAAGTTCAAATCTCTGAGCGGTTGGTCCTTCATTCCCACGCCGACGATCTCAGCCAGCTTGAAGCCTTCTGGGGCGACTTGAGGAACATGCACACCGGAACCGAAAGCTGTTTTCGCTGCCTCCGCCGTTCCGAATGGAGTTGTAATCAATTGGGACAACTCCGAACCTATGGCTCCTCCGTTTCCGGGCAGCACGGTTCCCGACGAATTATCCGTTGGCGTCGGTACTGCGGCGGGCTCTTGCAGCATCGGCAATCCCGTCACTATGACGACTGCCGCGACCAGCGCTGCCGTTCCTGCAAGCCAGGCTTTCGGAAGAACGAATCGGCGGCGGCTTCTCTGTTCTGCGGCGGCTTGCTTCCTGATCTTCTGTTTAACGCTATCGCTCAATTCCATTTTAGAAAACAACATATCATCCAACTCCTTTTGCAAATGTTGACGTAAATTACGCTCCATGTCCGTCATCGGTTATCTCCTCCTTGCGCATTTCCCGAGCCAACGCCTCGCGCGCCCGGTGCAGTCTGTTTCTCACGGTACCCTCGGGCGACGACGTCGCTTTCGCAATTTCCCGTGTGTCCCAGTCCAGATAATAATATAAATACAGAGCCTCCTGATACGGCAGAGGCAGACGCAGCATATGCCGCAAAATCTCGCTTTTCTCCAATCTATTAAGCGCTTCTTCTTCCACGTTGAATGTCCGTCCCCGCTCCATCCGGCTGGGATCGGTCGGCTGTTCCGTAAACATCCGCACGCCCATCTTGTCCCGGCAAACGTTGATGGCGATCGTCGTCAACCAGGTTTTAACCGCACTATCTCCACGAAACGAGTTCCAGTTGCGATAAGCGCGAAGGAATACCTCCTGACTGATATCCTCGGCAAAATGCCGATCGCCGGTATAAAAATAAGCGGTGCGCATGACCGTCGAGCCATAGCTTTCCATCAGCTGCTCTAGAGCTTGAGAGGGATCTTTCGGGAAATTTTCCTTGTTATTCGAGCCGGCCGGCTTCATTGAACTATCACCTCCACCTTATTAGACGGCCTGAGCGCATTTTTCGCTGCACTGCGCTTTAAATCTGACAGTCCATTAAAGATTTTGCGAATTTGAGCTTAAGTCCCCATACTCCTTCTAGCATGAATTTCATACGATGAAAAGCCACATGAACAGTATGCCTGTTTGATGCGGATTTTCGACTTCATCTTCGGTTTAAAAGATCCCCAAGATCCGTTTATACTAACACTATTTTCTCTACATGACCTCTTCGCTGCCAGCGATGTGCTCCCTCGTGAGACGGTTTCACTACCTGAAAGCTAAAATCAAACTACTCAAATATATTTTTTCATAAAAAACCGACAAAGGTAGCATACGCCATGATTTCTGGCTATTAGGCTATTTTTCGGTAAATTACTTCGTCTTTCTCGCATTTGACTTGCTACGACCAGCATTAACGACCTATTTATCAAAAACTGCGGAAAAGGAACAAAAATTTATCGCTGAGTCCGCTTCAGTCGGTATATTAGCACCGATGAAACATCGTCCACTTCCAGTCCGATCAGGGAATAACGATTTTGGATTGCAACTTCATCGATGAGTTTCAGAGTGATCTTTTCGTTCATAGCAACTATAAGTAAAACCCTCCCACCCAAGTTTTGTTGATGTTAGCTTGGAAGGGAGGATTTTTGCAAGATCATAAACAGCTTATTCAATTATTTCATTTGAGCCACACTGTCACATCTCATCTATTGTTTCAGTACAATCAATATTAAGCACTCCACATGAGTGGAGTGCTGTGTATTGACGATATTTCAGACAAAGCATGCACAAACCTTGTGATCTAAATCGCTGATCTAAACTTTCTTCCTCGACCCACTGAATCAGATCGAAAATGATTGGTTTGGCTTGGAGCATCCTTCAGATATTCTCATATAAACCGTATGGGGCGTACGGCCGCTCTTAAATTAAATTGAAGTATCCGCTCCCACCTTCCAGGATGACTATCATCTATGTACACAGGTTGAAATCCTAGTTTCAAATAAATTCGGATCGCAGGCATTCTGAAATCGTCTGTCTCCAACAATGCCACTTCCCCGCCTGCTTCTCTTATCTTATGCAAAGCTGCAAGGCTCGCAGCAAAACCAAGACCTTTGCCCGAGTATTCTGGAAGTACACCTACCATATGCAAATACCAATCCTTATTGTCACCACTACCCGTTTCCCATCCTGTAGCTGTCGCCACAGGTTGTTCCCCTCGGCAGATAAACAGAAAACGATCGGTATAACACGGTACATGATCTCCGATTTTATCGGCAAATATTACTTCTCTTGTAAAGGAGTGACGGATGAGATCCTCCCAATTTCGTTCATCTCCTGGCTGGAAATGACGAAATCGGTACCCTACTGGACAATGAAAATCAGGTAAGTCAGATAGCATTTCTTTCTTCATAATGAGTTTGGAAAGAGCCTGCCCCATCGTCATTTCCTCTCTTTCGCTTTGAAATCAGGAAATGATATTACTTTACCACCAGCTTCAACTGATTCCATCGACAAGGAAAAAATAGAACTCCAAGTTACTGCATCATACACGTCAACAGAGGGTGTTCGATCTTCCTGAATGGCTGAAATAAATTCCTCCAGCACGAGAAAATCCCCCCCACCATGTTTCGTATCGGCAGCGTATTCCCCCCATTCCTTCCATGTCGGATGATCATACAAGGGCTGATAGTTCCGTAATGGTTCCCACATTTCCGACACGTCTTCTATGTTCTTAGGTGAGCGATCTTTGAACCATATCAAATCATCTTCCAGCTGATGGCGACCCGTAATAAATGCGCCCTCAGTTCCCTGAAGCAAGTAATGCGTTTTATTATGTGGCCTCACGGAAGTCCAATCGATACGTAGTTCAATCAGTACCCCCTTCTCTGTTTGTAAGACCGCTACCGCACTATCACCCTGTCGCCAAAAGTCCTTCCGTGCTGCTGGGTGATCTTTTCCGTAATGTTCACCAAAGTAATGCTGTAAGGATCTCGATTTGGAAACAAAGGTGGACACGCTTTCCAGGCGATCTCCGTCAGGCTTGTTCAGATTGATCCATTGCGCAAGCGGTCCTATCGAATGGGTCGGATAATTGATCCCATTATATTGTTGATGCAATTGCCCTCGCCAAGTAAGGGATCCGTCCGGATGATGAGTCAAGTGACACAAATCGTGGATATATCCACCTTCTAAATATGTGATTTCGCCGAACATCCCTTGATCAGCCATATGTTTAATCGTCAGGTTCGAGTGCGAGAAGCAATAATTCTCAGACATCATATATTTCAATCCGGTTCGTTCTACCGTCTCGATAAGCTCCCAGGATTCCTCTAACGATTGGATGGAAATGACTTCGCTCAGGACATGTTTTCCTGCTTCTAACGCATCGATGGACTGCCTGGCATGCAAATGCATCGGGCTTAATATAAACACCGCGTCAATGGACGAATCCTTCAGCATTTCGTGATAATCTCGGTATGTTCGGATTTCTGGAAATTTCTCTTTCCATTGATTAAGCACCCACTCGTTCAAATCACAGGTCGCACTCAGCTGAATTCGATCCGAAAGAGAGTAAAGGGCATTCATAAAGCTTGCTCCCCGATTTCCACCAACGATAGCTAATCGTACAGGCTTACGAATCATTTATGTTCCACCCACTTTCTTTCCGAATGAATGCGACTGACGATAAGCTCAAGTGCTTGCGAATCCCCTTCCGCGTTCGGGTACTTCTCATAATCAAACATGTTGCCGGTAAATCCAGACGACCATTCGGCCAATCGATCACTTGCCATGCTAACCATTTCCAACCTGACTTCATGGTCAAGAACAGTCACGATCCGAACAGCGGGAACATCGGGCACGGCTGCCGTTTGGATGAAATGCCAATTCTCTTTCCTGACGATGGAATGAATGTGATTATGACCGTTGAAATAGAATCCGATTCCCTGCCACTGTTGGAGTAACGACCAAATGTCTAAGGTCGGGTCAAGTGACATCATGGGCTCGGTTGATCTGGCCGTCGTTCCATACGGAGGGTGATGACCGAATACGAACAGTGGCTTATCCGTTGTCCGACTCATTTGCACTTCAAGCCAGGCCAACTGTTCTTCATCGATCGTTCCGCTCCAATCGTCACGGTTCTCACGCGCGGTATCCAGCAACAATATTATGGCATTCGGTTCCTCGATGACGCCGTATCGCTGTTGTTGAGTGATAGAAAGAATGTCTTGTTTCGGGTAGTTGTACGTATCATGATTGCCTAGAACGTGAAGGAATCGACCACGAAGCTTGCTACTTTCAATTTTCATCATCATGTCATTGAATTCGGTTAATTCCCCCGCATGAGTCAAATCCCCTACTGAGATATGATAATCCGCATCGATGGACAAGAAATTGTCCATAAAGTGCCCATAATACGAATCCCGTGCTTCTTCAATGCTTGGATTGCAGTCTGTCAGTTCACCCGGGTAGTGTAAATCCCCAATAATAGCTAGTTTCATGTTAACCTTCCCCCTATCCTTTAATGCCAGAACTCATAAAACTTCCGATCACCTGCCGCTGGAACAATAAAAAACCTATCATGAGAGGTGCCGAAACAATCAGCGTTGCTGCACATACATCAGACCATTGCGCGCCCGACTCGGTGGCCTTCGCGAACATCGCCAAACCCACGGTTAATAATCGATTATCCTCCGAGTTGGTCACAATGAGTGGCCATAAGAAGTCATTCCAATGAAAGCTGACGGACACGATAGCAAATGATACGTAAATCGGACGAGACAACGGAACATAGATCCGCGACAGAATATGTAGGCGCGAGGCTCCTTCTACGCGGGCAGCTTCATCTAGCTCCTTAGGTAATTGCTTGAAAGACTGCCTTAGCAGGAAGACGCCAAATGAGGATGCAAAGTAAGGCAGCATAGTCCCGAGCTTCGTATCCAGCAATCCCATTTCATTCAATACTTGATAATTAGAGAAAATCAGAACATCCGGCGGCACCATAATTTGCACTAGGAATAACATGAACAACAAATCTTTCCCAGCAAACTGAACCCGCGCGAACGCATAAGCAGCCATCGTCATTGTGACGAGTTGGACAGCCAGAACACCACTGCAAACAAGTAACGTATTCATGAAAAATATTCCGAATGGCGCTGCAATGATCAACATGTTAGATAATGAATCGCTGTATATTTTTCCTTTAGCTCCGCCATTCTGTAACTCCTCAAGCATCCAGAGTCCTAGTTGCAGAAGCTTGGTGTCTTTGACATGAAATTTACGGTCCAATTGTATATGACCTTCTGTCAGAAAGCCGGATTCACGAGCGATCTCTTCGATGACCGAAGGAGTAATTTCAATTTTGAGAAAATAGAGCGAGGTTCTGCCCCAAGGGCAAAGAGTGCTCTCATTACATGGGGTAATGTGAATCGTATAGTAATTTTCATAGTAGGCAGTACAATGAATCCCTATCAAATACTTAGACTCTGACGAAGGGATGAACGCTTGTTGAGGGCTATACCATTGTGAAACCTGAAGCTTATCCCAACCATATCTATCACTTGCAATTACAGGCTGGCAAGCCATGGGGGACGACCCTTCCAATTCCTCCATTGTTTTCATATCTATCACCCCTTGTTACCCCCAATATATCAGTCTTGTATGCGCTCCACGTCAATAAGCTGTAAAAGCTATGTTAATTCCTCCACTAATCCGTAAATGGAAGAATAGATTAATAGAATAGAGTCATACAGTCACAAAAACAAAAAAAGAGGGTTAGCCCCCACTTAACTAGTTCCGTAAACTGCCTAAACTATTACAATTGTGACGTCAGACCTCATCATTCAATAAATAATATTTATCACTTAATTAAAAGGTAATAATTATACATTATCAAAAATCGGGTGTACACTCTTATTTATCTATTACGTAATCAAAGGAGCAGACCATGATGGCTAAGGTTACTGGGTTGGAGGGTGTTATTTCTGCAGAAACAGACATTAGTTTAGTGGATGGAGAAAAAGGTCACTTGGTGTATCGGGGTTATTGGGCTAAGGATCTTGCAGTGACAAAGAGTTATGAGGAAGTAGCTTTTTTGCTTTGGAATGGGCGGTTGCCTGAGCGAGATGAATTAGATCAGTTAGAACAACGACTGGCTAATTTAAGGAATATACCGGAATACATCTGTAGGATAATCGATTTACTTCCATTATCGGTTCCAATGATGGCTGTTTTACAGTCTGCAGTTGCAGCGCTTGGGGAAACAGAAAGTTCATCTTGGCCACCAACATTACAACAAGCAGAGCGATTATCGGCGATCTTACCAACGATCATTGCCTATAGATATCGTAAATTACAAGGTTTAGCCATAGTAGAACCTGATCCCAAGTTAGGTCATGTCGCTAATTATTTATATATGCTGACAGATCATCTTCCCGAAGAATCCCATACAAAAGCATTAAATGCCTACTTAATTCTTGGTATGGAGCATGGCATGAATGCATCGACATTTGCTGGTCGCGTCATTCTCTCTACACAATCAGATATGAGCTCGGCCATATGCGGAGCAATAGGGACAATGAAAGGTCCACTGCATGGTGGAGCTCCCTATGAAGTCATAGCAATGCTTGAGCAAATAGGCACGAAGGATCGTGCTGAACCTTGGATTCGTAACATTTTGGACAATGGAGCTCGATTAATGGGTTTTGGTCACCGGATTTATAAAACCAAAGATCCTCGCGCTGAAGCTCTCCGTTTGGTCACTCTCAATATGACAGGACAAGATCCTTCCTTCGATTTGGCGATTCACGTTGAGAACACTGCTATTCGTTTACTTCAAGAATACAAACCCGGACGTCGATTGTATACGAATGTGGAATTTTATGCGGCAGCTATATTGCGTACAATTCAGCTATCTCCTGATCTGTTTACACCTACGTTTACAACGGCAAGAATTGTAGGCTGGACAACACATATTCTGGAACAAGCAAGCGTTAATCGCATTTTTCGTCCTGAATCTGTGTACACCGGATCAATGCCTGCATTGGGGGAATAAAAGCTGTCAATGGAACGGATATTTCCAAATAAAATCTAAAAAAAATTATAAGAAGCTCAAGCATTTCCTCGCTTTGAACTTCTTATAATTTACAAGTCTTGTTCGTAAATGTGGCTTCATAAATCTAACTTTTCACCATGTATTCAATGTTGTGCAAGCAAAGATATGAATTCTGAAATTTCTTATAGAAATATAGCGTCCTTATGAGCACGTATTTATGGATTCGATCCATGCGAAATATGCTAATCTGACGATAGATTAGCGCAAACATACGAGCAATATTATAACCGTCTCCAATAGTTCTTACAATAAAGCTGTTAACTTAGTTCAAACTCTCTCCAGAGTGAACTTTCCGCCCCTAACCTCAGCGTTAAATTGACTTAATCCGTTCTTATAGCTGTAACTTTCACGGTTAATAGCCAGCGGAAAATCACTCTTAAAGTTACCTGAAACCTTTTTGAATTGAAATCTAAAACCCTCGTTTTCAGGAATAGATACAGTTACATTGGCAGCTGTCGAAATTGATTGTATCCGCCGTAACATCGTTGACGATCGCACAACAACACTCCTACCGGTTGAACGGGCATTAAGTTCTGAGAACTTGCCTGATAGATTTACTGGAGATGAGGTAGTATGTAAATTTAGTTTCTCAATTTCTAAGTTATCACCTGAAATATGACATGCGATTGTATGAATATCCAGCTCGGTCATTGTTCCTGAAAACATAGCTTTACCGGATGTAATGTTACATCTGCATCTATTTATATCAGCATTATGTATATACAAATGACTTCCAACACAATCAATATTCATAGCATTTAACTTCTTCTTTGGAAGATGTATTTCTAAATCTGTTTTGTGAAAGTTAAACCCAATGTTAATCTGTTGTTTCCTTCCATCAGTAATGATTAATTCACCGTTACTCACCTTAATCTGAAAGAGTTTACCTTCAGGAAATCTTTTATTTGCCCTCTGAAGAATACGGATATCTCCCGTTACCCAGTTGATTGAAATGTCCTGGATGGTCTCTTGTATGTACTCCCTTTTTCGAACAATGGATTCTACCTGAGCGAACATACTCACCATTCCTAACTATTTATTTATACTGACAATTGGACCTTCCAGATGTTCCTATTAACCACCGCTTCATAAGATGTGTACCACCGGGGTCATACCCTTGAGTATGATTTTATTGTCCATCTTGTCTGTAGGCATCGATATCAGAATGACGTTCGGTAATTCTCTGTATCAATTGATCACTAACGATATCAGCGCCCAACACCTTCATCATATGTTGTAAGAACTTCAATCGATTGACTGTCTCAGAAAGACTACGTTCAAATAGAACCGGATTGATCCATATGTTCACAAGTAACATAAATACTTCCGCACACTCAGTAGGGTAATCTATCGAAATTGACCCATCTACTTTTCCCTCCAATAAGATAGCTGCGATGATAGAGGCGTCTTTGTTCACCCCTTCCTTCATTCCTGTCACCACAAATTGCGGATTTTTTATTTGCGTGCTTAATACACGATTTAGAGAGTGTGCATCTTGATCTGCCACAACATTCTCCAATATACGTATAAGTTTCTCACGAGCGTTAGCTGCTTGTGTATTTTGAATCAGAACATTCATCATTTGTGCAGTGTAGCTAAATTGTCGATTCATTACTGCATCTAGAATTTCCTCTTTTGATTTAAAATGATGATAAATAGCACCCTTTGACATTCCCAACGCCTCAATAATATCTTGCACACTCGTCTTCTCATAACCTTTGTCTATAAAAAGCCTTGCTGAGACGGATAGGATTTGCTCTAACGTCTGTTCTGCTACTTGTACTTCCATAGTCGATTCAACTCTACTCGACCTATAATTCAGTGATAGATGGAACGGAAATCGAGTAGTTAATTCGCTTTTACACAAATGTTCGACAACTTCTGAGGATCAATTGTGAATTGATAACAACTCATTAAAAAATGCCAGAGTCCCTGATATATCAGGAACTCTGGCATTACATGTATGATTAACTCTTGTATAATCTTGCTTCGTTTATTTGGCTTGTATTGTTTCTAATGGTTGTGCATTCCCGTAGACCGGACGATTGCGATTTACAGGTTGTGCCCATTTCACGGCATTCACAATGACGCGTTGAATGTCTTTGTTATAATACGTTGGATACGTTTCATGTCCCGGTCTGAAATAAAATACTTTGCCGTTTCCGCGTGTAAAGGTACACCCGCTTCTGAACACTTCTCCTCCTTCAAACCAACTTGTGAAGATAAGCTCGTCTGGTGCAGGAATATCAAAATGTTCACCATACATTTCTTCATTTTCTAGTTCGATAAACTCTCCAATTCCTTCTACGATCGGATGGCTTGGCGCCACAACCCAAAGACGTTCCTTTTCACCCACTTCACGCCATTTCAAATCACAGCTTGTACCCATTAATGCTTTAAAAATTTTCGAAAAATGCCCAGAGTGAAGGACAATCAAGCCCATTCCATTAAGCACACGCTGCTGTACTTTTTGGACAACTTCATCTGTTACTTCTCCATGTGCAAGGTGTCCCCACCAAATTAAGACATCCGTATTGTTTAATACGTCATCTGTTAAACCATGTTCTGGTTCATCCAACGTAGCCGTCCCAGCTTCATACCCTGCTTCCGTCAAAAAGCCTGCAATAGCACCATGAATTCCATCTGGATATATTTCACCAACAAGCGGTTTTTTTTTCTCATGACGATTTTCATTCCATACGGTTACTTTTACCATCGGTTGAACACCCCTTCTTGTATTATCTGATCTCAGTATAGATAATTCGAGCCGTTAAGGAAATACTGAATCATGCCAATTTTATATTCAAAAGTGTCCTCAATTTCATTAAGGCCTCAAAAGACAAGGAGTAGAAATGAATAATTGGATCATAAATATCCAAAAGTGATATACTCCAAAAAGGAGGTAATGCTCATGACCTTATCAGAAACCAATATTGATACGCATTCCGATGCGATCAATGAAGAAGTCATCTATCAGAATCCGCTGCTGTTTCTAAAAGTATGGGAGATATCCTTAGAGGCTCACTATAGCAACGTTGTGGAGAAACACCCATGGCACTACCACAAAGAAGTAGAATTTCTTGCTGTCATAGAAGGCCACTTAGGTGTTCAAAGCAAGCACGATTACGTTGTTCTTGGTCCGGGTGACGTTATGGTATTGGGGGCTTCGCAGCCACACCGTTCCCATAAACCTCTTACAGAAGTACTGCACTATGTGGTGCTTCAAATCGATTTGAGCAAACATTTTGACGAGAGCACCATGCCGTATCTATACTGCTTCTCGGAAATGACTCAACCGCTGGATATACTAAACTATATTTTTGACGAAAATGAGTCAGCTAAACGAGAAACCTATGCTTTTATTATGGATATCTTCAAAGAATCTCAAACACGGATGAGAGGCTACGAAATCGCCGTCAGCTCTACGATCAAGAGAATGATCCTGTTACTATTAAGAAGCGATAGTCGCAACGAACTGAACTATACAGGGGAAACCGAATTGAATCGATTAAGACCCGTTCTTGATTATATAAACGAACATTTGAACGATAAACTCTGCGTCGAAGATGCTTGTACTTCACTTAATTTGAGCTATCACTATTTTATTAAATATTTCAAGAAGACCATGGGCATCTCTTTCGTGGAATACATCAATTACAAACGAATCAAAAGATCCGAGCTGTTATTACTTACGAGTGAACTTAGTATTATGGAAGTTAGCTACGAGGTTGGCATCTCGAACATGGCCCAGTTCTATAAACTTTTCAAACGGCATAATCAGTGCTCACCTAGGGAATTCAAACTGCGCATGCGAAGCGAGTCCAAGGTTACGCTGGAAACTATGCAACATATTAAATTATAAGCAGTGTATGACTGACTCCTTTTTGATATTTATTCGATCCATATACTCTAAATAAAAAAATCACTGCGCTCACCCATAAGGAGAACGCAGTGATTTTTTGAAAAGCTCTACTTATAACCTGTATTCCATAACCTACTACTGACTACTCTTTCACTACCAACTTAAGTGGTGCAGGAATCAACTTCTCTACTGTTTTTCCTTGAAGAACATCTTTAGCAGCTTGTACCGATAGTTGACCTATTAGTTCGGGTTGTTGAGCTACTGTTGCAGTTAATTTGCCTGCTTGGATTGAATTCAGTGCATCTATATTCCCATCAAACCCAATAACAGCTATCTTTTTACCTGAACTTTGAATCGCTTCAATCGCACCCAATGCCATTTCGTCATTGTGAGCGAAGACAGCTTGGACGCCTGGATTACCTTGTAATAGGTTTTCCATAACGGTTAGTCCTTTGGTTCGATCAAAATCTGCAGATTGCTTCGCAATCACATCCAGCTGAGTATCCGCAATTGCATGGAATCCTTTACCACGTTCACGAGTTGCTGATGCACCAGGTACACCTTCTAACTCAATGACTTTAGAACCTTTACCCAATTGTTCTACGATATATTCTGCAGCCAATGTTCCACCTTTTACATTATCTGATGCAACGAGTGCTTCAACTTTCCCTTTTTCAGCGGAACGATCTAATGTAATGACTGGAATACCTAAGCTATTGGCTGTCTCTACTACCGTAGAGATGGCAGATGAATCTGTTGGATTGATTAACAGCGCATTCACACCTTGTTGCATTAAATCCTCTACGTCATTACTTTGTTTCGCAGAATCATTTTGCGCATCGATTACGATGACTTCCATTCCTTGCTTTTTAGCTTCCGCTACAACGCCATCTTTTAAGGATACAAAGAAAGGATTGTTCAACGTTGAAATCGATAGTCCTAGCTTCATATCTTCCAAGTTACCACTTTTATTAGGCTTAGCCCACTCGGGTGGCTCTAAAGAACATCCTGTCATCAGTACTAGTAGTAAGGAAATAAGAATTAATGTACCCTTTTTCATGTTAGAATCCCCCTCTTATGCGGCTTTCTTACGGTCTATTAATACAGCAATCGCTATGACAATCCCTTTAACGACCATTTGGTAAAACGAAGATACGCCGAGCAAATTCAATCCATTGTTCAATATTCCGATAATTAGCGCACCAATTAATGTACCCACAATACGTCCACGCCCACCTGTTAAGCTCGTACCCCCTAATACAACAGCTGCAATGGCATCTAACTCATACGATGTACCTGCAGTTGGTTGCGCCGAGTTCAGCCTTGAGGTCAAGATCGCACCTGCCAACGCGGATAACATACCTACTAGGGAATAAATCATGACTTTAACGCGATCTACTTTAATACCTGAAATAATGGATGCCTTCTCGTTACCACCAATCGCATACGTTTTGCGACCAAATGGTGTTTTGTGCAAGATCACCCATAAGACGAAGAATACAATAATCATCGTGATTGCAGGAACTGGAATACCTAAGAAATAACCACGACCAAACAATTGGAACATCATGCTGTCCCCTAGACCTGTGATCGGATTACCATTCGTATAGACAAGGGTTAATCCGCGGAAAATAGTCATCGTTGCTAACGTTGCAATAAACGGAGCCATTTTACCTTTGGTAATCATGAGACCGTTGACCATCCCCATAACACCACCTAGTAAACAACCTATAACAATCGCTAATATCGGATCCAACCCCGAGAGCATAAGGTTTGCCATGATCGCACTTGATAAAGCGAGAATCGAACCTACTGATAAATCGATCCCTCCTGTCAAAATAACAAAGGTCATACCGAACGCGATCAATGCATTAATGGCTACCTGTCTTAGCAGGTTCAATATATTAAGCGGTTCCAAGAAGCTCGGATTTAACACGGTTACGATGATAATCAAGATAAGAAGCCCTAGTAAAGGACCTAGTTTCTGTGTTATTTGCCCGATTTGAAAGCCTTTTTTCACTTGTTCATCTTTGATTGTCGTCATCACTATTGTCCCCCTGTAGCTAACGTCATTATGTTCTCTTGCGTAGCTTCTTGTTGCGAAACTTCTCCACTGATTTTCCCCTCATGAACGACGATGATGCGGTCACTCATCCCTAACACTTCAGGTAGCTCGGAAGATACCATAATAATCGCGACACCACGTTCCGTTAATTCATTCATGAGTTGATATATTTCCCGTTTTGCTCCAACATCAACGCCACGAGTAGGTTCATCCAGGATCAGGACACTTAAGCCAATTCCGATCCATTTGGCGATAACCACTTTCTGTTGATTACCCCCAGATAGATTACGAACTAAAGTTGCGGAGGATTGTGTCTTGATCTGCAAACGTTTAATAAGAATGTCTACAAATTCTTGTTCTTTCTTATCATTGATTAATCCTTTGGGTGCGAAACTATACAGGTTCGTAAGTACCATATTGTCGCGAATGGAGAAATCAAGAACTAACCCTTCATCCTTACGATCTTCTGTAACAAATCCTATGCCAGCCTTCATGGCATCATCAGGGTTGCGGATTGCAACTTTTTCTCCTCGCACCCAAATGTCACCTTTGTCTAATGAATCTAATCCGAATAACGTTCTCATTATTTCTGTGCGTCCTGATCCCATTAATCCAGAGAAGCCTACAATTTCACCAGATCGTACTGAGAAATTAACATCTTTGAATCGCCCCTTTTTAGAAGCATTTTTCACTTCAAGCACAACTTTTCCGGGATTTGATGTACGTTCAGGGTAGCGATCCGTGATTTCACGGCCAACCATTTTTTTGACCACATCATCAAAATTGGTATCCAGAATGGCTTTCGTATCTACTGTTTTCCCATCCCGCATCACTGTGATTCGATCACATATCGCAAAAATCTCTTCCATCCGATGTGAAATATAGACGATAGAGACGCCTTCTTTTTTTAGTGAAGCAATGACTTCGAACAACTTCTGTATTTCCCTCTCGGTTAATGCAGCCGTAGGCTCGTCCATGACAATCACTTTGGCATGTGTCATTAAAGCTTTGGCAATCTCAATCATTTGCTTCTCACCGACAGAACATTCGCCTGCTTCACGATTCAAAGGAATCGTAACAGAAAGTTTCCGAAATTGCTCATTTGCTAACGCTTTCATCTCATTCAAATTTAACAATCCAAATTTAGATGTACGTTCCTTACCAATGAATAAATTATCTAGAACCGTCATATCCGGCCACACATTAAGTTCTTGATGGATAAAAGCGATTCCACTACGTTCTGCCTCTTTGGGATTCGCGAAGTACGTTTCCTGACCATCAATCGTGATGGTTCCTTGATCACGTTGGTGGAGTCCTATCAAAATGTTCATCAGCGTTGATTTACCGGCACCATTCTCACCCATAAGGGCATGAACTTCACCTGCCTTAAGCTCAAAGTCCACACCCGTCAGTACACGGTTAGCACCAAAGGACTTATGAATACCTTGCATTGTAATGTGCATAATCGTAGATCCCCCTCATTAACCGAAATAGACACCAGCCTGTAAAATGCAGTTCGCGTAAGGTTTAGCCTCGCCCGTACGAATAATAACTTTGGCATTGTGGGTTAGTAACTTGAATTGCTCATGTGAAACGTCATCTATAGGTATTTCCTTGAATTTGTGATTTAAGTATTTCGATGTTTCTACATTGGCAGAAGCTAACTCCTTGGCTACGATCACTTTTTCAATGACCATGTCCTCTGTGATCATATCAACGACATCTTGAAAGCTAGGAACGCCAAGTGTCAATGCCAAATCAATTTTAAGAACACCTGTGGGAACTGGAAGACCAACATCGGCAATGACAATGGTATCGGTATGGCCTAAGTCAGCAAGGATTTTGGAAATATGACTGTTCAATGTCCCATGTTTCTTCATAACTAGAGGCTCCCCTCGACTTCTGCCCGTGTAGGCATTCCACCTTGAGCACCGAACTTGGTAACGGATAAGGAAGCAGCTCGATTACCGAACTTCACACTATCCTGCAATGATTTCCCTTCAGCCAGTGCGACGGCAAATGCTGCATTAAAAGTATCTCCTGCTCCGGTCGTATCAATAGCATTCACTTTATAAGCGGGAACAAGGACCTCTTGCTCTCCATCGTAAAAGCGTACGCCATTACTGCCTTCCGTAATAAATAACTTGTTAGGATATTTCAGTAATGCTTCTGTTGTACTCATTCCAGCAAATAAAATGGAACATTCATGTTCATTCGGAGTCAAATAGCTGGCATTCTCTATGATCGCGTTACTGATTGGACGTGCGGGAGCGGGATTAAGCAACATCGGTACATCGAATTCACGACAAATCTCACTCACATAGGATACTGTTTCTTCGGGTATCTCTTGTTGTATGAGTACGATATCCGCACTACGGATCGTATCAAGTGCTTTCTCTACAAAAGCAGGAGTAACATGATCGTTTGCTCCTTTTACGACAATGATGCTGTTATCGCCTTCAGCTAAAATGATATGCGCTGTTCCACTTTCCACGCCTGTAACCGGTTCCACATACTCTATAAGAACGCCATTGGATTTGAAATTATCCATCATAGCTTCACCATAATAATCGTCTCCTATGCACCCGATCATTGTAACTTCAGCGCCGAGGCGAGCCGCTGCAACAGCTTGATTCGCTCCCTTACCTCCGGGAACTGTTTTGAAGCTTTCTCCAAGAACAGTCTCCCCAGCAGAAGGACGCTTCAATGAAGTCACTACCAAATCCATTGCACTACTTCCAATCACACAAATCTTAGCCATAGTTATCAACCTTTCTAATGATATTATCTAATGGTTCATTTAGATAGAATGAACTAAAGACGAAACCCCATATTCATGATCTTCTTTAGAAATAATTGAACTGGAGAGCGCATACTTTAGTTCAATCTATCTAATTCATTGTTCTAGTCGTTTCCCGTTCTACGAAGCTTACGGGTAATTGAATGATTGTATTCTCTACCTTATTTTGTTCAATCAGCTTAATTAATAAACCAGCTGCTTCACGACCCATATCATACGCCGGTTGGCGAATCGTGGATAACGAAGGAGATAACAGGCTACTTAGAGGGGTATCATCATATCCGATAATCTGCACATCTTGTGGAACTGCTTTGCCTAAGCGATGTGCTTCTTGTAGGACTGCCGTCGCCACGATATCGTTACTGGCAATGACCCCATCTGTATCTATATGTTGTTCGAACAATATTTTGGCCCATTGTCCAGCTTCTGCATAAGAAAAGGAAGAGGTCTGGATCACATGATATGTCATACCCAATTCTTCAAGTACTTCTACCGCACCCTGAAAACGATCTTGAGCCGGTTTGATATGTGCTGGTCCTTGTAATATCGTAATCTGTTTACTTCCACGCGATATGATTTCTTGAGCAGCAATACGTCCGCCTTCTCTGCCATCTGCGTATACGGAAGGACTTTCATTAGAAGTACGATCTAAGAACACGATCGGGATTTTCAAATTAAGATAAGTGTCGCTGTCTGGGAAATTGGTTGATGAAATGACGCCGATGACATTATTTTGGACAAAGGTTCGAATGTAATCCAATTCTTTATCTTCGTTCTCATCGCTATTCCCAAATATTAATCGATAACCATGCTCCTGCAACCGATCTTCTACGCCTCGTGCTAATTGCGGAAAGAATGGATTGGTAATGTCAGGTAACAGCAAGCCGATTAATTTGGATTTCCTTTTGTATAAAGAACGCGCTACTTCATTGGGTGAATAATTCATCAACTTAATCGCTTCTTCTACCTTTTTACGAGTATCCGTATTGACATAACCTGACTCATTTATGACCCTTGAAACGGTAGCCACTGACACGCCAGCTATTCTTGCGATATCTTTTATTGTTGTCATTAGGTTTTTCATCTCCATGTGTAACCGGTTACATTCGTTACTTTACTAAGTTATCATAAATCCATTTCAATTACAAGTTTATTTGAATTTATACTATTAAATTTCCGGCAGGCGGTACGATGTTGTCTTTCTCTGCTCATTCTTATCATCAATATAACTGATTAACCATAGACACTACCTATTCTCCCTGATAAAATAGAACAAGTTACAGAACGGAGGCACCATTGTGGATTATATTATTTTAGATATTGAATTCAACGGCCGCAAGTTTGCAAGCGACCTCCCCATGGAAGTGATCGAGATCGGTGCTGTCCGATTGGATTCACAATTACGTGAAGTGGATGAATTCTCGGCATTAATTAAACCAGTATATTTCTCTAAGTTGAATTCCTTTATTAAGAAGAAAACAGGGATTCCTCAAGAAGATATCGATCAAGCAGCAGGATTTCGAAAAGTCATAACTGACTTTATGAACTGGTTAAATCGTAGCGAATCCTGCCTTCTGTTCACATGGGGTGGCGAGGATTTAAAAAGAATTATATATGATACGCGTATGCATAAGATGGACGACGCTTTCTGGATGTCAGCCAACTACTTCGATTTATTGAAGGGTTATGTACGCTATAAGAATGTTACGAATGATGTTAGTGTCGAAGGAGCTCTACTTGATCTCAATATTGCGCCCTCAGGATCCGCACATCGTGCATTAGACGACGCTAAGATGACTTCTGAGGTATTCCGGGCTATATTCGATAAGTTAGACTTCGGACACACGCAACAGTTCGTAGATGTATACTCGAATGCGAAAGAACGAAGAATGGTTAAAAACTCCATTCGTTCGATGACTTTGCAAAAGATCCCGCTCACGTGGGAAAATCTCTTTGAACGTTATCTTTTGAATAAGACATCTCTTGAAGACCCGAGAAAACTGACAGAGTTACAAGCGTATTTCAACGTAGAAATTACGAAGGTAAAGCAATCGGTAGCGGGATCAGCGAAATAAATATCTTAAAAACCACTATCGAGAGGGTTCCGTAGTGGTTTTTTTCATTCGTAATAAATCGGGTCAACCTCTTGTTATTTGGAGCTTAATTTAGGATGATTCCCTTTATTCAAATAGGTACCAATATATGAGGCATATGTGAGAATGATATAGATAGGATTCTCTTGGAGTTGCTGTTGTGAATTTTTCATATGATGAAATTTTAATATATATAATAAAAGAAAACTCCCTCTATCACCTTAATTTAGGGAGTTTCATGTTATTATAGACTATTTTAGGTTGGTTTTCAGTGGTTCGTTTTACTAAGGTTGGTTCTACGTACTTAAGTTGAAATACATACGCTTCTTTCCTTTAATCCCTCTTATACACGATGGATTCATCGATCACGGTCATAACGACTCCCTCTTCTAACCACGTATTTGGCGTATTAAGAAAAGGATCTATTTTCAAAATGGTGAAATCCGCACAATATCCTTCCTTAATGATCCCTCGCTCATCCTCATGACCACTTGCATAGGCACTCCCTGTCGTGTACAAGGATATGGCGTCAAAGACGCTTAAACACTCTCCTGGTTGATAGACAGTCTGCGTTGGATCTTCAGAACTCGTCCTAGTTACAGCGGTATATAATCCAAGAAGTGGTGAGACATCCTCAATCGGTGTATCCGATCCCCCTGCACAATGGAGACCATTCGCAAGCATTGTTTGCCAAGCATACATGTGTAGGTCCGTACCTACTCCAATACGTTCCATCACCCAAGGGTAATCCGATGCTACGAAAGTGGGTTGAATATCGATAGCGATTGGTAAATTCTTCATTCGTTCAAGTGATTCCTGGCTTAATACTTGTCCATGAATTAATCGATCTCTTGTTCCGTCACAAGCTGGATGGCGTTCCATAACCTCTAAGACCTTCTCCGCAGCTAAATCACCTATTGCATGAAATGCAATGGGTAGCCCATATAATCTCGCTTTTTGAACCAACTCACTAAGTTCTTCATTGGTATGAATTGCTATTCCGTTGGTGCTAGGGTCATCCGCATAGTTACGGCTCAATAGTGCTGTCCGTCCGCCTAGTGCTCCATCCGCAAAAATCTTCATCGCTCTGAATTTCATAGACTGCTCATGAATAACGTTATTAAACGCACTTATCGTTTTCGAGCAACTCCCATAGTAACTTAAATCTTCTGTATGACCACCGACTAATCCCTGACTCCAAGCATGTCGAATCGCCAATTTCAACGCTTCTTGCAGATATGTTTCCGTTACAGCAGGAACAGCATTAAGGAAGATCTCTTGAGCATCCTCTTTAAAAATACCATTATGCTTTGTTCCATTTTTCATTCCGTCAAAAGTTACAATACCAGAATTCATAGTCTGCGTCCCCTCTATCAGCGCCTCTTCCATGGTCCGTGTATTCACAACTAATACATGTCGGCAAATTCGTCTTAACATCACCGGATGATGTGGTGCAACTTCATCCAATTGCTTTCTAGTGATAGGACTTGTATCCGCCCAACGGTTCTCATTCCATCCTTCAGCTATAATCCAAGAACCTTTTGGCATTACTTCAACCCGCTCCGCGACAGCTAGTAGCACCTCATCTCTACTATTCATTCTGGACAAATCCAGCTTCACAAAGGTTTCCCCATGTCCAATCAGATGCATATGACTATCCACAAATCCCGGAAACATCGTAGCCCCTTTCATATCAATGACTTCATCGATACGATCTTGGTATCTACCTACAATTTCTTCTTTACTACCTATAGCAACGATTGTGCCATGCTCGGTATATACTGCTTCTACAGTATCTCCTTCTTGTTCCATCGTATAAATGGTTCCGTTCCACCAACACTTTCCCATGATCTGACTCCTTCTCTGTTTGTTATATGGTATTCAATATAGATTCCTTGCTTGCAAGTGTCAATTAATGTCATGTAACTAGAGGATATGTTACTATACAGTTATTAAGAAAGGTGATGAATATATATGAAGAGAATAGCTATTCTCCTTCTAATGATTAGCGTTGTCGTTCTAAGTGCATGTTCCAAGCAACAGCAACATAGTGACGTGTCTATCGTTTATTCGATTGCCACTGAAGGGATTCATCTGACCGAAACAAAGATACCTGCTGAAAATGAACTTGATGGTATCATCCCAGTTAGTTTCCAACTCGATAACGAAGAAATCATCAGAGTTTTTGAATTTGATTCAACAGATCAACGTGAACTTGCTCAGCAACATTTCCAGGAAAATCAACGGATTCTCAGTTCCCATGCTCCAATCATGTATATGACCCATCAATACCTTGTTCTTTATTACAGCAACGTGAATACGCTAACTCAAACTCCTAAACTTAGCGAGACACCATATGGTATACAAATTGATAAAGTGATCAAGCAAATTCAATAGCGCACCATTCACTAAGTAGTCGAGAGACTACTTTTTTTATTGCCTAGAACTCCATGTGAATTTAGCATACTTTTTTTCTTATCACGTTGCGAATAGATACATGAGAAAGACAATATCTGAGAATGAGTAACTAAAAAAATAAATCTCTTAACTATTATGAATTTTTCATATGCTGTTTTTTTATCTATATTGTTGTTAAAAAGGTTGGCCTTTGGAACTTAAAGGCCAACCTTATATCTAACTTTTTCGCTACCTTCTACCAACCCAATCTTCGTGTTCTACCTCTTTCCAACGTGCACGAATTTCTTCATATACACCTTGAGCGAGAGGTCCCCTCTTGAGAAGTTCTGCGTTCTGTTCCCAACGATCCGGATTATTTGTTCCTACAATTGCCGTTGCTACACCGGGTGTGCTTAATACGAAACGAAGGGCAATGTCGACGCTTTCCTCCATATTTTCAAGGAAATCATAATTCAATTCACGAAGGCGTTCCCAATAAACATAAGGATACGCTGTTTCAGGTAATGTATCATACCGCCATGCTACGTTGGCAATAGGTCTCTTTGCAATAATACCCATGTTAAGTCTCTGCGCCTCAGGTAATGTGAGATCAATGGCCTCTTGATCTGCTATATTCACAGAAATCATGAGGCTATCGAAAACCTCCATTTTAACAGCATATAAAGCGTCTGTGGTGTCACCGCTATAACCGATAAACCTTGTTTTACCTTGCGCCTTAGCGCGTTCAAGGACCTCAATAACAGCTCCTTGGCGTAATACTTCCTCCGAACAGCTATGTAAGTGAATGACATCGACATATTCCGTATTCAATCTTTTTAAGCTTCGATCAATACTTTTCTCAAGAAGCATAGGATCCCAATCTGGGTAATCCAACCCCGTTGCATGTCCACACTTCGTAAACAAATAGAAATCATCTCGACGGGAAGCCAATGCTTTTCCAATGAATTCTTCACTTTGTCCGTAACATTCGGCGGTATCAATCACATTCAGACCTTCATCTAAAGCGCTCTTCAATAGCCTTTCTACTTTATTAAAGTCTTGTTCCTGGCCAAAAGCTGCACCACCCAAACCAAGTGTACTTACTTTCATTCCAGTCTGTCCAAATAATCGATATTCCATCTAGTAACCTCCTTAGGATTAATCATCTACTCACACATTACCCAATTGAAAGCTTCTAGTAAGTTATGCGATCAAAATTCATATATGCTCATCCTACTATTATACAACTTCATTTGTAATTTGAATTTATCCACGAGTCTAATGGCAATGACAATGACTCCACAAATTATGCTTAGATATCGATAACAGTCCAGATTGTTCAAGCGAACTAAGATTTGAAATACTGACTAAGATTCCCGTTATCTGAACGTGTCTTTTCTCTGAAGTCGCCACTGGTGTAAGTTCTGATCACCTTTTGCCAGAACACTTGCGCCGTAGTGTTATTACTGACTTGAGTCACTTTCCAATTGCCTTGATAACGTGTAAATAGCTCATTCGCCGCCCAAGTTCCTAACCCGCTCCGACGATACTTTTTCATAATAAAAAATTCAGTCATATAATAATCCCCCTCGAGAGGATTCTGAAGTTGTTCAATTAATGCGAATCCTGCCGGATGATTGAGGACCGAAATCAGATAGGCAAATCTGCCATCCTTGTTATTCAAATAGGTGAACAGATCAGGATAAGCATTGAACTTCCCAGTAGCTGTGACATCCATATCCAAGTAATTCGTGAAGTCATACAAATAGAACTGCATTAGGTGATCGATGACTTCCTTACGTTCAGGTGGTACCAATTCCAACTTCATTTCCATAGGTTCACTCCATTAGCATTTACTTGTATATTATCACTATATAACTTTCTACTCCCTCCTCGCAATGTATACCCTTGCACTCATACTTTATACGACTAAGACTTCTCTCTTTGCCTATGGTAAAATAGTACGTAGAGTTCTAACCATCAAGGGGTGATGTCAGTGAATGTTCAAAAGATAAGTGATCGCAAACGACTAGATGAAAAGGTTCTTGACATGCCTTGGTTTGTGCAGCAATTCATGGATTATAAGTTGCCTGATCTGTCTCCATCCACGCTACTAGAATATATTAGAGATTACGAAACTTTCTTCAATTGGTTACGAGGGGAGTTACTTTCTGAAGCCGATCACAATAGAAAGATAACCCTGACTGAACTGGAAATGTTACGTATGGAAAATATCGTGAGTTACAGACTTTATCTGACGACACGTCGTGAAGGTGCCAATGCTAAAGTCACCATCTCTCGTAAGCTTTCTTCCCTACGTTCGCTATTCCATTACCTAAGTCAGATTGCGGAGGATGAGGAATTCTACCCTCTTTTGAAACGGAATATTATGGCCAAAGTGGAAGTGAAAAGAATTCACAAACCCAAAGACACAGCAGCCAAGCTAAAAGGTAAAATCCTTGAAGATGAAGAGTTACTTGAGTTCATAGGATATATTCTCGAAGGGTATGGATTAGATGTTGCTAAGAACAAGCAAGCCTTGTACTCATATGCGCTGAACAAAGAACGAGATGCTTGTATCGCTAGCCTTATCCTAAATTCAGGACTACGGGTCTCTGAGGTCATTAACCTGAACATGGATGATCTGGATTTCAACAATAAAATGATATACATATTCCGTAAGGGTAATAATGATGAAACCTACAAATCACCCGTCTATTTCCGTGAACAAGCAAAGGATGATTTAGCTCTTTACCTTAGTCTTAGACATGTACGCTATCATGCACCTAAGAAAGAAAAGGCTCTTTTTCTCACCGTACCTAACGGACAACAAGACGGCAAACGAATGACCAAGCGTGCAGTTCAAGCCATGATTATTAAATATGCTACACGATTTGGCAAGCCCTTCCTTACTGTTCACAAACTACGCCATTCTTTTGCAACCGACTATTATCTTCAGAATGATATCTATAAGACCAAAGAACAATTAGGCCATGCGTCTACTGAGACGACCGAAGTATATGCGCATCTAACCGATAAGACGATGTCTGAAGCGATTGAACGACGGGCGGAGTCGACGTAAAGCTTAGCGTACGATCATATATCGTCAAATATAATGTTGCCTATTTTATCCACGCGAAAAAATGGATTGAGTCATCAGAAATCATCTGATTCTCAATCCATTTATAAATATATCGTATCGTTTCTCAACTCAGTCCTTTAGATAAAGGGGTGCATATTGATGACATCTCCCGTTAAGCGGTCTAAAGTAACATGAACCCGTCCATCACTAGGATTGGCGAATGGAGAGCCGTGCAGCGACACCAGCCGGATTATCTATCGTTCTACGGCCCCCAAAGTTAAAGGCTATAATAACGATGTCGTTCTGACCTCTTCGCAAAAAGCGCCGTACGTCGAAAATACGTCCAGGATTAAAGAAAGAAACCGTAGCCTGTGGAGTATCATATACAACGAATCGTCCATTGATAAGCACGATGGCGTAATTATCTACAGACAGTAGCAGGCTTGCGTTTCGAACTCTTCTTCTTGATGAGAGTGTGAACTGTTTGGAGACAACAGCAACCTCAGCGCCCAGATCACGCGAACTCCAGACGTATCTTGCATTAGGAACCTGAACCCAAGCCGGATTTCTATCAATTTCCTGTGCATTAAACCAAGTATCATCTGTACCGATGACTACATTACGCTGGGTGATGATAACGTTATTTCCGGCCTTATTCTTATGGAACCGGGATAATTGCTTTCTATACATCACCATTGCTGTGGATCTTGTAATTCTCTTTACAGAGCGCACCGATTTTTTAGTGCTGGCAGACTTTAATAATGGCATTTAATCCTCTCCTATCGATATTGGATTTGATAACAATCTATCCTATGACAGAAAAAAGAAAATGCTAGTACACCAGCCTTTTGATAGACTAATTTCATCATAAATGAGCTGAAATCTATAGATTATAGTTGACGCAAAAAACAGACGGATCTCCTTACCGATGAGGATCCGTCTGTTTCTAATTAAGTTTATCGACTAATTGACTTCAGGAGTTTTTGATTTAATCAAATATCTAGCTATCCAATATCCAAGTGTCCAGATGAATAAATACACGAACACGTATATAAATGCTGAACTATTTAAGAATACAAACATGATTACTAAGTAAGTTATTATGGATACTGATAACGAAAAGATGACATTTGATCGGGTTATAGCACATAAGACCCCTTGTAAGATAAATATTACCGGAAAAATTAATACTAGCCCGACAATAAGCAATGATTTTGAATCTAGATCTGACAAGCCGAACATATGAGTATAAGAAGTTATGGAGACTATAGCCATTATTAATGCAGGAAATAGAATTGTTATGATGTTTTTATTTTTCATGAAATCCTCTCTTGTCTATCTCCGATTATTAGATCTAACTGACCCAGAAAATCTTCCGTAAGTTCTAGTTGTCTAATTGCAAATTCCAAATCTCCATGACCTGCAAGGGCGAAATCCAAATTACCTAAAGTAGACATCAGTATACGTGCTGTAATAGCAAATCCAAAAGCTTTTAGATCGGAACTGTTATCGAAATGTTCCAACAAGTAACTAAAAGTTGGCTCCTCAAATCCGTTGAACAACACAAGATTACTAACAAATGAGGCCAAGTCCCAATAAGCGGGCATCAATGATACATCTTCAAAGTCCGTCCATATCCAACCTTCAGGACTTGGTAATAAGTTTCTCGCATGGGCATCTCCATGACACGGCACTAACCAATGGGGTTCGACTCGCATCTGTTCATCTACGCTTACAAACATCTTTAATAAGGTTTGTATCCGTTGGTCGGAATGATTCCTCAATCTAACAGCCGATCGGCATGTCTTCTCCCAAACGCCAAGTACTGGAAGTTCGTCAGCAAAATCCATCATAGCTACTGAAAGTCTGTTTATAAGTCCAAGAACCTCACTCGGTGTAGGAGGATGTAATTGTACAGGGGGTAGATAGTTCCAATACGTCATCCATGTCCCACCTACGTCGTACGGTCGTGCATCGGTATGGTTAGAAGGAAGTAACACGGGAATCCCTTTGGATTGAAGGTGATGTGCTACCCGTAACTCCCGATCTAGTATCATGTATGCGAAGTCTGCATTTTCTTCTGAAAGGATAGTGACTATTCGGGCCACAATTGGATATGGAGCCAAGTGAATGATCAGGTTCCCGCCATCACTAAGCTCAATAGGAATAATATCAGTTAATCCTATTTCTTCAGCAGTTGACAACACTTTTGAAAGAAGTTTGCTTTTATTCGACACTAACACGGCTCCTTAATTAACATATAAAATCATCTTAGCACACCATTCGTTATAGCGATTTCAACCTCGTATGAATCGAGTAATACTTAGTCGTATAGCTTGACGCTCCTTACCGTTGTTCTGTCCATTTTCACCCGCATTCACAACGGAAGGAAGAACAAGCAATGCTACCATCGCCACCAATTCAACCATCCTTTCTATGTTATCTCTGTACTTACAACGCTTTTAATAGAGATAGTTGCAATTCTAATGTTTCCCATAAAAAAGACCGCCGATCCAACGTGATCGGTAGCCTGTTCCTTCTGCCTAGTAATCTATCTACTCTTTTTTACGCTTAGCTAGTTTGTATATATTATATTCCTCGTTATCATTCAATCGTAAATTCGTTATTACTAGAACCGGTGTGCCTATCTCTATTCATTTCTATCACCTTAGCGTGAAGATATTTATCATATGATTATGTTACCAAAGAGACTAGTGTTTCGTGGATAAAGTTTTTATTTAACTATTCTTTCCGATCATTGAAGCATTTAACTGATTCTATCTGCGGCATTAAAGTAGATTAGATTTACTAACTCGCTAGAAATTGAATTATTCCAATTAAAAGCAAAAAGCCAAATAAGCCAAGAATAAAGACTACTATAAACCTTAGAAATCCTGAAAAACCCGATTTGCGTTGAAGTTGATTCTCGACACTTGCCAAACGCTCTTTCAGTTCTTGTATTTCTTTTTCATTTTCCATAAATTCCTCCTACTTTGCTTTTATATAATTGATCATGCACCTTATTGTTATATTACATTATATTTAGATACTTATTATTGGACTATACTACGCCAGGTACTGATACGAGCCAGTTCATAATTTGAGCCATCAACTACTCATAAACCAGCGTCGTCCTCGTAGTCTTACATTTAAACTAATAAGTCCAACACCTGTTTCTCATATGTCAGCAGACTCCACAACTTTATTCGTAATGTTCACTGACATGCAAAAATCCTTCATTCGGACTGTCGTTATCATTCCAGTATAAGTGTAGATTGATTATTGCAACAACATGCGTATTATCTCTGAAGAACCATATTTATTTTGTCATCATAGCAAGTTTCATAGATATTCTGATAGGAAGTGCAGGGTTTCCCATTTGGTTTAGATCTCCTACAAAAAACAAATCTGTGTTGGGGTAGTAAAATGCAAACGAACCTGTTGAACCAGAATGACCCATTAACTCACCTTTACCCATAAAGAGGGTGATCAACCCATTCAAAGGTATTCTCATATATCCGCTACCATAGTGAATAGGTCCCATTGAAAATTGAAGCTTATTATATAACGACTGCTTTTCGAAAACAGCTTTATTAAACAGCTTCCCTCCAAAGAAAGCCTTAATAAATACCATCAATTCACGGGCGGTAGTGATACAACCTCCACTTGCACGACTACTCATAATGAATTTAGGACGATAGATTGCTTTATTTTTATAATAGATGTTCGGTACAAAATCACTTTCGGATTCAGGGAGATATGTGCTCTGAAGTGCTAACGGTTCAACAATAAAGTGCTTATAAGCTTCTGCCAATGTTAAATTCGTTACCTTTTCAATGATTTCACCAAGCATGTCGAAGTTAATATCAGCATAGTAAGCTTTTTTTATGGTACGCGGTACAAAGTGAGGTTTTAACTTTCTTACCAAAGCCACCATGTCCTCGAAAGTAGTGTAAAAATCCTCTTGAATGCCGCGGATCTTAGCACTATCTTTTCCTTCTTCAAACACATCCGGTAACCCGCTGATCTGAAATAGTAAATCAAATACAGTCAAGTCATAGGAATATTCATTTCCACCATAAACATGAATGCCACTTAACACAGCATGATCAAAATACGTTGTAACCTTATCATCAAGTGACAGCTTACCCTGCTCTAGTAAAGCCAATATGCAGGTAGTCGTAAACAGCTTCGTAATGCTGGCCATAAGTAGCGGGGAGTCTAATTCCTTGCCACCGTATCCCTTGCTGTATGAGAAGTCGCCACTTGTGTTTTCTACAAATAACACACCCTCATGAATTTGATTGGAGCTCGTAGCTTTGTTAAAGATTTTTTCAATCTTTTGCGTTCTAATGATCTCCATAGGTTTTCCTCTCGCCTTCATCTAAGAAAATTAAGAATGTAATCATTTACAAACACCGGGTTTTCTCGCAACATATGAGGTCTATGACTGCACCCTTTAACAACAAGATATTGCGAATTTTTAATAAGTGAGCTTAAAAATTGTATCTTCTCTTCTCCAACGAACGGGTCGTTCTCTCCAGTAATCAATAATGATGGACAATGAATATTGCTTAACTGTTCTTTCGAAAGTAGAGGATAAAGACGCCAGTCCCTTGTAGCCTGCCGCATATGTTCTTGCCAATTCCCTCTATGTGCTTCTTCGTGTCTTTCAATCATTTGATTGATTACATCTTGCTTCTCGTTTTCTATAAGCCATTCTGGTTCAAATTCATCCGCACCGGTTGGATCAGCAAATCCACTAGTGCCGATTGTAGTAAGCGTAGATATTCTTTCTGGATTGTTAACTGCGCAGTATAATGCAACACTCGCTCCCAAACTGTAGCCAATTAAATGCGCTCTTGAGATATTCATTCCATCCATAAAATCTATAATGTCCGCTGCAAGTTGTGGTGTGTTCCATTCAAGACTATCGCATCTGGTTCTTCCATGACCTCTGAAATCAGGATAATAACAAGTATAGTTTTTTTGAAAATCAAGCATCTGACTTGCAAAGGATAATATTCCTCTTGAATATCCACTATGTAAAAATATGATCGGTTCACCCGTACCCATTTTTTCATAAAACATTTCTACGTTATTCAATTGTAAATACGGCATAAAGCGTAATACCCTCCTAACAGCTTCCCTTATTCATCTCATCTATATTTTATCACTTTTTTCTATCCATTTGGTGTTATTTCCCTTTTTATTACCGATGAGCTTTAGTCTTAATAAGACAATCAACAACGACGTTAGGACGCAAAAAATGAGCAATACAAAGCGTATTGAACACTTTGTATTGCTCACTCAATGATAAAGTACACAACATTATTTCAACATCAACATTTGAACTTTATCACCACTCTTCAAACCTTGTTGACCTGGTGGCACGACGATTAGGCAATCACTGTCCTTTATCGTTATCATGACACTTGATTCATCTATGCCTGTTGGGATAGCGTAAACGACACCGTCTCTGATCTCTGTCTTTCCGCGAACGTAACGTGTGAAATTGTTTACTTTAGGATAATCTGCTCCCAATGTACCGCTCCACTCCGTTAAATAGGGATTCTGATCTCCCATCATGCCTCTAATGCTTGGTCGAACGAATAATTCACATCCAACGAAACAGGCACCTGGATTTCCAGAGAGAGCAAAGAGTAACTTGCCATCTTTAACGGCTGCTGTCGTCACGCTACCTGGACGCATAGCAATTTTGTTATACAACATTTCAACACTATCCCCACGCACGAGGTCACCCATAATATCATAATCACCAACGGATACTCCACCACTTGTTACGACCATATCATACTCGTTAAGGGCCTCTTCCACTTTCTCACGTGCTAAAGATAAATCATCCATTATGGCCTCTAGAATTACGGGTTCTCCTCCCGCTTCAATCACCTGAGAAGCTAGCATATAGGTGTTGCTATTACGAATTTTCCCTGGCTGAAGGGGTTCATCTACCGCTAACAATTCAGATCCAGTTGAGAAAATAGCTACCCGAGGACGTCGATATACGGCTACACGATGAATACCAAAAGTCGCTAACACCGATATTTCACCTGCGGAAATCGTAATCCCCGGGCTAAGAATCAATTCACCTGCCTTAAGTTCCAGACCAATGGGAGTTATATTCTTGCCGATTTCGATATAACGTTTCAATCCAATAACAGATCCGCCCTGTTCTTCACGTACCTCTGTCATTTCGAACATCACGACCGCATCCGCCCCTTCTGGGACTTGTGCTCCTGTCATAATACGTGCAGCTGTACCTGGAATGATCGTCTTGTCGGATACTGTGCCACAAGGAATCTCATCGATCACTTGAAGCCATATCGATTGATCATTGCTACATCCCTCAGTATCTGCAGAACGGATAGCATAACCGTCCATACCAGATCGGCGAAAATGTGGATACGGATGGGGTGCGGATACTCCTTCCGCTAATGTTCTTCCATGGCTATCTTGTAGCGTAACCATCTCGATGTCACCCGAAGTTATATAATGTGAAATCATGGATTGAGCAACGTTAACCTGTAATGCTTTTCGCTTGAATTTAGATGAATTATGTATAGAATCAGTCATCTTGTAACCTCCGATTGTTAATAAAGTATCTATTTCAGTTATAGTCGATTCACTTTGGTTTTAGCAAGCTTTTATAACATATCATTTTACGAAAAGATAAAAAAGGCAGTATACGAAAACTTGCTTCGCACACTACCTAATAGGTAAGTTGAACCCGTCTACTCTTTGGCTTTTTTAACCTCTATAGCTTCTTTACCTTCTTTTACTTCGCCTGCTTATTTTACCTGAACCTGACTTGGTCCTTGGCTTACTGATCGACTTCTTGGACTGATTAGAACCGCTAGAAGAACCAAAGATACTGGAGCCCCCACTATCGCTCCCTCGCTTAATCGTTCCCTTACTCGTATTGGAATCATTGGCGCCACGACTGAAAATCGTATCGTCTTTACCGCTAGAAGAGCTACTGTTGCTCTTTCCACGACGAGTAATCGCTCCCTTTTTCTCAACGGTAAGTGGAGGTGACATTTTCTTGTCATCCACCGTTGCCTGTCGATACGAGCCTTGTTTCGGTTTATAGACATCTTTACTGGAGTATCCGCGGTAAGAACCACTTCTACCTACGGAATCGAACAGATTACCAATGATACTTGCTGCAATATAGCCTTGTAAGAAGCTCGAATCATAGTTTTTCTGCACGTATTCTTTGGAATCTACTTCAATGAGCGTATCCTCTTTTTTGTCTGGATCCTGTTGCAAATGATACCACTCTTTAGCGTAGACAAGGAACATTCGCTCAGGATCTTCTGGTGAGATCTGATCCGGCTTACGTTCCTCAGAAAGTTCTTTAGATACCTCCGGAACCGTCTGCCCTACAGCTCTATATACGTATGAGGTTGCAGTGCCCTCTTTATTCACAGATTCAAGCGAATACGATTTAGATAGATCTCCTGATGATCCACAACCACTCAATAAAGATATAAGTAAACTAAGAACAATCAATAATTTCATCGAAAGAACTGAACGTTTCTTCACATGATCCTCTCCTAGCTTGCGCGAATGACTTTTACATCTGCTGAAATTAAGCTTTCACCCTCATACATCATGAAACGCCCATTCTGCCATTCAATACGAAGCAGAAAATTATCATCAGATTGATACTGCCATACATGTTGCTCTCCACCTTGCATAAAAGGCGCTCTTCCTGTTACTAACACATTTCCTTCGTATTCTTCCTCTAGATGAAAAGATCTTTCATCCAAATCTATGATACTAGGAACCTCATTAGGATTGTCTAACCTACCATCAATGGGTTTATACAACGAATACTGTAAATTCTCTCTTTCTTCAATATGAAGATAAGCGAGATCCTGACCATCCTGTAACGTAAGTACAACGGCATTACGACCCCGATTGTTTACTTTACCCACAACTTCATATGTCACAAGAGAGACTTCACATATATCCCCAGGTGTTAGTCCTAACATACTTTTCTCCTTCACAGGAGGTTCTGGTTTATTGAATAAGTTCCCAATTCGTTTCCACATACTCATTTTTTATGACTCCTCGCCTATTTTAGTTATTTATAAACAAGCAGTAATAATTAAAGCCCCTACAACGTGAAGGGTTCCCCCGAATAGACCATACCCTAGTTTACCTTGCTGCGTTCCTAGATCTAAATCGAGTTTAGCCCATGACCGTAGCAATATACGTACGATGCTCTCCAGTACGAGAAGAACCAAAAATGAGATGATAGATACTACGATTGCTTCTAGTAGTTCATTAGAGGTAGAGATGGATACGGACAGGATATATCCTTGAGCTAGTAGCTTCATCATCATCCGTGTTGTAACCGCCATATTCCCTGCTTTAACCTCTTCGAAATCTTTGTATCTCGTAAATAATGAGTCCACATAGAGCAGAATAAACAGTAACACTGAGCCTACACCTGTCCAGACTAACACTCTCAGAACATACTCAAAATCCATTAAAAGCCCACCCCATTCGCCTCAAATTACACATCAGACCTATTTTTATTCATATAAAAGCGAAGGAGGCCTAATTAGTAAATTGGCTCCTTCGCCTGTTGCAACCACATATTTTCACAATGGGTCAGAAGATTATTATTTCTCGAATTGTTTCATAAGGGCTGCTAATTCATCTTCTACCGCTTGGTCTTTATTTAAGCTTTCGAACTCAGCATCCAATGATTTCTCACTTGAAGCTAATTCATTACTTGCTTCAGCTTGTGCTTCCATTTGCATCATCTTATCTTCCATACGTTTAAGACCACTTGCTGCAGAATCAGTACTGAATCCTGTCATAGCTTTGTTAATTTCAGTCTGTGCCTTAGCTGCATTATAACGAGCTACTAACGTTTCACGTTTATTTTTCATCTCTGTCAATTGCTTGCGCATTTCATCAAGCTTACCACGCAAGTTGTCAGCTGCTGCTTTGTTCTGATCATAATTCGTCTTGTATTCGCCCATCTTCACTTCGGCTGCTTTCTTCTCTTCCAAAGCACGACGCGCAAGATCGATATTCTGAGCTTGAGCCGCTGTAGCTGCTTGTTGACCACGCTTAGCTACAAGCGCTTCTTGTTCTTCATAAAGTTGTTTGAATTTCTTCTCAATTGCAATTTGTGCTGCTACAGCTTTCTCAGCATCCTCAAGATCTTCATGCATGTCTCTAATATACTGATCTGTCATTTTAATTGGATCTTCCGCTTTATCGATCATACTATTAATATTTGACATTGTTACATCGCGTAATCTTTTGAACATAGACATAATTTGTTTCCTCCTAGGAAAATGTTTGTTTTTTATAATAAGGAATACGCACAAACCATAATAACGTTTCATTTTTTTTAATATTATTACAAATTCGAACTCAACGTTTGGATTCCTGTCGCAAAAATTCATCCATTTTTTCATTAACAATCGTGACAATTGCCATGATTTCTTCTTTAGAAATATGGTCATAATGAATTCCCATTACTACAGTTACGGTACGATCGAGCACTTTGGCTGCTTTGAGTGCTAAATCTTCGCTGAGCGTATGTTCTTTGTGTCCTGGTACCTCAGAGGTTTGCACTTCAATCTCGCCGCTCGGACCTTTATATGCTGTAGAAACGGCCCCAATATGTGATGCTCCACCAGTGACGATCAGCAACATATCACGTCCTACTGGAACTTCTGTCACTACAATATCCTCAGGATTGTATTTATACATACTTCTTCAGCCTTTCTACATCGAAAGATCTATATTATATTCTATAATATTCCACGAATTTCGTCCAAGGATTTAATATTCTCATCTATCATGAACTGTTCCAATCCTTCAATAAGATCTTCGCCTGCACGAAGATTCATGAAGTTAAACGTTCCCACCTGTACCACAGATGCACCAGCCATAATATATTCAATCACATCTGTTGCGGACACAATGCCACCCATACCCATGATGGGGATATCCACATGTTGAGCCACTTGATGCACCATTCGTAGTGCGATCGGTTTAATTGCTGGACCTGAAAGCCCCGCATAAGCGTTACGAAATACACTAGAACGACGATGTACGTCGATTTTCATACCTGAAATGGTATTGATCAGAGAAAGCGCATCTGCCCCTTCGTCTTGACACATCATAGCCATCTCTACTAGATTCTCAGCTCCCGGGGATAACTTAACCGTAAGTGGAAGAGACGTAGCTTGTCTAACTTGACGAACCACTTCGCGTGCAGCGCATGTCTTCACGCCATAAGCTATTCCGCCTTCTTTTACGTTAGGACATGAAATGTTTAATTCAATCATATCCACCGCATGACGGCCCAGAGCTTGTCTTCTATCATAATCTTCTTGAATAAGTATGGCACCCTTCACATATTCATCCATACTATTACCACCCAGATTGACGATTCGCACCGTGTCCAACGTCTCCCAATATGCGCATTCATGTTCTAAGAAATAGGGGATTCCCGGATTTTCTAACCCAACACTGTTTAACATTCCTGAAGGTGTCTCAAATACACGCAGTCCATCATTACCCGCCTTTGGATTTAAAGTGAGTCCTTTGCCGCTGATGCCACCGAGTTTTGAGATATCATATAATTGACCGTATTCTCTGCCGAAGCCAAAAGTACCAGATGCCATCACAATAGGATTTTTAAAAGAGATACTCCCTAGTTGACACGATAGATTAATCATTGAACAAAACCTCCTCTGCCGCGAACACAGGCCCATCTGTACATGCTTTTTTACGACGATCAATACAGGACACACTACAAACTAGACATGCGCCAATGCCACAAGCCATTCGATTCTCTAATGAAACATAGACACGTGCTGAGCAGCCCGTTATTTGTTGTTTCGTTTGGATCGCTTTCATCATGCCATGGGGCCCACAAGATAGAATGGTATCGTACTGGTGGAAATCAACATCGTCTACGATATATCCCCCCACATTGGTATGAAGTGTGCCCGCTACGGCATTGAAACGATCTAATAAATAGGGCTCCTTACTGAAACCTAGATAGATATCCGCATTCGGGATTTGTTGTGCACAGTAATATAGTGGTGCTATTCCGATTCCTCCACCAATCAATGCCACTCTACCTTCGGCTTCCGGAAATCCATTCCCAAATGGACCTTCCAATGTAACAGGATCTCCAGGACGAAGTGCAGCAAGAAGTGCCGTACCCTCCCCAACCACTTGGATTAGAAACTCTATTCCTTCATCACTCTTATTGAATATACTTATTGGACGAGAGAGTAACGGATAGTTCCCCCACGCACGTAACATATAAAATTGACCCATACGGCATTCATCACTTCTATCTACCTTCAACATATACACTTGTTCGCTTACACGTTCGTTAGATATTACTTTCCCCATGGGAATAAGCCTCCTCTGTCAACCATAATCCAGTTACTTAAAGATAGCTTATGAATTCATGAAAATAAATGACCTTTTTCACAACACAGCAAAAAAACGTCACGTAAGTGATTTGAACTGTTCCCCAAAAGATGGACACAGTTTAATTAACTCTACCGTGACGTTTTATTTATTGAGCAGCTTCAATCTAGAAATCTGTGCATGATGTGGTCTAGAAAATGAATAACAGGAAATTCTCCCGCTAATGTGACTTGCGCTCAGCTGTAGGGATACTTAACTCGAATTTCTCCTTCTAATTCATGCTTTGCAGCAATAACAGCGAAGAATCGGTTGAATTAACAGAACCCTCTCAAATACTGCTTAGGAATCTGACCAGAGATATTTAACGTATGTGCTGCATGTAATGCCCAGTAAGGATCTTTCAGCATCCCTCGTCCAATAGCAACTAACTCCGCTCTATGATCTTCAATGACTTGATTAGCATTTTCGAAAGATTCCAGTCTTCCAACCGCAATCACGGGAACATATAGTAATGAACGTAAGCCTTCAGCTAATTCGATTTGATATCCTGGACCTGAATTTGGTCCACCATTCGACCCAATAGCTCCCTCTCCACCTGATGATACATGAAACAAATCCACTCCCGCGTCACGATATCGCTCACATATCTTTGCGCAGTAAGCCAGATCATAGCCGCCTTCAACATACTCGATCGCAGATATACCCATGATGATGGGCATCTCTGGTGGTGTTACTTGCTTCACAGCTTTTACAACCTGTTCTCCAAACAAAGCAAGATCGATTCCATACTCATCTTCTCTACGATTCGTAAGTGGCGAATGAAATTGATGGATCAAATATCCATGTGCGCCGTGAATTTCAATCGTATCATAGCCTGCTTCTACAGCGCGTCGAGCAGCCTCCTGAAAGTATTGAACCTGTTGCTTCACTTCTAATGAAGTGAGTTCTCTAGGCGTCTTTGATCGCTCGTCAAAGGGAATAGCTGATGGCGCAACAGGTGGTAGTGCATCTTGAGCTTTACGACCTGCATGACCGATCTGAATACCAATTTTGGCGTCATTATCGTGAACACCTTTAACGATCAATTGGTGAGCAGGGATTTGTTCTTCATTCCATAACCCTGTATCTTGCAAAGATATTCGTCCATCAGGTTCAATCCCTGTCATTTCTACAATAATCAGACCTGCGCCTCCAACAGCACGACTAATATAATGAACTTCATGCCAGGAATTCGGAATTCCATCTTTTGCGTGTACTGAATATTGGCACATCGGTGGCATCACAATTCTATTTTTCAATACCATTCCTTTAAGCTCATAAGGTGTAAATAGATCCGTCATAGTCTGTTCTCCCCCTTCATACTCCATATCTGTAACTATTATAATCTCAACAAGCATAATTTCAACACGTTACGGAAATACCAACATAGATTGTCCATCGCAGTTTCGATTAGAAGGGAGTCTGTCTTCATGTTTAAAAATATAACCATATGTTTCTTGTTCTATCTTATACTAAGCGGAATCCCCCAAGCTCACTCTGAGATAAGTGGCACGTCCATTCCCGCGTTAACGAAAATATGCGAAGCTACTGAGCCTACACAATATTCGAAACAACACACTAAACACACTAAACAAGTAAACTCTACTCACCGAGATCAACAAAAAAACAAAAGTTTATCATTATCACAGCTTTATCGTAAATTCCCTGAAACGATTGTGACCAAAGGTCCGCGAAGTAAAAAGATCGCACTAACATTCGATGATGCTCCGGACCCTCGCTTCACACCAGCTGTGTTAAATGTGCTATCTAAGTATCATGTACAAGCCACCTTTTTTGTCGTTGGTAAACGTGCTGAGGACTATCCCGGACTCGTCTCTCGTATGAAACGTGAAGGTCATGCCATTGGTAATCATTCGTATGATCATCCTCTTTTCACCAAAATACCTTTATCACAGTTTCAGAAGCAGATTTTAACGACAGACAAGATCATACAACATATTGTTGGATACAGACCCAAGCTCATACGCCCACCCTATGGAGATATTACAGAAGAGCAGCTGAAATGGGCCAAAAAGCAAGGATACAAAATCGTGAACTGGAATGTGGACTCTCTGGATTGGAAGGGACTTAACAAAAATGAAGTAAAGAGAAATATTCTCTCTTCTGTAGGTCGAGGTTCAATTATTCTTCAACATGCTGGGGGAGGCGTCGGATCGGATCTGACTGGAACAATTGAAGCTCTGCCAGAAGTCATCCTGAATCTAAGAAAAAAGGGGTATCGGTTCGTGACTGTTCCAGAATTACTACATATACCTGTAAATAGATGATAGGGTTTAACATTAAAAAGATCATCACAACCGTTCTTCATTAGCCATTGAATCTAATTTGACAAGATCGAGTAGCATCAGGGGGTTAACACTGTATCCATACATGCTTACTTAATACTCAATGGGATGTTGATAGACCAAATGTATCACTATCAAGAATTGTCCAAAACACGAGTATGTCGAATCTAAAGCTTTCCTGCGATTTCCCAAGAAATTACTGCCCATAATAGTGAGATATTGAGCTCCTTCGCCGACTCCATTATTGCGTAGCTGAGTAGAGCAAAATCCAAAGGGATAAACGTATGACCGTCCTACCACCCCATCGTAAGCAAACGAAAGCCTTTATAATAGGCTCCAGTGGCATGATCTCTGAACCTTGCCAGCAACTCCACCGTTTTACTGCGGTTACGATCAAACATGGAATCATCCACAATGAATGCCGTCACGCGGTGATTAGACGTAAGGTGTTCCACTTTCTGCACCGTTGCTATACTTAGCGATAATAGGAACTGCCGCCATGCGAATTTCGTATGGTTTAAGAATCGATACACGGCGTCTTTGCCCGGGAAAGATTCGGCTTTGTTGCTTTCGAGCAGGCGAAACCAATTGTTCTGATGAAACAATAGCACGAACACCAGTTAAAACAAATACGCCGCTGGATAACCGAATTTCTTATTGATTTTCGCGGATTTCAAGTGCTTGAGCACCTGAAGTTCCTGAAATGCAGGTTTGATTTCTTTCGGTAGTTGATTGCATGACTCTTTTTGTTCTATCATATAGAGGACACCTCTTCTGTGTGGTAGGGTATTGCTCGTCACAATCACTATACCAAACTGAAGCGGTGTTTTCTATTTTGACAAGAGGTATATCATTCGAGGGTTCAACTTATATTCATCAAGGGTTTAAGGTCGTTTTTGCTCTGCGAAGTTTGAGTTTATAATAATAGTTCGAATCATTTGAACATCTTTGGTTTGATATGGATAATTGCACAATTTTTGGATTTCTTATTCATTTAAAAAGAATAGTAATACGAAAAAATAATACTTCTAAATGTGTAGCAAAATTTTAAGTGAGGAAGGTATGAAATAATGAAAGTATTTGATTGTCCCACTTGTAATACCTACAGTAAAGAGTGTATCATCGTCACCTATAATGATATTGACCCTAATAACGAGAGACTGGAGTGCAGACTTTGTTCCTGGAGTGGAAAATGGGCGAACATGAAAGTACGAGAGGTTCAGGAACTAGGCCGAGAATCGTATACTGACTATAGAGTACTTCATTCAGAAAAAACCAGACTTCAAATGATAGGAAGTTCTTGCCCTCATTGTAGAGGAGATGATCCTTTATGCTGGTGCAAAACTTAGGTAGAACCATTATTATTTGTGTATTTTCATAAAAATTACATTTAGATGAAGTTCTTGTTTTACTAAACTATTGAAACATTTTTTTATTTTATTTATCAAATAACGAGATTGCACATCCCAGATTTAGTTTATAAGTATTATTCTTTGACTAGTGATGATCACTTAAATGAACTGAAGCTTAAGACGCTTAACGATAAAAAAGTATTTATGGCATATGCTACGGAACTAAATGATCCATCTGAGAGTAAAGCATATTATTACCGAAATGATGTGCTAAGAAAATTTGAATCCTTAAAACTACGATTTTTGATGACCCCGCATCTTTTAGTCTTATCGCATCTCTTACAAGTCTCGGTGTAAACAGTATGCCAATGTGGGCACATTATACTAATAATCATAAATAGCCTTAGAACAAGGGAATAATGTTTTAAAAAATAGCAATACAACAATTGTGTGGGTATCTGTATTTTACAGTTGTTTAAAACATCTAAGTTGGGAATATGAAAAAGAATTAAGAGTGGTTGTAGCAAATAAATCACGTTATTTGGATGCTATACCTTCTGCTATATATATAGGAGCAAAATGTTCAGCTAAAAATGAGGAACAATTATTTGAGATTTCAAAGAACCTAAATATTCCAACATATAAGATGCATTTTGATGAATATTCTTCAAGCTTTGAATTATCTGTGAGAAGTATAAATGACAAATAAAATGAATCTTGTATCACATAAAGATAAATCATTGATAAAACAAAGATTTAAGTCGACATATATTCAACTAGAGTCAAAACGAAAAAACGGCAGATACTGTTTTACTAGTAACTACCGTTTTTAAGAAACTTGAAATGACTACTCTATGTCAAACGAAAAACTAGACTGATATTTAGTATACGTATAATCATGAGTAACGACTCGTATCTTGTAGCATTAGCATTAGGTTTGAATGAACCATCCAAGTAACCGTAAATAATCCCATTTTCTTTTAATGTAGCAATTGCTTCTGCTGCCAAATGACCTTTGGTATCCTTAAAGTAGGCGCTACCTGTAGACTCTAGACCCAGTGCTTTTACTAACATAGTCGCAAACTCTGCTCTACTTACCGTAGCATTTCTATGGAATGAACCATCCGCGTACCCCTTAACGATCCCAAGCTTTGTTGCTAACCCTATTGCTTTAGCTGTTGAGGAATCTTTGGGTACATCCTTGAATGCTATTGCAGGTGCAGACTTCGCTTTTTCTACTAAAGCCTTGATTACATCAATATTAACCTTCTCGTTGTAAAAAGGTTTAGGAGTTGTAGTTGGTGCAGGTTTTGCTTTTGGAGAAGGCGTAACTGTTAGTGTTGGAACCTGTGTCGGTGTCGCTGATGGAGTTGTTACTACTACAACTGCCGCCACTACCACAATTCTTGTTACTTCCGTGGTAGCATTCCCTGCGACATCACTTACATTGTAATGGTACGTGTAGGTTCCCGCTGCCGAGGTATTCAGTGTGCTTCCGCCTTTCACATCATTGCTGGTCGTCGTTACGATGCTATTCGTTAGGTCCCCATCTTGAGCATCCGTTGCTGAAGCCCCTGCATCCGTGTAGATTGCACCGTTCGCTAGGTTTACTGTCGCATTTCCTATAAGGGTGAGGATTGGTTTCGTCGTATCTTGTACTGCTCTTGTCACCACAATCGTGTAAGTGTTCATCGAGTTGTCTTCTGCCGTTAGAACTATCGTAATCGTATTCGCTCCTACGCTCAGCGGAATCGGTGCGCTTGCCTGATCGCTTGCAATGATTGTTCCGTTTACCTCCACGATCGCTGAGGCAACAGCCACCGTTGGAATAACCGTCAGGCTCGTCACCCTATTCTCTACGTTTTGCATATAGCTCGTCGTTGCCGGAGCAAACGGTACGTTCAACGCTCCGCTGCTTACGCTCAAGCCGTTCAAGCTTGCGTTGTTGCTCAACCATTTCGCAAACAATATCGTATCTACATTAATTGCAGTTGTTGCAAAGTCGAACGCTACTGTCAGTTTGCTGTCGGCGTACCAGCCTGTAAAGGTGTAACCCAATCTTGTCGGTGCGGTCGGTGGATCGGCGTGACCGTTATAGTCCACTGGCTGGCGTCGATCCTCCGTTACTATTGAAGCTTACGGTATAGCTATTGATCTTCCACTTCGCATATAACGTTTTATTGGTTGTCAACGTAAACGTTTCTGCTACTTCATAGCTCTTACCCATGCCATTCGCTAATGTGTTCCATCCATCGAAGGTGTAATTCGTTTTGACTAAATCTACAGTACCACTATAAATTAATCTTGACGAGCATTCTCTCTAGTAGTTAACTTAATTCAAGATCACCATCCCTTTATTGGGAACTAATGTATTTAAAGGGCGTGAATTCATTAACGTAGACAAACGGAATAAACTCCACTGGACAGCATGGCTGTATCCTTATTTGCGTCGATCGAGAATTAAAAAAAGGCTCATTATTTCTTTTCTTTTTTTATCTATTTTCCCCTTATGCATTGCCTCATTGCTCACCTACAACAAATCCTCGGAAGCGATCAGCACGAAAATTAGTGATTACTCACTGCAAATTCTCGATCAGCTGCGAAACGAAATAAAGCGGGAAAACGAGCTGTTGCTCGATTTAACTGACCGAATCATGATGCATAAGCTCGTACAAACTAGCTTGTTGCAAGCGAACATCGCCCCAGACACGCAGTCGTTGATGGACAGCTATTACGAGCTTAATAGTGCGTTCAGCGGACGTAAGCTGTTCAGTCAAATTATAACAATGCAAATCTATAATTTTTCGAACCAAATGGTGTTCGATCTTGGCTACGATAAGCTTCAGGAGGAAGACGTCACCGCGTTAACCGATCTGATCAAGAAAGGGGGCGGCAAGGACATATGGACGCATGTGGTGACGAAAAATGGTGTGGACAGCATCTTGCTTGGTCGGCCAATTCCTTCACAATTCGATTGGATGAATACGATTGGATACGTGTTTATTTCCGTCAAGGAAAGCTATTATTCCCGCATTATTCATGAGGATGCCGATGTTGGCGAAGGCTCAGACCTGTTCATTGCTGACAATCGGGGCATCATTTTATCAGCAGGCAATCGCAATTTGCATGTAGGGGTCAAATATCCGAACGGTGAGCTTATGAAGGAGATACAAACGCATGAGCAATTGGGCATGAGAGCATTCCCTACAGTATTCAATCATCACAAATATCACCTAGTCTATTCCTATGATGCCGTTTCTCGCTGGTACATGGTCGGAATGATTCCCTATGATGTACTGAACAAAGAAACGAAACAAATTTTCCCATATATGCTACTCGTTGTCGGTATGTGTATCCTATTTTCCCTCTTACTCACATTTGTGATCTCAACAAGCATCTCCACCCCCCTTCACCGCTTGACTGAATCGATGAAAAAAGTATCGACGGGAAATCTCCCTATTCGTATCGTAGACAAAAGTAACGATGAACTCGGTTTTTTAACGATGAAATTCAATACCATGATCGAACAGCTAGGCGACCTAATTGAGCATACCAAGCAAGAGCAAATCAAGAAAAGAGAAATTGAGTTGCAAATGCTGCAAGCCCAAATCAATCCACATTTTTTATTCAATACGTTGAACTCATTAAAATGGACCGCCGCTATCAACCATGTCCCTATCGTTAGTGATGGTTTGACCGCTCTAGCCGAGCTGCTTCGTAATACCATCGTCGACAAAAAAGAAATGATCCCACTCCGCGATGAAATAAGAAACGTCGATAACTACATAATCATTCAGCGTATCCGCTTCGGGTCTTTGTTCACCATAGAATACGATATCGAGGACAGTCTGCTAGACGCCGCTGTATTGAAATTCATTCTGCAGCCAATCGTCGAAAATTCGCTCATTCACGGACTGGAAGGTGTGGAACTGAATAGCCCAATCATATTTATTTCAGCTCGGCTTATAGGAGATCAGCTCGAAATTACGGTTGGAGATAACGGCAAAGGGATGGAGGAAGAACAGCTGGATCGTCTGCTAGACTTCACTTACAGAGGAAAGCACCGATTGTCTAATATTGGAGTTCGGAATGTGCAGGAGCGCATCCAATTGAATTTCGGAACGATCTATGGAATTACAATTCAAAGCCATGTTAACGAGGGTACCCAGGTGATGCTCACTATGCCATTGATCAAGTCCAACAAAGGAAATGAGGTGAATGAGCCATGAAAGTGCTGATTGTAGATGATGAAAAAATGCTTCGGATCGGGTTGAAAATGATGATTCCGTGGGAAGAGAATGGCTACCAGCTGTACAGCGGTGCCGAGGATGGTGTTATGGCGCTCGCAATGGTAGACAAACTGCTGCCCGATATTATCATTACTGATCTTAGGATGCCCAAAATGGATGGTCTTGAGCTCATTCAGCACTTGAATAACCATCCGCAGTTTCAAGGAAAAATCATTGTATTGAGCAACTATGAAGAATACGGGCTCGTACGCGAGGCGCTGAAGTTGGGCGCTTTCGACTATTTGCTAAAGGTAACCTTAAAGCCAAATGAGCTTCTTTCGGTGTTGAACAAAACGTCTCAGCTAATTTTAGAAGAACGGCACGAAAAAGAAGCAGACCGTAAAAAGACGGAAGCGCTGGACAAAAGCTACCTACTATCAAAAAACCAATTTTTCGTAGAACTCATCAATGACAACCATGTATCCGAGCAAGAGCTTGCCTATCTAGCTGATCAATTGCAAATCGTGTCCAGTAAACAGCCACTTTTTATGTTGTATATTCAAATAGATCGGTATGACCGAAACAAGTGGAGTCGGAAGCAGCTCATGTCCTTTTCCATTCGTAATGTCGTGTCCGAGCTGATTTCGATCTCGCCAATATCTGAATTTGCCGACATTGGTAATCGAGAGTATATGGTGCTGTTGGCGGGAGTGGATCGATTCGCCTCAGATACGGCCAAGCTACAACTGGCCAAGCAGGTATCGGATATGTTGAAGCTGTACCTGAACTTGGAGGCTAATATTATTATTAGCAAACCGTTCTTCGGACTGCGACAGGTAAATGAAGCTTATTGGGCTTGTAAACAAGCGGTTGGTATTCGCTATTATCGGAGTGCTCCTATTCTCCTGCACGTATCTGAGGCGTACTGTCACGTCGGTTCTTTACCTCCACATATTGTGCTTCTTCAAGACGAAATGATCGCACGTATTCGCGCAGCTGATACCGACGGATTGCTCCAATCGATGCAATTACTGCTAGAAGCAGCTCGACGAGAACAGCTACATCCTTCTCTGCTCCTGCGATGCTGTTTGACCGTTATCGATTGCTGGGAAGCAACGCATATCGGAGGAAATGACAACCGATATTCTCTCCCCGATACTTACCGTATCTCACTGGTTGAAGCACCAACAGCAGATGCTTTTCGAATGGTATTCGAAGAAGCTCTGCAATATCTCCTACACCACGCCCCTCCCGCAACAGCGCAAAAATACCGCAAAGAAGTAAGAGAGGTCATTGAATATCTTATTCGGCATCTCGATCAAAAAATTACGTTGGAGCTGACCGCGGATCACGTCAAAATGAACAAAAATCATTTGTCCCGCCTCTTCAAGCAAGAAACCGAAAAAACGATCGTTCACTACTTGAACGAGCTTCGCCTAGAGCGAGCAAGAGAATTGCTCAAAAACCGTGATCTCAGCGTAAAAAATGTAGCCGAAGGCGTTGGAATCCCGGATCAATTTTATTTCAACCGATTGTTCCGGAGACGATATGGCCAAAATCCAACCGATTATAAAAAAAACTTACTTAAAAATCAGAATCGTCCATAATCGCGCATCTTTTGTTAATATCCATCCATTACCGCTTGCCTTACGATAAGGTTATTACGATTCAAGGGGGATTTAAATATGAGAAGAAGGCTTACGCTAGTCTCCGGATTGCTAATAGCGGCGATCATGCTCGCAGGCTGTACGGAACAAAGTGAACCAACGACGACGAACCAAAAGGAAAACGCACAGAAAAAAGAAAATGTTACCTTGAACGCTATTTTCATGAAGCAAGCTGGTTACAGTGAAGAAGCCATCAACGAAGCGCTTGATGCCTTCATCAAAGAGAATCCAAACATTAAGGTTGAGGCTACCTTCGTCCCCTATGAAGCGTTGGAGCAAAAAATTCTCGTCGGTGGCGGCAGCTATGACGTTATGTTAATCGATGCCCCATGGACAGCGAAATTTGCCAAAGCAAACTTGCTGCAGGATGTAACTAACAGGGTGTCCGACACAGACCGTGCAGACATCTTTGATGGTGCACTGAGTGCGATGCGCAGTGAAGATAAGCTGTACGGTATGCCATGGTTAAACGATGTGAAATATTTATTCTACAACAAAGAAATGCTGGATAAAGCCGGTATCACCTCCGTGCCCCAAACTTGGGATGAGTTGATCGCCGCATCGAAAATATTGAAGGAGAAAAAAATCGTCGAATATCCGATTGTCTGGTCATGGAAGCAAGCTGAAGCTTTGTCCGTTGACTATACGATGATCGCAAGCTCCTTCGGCGGTGAATTCGTGAAGGAAGGCAAGCCGACTATCCCAACGCCGGAAAATGTGCAAGCATTAACTTTCATGCAACAATCGATCAAGAATGGACTGACGAACCCAAGTTCTATTGAATATTTAGAAGAAGATGTTCGTGGCGTATTTTCTAGCGGGAAAGCTGCTTTTGCCTTGAACTGGACGTATATGTATGACATGCTCAATGATCCAAAAGAATCGAAAGTTGTAGGCCAGATTGGAATTACTACCGTACCGGGCACCGCCAAAAAGTCAAGTGCAACAACTAATGGGGGGATGGGCTTAGCGATCTCCAGCAAAAGCAAAAATCCGGACGAAGCGTGGAAGTTCATTCAATTCCTATCCTCTAAGGACTTTCAGAAGAAGCATGCGAAGAGTGCGCTCCCGATTTGGAAATCACTATTTAACGATAGTACCGTCATTGCCACAAACCCACAACTAATTGAAGTTTCCAAGAAGCAATATGAGAATATCGTCAACCGTGCTCAAGTACCGTGGTACGGACAGTTCTCGACTGAGCTGCAAGTATCGATCCATAAAGCGCTGCTGGAAAAAGTAACCCCACAGAAGGCACTGGATGACCTTCAAGCCAAAGTTATGAAGGATATTGCTAAATAATTAGCCCATACCTAGTATTGGAAGCTCATTCGATGGAACATGAACCTATTATTAACGGGGCGACGATGTAGTCGCCCACGCTTTTTCCGGATGAGGAGAGAACTTGCATGAACAAGCGTACCGGCATGAACAAGCGAAGCGGCGATCAAATATTCGGCATCATGAGCATCATCCCCGCCTTTCTTATCGTCTTTGGTGTTATTTTAATTCCGCTAATCCAAACGTTTCTGTACAGTCTCAAAAATATGAACTTGACTTCATCCACTGTTGGCGAATTCGTGGGGCTGCGCAATTATATTGATGCACTCAGCAATCCAGACGTTTGGTCCGCCTTCGGACGAACAGCCTATTTCGCAGTATTCTCCATTTCAGCAGAACTGCTGCTCGGTACGATGATTGCTCTGCTACTCAACGAGAAATTCGCAGGTGTCCGCTTTCTACGCTCCATCATTATCCTTCCATGGGCCATTCCGACCATAGTAAATGGTGCGATGTGGAAATGGATCTACCATCCCGAATATGGCGCACTCAACGGTCTGCTCACGCAGCTCCATTTGATTGATACGTATCGGCCGTGGCTTAGCAGCCCTTGGACAGCAATGAATATGGTCATTATCGCAGATGTTTGGAAAATGACTCCTTTTGTCACTATTTTCATCCTCGCATCACTTCAACTAACGAATAAAAGTGTCTATGAAGCAGCTAGTATCGATGGTGCAGGCTTATTCCGACGGTTTACTGTTATTACGTTACCTTATCTAAAACCGACATTCTTGTTTTTAATCGTTATGAGAACGATGGAAGCGTTCAAAGTGTTCGATCTTATTTATGTACTCACTCAAGGCGGGCCTGCCAATGGGACGATGGTTATCAACTATATGACCTATATCACAGCATTTACGAGCTTGCAATATTCCGAGGGAGCGACCTTATCCTACTTAATTGCTATCTTCATAGCACTCTTAACTATCGCTTACGTGAAAGCTTTTAACAGCGGGGAGGTAGCGCAGCGATGAAATCGAAAACATTAGTTTTCTTTCAATATGTATTCGGATTAGCTGTTGCATTCTGTACACTGGCCCCCTTCGCATGGCTGCTGCTATCGAGCATTTCACATCCGGTTGATTTGCAAACCGTTCCACTACGCTGGATTCCGAATCATATTACGTTTGAACGTTACAGCGATATTTTTACTAATTCCGATAACAAAATAGCTTACGCCTTCCGGATCTCGATGAAAAACAGCATGATTGTCGCGGTACTCGTCACTTCGATTGCTCTGCTTGTCGGTGGGCTTGCTGCCCATGCATTTGCTAAATACAAATTTCACTTTAGACAGCCACTTATTTATTTGTTCTTATTCACGTACATGATCCCTTCAATTGTAATCGTAATCCCCTTATATATGACGGTTGACAAACTGGGCATGCTTGACTCCAAGCTGACCCTCGTTCTATTAAACCTATCGTTTGCGATTCCATTTGTCATTTGGATTATGCAAAGCTATTTTAAACAGCTATCGCATGAATTTTATGAAGCCGCTGCGTTGGATGGTTGCAGTCGATTGCAGACCCTTTACTTGATCGTCATTCCTATGGTCAGACCCGGTATTATTGCCACGCTGATATTCGTATTTCTGCTCTCATGGGACGACTTCTTCTTCGGCTTGCTGTTCACATCCACGCTGGATTCTAAAACCATCCCCGTAGCGATCTCGGAATTCAGTGGCAAACACGCAGTAGACTTTGGTCTGGTCGCTACCGCAGGTGTTATCTCCTCTCTTCCCCCGTTACTTATTGCTATTTTTTTGCAGCGTTTTCTCGTACATGGTATGACGGCGGGAGGGGTGAAGGAGTAACCTATGCCGCGACGAACAGTATTCACATCAACCAGGTCGCTTACGAAAAAGCGTATCCTAAAACAGCGGTCATCGACTGAAAACGGTGGAACCGACGAAATCACATTCGGTTATTCGTTATTTGAGTTTAAGGTGTATCCATAACTAAATAACTATAACGAAGTAACAAATGGAATCATCTGTGAATGAACAAGACCGAGACCGCCAGTTGGCAGTCTCGGTTTTGTTGAACCCCTACCTTGATTCAACAGGAGGATGGGGCCTTACGCTAATTCCCCGTGATATGGCACGTTTTGGTTTTCTATATCTGGACCGTGGCATTTGGGATAATAATCAGGTTATTTCCAAGACATGAATTTACGAATCAACACGACCTTTCCGCGCCCAATACTTCGTCCTGATCTTCTCATATCGAAAACCGCGATCTAAAATACTGCTTATTGGATTGAATTCATCAACTCATAGAAATATTTGGATTCATTAGTCTTATTAAGACTATACCAGGCATCTAATGTTTTTGAAGAAAACACACCCAGAGCTTTCAAGACGTGTACAGAAAATTCCAACGGAGCTATTCCAGATGCAGTGATCAGTTTTCCATCAGTTACAACAGACTCCATTTTGTAATACTTTTCGCCCGTGTAAGTGGGACAGATCATTTTAAGGTATTCCAGATCATTGCTTGTATGCCAACGTGAATTCAGCAATCCTGTCTGGGCAAGTCCCATTGTAGCACCACAAATCGCTGCAACCAATATACCTTCCTCTAAACACCTCTCAACGATTTTTAAGATGGGTTGGTGAATTGTTTCTGTCCATGTATCTCCACCGGGTAAAATCAATGTATCTGTGCTTTCAATGCTGCACTCATCCAGTATGATGTCAGGCAGTATTTTCAATCCGCCCATTGTAGTTACAGGAGTCTTTTCAATTCCGACGGTAACTATTTTTGATGGGGCCAACCCCTTTTTATAATATCTTCCCGAGTTCAGTTCGGCAGTTAAGTAACCTATTTCCCAGTCTGCCATTGTGTCAAACACATAAAGATATACCGTATTATTCATTTGCAAGTTCTCCTTATTTTACAATTCATCAAGTGATACCAACCATCCATCCATCGGTAATCAATGATTATCACCATTATAAAATAACTTCACTGACATCTGCTGTCAGTGAAGCTATCAAAGTTGATAATATTCCATTAACTCCGTCGCAACAGCAACAAGTTTTCCCTTCAAACTCTGTGGTTCGATTACTTGAATGGATTTCCTGTAGGATAGGAGAACATAAGGGACATATGTATGAATTGATTTTTCCTCAAGTAAAAAGATTGCTTGATTTGATGTCCGCTCTTTCAGAGATTCCACAAAATCCAATTCCAATAAACCATTCCATAGGAGTCTTTTACCACTACCGTAATGAGGATTTGCATCTGCATGAAGCGCGGCGACACCAATCTGCACGCGCATACCATCCGACGAGGACGTGGTACCATCACCCTAATGAGAGGAAAAGGCTAGTTTGTGATGAAAATTCACTAAAACAGCTAAAAAGACACCAAATGTCACCATCGTAGATTGGCATAAAGCAAGCAAATGGAAGAAGGACTTCTTTACTGCCGATGGCGTGCATTTAAAAAAGCACGGAGCGGAGTTTTATGCATATCTGCTCGTTGAAGCGATAAACAAATAAACATACAAGAAAGAGTGCTTTGGAGGTGTTATCACCTCTCAAGCACTCTTTCTTTATAGACCTGAGGCTGTGCTATTAGGCAAGCGCCATCTTTACCTGCCTAATATAGAAGAAGCGTACGATGAAGAAGTAGATGACTTGAACCATAAAAAATAGACCGAGAACGAGCAATGATTCCTTGAGCAGCGAGTATTTAAACATGTTGGATAGTGTTACGAGAGCTACAGCCCCATGTGTTAGAGCAACAACTGGAACCAGTAAAGAAAGTGTGGAACCAGTAAAGAAAGTGTGGAACCAGTAAAAAAACTGTGGAACTAGTAATAAAAGTGTGGAACTGCTAGAACAGTCCCGATGATGCTTGTATAGATCATCGGGACTGTTTAATTAAGAAGGGGCTGTCGCCAGTGTTAGGAGAGCAAATTAGAGAAATTAGAAAGAAACATCATCAAACTGTTTTTTCTTACCTTATTGGTGTGTCTCAAGGAACTTTGAGTGAGCTAGAGAAAAACAAATACAACCCTTCTTTGGAGACTATTCTAAAACTTACCCCTACAAAAATTAAAAAAGGCTTCTCTGCCCGACCATCAAGTATAATGCAAGTAAAATGACCACCATGGCCAAAAAACCGATCGGGATCGATATTTTGCTCCATTTCCAATAATCGCCCGGCATCTCGCGCCACTTGTTTTCTTCCGAATGCAAGGCGATGCGGTGCAACCGACTCTCGTACCGCAAACCGATCCCAAATAATGCGAATAAAGCTATAAGCATGATCACAGATTGGAAAATCCACCCTTCCAACAAAGAACGATGAAGGATGGAGGTTAACCCGATGCCGCTGATCGCTAAAACAACTAAAGAAGGAAACATGAGAATTTTATTAAAATACATGGTGAACGTCATGGCTGAAGCGATTCGATGTACATTTCCGGTGCGATCCGATAACAATTTGGCCATACCATTGGTTATCGTCGTACCAATCATAATGATTGCAGCCATAATATGGATATATTTGAACCATTCATATATGCTCATTTTTTTTCACTCCCTACTGGTGCTTGCTCCCGCAATTTATGCTCAAACAGGAAGTCGAGCTGCTTATGCATGCGGCGAGAAACTTCATCGACCGTAACGTGGTCGTTAAAAACAAATTGAATAAATTCAAACATAAATAATCCGTACAAACTTCGCGCTAAGGCAAATTTTGGTCTGATAGCCGAATCTCTGGTCGTTGACCTCGGCTATTTTTTGCTGAGGATCAGCATACTGTATTGGTGGAGCATGATGTGGATGTCGTAACGGAACTAAAGAAAAATACCAAGATTCCGGAACACTGTTCCCCTGAAGGCAAGCCAGAATGTCCGTAAGGGCACGCTCTTCATTGGGATGGATTTGAGAAAGAGAGCTACATATTATTGCTACACATTATGGTTTGTCGACGATCAAGATAAATGTAATTCCTGCCCGCTGCAAGGTCGCTGTGATCAATAATTCGGATATTCGTTCGTCGATAAAACCTTCTTGTACGGCCCCGTTCTGCAAGGCAGTGAGTTGCAGGAACGAATGATGCGCTACCGAAAACAGGTGGAGGTTGATTTTGCCCAAGAGTCCAACCAACAGGATTCTGTCATGCGACAAAAAAAATTGCCCGTACGCCAAACGACGAGAGTACAGTCCTTCCTGATCATGAGGGACATGCTCCGGCTCATCCAGCGTATGATTGGTCATATACGGAAAACAATACTGCCAGTCAATCATATGGAGCAAATTCACAAATTGCGGGACCAGCAAATTGAGCAGTTGTCACTGCCGTTCGCCTCGTAGTAACTACTGCAACCCCAAAAAGCTCAACAAGGAAGACGAGATATGTCTGTCCAAATATAGACAGAGACATGGATTTTCTAGATTCGTAAGAATCCAAAATCCATGTTGCTTTCATTTCCATTTTAGGAAACACGTCTGACTGGTTTGTAACCGCAATCTCATGAACATAAAAGGTTTTAAACAGACTCTATAAGATCCAAAAAGATCTTATATTTTGAGAAAGCTTGGATTGTCTATTGTGATGGCTCACCAGATAAACGGAATTAATTTTTTTGTTTTCTTTTTGTATGCTGTAAATTGCTCTCCATATTTGTTTTGTAAATAATCATCTGATTTTGGAATATAGCCAAAAACAAATACTAAGAATATACCTAGAGGAATAAGCAAACTATAAATATTATTAGATATGAGTGCTAAACCTAGTACCCAAAGGCAATCTCCAAGATAATTAATATGAATCGCATATTTAAACAACCCGCCTGAATACAACTTTCCTTTATTAGCAGGATTGTCTTTAAAAGGTTTTCTAAGCAATTCTGAAACAGTGTTTAACATACTGCCTACAAAAAACAATACCCAACCTAGAATAAGTAAAGTCAAGTTAGGCTCCTGATTACCGACTATCATTAAAATGGGGAAGCCTAAATAATAAATTCCAAAAGCTGCACTGTTCATGATGGCTTCTTGCCAACTAATGCCCCTAGGTAGCCAGATAAACATCATAGCTGTTAATCTTAATGTTGTAATAATTAAAGCGATAAAAAGCCCGATTGAAATGGCTGATTTTTCATAAGCAATGAAAAGTAAATAATATGCAATGATTAAATATATAATTTCGGCAAAAAAAATCAAGATTTTTTCTTTTATAGTTGATGTGTTTATACCATACATGGTGATATGCTCCTTCGTGTATTTATTTTATTGGGAAATATATTTCTATGATAATATTTTCCTCCTGTGTTGTATGAGGGTCCGTTTGATAAACTTCAAAAGGAGCACCACTCAGTTTATAATGATTTTCTTCAATCCATGCATGTAACTTTGTATGAATAGAAGGTAATTCATCATAAGAACCAATTAACGTTGCCATTGCACAAAGACCAGGGTTAAACACTTTTGTTTCATTTGTGGTTTCTACAATGGGGATCGCAATTTCTACGTCATAATTTTCTGGTACATATTCTGCACTATGAAAAATAGCAAGCGGATTAGCCGCAGGTCTTAATTTTTTAAAAACTACTTTGCTAAACAATTCATTAAAGTGCATTAAGAAGTCAGAAATATTAATTTGTTTTCTCTGAGATAAAATATTTAATTTTAAGTGATCGACAAGTTTGATGTCAATCTGGTTTAAATAACCCATGATGGTTTTCTCTTCTTTTAATAGTTGAATATCAAGCTCCAATTTCTTTAATAGAGATGAATAACAAGTTATCTGTTGCGTTAGATTTTCTTGTTTGGCCTTCATTTTAGCTTGAAAAAGATCGGCATCCTGCCAATTAGTAAAAATAACCTTGATTTCTTCGAGAGTAAATAAATAGTTTTTTAAGCGTGTAATCAATAATGCTGTTTCCAATTGTGAGACATTATAGTAACGATATCCGCTTGTAGCGTCTGTGCAAGCAGGCTTTAGAAGACCAATTTCATCATAGTAGCGAAGCGTTTTTAGAGTGAGATGTGATATTTTAGAGAACTCACCAATTGAAAGCATAACAATCACCTCCTGTTGTGTAGTACTTTAAATATAAAGGTTCCTGTAAGGGTAAGGTCAATCAATACAGATAAATTTTCTTTAATTATTTATAATTTACTTCATACATACAATATTGAATCTGTCTTCCAAATTAACAAGGTTTTTAAATGTTCCAATAATATAGACCAAGAATAGCCTCCACTTTGTTTAATTAGATTATGTAGACACAGCACGAAGATTCACAGCACATCAATTTCTGATATTTTTCACTCACACTGCCCTTGGAGTGTGGGAAACGAAAATGGCCGTCAGACTAAGTTTCCAACTTTTTCTAAATGGTAAATTCTAGTGGTTCCAGACTTTAACTTTTTCGTCCTTATCACTTATCGAGGCAAATCCAGTTAAATCAACAAAAATGGTTCCCCACTTTTATATCACCTAACAACAACGATTGGCGCAAAGAAAAGCAATACAATTTGTCGGTTCAGTATTTTTGTAAGTTCTCTTTCGCTCAGGCCCATCTTAGAAACGGATTTGAACTTCTGTCTGTCATCATCCAAATCGCTGTATAGACGGAAATAGAGAAAACTGCCTGCCGCGACAAAAAACACAATACCGATAAACAAACCAATGAACAGTATGGGGCCAAAACGTTGTTTTAGAATGGAATTTCGAAATTCTAGGGCGTAAAACTCGTATTTATTGTTATAGGGAAGTTGATTGGTAAGCTTCCCCCCTGCCGCTATGGCTTCTTTTTGCCCCAGTGGTCCATGCCATGCAAGTAATGATTTTCTTGTATAGGAGGCTGGAGTTTGGCGTATTGGTCATCCGATACAATGAAATAGCCACTGAAACCGTGTACCGCTGGTGATACAACAGCTTGATTGGCTTCAATCACAACATTGGATTGCAGTGTTATAGGTTGGTTAAGCATCGCTTGACCCATACGTGACAATCCAAAATCAACAACTGCCGCTTTTCCATCTGAAAGCTGTATCGTGTCTATTTCCATTAACTCGGCCAAACGGTTATAGTCGGTTTGTTTAACTACTACAATCGTTTTATCGCTATTGGAAGTAGTGTAATGAACAAGCTTAAGAGTTCCTTTTTCGATTGCGAGGTTCGATTCTTTAAGTAAGCGATCAATCTGCTCAATATGCTTTTGCTCGCTGCTGTCACCGTTCGTTGTCTGGTAGGTGAATAAATAGGGATTATCCTTGATGTTATTTCCACTGATCATGGATTGGAATCCGTACAGCGAGCCTATGGCGCAAAACGAAACAGTAGAAATAATAGCGACCAGAAAAAAGGAACGCGCGTTGTCCTTCATACGGTAGGCTAGATCAGAGAAAAGCAACATGTTCGTTTTCAGCCAAAAAATCGATTCCATACTCTTTAACTTCCGAATGATATAGACGCTGAGCTGTGTAAACAACAGGTATGTGCCGATGCAAACCATGATAACAACTGGAATTAGTAAAAAAATAGCCTCTGTGCCTTGGGCTCGCAAACTAAGAAAGTAGCTTGTTCCCAGCAGTATCGGTACTAGCAAAGAAAGAAGTCCGAATGACTTAGGCTCACTCTTTGCTTGCTTGTTTCCCTTTAATAGCGTAACTAGCTTCCCGCTTCGCAGTACGGCCGAAATAAAAAAGGAGATGAAGATGAATAGTATTAAAAATGCAAATAGAGTGAGGGCAATAGCCTTATAAGGAAAATAAAAGGACAGTTTTTCATTGATGGTAAGGACATTTTCCCCTGCTAGCAAAATAACCTTGGCAAACACAAGCCCCAGACCAATACCGCCTATTATGGCAAACAAACCAATAATCATATTTTCTAAAAAAATCATCAGACGAAGCTGCACAGTGGTCATTCCCTGCATCATCATCAGCCCAAATTCCCTTTTTCGCGATTGCAGGAATGCACTCATGGAGTAAAGAACAAAAAAGAAGGAGAATACGTAGATAATCCACTTGGATACGGAAAGGGCAAACGTCGCACTTGAATTATTTACCCCACTAAGGACAGGGTGGTATGCAAAAATAGAAAAGGTAAAGAAACCCATAACAGTAAATAGACTACTGAGGAAATATCCCGCATAGAGCCTTTTATTCCGGGAGACGTTACGGAATGCGAATTGTCGAAACGTCATTGTGATATCCCCCTAACAGCGAAAGCGTATCAATAATTTTTTGGAAGAAGGTTTGACGATTGTCCCCCCGATGTATTTCCGTGTAGAACCTACCGTCTTTAATGAAGACAACACGGTTGCAATAGCTGGCAGCTAGCGCGTCATGCGTGACCAGCATCATCGTTGCTTTCTGCTCGCGGTTAATTCTCTCGAGCAATTCCATGACATCCTTCGCTGATTTGGAATCAAGATTGCCTGTTGGTTCATCTGCAAGAAGCAGCTTGGGGGACAGGCTCAGCGGGCAGCTCTAGCTATAGCTGCCCGCTGAGCCTGTCCCCCAGATATTTCATAGATGCGTTTTTTCATAATCTCTGTAATTCCTAACTTTTCTGCTATGGTTTTTACTTTTTGCTTCATTTCACTGACCTTGTTTCCATCAAGTGTTAGTGGCAGCACGATATTCTCCTCAACCGTCAAAGTGTGGAGTAGGTTAAAGTCCTGAAAAACAAATCCAAGCTCACGGCGGCGAAATATAGCTAACTCGTTTCTATTCAACTTGTTGGTGGTTTTTCCGTGAAATGTAATTTCTCCGGTTGTCGGTTCGTCAATCGTTGCAATCAAGTTCAATAGCGTGGTTTTTCCGCTCCCGGAGGGACCCATAATCCCGACAAAATCACCGTCATCAATCGTTAAATTCTATATCCGTTAAAGCCCGATAAGCCACTTTACCTTCATATATTTTACTAACCTGTCTTACATGCAGCATACTAATATCTCCTTTCAAGAGGAAAACATTTAATGTCTGATCAGTATACTGTAGACGGTCAGCCGCTAACTATCGATTTCACTTTCACTTTTATTACACGCTTGTAAGCTTTTGATAGGCGGCGAAAACAATACGTACCTCTGTACCGCTATCAACCTCTGACGTCAACTCAATTCCATGTCCAAGACGGTCAGTAGCCTCTTTCGTCAAATAAAGCCCCATGCCCGTTGATTCACGCATGCCACGCCCGTTTTCACCGGTAAAAAAGGGATCAAATACCCGCTTGATATCCGCAACAGGAATACCTATCCCTCGATCTATAACCTCAATGACGGCTTCGTTTCTACGCAAATAGCAGGAAATCACGACCTTTTTCCCTTCAGTATCTTTATTGGCAGAATATTTAATCGCATTTACGACTAGCTGGGAAAGTATGAAAAACAGCCATTTCTCATCCGTTTCGACCGTTATGTCAGGAGTACAGTTTCGAACTTCGGGGTAAATCTGGTTGCGTATAAATAGTCGTTTGTTGTCATGGACAACGGCGCTGATGATTTGTGATACAACAACTGGCTTGACATGAAAATCCTGTTCGAAGGCGCGAAGCCGGGCCATATAGAGAACCGTATGTAATCCCGAACGCATTCTCTCCAGTTCCTCACGAATGCTGGCAAACTCAGGCTCGTCGATATTTTGAACGGTGAGTTCAATAACAGACAGAGGTGTTTTCATCTGGTGCACCCATTGGTCCATGAAGGTCAGGTGCTCCTCCTGTTGTTTCTTTAACGTGTATAGTTGTTGCTGATAATGGCGGTACTGGGTATGTAAAAGTTTCTGGAGTGCCTCCGAGACGGGTGACTGCTCGATTTGCTGTAATGAGGCGTCAAGCGATTCGAGAGGCTGACTTAGCCGGAGGTAATAGTGTTTCCGACTAAGAAACTGGTACACAAGGTACCCACCTAGAATGAAGAAGGCAAGAAATACAGCGTAAAGAGCGGTCATAAGATTGTGATACCCATCAAGCCAATAAATCGAAAAAATGATACCCACTTGCAAAAACTGCACGACAACCAGCAAAGCGTGTTCTCTTAGAAAGAGTTTCACTCGTAACTCTCCTTCGTCCACGAGACGTTTAGTCGATATCCTGTACCTCTAACCGTCAGTAAAGCATCTTCGATGCCTAGCTCCTGAAATTTTTTTCTGACTCGGGTAATATTCACGTTGAGCGTATTTTCATCCACGTAGCTTGATCATCCCACAACTTCTCAAGTAGGGCCTCCCTGCTAGCAACCCGTGGATAACGCTCGATAAGACTTTCTACAATGTCGGACTCTTTTTTCGTGAGCGTTATGATTGTATCCCCAAGCTTCAGTTCCAGCCTTTCTGGATAGAGCATGAGCCCTTCTTGTTCAAGAACCAGTTCTTCATGTCTGGATGCATACTCCCCATAGGCACGTCGAAGATGGCTGTGAATTTTGGCCAACACAACCTCAGAGTGAAACGGCTTGGTGATATAATCATCACCCCCATTTTCAAGAGCCATGATCTGGTCCATTTCACCATCACGAGCTGATATGAAAAGCACCGGGCAGATAGATGCGTTACGGATTTGCCTGCACCAGTAATAGCCGTCATAACTAGGTAAATTCACGTCAAGGAGAACCATATCCGGCTTGGCTTGATGGAACTCATCTAGTACATGTTGAAAATCGTTCACTCGTATCCCATCGTAGCCGTACTTCATTATAGTTGACAGCAGAAGCTCCGCAATTTTCGGATCATCTTCTATGATCATTATTTTATGCATTTCACACTCTCTCCTTTTATGGATCATTAATGATGCAAAATAAGAAAATATGAAGCTACAGTCAGACTTATTAACTCAAATGCCTCTGCCTTGCTTACCCATCGAACTTCCTGTGTTTCATGATCAAAATTATGTACTTTTCCTGTTGGTCTTAATAAAAAATACTTTGTGACGCATGTATCAGATTCAAACGCCCCTGGGATCGGTGCAATAACTTCACAAACATATCCAGTTTCTTCTCTAACTTCTCTCAATGCTGTGTATTCAGGAGATTGATCTTGTAGATCTCTTCCCCCTTTGGCAAAAGTCCAAACGTAGCCTCCCCAGAATCCGCTAGGACTTCTCATCAATACCTCACCAGCATTATTAAAAACAATTCCTCCATAAGCGAGTTCATCCATTTTTTAACCACCGTACTCAGGATGATTATGTCGTTTGCATCCGAACAAGTAACAACTTGTACTCATTGAAGTGTTAAATTTCATAGAGGGAGTATAGCCAGATGAAATCTGCTCGCACATAATTTCATATTCATTTTTTTCATCAAGTAATTGCTGAATGTATTCTTCATTTTCTCTCTCAGTCCACTCTTCGTTACACACTTCTTCCCCAGCTTCACTGATATCCACAACTTTTTGCTGAATTACTTCTTTAATGATATCACGAGCGCGATTCGGGTTATTTATTTTAAATAAAGCATACACGTAACGACTTACCCAGTCCGGTGTCTTCCAATAGGTTCGCCAACCTTTTTCAAACCATTGGACCGATTCCTCAAAGTAACCTAATTCAAGAAATAACTCTGCTATTTCAACTGTGCCTACAAACTCGTCATCATTTTCAGAGAATGTGTCTAATCTATTTTTCGCCTCTTCTTTTCTTCCAAGTTCAATCAAGCATTTAACATGGCTGTACATTGCATAATCGGATCTTTTTGAGCTTAGAAGAAAATAATCTGATGCCTCTTGTAATTGCCCTAGGTGATAATTAGCTACGGCTAGATTGTTATGTGCTTCATCCGAAGGCTGAATTATTTTAGACTGGAGCAAAGCATCTGAAGCAAGTTGCCATTTTTCCTTTTCAATATAGATCTCACCTAATAAGTTATAAGGAAAATGAGAGGTTGGATTCAATTCGATAGCCTCTTCGATTAATTTCAAGGCTGTTTCCTTGTCGCACTCCTCATGCAGATATATCCAAGCAAGGTTTGTTAATGATTGAATATTTCGCGATTCTTCTAAGGCATTTTTGAAAAATCTCAAGGCTTCATCATATTCGTTTCTTTCAAGACACTCGATTGCTCTTTGATTGGTGTTCAAATAACGTATCCCCTTTTTATCTTGTCGATCAATAACAGCCATCCAGATTTATGCTCCGATTCTATTAAAAAGTTTCTATAGAAAAAGCATACGCTTTGTTCTCATCGTTAACAAGAAAGAACATGAATATAATCAAACTATCCTGCTCGTTAGCTTAATACCAGAGCCTAAGTGTGTACGATCATTACAACAGTGCCTTTGAGCCATACTGTCACATCTCATCTATTCATTAAGAACCATCAATATTAAGCACTCCACATGTGTGGATACATGTCTGACCGAATTCCGGAGTGGTTCCATTGTATTACCTCATTAATGTAATACTAGGAGGATAATATATGTGAAATTTATCAGCAACAGAATGCTTATAAATTAGAGTTTTACTCTCAACTTTACATTTAGTTTAGCCTAGTCGACCTCCAGTTCCTCCCCGGACTCATTAATATTCCATTTATACTGTAGTCTTACAGTTGAATGGTTAATCCATTCGGAACAGATCGATGAAATGCTGCGCGCTTTTGGATAAATAGCGATCCTTCAACCAAATAATACCGACGTCTGACTGAAAGTCTGTATCCTCTATATAAAGCATCTTTACAACCGTAGCCGGAAAAGAAGACATGACCGATTTCGGGAAAACCGTAGCCCCGATCCCTTCAGCGATGAGCGACATAATGATCGCCACGCTGGAACATTCGCAAATGACGTCCGGTTCAAAGCCATGCAGTCTGCATGCATCCATGACCTGCTCATGCATCCGTGTTGTGCGATCCGTCTTTAACGTGAGAAAGGGAAAACTGGCTAATTGTTGCATGCTGATCGACTCTTTACCGGAAAATGACACCCATGAGCTTGGAATGACTACCACAAATGGGTCCGAAGACAATGGCAAAATGTCATACTGATAAGTTGATGTCTGCGCTTCGAACGGCAACCTGGCGATAACGAGTTCAATCATTCTCTTCTCAAGCTGCTCCCCTAATTGGTAATGGTCCCCTTCTGATATTTTAAACGTTACCTGAGGATACTGCTCCCTAAACCGCCCGATATGCGTTGGCAATAGGGAAATGCACGATACGACCGAACCAATCGAAAGGACGCCCCGCACACCTTCTTCGATCTCTTTCACCTCCCTGGTCGCTTCATCCAATTGCAACAGCAGCGACTCAGCCTTTTGCCTAAGCAACTCACCCGCTTCCGTCAGCTTCAAGCCCGTGCGGTTGCGATCAAACAACCTCACACCTAACTCCTGTTCCATCATTTTCATCTGTCGGCTCAGTGGTGGCTGCTCCATATGAAGCCGTTTGGCCGCACGAGTGATTTGCCCTTCTTCAGCTACCATCAAAAAATATTTTAACTGACGTATATCCATAACTTCCCCTCCATCAACCATACCTAAAAGGTATATAAAACGAATTAATTAGATATTTAAAGTATATTCGATGACATGGTAGAATTCAATTATTAAATGTATTAATATTCCATACCTCATCAAAGATAGAAGGTGGCAGCTAACATATTGGTACGACTAAAACCATTCAACGTACAAAATGTAGGGTTGCATAAAGAGTCTAAGGTAGTATCAAATTGATTTGGAGCGAAGGAGAGATTATCTTGATGAAACAGCATTTGGATATACACATGAAGCGGAGAGCAGCCAAGAAAACAAAACCGACACAGGATCAACTTGGGTTTGGGATTCATTTTACGGATCATATGTTTATGATGGATTACACGACAGAGAAGGGCTGGCATCATGCACGGATCGTTCCTTATCAACCGCTTGTTATGGATCCCGCTGCCAAAGTATTTCATTATGGGCAAACTGTTTTTGAAGGATTGAAAGCCTACAAAACCGAGGATAGACGAATTCTTCTGTTTAGACCGCAAAAAAATATGCAGCGATTAAACCGTTCTAACGAGCGACTCAGCATTCCTCCGATCAACGAGAGCTTCGCGCTCGACGCACTGAAACAACTGATCTCCATAGATCAGGACTGGATTCCGAGTGGGTCCGGAACCTCCCTGTACATTCGCCCTTTTGTGATCGCAACTCAGCCTACGTTGATCGCATCGCCATCCTCACATTTTCAGTTTATCATCATCATGTCGCCTGTTGGCCCCTATTACGCGGAGGGCTTGAATCCTGTCAAAATCTTTGTGGAATCAACGTCTGTTCGCGCTGTCATCGGCGGCGTGGGCGAAGCCAAGACGGCCGCCAATTATGCAGCAAGCCTCAAGGCACAGGAGGATGCCAAGCAAAATGGTTATGCTCAAGTTTTATGGCTGGATGGCGTGCATCACAAATATATCGAAGAAGTGGGCAGCATGAATGTGTTTTTCAAAATCAAGGGGATCGTCTATACGCCAGCACTAAAAGGCAGCATCTTGGATGGGGTAACGCGAGATTCCATACTGCAATTGTTGCAGCACTGGAACATCCCAGTAGTCACGGGGGATATTTCGATTGAGGAAGTGTATGAGGCTGGCCGAGAAGGAACATTGGAAGAAGCATTCGGAACGGGTACGGCGGCAGTCATCTCTCCGATTGGCGAACTGTATTTGCATGGACAAAAACTGGTTATCCAGAATGGTCAGACAGGCGAACTGTCAAACAAACTTTATCAGACTTTAACTGGCATACAAAACGGCGCACTTCCAGACCTGTTTCATTGGATGTTTGAAGTAAATATGCGGTAACGGTATCAATATTAATTACTCCAGATGATCGAGTAACCATTCTTCCAATTATAGAAGCTGAGCATTCGTTTCTTAATTAAATTTAGCCCTAAGTCATAAAAAAGGAAACCAAAAATACGGTAGGTACTGTTACCAGTACCTACCGTATGAGTGATACGTGTTTGCTACTCTATGTCTAGTGAATTGCCAAGACTTGCGTTCAACATCCGCAGAATCATAACTAACGACTCAGATCTCGTAGCATTCGCATTCGGTTTGAATGAACCATCCGCTGCACCCTTTACGATCCCCATATCGGATAACGTAGCAATCTCTGCCTCTGCCCAGTTACCTGAAACATCCTTGAACTTATCATTTTTTACTAACGTAGTGTTCATTACTTTTGATAGCATAGCCACGATTTCCGCTCTTGTGATGGTCTGATTCGGTTTGAACGTTCCATCCACGTAGCCGTTGATAATACCACTAGCTTGTAACGTTACAATTGCATCTGCCGCCCAATGACCTTTGGTATCCTTAAAGCTGGAATCACCTACAGACGTTAATCCAAGCGCTCTTACTAACATAGTCGCAAATTCTGCCCTAGTTATCGTAGCATTGGCATGGAATGAGCCATCCGCATTTCCCTTAATGATCCCAAACTTAGCTGCTAACTCAATTGCTTTAGCATTTGGAGCACTTGCAGTTACATCCTTAAATGTTACTGCTGGTGCAGCATTTGCTTTTTCTACTAACGCCTTGATTACATCGATATTAACCTTTTCGTTGTAGAACGGTTTAGTTGTTGGTGTTACTGGTGTTACTGTAGGTGTAGGTGTTGCAGTAGGCGTTGAACTCGGACCCGTTGATGGGTTACCAGTTGGAGGGTTAACTACAACTGGTGGTTCAACTACTGGTGGTGCAAGACTAACAGTAACCAAGTAATTTTGGTACGATTGATCTTCTGCGTAGACAGAATACGTAACTGGACTTGTGAAGTTATTCAATGTTACACCAGACTCCTGTGTAATATCTCCTACCTTGACAGATGCTCCTGTAGTGGTGAAGTGCGATGCTAATGCAGTTAAATCTACATTAGAGGGTACTAGTACATCTACTGTTTTAGCATTCTGATTGATTGTCCCACCTTTAGCAAGTACTGAGAAAGTGCTTAACTCCTTCGAAGTGCTTGGTTGAGGTGTAACCGCTTCATGACTAACATTAACCAAGTAATCTTGGTACGATTCATTTTCTGCGTAGACAGTATACGTAACTGAACTTGTGAAGTTATTCAATGTTACACCAGACTCCTGTGTAATATCTCCTACCTTAACAGATGCACCAGCAGGAACAGTGAATTGCGGTGCTAATGCAGTTACATCAGTTACAGAAGGTACCAGTACATCTACCGTTCTAACATCCTGATTAATTGACCCCTCATTTCCTAGCAATGAAAATTGGGTTATTTGCTTCTCCGAACTTGGTGCCACTACTTTAACCAAGGTATTAACAATAATAGGTGACCCACCTATATAATCATTACCTGCTTTAACAGTACCAATATAGATGTTTAGCGAAGCATCATAACTACCTAAAGTGTCTAGAGAATCTAAAGTTACTTGATATATAGGTCCATCCTTAAAAGGAATATCTGAATGCAAGTCTAAAACTAAATACTTCGCACTAGGCGATGACATTTTAAGTATATATGGAGTATTCATATACGCATCTTTTGTAGCTACAAGCGGTTTGTAGTACTCCTCTTTATACTCATCATCCTCGTCAATGTAAGACTCCACAGAGAACTCAGTTGGATTGAACTCCAAAGTGGTTTTAATCCTTTGGACGCCATCTTTGTTGATATTGGTAGTACCACTAGCTGATACAGTAACTACAACAGGCTCTCCAGGTTTGTAGGAAGCCTTGTCCGTGGTTAAAGTTAGCGTCATATGGGGAAGTACGTTGACAGTCACCAAGTAATCGTGAGTACTCGCATCGGATACACTGTGTATTTTATAAAGTACGGGCGAAGAAAAATCAACAGCATCAACATTAGATTTCTGAGCAACCCCATTAATCTCAGCGTAAAATCCGTTGTGACTGAATTGAGGCTTAATGTTGGTTAAGTCTGTACCGTATGGGACAGTAACCTCAACACTATCGGTATCATTATTAATTTTCCCAGCAATCCCATTAATACTGAAACTCGTGAGATCATTTGAAGTAGGTAATTCTGAAGCGTACCCCTTTAACGTGTAATTCCGGTATGTCCCATCCCCAGAGGCTACTTTGAATATCATAGGATCGTGAACATACCAGGGACGTGACCCAGGGACTGGCCAGTCCTTGACCCCATTATTATAAGAAATCGAGGACCCATCTGAAATGACAAGATTAATATAATAGGGTGTTTGCCCCAAATTAGTACCAGGCGGTAGATAGAAATCTACGGTACCAGTATTGTCACTGTAGTTTACAATCTTACCCCGGTATGGGCCAAAGTTAATATCGTTAATTACGTTTGTCAAAGCAGGCGTTGGTGCACCTCCGTCCGCTGAAACCAAACTGCCAAACATTGAAAAAACTAAAATAAGTGCCATAAAAACTGATACTAAACGCTTTGAACCATTTCTTATCATGTAGTTACCTCCGCTGAATCTATTTATATTGTCGCTATGCTGTAGTTAAAGCATGCGTTAACATACGAGATGTTCCATTTAAAAATTTTGTCGCATCCACTACCTTCCGCCTTGAAAAGTTTTTTCATACTAACACTGCATCTACAAATAACATATCCCCGATTTTTGGGGGGAGGTGTGAAATTTTAAGATATACCTCGTAATACTATAATCTTTATTTTTCAGCATGCTGCTGCACATCGAAGCCACCCGCAGCAAATGCTTTGCCACCTCCAACAAACAACCCATTCAATCCACCTACTACCATCAACATCACTAAGATGATGGAAATTCCTTTTTTATACACACTACGCACACCATTTCCCCATTCAAAATTTTCATACTATTCGTAACTAAGACAAGCATAACAAACCCCAATGACAGCAGAATGACAAACTTCGGCAAAATAGTCCAAGGAGCCATTGGTCAAGTCCCCGCTTCGGAAAGTACTCTTAACACCGTTTTGCGAAGTCTACCCTGCTCAACGGGCTTCACGATGTAATCATAGGCATTCACTTCGAATGCAGCCGATGCATATTCTTTATAGGACGTGACAAAAACTAGCTTCATTCGTCTGTCGCTCCCTCTTAATCGCTTGGCAAACTCGATACCATTCTCTTGCTGCAACTTAATATCTAGAAATACCAAGTCCACCTCATGATTCTCCAAATATGAGAATGCAGTCGTGGTCTCCTGGAAGCTACCCACAATCTCGATCTCATCCACCTTAGCGAGCATTCGTCTCATGATTAAATGCATAGCCAACTCATCATCGATAATGACGACCTTCAAATTACATCCCTCCTCACTTGCTGCAAGAACTAAAGTATAACCAACCCCAATGACAGCAGAATGACAAACTTTGATACCAAAAAGAGCCCTTCATGTGAAGGGCTCTTCATCTAACCGTATTCTATGAATCCAGCTCTGACATCAGATGGCTATATAGTGCAGATACTTCGGGGGATGGGGTTATTCCAAGCTCTCTATACAATGTTTCCTCGAATTGAATATATTGTCGGTTCAATGCTTCTTTGTTCTTCGTTAGAGCCAAGGCCCTCAGATATAGCATAATAGTTCCTTCTTCTAGCTCGTTACGAGCGAATTGCTTCATTAATAGTCGGATTGCTGTTTGCGTATCCCCTTTGATTAATAAAGCCTCGCATAACCGCTGGGTAAAGGATGTATACATTAACGATAGATGTTCGACCTCACTCCGAGCCCAAGGGAAAACACGATCCCCGAATAAATCCCCGGTGTAGCGCTGTTCAAGCTCAAGTGCCTGTTCGATACAGGTAGCATCCACTACAGCCATCTGCTTGCAGCCTTCTTCAAAACGAAGGAAATCGACATCAACCTGGTTATGATCTAACGCATAATAGCTACTGTGGGAATGTACGATCTCCTTGAGTCCATAATTATCCAACAATTTACGAAGCTGATAGACTGTTGTGTTTAGGTAGGTTTCGCCATTCTTTAGAGGCATTTCGCCAAACATATCTTCAATGATTCTCGCTCGGGACACAAGTCTGCCTTTATGCATTAACAAATAGCCAAAGAGCTCCGCACTTTTGCTAGTTTTCCATTTGACTAACACGTTCTGAGCACTTCGAATCTCCATACCGCCTAGACAATTAAACAGGACTCGCGTAGAGGACGAATCCTGTCTCACCGAATCTTTAGGTGACGGCATTTCGGAAAGCGCCCGCTTCACAGTATAATAAAGCCTGTCTTGATTAACCGGCTTCACTATGTAATCAAATGCATATACATCAAATGCAGGAAGTGAATATTCTTTATGTGAGGTAACGAACACGATTTTCATTTGTCTGCCGCTCTCTCTTAACCGCCCGGCGAACTCAAGACCGCTTTCCTTCGGCATATTAATATCCATAAAGATCACATCCACATCATGGATTGTCAGAAACGAATAGGCCGTCGACGTTTCATGGAAGATTCCCACGATCTCGACTTCATCAACCTTGCCGAGCATTCGCTTCATCACGATATGCATGCCCTTCTCGTCATCGATAATAACAACCTTCATACGACTTCCCACCTTCCATCCTGATGTTCAGATTGATCCGAAGCTACTGGAGGCGTCGGGAGGGAGAAATAGAAGGTGCTACCTTGCGTAAGCGCACTGTCAAACCAAATTTCTCCTCCGTTCAAGCGAACAAATTCCTTACATAGGGTGAGTCCCAGCCCGACACCTCGTTCTCCAGCTGTTCCCAAAGATGAGACCGGATAGGCTTCCTGTAATAAGGATTCGACTTGTGCCGCCGGTATGCCTGATCCGGTATCGCTTACAGAGATAATTAATTTGCCATCCGCATGCTCAGCTTTTAATCGAATGCTCCCACCATATTCCGTAAATTTAATTGCGTTAGATAGTAGATTACGAATAATTAAATCTAGCATTTCTTTATCTGCGAACACATAGAGACTATCCGATATTTCGGATATGATATTAATATTCTTGCCCGCGCTCCGAACTTGTAACAATCGTACATTCGTCTGCACCGTGTGGGCTAAATCCCTTATAACCGGGTTAAACACCATGCCGCCCCTCTGACTCTGAAACCATTCTAGCAAGCTTTCTACTAAAGTAAATGTATTCTGAATTTGATGCCCCATTTCATGGACGATTTCATCATGACTCTCTCCACAAGTCTGCATCTCTTCCTCCATTAACTCCATCAGGTTGATGAGTACGGCAAGAGGATCACGAATATCATGGGCGACTACATTAAACATCTTGTCCTTGAAAGTATTCAGCTCTGCCAGCTGTCTTGATTTATGTAATAGTGCTTCCTCGTTGCGAACGGTTTCCGTTACATCACTTAACAAAAGCATTTTACCAACGATTCTTTGCTTGTTGTCGCTAATAAGCGATAAATGAACATTATAGAATTTCGCATCCACTGTTCCAGTTATTTGTATTTTGTTATCTGAGGATGGCTCTTGCTGAATAAGCCTCTCCACAAGCTTGGGATACGAGGAGAAGATCTGTGCAGCAGGTTGTCCAATCACATGATTACGATTTAAACCTTCAATTGCCTGACTTGCCGACTGATTAAAGCTGGCAATGCAATGATCCAGATCCAGTACAATGACCGCATCCTGCATCGATTCAAATACCTTTTGCATAGCAAAGGGAGCCAGCCTTAGCATATTAAACTGATAAATCCCCCACATATAGCACACACCTGAGAAAAGAAATCCAAATGGAGTGAAATCAATAGATATGTTGGTAACACCGCTTAAATAGATAAGTGTACCTCCATAGGGTCCGCAGGAGCCAATTATCATAAAAGCAATTTGCTTCTTCATTCGAGGTGTCGATGTACGATACATTTGGATCAATAACCCCATACCTATGATAAAAAGGGTATACGAATTCATCACATGCACCCAATACAATGGCCCTTTAATCAAGGAAACCAGCGGGAAACTCTCTGAACTATCTAGCGTCATACTCTTATAAAATAAATGATGTGACCCATTCGTATAATGAGCCACAAGCGTAGTGATGGGAATGACCATCAGCAACGCAACAACCCATTTGCGTATAAACGCCTGACGGCCTGTATATTGTAATATCATAATAATCCATATCGTAGAGCCAAAGGGTATCCCAATATATTCTACGCGCAGCCAGAAACGCATTAGATCCAAAGTAGGGCTAACAATCTCAAAAGCATAGCCGAAGGTGTAGAATGCGCCAGCCAACATACCCAAGCCGTAACTAATTGCTATCGGAAGCTCTCTTCTTTTCCATGAGAGAAAGACCATGCTTAAGGTGCCGCAGGTAGCAATTATTAGTAGAGCAGATAAATACAGGTTGTATTTCATTGTTACACTAGCCCCACTTGTCATATTTTGTTATTCTTGTCCCGCTATAAAACTATCTACTCAAAAAATAATCTCCCCTAATGTGATTATTATCACTTATTTTACCACCATTATATGTAATTCGACAATTTTTTCTTTACTAGGAGAGCTCATCTATGTCTATATCACTCAAGCATTCCCGTCGTCAACGCGAATTGAACCCATTTGTAGTATCCACTCCGTGATACAACCATAACTTCATATCTTCGGACATCTTCTCCATGCGCAACTCCGAGCGATGATCCATAATGAACTCTTCTTGGAACGTTGTCAGTCAAGTAGTTCGCAATCTTCTGCCACCCCAATCTTCTTGCTGTGCAAACATCGAATACACAAGTATCTCTCGCCCATAGTGAAAGTGACTTAACGAGAACCACATCAAACTTACGTATTCGTGCGTCATTCATCAACCTTTGTAACTGCTGTCTCTTGGCAGTGCTTGTGCTTGTAATACCTTCATCTGGATAGTTATCTTGCTGTTCCCATCCCTTACCTTAATAAAGTTTTCAAAGAAAGTCCGCTGATATCCCCTGCTGCTGACAGCTGCCGTGAATACGAACTGTGACCCTCATCAATGACAACAATAGGCGATTCGGTAATTTGGTTCTGCGAAAACATGAGTCCAAAAAACAGAGCCGCGACAAACGGTCCGATAATATCAGGCGACAATATTTACTGCCCGCTACGTACTTCCACTCGTCAATCAGTGATTTCATCAAGTTTCACTCCGCTGTCATACCCGGAAGCAAGTCAGCATTCGAATCCATAGATATTCGCACAAGATACATACTTAAATCTGCTTGCCCTTTTTCACGTGTCATGCGCAAGCTCGCAAATTGAGGAGCGGCTGAGATCGAAGTAACAACGCCAGTCACCTGTGTTGGGTGATCTAAATATGGAAAATGAACACCAAGGCTTTGATTAACCTCAAGCTTTTGAATTTCACTTTCTTGTATGTAGAGGTCTGTATAATAGTTATTTTTTTGCAGAACCGCCATCGGCGCTCCTTGCTGTACTTGATCCCCCGGCTTTACAACAATCCTGTTAATCAATCCGTCATCCGCCGCGAGTACATCCATTTCTCCTTCTTCAGCTGATTTAACCTTGAATAGCACCTCTCCCTTGTTTATAAAATCGCTACAGCCACACCGACCTCTACAATCGAACCAGGACTCTTCTGATACAATATTGTCATTTGCTCCTCCTCAGGCATACCTTGTTTCCTACTCTCAGCCTGGCTGACCGCATCCTTTCCATTAACAGCAAGGAGCGTTCCTCCCAGAATCAGCGCAATTGCAATCCCGATATAAAAACCTACTTTAATCTTCATCCTTCAATCTCTCCCACTCCTATTCTCTATATGTTGTTAAATCTACTGCTCTTGTTTACTTGTCATCATCATTTTTCTAACCGCGTTGTCGGCAGCCTCCATAATCACTTCTCCCAATGTGGGATGGGGATGAATCGTCATAGCCAAGTCCTCTACGGTTGCCCCCATCTCGATAGCAAGTCCAAGCTCCGATATGAGTGTGGATGCTTCCACCCCAACGATTTGTGCACCAATCACGATTCCTGAGGTCGGGTTCGCTACAATTTTGATAAATCCTTCGGTTTCCCTCAATGCCAATGCTCTACCGTTGATCCCGAAAGAGGCTTTGCCAATAACAATCGGGATGGCTTGTGCCTTTGCTTGCGTTTCACTTATGCCAACGCTGGCTAGTTCAGGATTAGAAAAGACCACGAGCGGAATGGCTTTATAATCAACTACAGAGGCATGGCCTGCAATAGCTTCTGCCGCAATCTTGGCTTCATAGGACGCCTTGTGCGCGAGTGTTGGACCAGCCGTAATATCTCCAATTGCGAAAATATGCGGGATAGCCGTTCTGCATTGTTCGTCCGTCTCGATCAGCCCCCTGTTCGTCACCGGCAAGCCTATGCGCTTCAGCCCTAACTTGCCGTCTGTATTTAGTTTTCTGCCGATCGTGACTAACACATATTCTGCTGTAACATGATGCTGCTCCTGATTGTGTGAATAATGCAGTGTAATTGAATCCGCATTCTGCACCACTTTCTCAGCTGTCGCCCCAGTAATTATGTGAATACCATCGTCCTTCATCTGACGGACAACAGGGCCCACAAGATCTGTTTCAAATCCCGGTAGCACTTGTTCTCCGCCCTCTATAACCGTTACCTTCGTTCCAAATTTCGCATACATTTGCCCAAGTTCGATACCAATATAACCACCGCCTATAACGACCAGACTAGTCGGAACCTCAGGAAGCGACAGAGCTTCTGTGGAAGATAAAATGCGCCCTCCAACCGGAAATGCTTGCAGCTCAATCGGACGAGATCCTGTTGCCAATATGGCGTACTTAAATGAAATGGTCTGCTCCGCTCCAGATTGATTGATAATAGCTGTATGTTCATCAACCAAACTTGCCTCTCCTTCCAGAATTCTCACACCAGCAGTCTTTAATAAATAACCGACTCCGCCTGCCTGCTTATTCACAATCCCCTGCTTGAAATCCTGAGCATTCTTAAATGACGCTGCCGCATCTGCATTATTGAATTGTCTGAGCAAATAATAGCGATGCGATTCTGCAATTAATGCTTTGGATGGAATGCAACCAACATGCGTGCAGACTCCGCCAATCTGACTGCGTTCGACAATCGCCGTCTTCAATCCGAGCTGTGAAGATCGCAGCGCCGCCACATAACCTCCCGGACCTGATCCAATAACTAACGTTTCTACGGATTCCAACTTATTCATATCCTGATACCTCCTGTTGAAGTTGTTTTATAATATGATGATCGTAATATATTATAACCATCATATTATAAATACGTCAACAACCATGATTCTCATTTCTTGAGCAAACAGTTACGGAACTACTAAATTGACAGGCTTTATTATGACGACTATAATATTTTAAAAAGAAGAATTATGAAGCTGTGGAGTGATTACAATACCGTATCCTAAAGGACATAAGATAAAAGTGCGCAATAAGATTGTTGAAAGTGCGGCTCAGGCTTTTCGCACCAATGGTATTCACGATGTAAGTGTTCCGTTCATTATGAAGGGCGCTGGATTGACTCATGGAGGGTTTTATTCACACTTTGACAATAAAGAACAGTTAGTTGCCGAAGCCTGCCGATATGCCATCAGTGATACCATCACACTTCTGCAGAAAGTCGCTGAGGAGGAGAAGCACAACCCCCGAATCCATACTGTCATTGATTATTATTTAAGTCCGTATCACCGCGATAATACGGAGATGGGCTGCATTCTCCCTGCCCTTTCTGGCGAAATATCCCGTTCTTCAGAAGAGGTTCGGCAGGTATTCACTCATGAACTGGAACGAATGATTGCTTTCATCTCCAATCTGGCGGAAATAGACACGGTCAAAGGTAGCGCACTGTTTAGCACCATGGTCGGCTCTCTTGTTCTTGCACGGTCTGTTAATGATCCTGAACTAAGTGCAAGCCTTCTCTCGGCAGGCAAGCAGTATGCCAAAGACCTAGTTTGATCGGTAATGCCAAACGGAATAATCTACATCCATAACATACATGATATGATACGAGAGTCCTTATACGATAAGCAACTTTGGATGCAGGTTGATCCATAATGTCCAGCCACCAAGCACAAAAAACACGCCAATGAATGGCGTGTTTTTTGTGAATCATAACAAGCTGCTCCTCAATCCTATTATTGTTTTTCAGTAGAATCGTTGCTGTTCCACCACCTACACAAAGCTGTCAGCAAGTGTATGGTCTCATGAAAAAACCTCCCGATGGGAGGTGAAAGAGTCATTTATTTTCATAACGTACTAACCCGTAGTTCATAAAAATACTGCACAATTGGATGCTTTAACTTCATCTTCTCGGTCATGTTTAAAATTCGCTTTTTCCCAACTCGTCTGTCCACCAAAGCTAGAATATTCAATAAAATATCATTGCTCTCTAAGCTATCCTCTATAGAAGTGGATAAATACTTAGTAGCCACAACGTTAAAGTTAGATTTACATAATGTTGACTGTGCTGACAAAAGCTCTTTTGCATATTCTGATATTTTTCTACTTCTTGCAATTACTTTTAGACGATCCTCCGGAACGATCCCCTTGGTATCTTTTCTGACCGCTTCAATTTCATCATTGTTGATCGGAATTTGGATATCTGAATCATTCTTAATTTCCAGATCCGTCTGATACCATCTGATCAAGGTAGTTATATCTCTCATATTGAGTACGTTCTTTTTATCTACGGAAATATAACAAATTCCTGCTTTATCAGGTAAATAACGGTAGCTGGTTGCAGTGTATTCGACCCTACCATTTAACGCAGGACTGAGAAAACTCTCTAGCTGTTGCTTCAATTTGCTCCAGGACATATATCCTCCTATGTTGTGTTTTACAAATACCTATTGAGGCAGTCGTTCTATCCTCCATAATACAATAACCAACACATCAATCATACTAAATACTAAATACAAGCACCATTCCGTTTCTCAATTTTCTTCTGAATAGGCTTATAATCGTAGTAGATCCTATTAGTCAAATTAACAATACCCAATCCTCGCTCCTCTAGGTTCGAGGATATGTTCGCATGAAAAAACCTCCACCGCTGTGGGGAAAGGTCAACATAATGCTTGCTATCAATTAGAATAAATTCTAACGTCATCTCTACCATTTTTTTGGATGGGTACTTTTAAAAGAAAAGCCTGCTTTCTCAGCAGAGCTTTTTGAAACATTTACCTTTCAATGTCGCTTGCGATATATTACTACCACGCACTCCACATGTGTAAGGTACACAGAGTCCACATATAAATAAAAAGCACAAAAATACGGTAGGCACTGTTTACCAGTACCTACCGTATGAGTAATACCTGTTTACTACTCTACGTCTAGTGAATAGCCAAGACTTGCGTTCAACATCCGCAGAATCATTACTAACGACTCGGATCTTGTAGCATTCGCATTCGGTTTGAATGAACCATCCGTTGAACCCTTTACGATCCCCATATCGGATAATGTATCAATCTCTGCCTCTGCCCAGTTACCTGAAACATCCTTGAACTTATCATTTTTTACTAACGTAGTGTTCATTACTTTTGATAGCATAGCCACGATTTCCGCTCTTGTGATGGTCTGATTCGGTTTGAACGTTCCATCCACGTAACCGTTGATAATACCACTAGCTTTTAACCTTGCAATTGTATCTGCCGCCCAATGACCTTTGGTGTCCTTAAAGCTGGAATCACCTTCAGACGTTAATCCAAGCGCTCTTACTAACATAGTCGCAAATTCTGCCCTAGTTATCGTAGCATTGGCATGGAATGAGCCATCCGTATTTCCCTGAATGATCCCAAGCTTAGCTGCTAACTCGATTGCTTTAGCATTTGATGCACTTGCAGGTACATCCTTAAATGTTACTGCTGGTGTAGCATTTGCTTTTTCTACTTGCGCCTTGATTACATCGATATTAACCTTTTCGTTGTAGAACGGTTTAGGTGTTGGTGTTATCGGTGGAACTTCTGTTGGTACTATTGGCGTTGGTACTGTTGGCGTTGGTGCAGTTGGTGTTGAACCGCCGCTACCGCCGCTACCACCGCCACCACTGGATGGTGACATCGGTGTCACTCCATTGGAGACTGCGGATAATACACTGCTACCCACACTATTTTTCGCTTTCATCGTAAACGTATAAGCCGTTCCATTAGCCAGACCCGTTACCGAGATCGGGCTTGATGTTCCTGTAGCCACGATATCTCCGGATGAAGAAATAATCTCATAGCCTGTGATCGCACTTCCGCCATTATCCGTAGGAGCATTAAAGCTGATCGTGGCTGACCTATCACCTGCCACAGCAGCTATATCCGTTGGCACTCCCGGAACAGTCATCGGTATTGTGCTCACTTCGTTGGAAGCCGCACTATCTCCTCCGGCGTTAGTTGCCTTCACGACAAAATAGTACGCCGCTCCGTTGACCAAGCCTGTCACATTGTAGTTATACACCGAGCCGGTAACTGTAGCGACTTCCGTATCATAAGTTGTGGAAGTCAAGCTCTTGAATATTTTATACTCTGTCGAACCTTCTACTGGATTCCAATTCAGCTCGACTTGCGTATTCCCTGCAGCAGGGGGTTGTAATTCGGGAGCCCCTGGTATTGGAACTTGCGGAGTTGCGTTAACCCCGTTGGAAGCAGCGCTATTCCCTGCAGCATTCTCTGCGACAACTGTGAACGTATAAACCGTTCCATTCGTTAACCCTAAGACCATTATTGGGCTTGAAGCGCTGGTAGCCTTAATTCCCTCTGGACTTGAGGTTACTGTATAGCCCGTAATCGCACTGCCTCCATCATTAGCAGGTGCCGTAAAGCTGATGGTGGCTTGTCCATTACCTGCCGCCGCTGACACTCCTGTTGGCGCACTCGGTACCGTAATCGGTGTTACACTATCCGTTGCATCCGAAGAACTCGAATCCCCTACTGCATTCTTTGCGACAACTGTAAACGTATAAGCCGTTCCATTCGTTAACCCTGTGATCGTTATTGGGCTTGAAACTCCTTCAACCTTAATTCCTCCAGGATTTGCGGTTACCGTATAGCCCGTGATCGGAGTGCCTCCATCACGTACCGGAGGCGTAAAATTAACTATGGCTTCTCCATTGCCCGGCATCGCCGATACTCCTGTTGGGGCATCCGGTATAGAATTCGTTGTTACACTCGTCGATGCAGTCGAGGAACTCGAATCCCCTACTGCATTTTTTGCGACAACTGTAAACGTATAAGCCTTTCCATTCGTTAACCCTGAGACCGTTATTGGGCTTGAAGCGCTGGTAGCCGTAATTCCCTCCGGACTTGAGGTTACCGTATAGCCCGTAATCGGAGTGCCTCCATTACGTACCGGAGGCGTAAAGCTAACTTTGGCTTGCCCACTACCTGTTGCCGCCGCTGTTACTTCTGTTGGGGCATCCGGAATAGACGTTGTTAACAGCATCTGTATGCGATTGTTATAACTATCCGCTACATACATCCTATACCCGTTGCTATCTATCACTACGCTCGATGGATTATTAAACTTTCCTGGTCCAGTTCCACGTCCGCCCCACTTGGTCCAATCTCCAGTCGCTATAGTCAACTTCTGTATGTCATGCCCATTACTACATGTCACATACACATTCCCATTGCTGTCAACCGCTACGCCAGATGGACCATTTAATCGGCCATTAGAGATGGTTGTCCATGTAGAGCCGCCGTCTATTGACTTTTTTACGTTATTTTGATTGAAAAGTGTTACGTATAGATTCCCATTACTGTCTATTGTCATGCCACTTGGAGAACTCCAAGCGCCCATTGAAATTGAGGTCCAATCTCCCTCTGGAGTTATTTTCTGTATGCGATGGTTTGCGGAATCAGCCACAAAGATGTTCCCGTTCTTGTCTACCACAATTCCCTTTGGACTATAAAGCTGACCCGGACCGCTTCCAAAACTTCCACCCACAATTGTCCATGTAACGCCGCCATCTATTGACTTCTGTATGCGGTTGGCACCGGTACCAGCTTCTGCTACATATAATATTTTCCCGCTGCTATCTACCCATATGCCTGTCGGATATAAAAACCTGTTTTGGCCTCCCAGAACGGTCCATACCCCAGTAGCTACAGTCAGCTTCTGTATGCGATTATTATTGGATTCAGCCACGTACACATTTCCATTGCCGTCTAATGCCATTTGTTCTGGTTGATTAAACTCTCCCACCGCTTTGCCTGTGTTGCCGGTGGTACCATATTGACTCCATACTTCTGCTGCTTGTACTGGGGTAATAGATAGAGATGTACAAACTATAAACAATATCAAGCTCATCATGAACAGTTTTCTACTAAAATGTTTACCTTTTCTTTGAATCATGTCCTTCATCCTCTTCTCATCTTCTCATCTTCTCGGTGAAACCATAACATGTTACTACAAATAGTGACAATTGCATTCCTTCAATGATAGGACTATTACAGCAAGTAGAATATCCCCCATTCGGGGGATATTCTACTTCGCCAATGATCATGTCTCGTTTATGAGTTGTATGAAGTCCCATAATACTTTTTCATATCCTATCATTATTTAACAGTCATCAAAAAACACGCCTAATTCGGCGTGTTTAATAGCTCCACAATCTAATTATATGACATCCATATTGAATTCCCCACAACCTCAAAACCCTGCTTAAACCACACATTCCGTGAATTATTAATCGTGTATACATACATTTTGTCTTCTGATCATTGGCTGAAGTGGCTTTTTTGTCTTGTGTAACCTAGGGAGAGCTTCACACTTGAGCTCCCTATTTAGCACATCTTATCTTAGTCCATACCATGTTCTTTACGAATATTGTATAGGCCTTGAAGCAGTAGTTCTGATGGGTCTCGATTCAATTGCAAATATGTAAACAATAGATGTAATGGGAAAGCACACACGTTATTTCCTTCTATTATCGCTGGGAATCCAGCTTCGAAGATTGGACCGTACTCTTGGTTCCAACCTAGCCCCGCATGCACTTCCTCTGGAGCGAATTCCTGACGTACTTCTTCTATACAATTGGGAACTAACACCTTGTCTATGATTGCTTTCGCTTCGTCTTCGCTTGAAGCCGGTTGTGGAAGGGCCTTGCCTCCCTTACTCTTCATCAGCTCAAAGAAGAATGACGCCATCCAAATTGCCGGATCATTGCCAGATTGGAACCTCGCGACCAACTCGCGCAGAAAAAAGCCACAGGAATATACATCATTCGAATCATCCTTCACATGATACACAAAAACCGGACCGTAAGCATCCAGATTCAACACTTGTCCTTGGACTTCGTTAAAGTACTTTTTCAAAGATACGATGCCGTTATGGTGAACAGCCTGTAGAAGCTCAACCATGTTTTCTTCGGAAATGGTTTCTTGATTATTGTCTACTTCCTCGTTTGTTGTCTCATTTTTCATATTCATATTCATATTCACCCCACTTTCTATCATACCATTCAGTGGCTTGAACATAAATAATAGAAATAGACAATATTCTAACCATGATTTTCAAAAAAATACTAGGGATAATTATATCAAATCATGTCCATAGTTGCCTTCCAAGGATTTTTACCATTCTCTTTTGTCACATTAATCTACACGCATCAAAGGCAAACTATCAGTGTTCCTGAAAACATATTATAATTTCTGGAAATGAAAGAAAAATATATTTATAATGATAAACATGAACTTACTTAACTCACTTTTTGTTATGCAAGGGGGAAGACTGCAACCAGACCATCCCGGGCAAAGTCACAGCGCTGCATACCGCCGCTGAACAAGGTTTCTATGTGAGATGGCCAAGCTTCTGCTTGCCCATCGGCCCGATTTAGAAGCAACAGCTATATTTCATAGTTACTCGAACAAAAATATCGAAACGCCTCTCGAAACCGCCATTCGATGCGGAAAATCATAGTATAGCCGAATTGATTCGGACATTTTCATAACCCTTAATTCAATTTTGATAGAATCCCACAATTTCTAAGGAGGAAGTTCAATGATGCTACCGCAAGGATTACAAAAAGATTTAGAAAGGTTCATCCAGACACAAGAACTCGATGAGCGAGTCGCGAAACTGCTGAATAGTCAGGCGGAGCCATTGCTCAAATTTACACTTGCGGGAGAGGAGGATTATAGCTGCACCGGCAACAGCCGGGTTGCAGGCTGCCCGGATCTGCCTCCTTCGTTCGAATGGCCACTGGATTCCGACGGGGAATATTGGACGTTCATTGCCCAGATTAATTTGGGCGAACTTCCTATTACTCCTTATCCGGGACTACCGCAACGTGGAATCTTATATTTTTTCCTTGGGCTGGATGAACCTTCGTATGATATCGAACACCGGATTTATTATTACGATGCCGATTTAACTGTTCTGAAGAAGACCGCTCCTCCGGATGGACGGGAGGAAATCTCAGAGGAGTACCGCGGGTTCGTCTCCCATAAAATATCATTTGAACCGGACTGGACTCTCCCCGAAGAAGCTACGGATACTCTCATGGACGATTTCCCCGATGCCTATGATGCGCTGGAGAATGATGGGGATACCTTCTGGGGCCAGCACCAGAGCTGGGCCGGTGATACACCATTGGATGCCTACTTGTGCCGCAACGGGATGCAGGATATCCTGTTCAGCCACCATAAGACTGTTGATCAAATACGACAGGAAGCTCGCGAGGCAGAGGAAAGAGGTAGCTTGGAGTACGCACAACGTCTGTTGACTCAAGCAATACCGCAACTGGAAGAATACACCAGTAATAAGGAAAAGCATAAGACCGGTGCAGCAAACTGGCATGTGCTGCTGTCGATTTCTTCCCTTGACGAAGTGGGCATGTGCTGGTGGGACGCTGGTTATGTGGAATTTTTGATCGATAAATCCGATTTAGACCGTCTGGATTTCAGCCGTACTTATGTGAATCTAGCAACGAGTTGATAACGCACTTTAACAGACTCACAGAAATAGACCTCCATCGACATGACTTGCTGATCTGGACACCGTGTTCCTCACCCGTGATTCGTTCCAAGTCATCTGTCGCTAACATCCATTATTATTTCAAGATGAAGTATACTAAATCATCTACTCAATCCCATCCCTCTCTCCGAAGTAAACACATAACTCGTTGGCAAGAGAATGATTATCTTCTCTACCAACGCGTTAAATAGTTCAGGGAATTATGGCGTGATTACCATTATAATAGTCACAATATATCTGACTCTAAGTGTTACTTGATTTTGTTCATTTAAAGACTGTAAAATTAGAAAATCTATTACTTGCATGCCATTTCTTCCTCGCAGATGATGTGATATATCTTTTAATTAAATTGTAAATTTGGCGAATAAATTAACTCAAGGAGAAATAGATGATCATGGACATAAAAGCACTATCCAGTTACTGTTTGTCAAAAAAGAGCAGCATAGAGGATTACCCATTCGGTAACGATGTTCTTGTAGTAAAAGTTTCCTCAAAAATGTTTGCATTAATTAACGACAATAACAATCAACTAAAAATCAGTTTGAAATGTGATCCATTTATTGCGGATAGCTTAAGACAACAATACTCTTCGATTACTCCGGGATATCACTTAAACAAAAACCACTGGAACACCATCTTGATCGATGGAACTATTTCAGAACAAGAATTATTCGAAATGATTGATCATTCTTACGAATTAGTCTTTAAAGGATTAAAAAAATCGGAAAAAGATGCAATTAACCAACAGTAAATACCATAATCAACGATTAGATAGATTTCGTTGCGGTTTCTATCCGGAAATTTGGAGACCAAAGCCATTGAAGAAACGGCCGTTCACGGAGCGTCCACTCTTACCATCGATCTTATTCCTACAAAAAAGAGGGAGTCCCTAGTCATTTCATCAATGACTTTTGGAATTCCCTCTTAATTATCTTAAACTCTATTCAATTAATTCGGACTTCCTAAGTAACTTCTGTACCATAACAAATACCTCTGCCCTCGTAACGAATGCTTTAGGGGAAAACCCGGCCTAGGCCAGGTCCTTTAAAATCATTGTGTAAACCCATACGCTGTGCAGCAGGGGGAGGGGTATGGGCTTGGGATTCCTTCAAATTCCTGACTGCTTACTTATTGCGCTTGGCTAGAATGATAATGATGGCTAGCGGGAAAAACAGCCAGATCCCCGATACGGGCATTAACGCGCAACCAATAACGGCGAAGATGAGTAAGTACCACCCGAAAATAGCTGGCAGTGCTTGATTGCCTTCTTTCTGATATTTGTGAAAAATATGTCCGAGAATCATCCAAAAGAAACCAATTGATAGGAACCAAACTATGGCGTTCCGATCTGGATCATTATTCACCGAATTGATCAAACCATCTTGCGCAATGAGGCCTAATACTTCCCAACCTATGAGTAAACCAACGACATTATGGATAACCCCTGTCGCGATCAAATATATACCACTATATTTCCAAAGCCGCATCGCAGATCACCTCCGAATTTCTTTCGTTTGACGAATCGTTTTTGTTTTATTGAAAAGGTACCATCCACCCAAGCCATACATAGCACCGATTGCAATCGCTATACTTGAGTAGAGGGTCTCAGAGGCATTCACAGAATGAAGAACCGCATGAACGATCCATTCTCCAAACCCCCGTATGAAATAGATGATGGCAATGCCATAGATCACGTTTTTTTGAAAAGGAAGCTTGATAAATCTACCCTCCTCGTTCACCGCGTAGATGCCAAATAGGGCAAATACGATAGCCACTAGCCCTGTTAACAGATAAGGCAGCGAACTGTGAAGCGCTGATAATTGGTTCATGGGTTCAGCAACACCTGTTACTCTGAAAAATTCCTTCGCCCAGAATAATCCCACGATATGCAGTAGGGAAATGACCAGATTACAATAACCACCGAGCTTTAATAAACTTCTCATTGCATCTTCCTCCTCAAATGATTTCCATCAAAACATACGGATTCGTATGTTTTGTTTAAAGAAAAACCTTTTAAATCAGATTTAAAAGGCGCTAAGACATCTGTGTGATGAGGTTAATAAACGCATCCGCCAACTGGGTTGATTTCAATGCCGGATTTCTGCTACTTCGGTCGATCCAACCGAGGAAAGTAAAGTAACTAATCTCCGCTCTCATAGCGGAGTCAGCCGGATGGAACCCCATTTCAGTGAACAGCCTATCAATGTACTGCACTCGCTCTTGCTCAATCGCCTTCACTCGCTTCGCAATCTGTTCATCTTGATTGGCCCAGGCGAGTATGGCTGATTGCAATTTGGTCACATTCGAGAAGCTTGAGTACACCAATGCCTGAAATTGTTCTTTGGCAGACATGCCGCTGTTCTCCATCTGGCGAATGACTTCTCGGGTTAATTGTGCTTCCCAATAGAAAAGCATCGCTTCAAGTAAATCGGCGCGATCCTTGAAATAGTGGTAAAAGCTCCCCTTGCTGATTTTTAGTTCTCGAGCAATAGCTTCGATTTTTACGGAAGCAATCCCGGATCGCGCTAACGTCTCTAGTCCTGCTCTAATCCAATCGTCACTCGTTAGCTGCAGCTTCTCACTCACCTCCAGAACATACGTTATCGTATGTTTTTATCATACATCATCCTGCGTCCAAATATCAATATAAGATTTCAACAAACCATAGAGTAGTGAGACATAAAAGCGTAATTTTCAATTAAATCCATTTGGGGGTGGTGACAGCTACGCGGGTACTACCCCTTATAGCCTTCCAAGGATTTTTACCATTCTCTTTTGTCACATTAATCTACACGCATCAAATGAAGGAATTGTAACTGCTCATTGTGCATCATTTTGGCCTCATTGCAGGTGCTTATGAGAATGATGTAGCAAACTATCAGTCTTCCTGAAAACATATTATAATTTCTGGAAATAAAATAATAATATATTTATAATGATAAACATGAACTTACTTAACTTGTATTCTCGGGAGGTTATTGCTCTTGATTCAGAACAATTTGACAGCGATATCTATAGCTTTGAAAGATAATATGCCAACCACGGCAGATTCCGCATTGCTACTGGCATATTGTAACGGAGTAGCCACTACATATAACTATTATCATATGGAACGAGGTTTGGCTATTCCGCATGAGTATTCCGATCTGCCTAGCGACGAGTTGATGGATGCTATTCAAGCTGTAAGGCAACATCCCGCCGAGTGGACTGCTTTTAGCCTGTCTGTGGACAGAAACGGCCTCTTTACGACTACTTTTTATGATGATCTTAATCCAGTTCTGGAGTGCAGCACGGCGCTGCTTTGGCTGGCATATGCTCATTTCCAAATTGAGCCTGATTCCGAATATACACAATCCTTGCTTCAAGATGCACTCAAGGCGGAATCCTTCAAAAAAACGCTAAACTACGCTTGCATGAAACAAAATATTGCGGAAGTGAAATCGTTGCTACAGCAAGTGAAAATGTCTGCACTCGACAAAAAAAGTAGCCCCGGCGGCACACCGCTTCATATCGTGTGCCAAAACGGAAATCTTGAAATTGCAGAATTACTAGTTGCCTCCGGAGCCAAACTCGATTCGAAATACAACAGGGATACCCCATTTACAACCGCCTGCTACTATGGTAACTGGGACATTATTCACTTTTTGTTATGCAAGGGGGAAGACTACAACCAGACCATCCCGGGCAAAGTCACAGCGCTGCATCTGTTAAGCTCATCCGGTTCCGGAGATGCTGTGAAAGGGCTTATAGATTGGGGAGCCAATATGCATGCCGTGACAAGCACTAAATATTCGACGCTACATTACGCCGCCGAGTCCGATAATGCAAGAGCGGCCGCGGTGTTGATTCGCAGGGGTATTGACTTGGAATTGAAAGAAAATTATAAACGAAGCGCATTGCACCTGGCCTGTTACTGGAATAAATTGAATGTTGCCGCAGTGCTACTGGAAAGCGGTGCGAATATAAACAGCACACGGGAGAACAGGATTACACCGCTACATACCGCCGCGGAACAAGGCTTCTATGAAATGGCCAAGCTTCTGCTTGCCCATCGGCCCGATTTAGAAGCAACAGCTGTATTTCATAGTTTCTCGAACAAAAATATCGAAACGCCTCTCGAAACCGCAATTCGATGCGGAAATCATAGTATAGCCAAATTGATTCGGACATTTTCATAACCCTTCTTCATTAAGGGACTTATTTCTGTCCAGTAGCCGATCAATACTTATCATTTTTCCAAGTCCCTCACACTTAGGGCACATCCCTTGAGGATTGATAAAAGCTGCCTTTGCGATTCTGCCGATATTGTATCAAAGACCAAAGATGATTTTCCCGAACCTGAAACACCAGGAAAAAACTATTATTTTTTCCTTTGGAATTTTCACATCTATATTTTAAAGACTTTTCTCACTTGCTCCAATTAACTTGTATATACTCTTCAATATTTTTCCGACTCATAAAATCATCTTGCAAAGACTGGTTTTACACCAAACTAAAATACCATGTTAATATAAAACCTGCGCAAAGTATATGCTCATCGATATCATCCATAATACAAGTTAATTGTTTGGTCCATCCCATTTGTCCCCGCCCCCTGTTGTTCGTTAATTTGTACTGTAAAACCTCCACCTCCCGCATCCTCAGCGCCTTCATAACAGCGGCCTCCAAACTCGGTAATCGTAACTGGTGGTTTGTTGTATTATAGAAACCCGGTGCATGATCACAGACGAAATCCAAAACATTGTGAAATATATCACTATGAATAGGTCCGATAGTATATTAAAATGTAGTGAACCTAAAAGAGGCTAACGAAGCAGACTGGGGGAAGTAACCGTGAAAGATTTAAAGTTCGGAGAATAAAGACGACGATACGATCTCCGCATCTCATTTTCTCCGTTACTCTCTCCTTTTTTTGTTTGGCTCTTAATGTTCATCTAAATAAAAATATAGAAAAGTGGAGGGTTAACATGAAACAGAAAGTCACAGCAACGCTTATTCTCCTTCTCTCTCTCATGCTCATGATCGCGGGATGCGGTAGCGGGAACCAAAATCAAAACCAGAGTCAGGACAATGCGAAAAAAGAAGAGGCCAAAGAAACCGAAGCCGTTTCGGGAGCGTCTAAAACCAACTCTACACCGTTCGATCAACTAAAAGATAAATATGATATCATCATTGTCGGTGCAGGCGGTGCCGGTATGACTGCTGCACTTGAAGCAAAAGGAAAAGGCATGAACCCGGTTATTTTTGAAAAAATGCCGGTTGCTGGCGGGAATACATTAAAATCATCTTCGGGAATGAATGCTTCTGAAACCAAGTTCCAAAAGGAGCAGAGCATTAAAGACAGCAATGATGTATTTTATGATGAGACCTTAAAAGGCGGTCATGGTACTAACGACAAAGACATGCTTCGTTTCTTCGTTGACAATTCGGCAAGTGCAATCGATTGGCTGGATTCCATTGGGATTCGGTTGAACAATATCACGATTACAGGCGGTATGAACGAAAAGCGCACACACCGTCCTGAAGATGGCTCAGCGGTAGGACAATACCTTGTCAGCGGTTTGGTGAAAAATGTACAAGAACAAGGAATTCCGCTTTTTGTAAATGCCAATGTGAAGGAAATTACGGAAAAAGACGGCAAAGTAAACGGCGTCAAAGTCGTCTTCAACCAGACTGATGAGAAAAATATTGCAGCGGATGCCGTCGTTGTGACAACCGGCGGTTTCGGCGCCAATATGGATATGATCTCCGAAGTTCGATCGGATTTAAAAGGTCTCGTGACAACGAACCAAGAAGGCAGCACTGGTGACGGCATTAAGATGATTGAAAAACTCGGTGGTACAACAGTAGATATGGACCAAATCCAAGTTCACCCAACGGTGCAACAAGAGAAATCCTATCTCATTGGAGAAGCTGTTCGCGGTGAAGGAGCGATCCTCGTGTCCAGTGACGGCAAACGTTTCACCAACGAACTGAATACTCGGGACAATGTCACCGCCGCAATCAATAAACTTCCTGAAAAATCGGCTTATCTTGTATTCGATTCTGGCGTAAAAGCCCGCGTTAAAGCGATCCAGCAATATGAAAAAATGGGCTTTGTCATTCAAGCGGATTCGATCGAGGCTTTAGCCAAAGAAATGGGCGTTCCGGCAGATCAGCTAAGAACCACGCTGGATACATGGAACAACGCAGTGAAGAATAAAAAGGATGCCGAATTCGGCAGAACGACAGGCATGGACAACGACTTGTCCAACGCGACATACCATGCAATTAAAATCGCCCCCGGGATTCACTACACCATGGGTGGCGTAAAAATCAACACGAACACGGAAGTTTTGAATAAAGACGGCGAACCCATTCCGGGACTGTTTGCAGCAGGCGAAGTTACTGGCGGCTTGCACGGTCAAAACCGGATCGGCGGTAACTCCGTTGCGGAGATCATTATTTTCGGTCGCCAAGCCGGCATAAAATCGGCTGAATTCATAAAAGCACAATAAGATATCAGCTTCCTCTTTTCATTCAACAAACAACAAACGCTTGGGCTCATCATAGTCCAAGCGTTTGTTGTTTTATTTGGCCGGATCGACGGACGACCAAGAGATAATAGCTATCGGACTACGAAGTTATCCTCTATATAGGAGTAGATGAAATGCAGATTGAATACACTCATGATTTACTCCAAACAACCATGACGATTTGTATCGAAGGTTTCGGCATTCATGTTCCTAGCCCACTGAGATAGACCTCAGATTCGTACGACGCGATTAACTTAACCCCCTGCCAGAATTGCTGAGCTAAGTCCACCGTGATTTGTTCCAAGTCATCTGTCGCGATCATCTCCTACCCTCACCGAAGAAAACAAATAACGTGTTGGAAAGAGAAAGCTTTTCTTCTCTTACCAACGCGTTAAATCGTTCATGGATACACGATTTATGGCTTAGGTATGACACGTATCCATACCTCTGAATAGCAATGTGCATCCTCCCCATAATACAATTCCAGCTCGTATTCATCGACATGGTTATATGATGCTGTAGGCAACCACTCTGTATAGATTCTCTTAATTAATTCTTGAATGACAACACTTGTGTCTTCCTGCGAGTGTTCTCTTGTTCTAAAGATAGCCCATGTGGATGCAGGAACATCCAACATCGTATATCCTTCCGCATTACAATGATCAGCCATATAGGTGAACAGCATATATCGAAAGGAACTATCCATCTTGCCATCATTGCTCCAACATACGGCGTTAATCAGACTAAGTTCGTCCTCTGGCTCCTTTCGTGCTGAGAGAGAAAGCTTCTCAAGGCTTCCATCCTGCACGCTGTCGATCCAGAATTGGGGTATATCTATAAGATGTTCCCCTTGATCCGCCATGAACACACGATCGATGCCATACACTGCAAATGCTTCTTTTTTAATAATTCGATAATCCATAGCTACATCTCCTCCAATTGATATATGAAAAGAGAGCCGGGGATACGCCTTCAGCATGACCCCTTCCCCACGCGCCGAAGTCGGAGTCAATCCATGTAGCGCTTGGAAGGCACGCGCGAATGCTTCAGGCGACTCATATCCATATTTCAATGCAATATCAATAATCTTGTGTTGGCTATGCTGAATATCAAAGGCAGCCATGGTCAACCTTCGACGTCGAATATATTCTGCCAGCGAAGTATCCATAATCATCGAAAACATTTTTTGAAAATGATATACAGAGCACAAGGCTAACTGTGCCGCTTGTTGATTGTCGATCTCTCCATCTAGATGACCTTCAATGTAATCGAGCGCTCGATTCATCCGTTCGAACCAATCCATGAATCCCCCTCCTTTCATACATATCATAAGGTGTGTAGCTTGACGTTGCCGTGCATTTCTTGCTTGTTGCTGCTAGGCTTCCTCCATATGGACATCGTAAGCACGAATACGAACTGCCTAAATCAAAGGAATTGCACTTACGAACGGGTTGCATAGCAATCATGGAGAAGTTAATCTCACATATCCCACTTTCTCAACCAGCTCCTGCCCTTGGGGACCTTGCATCCATGCTAGAAAAGGGGCAACCATCGGCTTAGGTTTATCTTTCTTCAATGTGATTGCATATAAATTGGCGGTAAATGGGTAACTTCCATCTGAAATATTAACAGAATTGGGTTCTACATCATTGATCGCAAGTAATTTAATACCCTTGCTTTGATTCATCCCTGTTGCGAAGAAACGAAATGAAAACCCAATCGAATCTTCATAATTCCGATAATCAGCCACTTGCTCTAGTATTCCTCCCATCCCTCGTGGCACTTCTTCTTTCAGGGGTTTGATTATAGGTGTGTCTGCCATAATCTTTTCCAATAGGGTCTGACTTCCCGAATTTGCAGGACGTTGAAAAGCAATGATCTTCTTATTTCTGCCACCAACATCCTTCCAAAATCGGGTCTTGCCAGAATAGATGTCCTTAATCTCTTGCACCATCAAACCCTTGATCGCATTGTTATTGTTCACAAAGAACACGAATGCTTCCTTCCCAATAGGTGTCATGACCAGTTCATGACCCCAGGCTTTTGCCATTTGCAGCTGATTGGCAGACGGTTCTGCCCCAAAGTAAATATCAACCTCTCCTTTTAGTAGCCGTTCGTAAGCATTAATGGTGTTGGTAAAGCTGACGAATTCCCCCTTAGAGTTATCCACTAAACCTTCTTGCGGATATGTTGCCTGAGCAAAAGCGGAGTAGACGGGGAAAGCCGCTTCCGCTCCATCCAAGACAAGCATGTCTTTGGGATCTTCAATCTTGAATGTCGCTTTTTCTTCAAGCTTCGGTAATCGGTTGCTTGGATTTAAAACATCATATGGCCATAAGTCAGTACTCGAATAACCTCCACCATACTTAAAGCCATAGGAAGGGAGAACGGTTTGGCTACGCTGCCACTGTACGGCACTCCCAACACCAGCAGCTAGTATGATAACGACTGTTACTGAGATCAGCTGATTACGATGTATTACAATTCTTGGTTGCCGTGTTCTCTCTTTAAAGAAAAACCCAAGTAAAAAGGCCGAGTAATAAGAGAAAGGTGCAATTGCATACAAGATTCCTACCCCTAGTAATGAAGTCATAAAACTAATCGGGAGAAATGGTATTTGCAAGAAAGCATGCACAGCCCATGCGGAGCTTCCATAAAACCCACCACTGACTAACATGCATACAGTCCATAACATAACGGTATATCCGAATGGAAAGACAACCGGCCAATATCGTTTCCCAAAACGCTCTGGAAGATGTTTATCCCATGCGGCTAATACACCGGCAGCTATGCCACTCAGTATCATTACCACGAGAACAAGGATAGTCAAATTCAAATTATCGCTCATCAACATCAAGGTCATTAATGAAAAAGCTAACGGAATCACACCACAGTATAATAGCAATATGCGTAATATATATCCCAACAAATTCACTCCTTCGGGTTTAGCGATTCATGAGCTATCATTCTCACGAGTACAATTGTAGCATAACGACTTATACATCCGATATTTTCCATTTGAATTCAAGTGGTGAAGGTGATTACTCAAATGATACCAAATCTTATCAACCACTCACCGTATTCTGCCCTTTATCACAATGAGAAAAAAGCCGCCTGAAATGGCAGCTTGTTAGCCGAACTTAACCGAGTTCATTCTATACTGACTTTAAAGGCATACTCAGCCCTCTTATTCTTCCCCCACTTCGCTTGGATCGAGTAAATGTACTCCCCTTTTTCCTTCGGAAGAGCTAATTTGTGGGTTTACTTATGACATTGGTTTCATTAACCAGATTCATAGCCTTACTTCCAAGCCCTATTTCGCTCGATTCGAAGGAAGATAAAAAGATCAATTCTAGTGAATAAACTGTAGCCTATAGAATACAGTGTGATTTACTTTTTTTTGAAAAATCCTATAGTCCAGCAGCCGAAACAACTATGCCGCTGTCCTATTCATCTTGTTACTCCTCATTCAATAACTTCTTAAGTGTGCCAATATCGTTAACCGAAACTAATTGCTCAAGATTTTCAAATATCTTCTTCTCATCCCAGTTCCACCATTGAAGCTCCAACAATAATTTAATCTTCTCATCACTGAAACGCTTTTTAATAACAATAGCAGGATTACCACCAACAATAGAATAGGGTTCAACATTTTTTACAACCGTTGAGTTCGTTGCAACAATTGCACCATCACCAATGGTTACCCCCCGCATAATCGTGACATTCTGTCCCAGCCAAACATCATTGCCAAGTAAAGTATCGCCTTTAAAAGGCAACTCCTCTATCGTTGGAGTGACCTTCTCCCAACCTCCACCAAAAATATTGAAAGGATACGTTGTAAAACCATCCATCCGATGATTAGCACCGTTCATAATAAAAGTAACTCCTTGAGCGATGGCGCAGAACTTTCCAATCATCAACTTATCACCTAAAAACTCATAATGATGCTGAATATGATCATAGAAATTCTCTGGTGAGTTTGTATTGTCGCTGTAATAAGTATAATCACCAATCTCAACGTTTGGCCTACTTGGTAGATTTTTAATGTAACACACTGTTCTAATGTTCTCATTTGGATAAAGCTTATTTTTATCTGGAGCTATCGTCATACTTACACTGCCTCTCTAATACATTATTTAACTTTCTCGCTCATCCATAAGAATGCCATTCCTTCATTCCTTAAAAATATGGTGATCAGCTCACGGATATGAGCATCATCATCTGCGATCAGGATTTTGGCCATAAGAATAGATTCCTTCAATCTCTAACGTGTACCTCCCGTATGGGCGGTTGGTCTCAGGGTCGACTAACGCACCTTCTTTGATGTTAGAGTGACCATAACCCTTAGCAAACAGGCTTTTCCCATCCTTAACAACCGAGATGACTGAACCTGGAATTTTGAAAATGTCCATATGTACTTTCATAATACCATCAATGAATCCCGTTAGCTCAGCGACGTCATTCAAATCAGCCACTCCCTCCGGGTTTAGCGAATAGCCATGTCCATGTAGAATCGGAAAGCGCTGCCGATGCGGGCGTCTGAGCCCAAACAAACTTGCCCCACCCCAACGATAAGTAACGCCAGTATAATAATTCCGCAAGAACGATAGTATAATGCTGTGGATCAATGGTAGATGGCGAATTGACTAAAGAGAAGTAGCCTTCGACTAGTTTGTTAGAAAAATTTTTCCTGTGTTCTTCCTTGGGGTTTCAGCGACCCAAACAGCCTCCTGTACATCCATTAGGTTGTAATGATCATATGGCGTCATAAGATTCAATCTTTTATCCATTATTAATGTTTTCAAACGGTTAAATGTCTCCTGCCAAGTATGTACAGATACCTGTTGATTCCAATGCCGTAAATGAAACATCTTAACATTCACCTTAGTTCTCCGAGTGATTTCACCCCAATTTATGGACATCCCCGATAAAAGCCCTATGGTTAAAAGAATAGCATTGGGTCGCATACAAAATGCCAATACGACCTATTGAAGAACCACATGCATTTACGATTAAAACATCATCTTGTCTGAGGTGTAGCACTTCTGTACAAGCAATCCACGCTGTTATCGGATTTATGTACAATTGTGCAGCGGTATAATCATCAATAACATCGGGGATAGGCACAATAAACTCTACTGATGTTTTAACAAATTCCTGCCAAGTACCTTCCCCTCTTAAAGGTAGCACACGCTGACCAATAAGTTCATGAGAAACGCAATGACCTACCTCCTCAACAATACCAATCCCTTCATACCCGGGAATGATAGGTAAAGAAATACGATGGGAATAAACTCCTGTAATCGGTATCAGGTCAGAATGATTTATAGGGCGAGTAGTCATACGAACCAGGACTTCTCCTTTATTTGGGTCGCTGAATGTTTTTTTTCAACTTTTAAAACTTCATGGGGAATCCCGAAATCATAAAATTTAACACAATTAGCTTCCAAATATTATTTCTCCTTTTGGTTGAAATCAAAAAAACCACCACAATGAATAGCACTAAAGCTACAAATTATGACAGTGATTTTTAAATCTTTATCGTCCTATCCAATATGGATATACTTATTATTTACCCTTATATTCCGCATTTGCTGTTTCCAACATGGATTTCCAATTAGAAAATTCCGTTTCTCTATCAACATGCCGATCAAAAAGTTCATCAGGTATGTTATTGATATCTTCTTCTATCTTTACTTGAAAGTTCCCTTTGATTAAAAACTCATCGAAACTCTTGTAACTGGAATGCTTACTCATGAACGCCTCATTAAACAAAACCTCTAAAGAAATATGATTGGGATCTCCTTGATTCGTTTTCTGACCTTGTAAATCGCTCATCAGTTCTTCTAGTGTCATTGGTTTTTGTCTTCTCAAATTACCACTCCTAATTTTAAAATATTGTAATAAACAAAGTTGTTGATCCTGAAAACCCCGTGTATACAGTCACCCTTACATCATATCACTAATTTCACCTTGATGAAGCGACAAACTTCCTACACAAGGCTTGAGTGCTGGCCAATGCAATGATTCCAACTTTACATTATGATTATTATTGTTCGGAAAGTAAAGATAAATTAACAAAATAAGCATTACAGATTGATAATCTGATCGAAAGGATCAAAAACTTGAAAAAGCAGATGAGGTAAAAAACCGTGCTTTATTACAGCTTGCAGAGGAAATAAAAGAATGTGATGAGGATCAGGTATGATCCGAATTTCACCTGAGTACGTAACTGGGACTACACCTTAACTATTATTCTTTCCTGACCAACAGTGAGTAATACTCCCCGGACTATACATTCGTGATATTTTATCTGTGGATATCCTGCGTGAAATAAACGCAACATGTCTTCTTGATTACTTGACAAAAGATACCCTCACTTTTAGAATGTAAATTATCTCCTACTTCAAGATATTTGATATCAAAGAATCTCTAAATATGAAATACTTATAAATGAAAAGGGTGAGAAACAATGGCATTACTCGTTTTATACGCTACAAAATCAGGAGCAACAGAGCAATGTGCAAAAGTATTATTTGAAGAACTTTCTCATTGTACAATCTGTAACATTGATTTAGAGAAACCAAATATTGACGAATTTGATAGTATTATTATAGGTGCAGGAGTAAGAGATGGGAAAATATATAAACCAATTCGTGACTTTATCAAAAAAAATGAACATGAGTTACTAAAAAAAAGAATGGGTTACTATATTTGTAACGAAAAGCCAAAGAAAACAGAAGAAATAATAGGGGATAATTTTTCTGATGATTTAAAAAATGCAGCTATCTGTATTGAATCATTTGGCGGTTATAAGGCCTACGCTGCACCAAAAGAAGGTTCTGATCAACTAAAAGGAATTTTCGTGGAAAATATAAAAGCATTTTCTGAAAAGTTTAAGAAATAACGAATTGAATTACGACTTTCTATTCGTCTCCATGGATTCCTTCGTAATACTCAAGGTACATCTCGCTTGCTGAGTTCCTTTCCAGTAGATCACACATAGAAAAAAGCTCAAACATAATGTTTGAGCTTCCCTTTGATGATATTCGTATAGTCAAATAGTCTATTTCCAAAGAAACACTCTATCCGCATTCATTCATTTATTTGATTATTTATAAATGCTGCTTGTATCAATATCAAGAATATTACCAATTTGATTACATAGCCAATTATGTCTTTCAATTATAGCCTGTTCACTCCATGTCTTTTCATATATGTCCGCATTATGATCATCAACTATCTTTTGAGATATTCTGAATGATGTAATGCCATCTGCTTTATTTCCAACCTTACCCATACCGGAATAAATTTTGATTTTATCTTCAAATGAATAATCTTGAGCTTCCTTATTTTTTTTACCACTAAGCAAAGTCATATTTCCAAGAGTATTTAAGTACTTTTCACCTAAGTTCTTATCATAAAAGCCCCAAGCTTTAACATTAATAAAGTTACGTGGAAGGATATGTTCTGCATGAAGATTTGAATCAATAATAATAAAATTCGCCTCTTGATCATCTGTTTGATCATATTCAATTAATAAAAGTACAGGCTTAAGCCAATTTTCAAAATACACGTCACCGTTAAGTCGTTCTAAAGCACTTTTGATTATTTTATCCTTCTCTAGTTTTTCATTTATCAATTCTTTGATTTTCGCAATAGGTTGATTTTCTTTAACAGCTGCAATGATATTAAAACATGTTTGCTTAATAGCATTTAATGTTTTCCCAGAAATGACACAGAGATAAAAAAATCTTCTTAGCGTCTTTCTCAACTCTTCTTTTTCAACATATTGTGTGTGTTCTGCTGTAATTAGTGCAGTTATCCAGTAATTTTCCCAAGGTAGGTACCAAAAGCTATTCAATAATTTGCTACTGGATTCATAAATGGTTTTATATTCATTAACTAAGCGTTTAAAATCTCTTAGAATTTCATTAGAATCCTTATCTTTAAACTGTCTTTTTAATTCTTCCACTAAAGAATGCTTAGGGTTACTTGCTAACAAATAATACTGATAGTATGTAAACATATCCGTTAAACTATCATGATCCATGTCTGCAATCCACTGTTCAATTACACGCCAGTCATTCATAAAGGTTGCATGTTTATGAGCATCTCTGCTTATAGGAGCTAAAAGGTATCCCTTAATAATATCAGACGGAGATAAATCCATCCCCCTATCATTTAATACTTGGAACAGTTTTATTGCAAACCCTTCATCATAACAGGAAATCTTTATGAGTTTAACCTGATTTAACAAGTAGTTTATAAAATTACCCGTTTCAGTTTCTCCTAAACTACTTAAATATTCGTTAAAAATATATGCAGTATTTATGTACTTGAATTTAGGTTCAGATTCAAGTTCTTTTTTGCTCGGTTTCTTTAGGTTCGAAAAGTCCTCCCGGTCAAAAATAAAGTCTGCGAAATCGCTAGCATGTGATGGGTCTGACTGCAATCTCAATCTTTGTATATCATTTGAATTCGAGATACAGTTTTCTATTTTTTTTATCTTTACAACCTTTGGATTTAATATCGCGTCAACTGTACTATTAATTTTAGGGTAAATTCTCCTGAGTACACATAACAATATCATAAGGGTAGTTATTCTTTGCTGACCATCCACGATATCCTCTAGGCCATTTCCCTTAGCAATTACTATTAGTGAACCAAGAAAGTAATTCGTGTCCGTAGTACTATCATCTTTATTGTTTTGATAAGCTTCATAAATATCATCCCAAAGTTGAGCTACTTGTTCATCTTTCCAGCTATACTGACGCTGATAATCAGGTATTTGATATACGGGGTCTTTATCTGAGAATACCTCACTCAAAGACATGCTTTGTGGCGTGAATTGTTCTTGCATTTGATTCGTAATTTCCATATTCATTTCCCCTTCACAATACGATATTAAAGAAACTAAGACTAAGGATTATAAATCTTTTTCCCTGGCCTCACAAACGATTCATCCTCAACCTCTCGCTTCAGATCATCGAAGAACCAAGTGACTCCCTTCCACCAATTCGGATCCTCAGCATAGGTTCGGTTTAACCATTGGATTGGTGGACTCCCACCTGGACGTTTACTGCTAATATTAGCTACCGTCTTCGCTGCAATGGAAGCTGAACGTACAATAGTTGTATTGTAGCTCTCCCAGCTGCCAAATACATTAAAAGGATTATTCGCGATTTCTTTCACATCTTTATGATCTTTTGGTACGAATCCCTGCTCTTGTCCAGTAATGGCAAACAGCAAGAGAGGGTGAATATCGTATTTCTTGGCGGCTTCCACAATCTCAGACAAATACGGTTCCTCGGCTAACACGGAGTTCCTATCTCGTAAATATTGCTGTAAACGCTTCTTATCTATAGAAACATATTTGAGTTCCGTAGGGATTCCAGCTTCTAATTGCCTCAACTCATTATTAATAATGGGTTGAGGATTATTTATTGTATCTGCATATGATGCGGGTGCAGATGATTGTTGATTTAGTTGAAGGATCAGCATACTCAAGAGAACAACCGCAAATACACAAGCAATTGTAATATATCTCCTTCGATTGAACCATTCTTTGTTCCAGTATGGAACAACAGATACAACAGGTTCACTAGCCACCGCAATCTCAATACAGACACTCTCGTCCTGTTGATCCCATTCCCGCTCCAACGCTTGAATGGAGACTGTAGGCAATCGTTGCTGAGACCATCGAAGAAGAATGTCACGAACCATATCTTCCTCTACGAGAATGTCAGATCTATTGCACACCCATTCAGCTAAGGGCGATAACATGTCCTCTTTGCTCAAGTCCAGCGACATACAATGTTGCAGCACATCATCCGCCTGAATGACGAGAGAGTCTCTATGCTTTCTAAGAAGCTCGTAGCATACCTGCTTCTTCACTTCATCCGGAAAAGAAGGAAGACGGCCCTCAATAATTCGATGCACCGCATCGGCTAATATGGAAGCCCGTTGCATTGGATCAAGACCCAGGTGCTTGTGTTCAATATATTTCTTCAACCGTACAATTTCCCCACCAGATAATACATACTCTTGCATCCTTATGATCCCAGCCCATCCTGATGTTCATTTAGAGAACGATCCTCCATGAACATGATTCCACATCCAAGCTGGAATATCCTTCTTGGATGCAAGGCCAAATGTTAATCTAGGTATCGATGTCAGATTCATTGAGGTTGCCATTTCTTCACGGTTAGGCGTTTTCGATAGGTGTGAAGTTATGTGATTGTCTTGTGAATTCATAGAAAGCAAGAGCATCTTCTCTAGTCGGGAAGCCTGCTTGCGCCATTTTATCACTGCCTCCACCTTTTCCATTAAATGAACCAAGGTTTGCCTTGAAAAACGCCCCACATGATGGGTCAAAACTACCGTTATGCGCCAGAACAACCTTATCCTCCACAACAGTAGCAAGTAACACCGGGAGATTGCTTTCTGCAGCTAGCTTAACCGCCAAGTTTTGCAAATCTTTAAGCGACTTGTCCTCAAAGATATGTGCAAGAAGACTGCCCTCTATATTGGATAACAACTCCTGTGCCACATAACCATCGTTCTTCTCCTTGAGCGAATTTAACTCAGCCTGAAGCTGCTTCTGCTCATGCTCCCACTTCTCGATCCTGTCGACAATCTCATCTTTACCCGTATTAAATTTGGTGGACAATACTTCCAAAATCCGTAGACTATCATTGAATTCCTCTAAAGCGCGATATCCACATTTGAAGGTAATCCGAGTGTTGCCCTTTTGCTTGTCCGCTTTCAGTAGCTTGATCATGCCAATTTCGCCCGTTGAAGAGACATGTGTTCCTCCACATGCGTTGAATTCCACATCTTTAATTTCGACAATCCGGATATTATCCGTCACTATTGGCTGTTTGACAAGCTGTAACTGATCCAATTCTTCCTCCGTAACAAAATAACTAATGATGTTGTGATTCAGATAAATTTGTCTGTTCACTTCATTTTCGATGCATGTCAGTTGATCAGTGTCCAGCTCAGGCATGTCCACATCGATGGTGGCATAATCACTACCCAGATGAAAACTTAAGGTCGTGCCCTGATAAAGATCACGACATACTGCCGAGAGAAGATGCTGTCCGCTGTGCTGCTGCATATGGTCAAACCTTCTGTTCCAATTCATCTGGCAGTTCACCTTAGTCTCCTCGGGTAGACATACCAGTTTATGTAGCACTTCATCTCCTTCACGGATCACATCAAGTACAGGAATTCCGTTAATATAACCTTCATCACAGGGTTGCCCACCCCCATCCGGATAAAAAGCGGTCTCTTCCAAGATGACATAATATCCATCTTCTCTTTCCAATGTTTTGTTGACTCCTGTTTGCCATTCGGTCAAATAGGCTGAATCGTAATATCGTTTTTTTGTCATGACTATCTTCCTTCCTGTTGCCGGATCCACCGATCTCCATATCATCATTTATTCATATGGTCTTAAAGCATCGTATCCCAAATTCGTGTGCCGAGCAATTTTTTCAGCATAGAAAAGACCCCTAATCACTCGAAAATCCTTGTGTTTAGCGGCCCTTTTAGTTGTAAATCCTTGTGAACCCTTCTATACGATAGGCTGGTTTGGGTGCCCGATACTCGAAGTTGTGGGCGTGTCAGATGATTTGGTTATCTTGCTCCGATTCATTCCAATCCCGACACGCCCGAATACATAGGCTCCACCTGGGATCCGATTCGCTATGTTCATCACAATCGCTGAACCCACCACACAACCAACAAATTGCAGCACAACACTGAACACTCCTAAGTTTTGCAACCCGAACGAGGAAGGAAGTTTGACGAACAAAGCCAGCAGCAATGGATGAAGCAAGTAAATGCCGAAGGAGTACCTACTGCTCCACTCCAGCACACGTGGCACTTTCCGCATCGACGAGGCCACTGTAAACAGCAGCAGGATCATACTCAAGGAGAATAGAAGCATATCGATTCTCTTGGATGAATGTGACGTAATCCAGCCTTGCCCATTCACGAACAACACAAGCGCCCCAGTTAATACCGGAAGTGTGTACACGGCTAATCGGAACTGTTTCAGCCTTTCCCGGAACCAAGTCTCATTGCGCCCCAAGTAATAAGCCACTGTGAAGTAAAAAATCCACCCTGGGGAGAATATCCAGTACATTTTATCCCAGATATATTGAGCGGCTACCGTATCGGCGGGCTGGGTGAAGTTGAAGAAGCCCAAGTACACTACGTTTATAACGAATGACACAATCAGCATGGTGTGGGGCGTAAAACGTTTCGCATACGTTTGAAACAAGATGTACAAAGCATAAAACTGAAAGATAACGAGGATAAAGTAGCCATGAAAATCTCCAAGTAGCAGATGACGCCAGAGGTAATACCAAGAAGCTTGAAGAAGCGGAACGCCATCCCTGCTCGCCATATCCAGTCCTTTTAATCCAGCGTACAAAGCACCGAAAAATATGTAGGGAAGAAAAATATACTTAATCCGCTTCCCCCAGAATCCCACAGGAATTCCATCTGGGTAAGCAAATGACAATACGAATTGGGAAATAAATATGAATACGGGCGTGCCAAACGTAAGTAGTAGACCAACCGACTCCACCCAAGGCGTATTTCCGTCATCGTAGACCCGATATAAGGCATGCAGCATTGCTATACTTAAGCAGGCTATGCTGCGTAGAACGAACATTTCCGGATTCATCTTGCGTTCCATGATGAGTGCCCCTTTCAATTCTTATGATTAGTTACCCACTGCTCTTCCTACAGTCAATCGGGCTGCAATCGTCTTCTCCAGCCCCTGGTTAAGTACATGGCCTGGGGACCAGAACATCAATTTTTGTGCTTTCATATTGTTCAAATAACTATGAAGGATATCGCCCGATCGTGCTTGTTCGTAGGTTGTCAGGACTTTTTGGCCCGTTATGTCGCCTATCATCCCGACAATCGTATTAATCGAAGTCGCGATTCCACAACTAATGTTCATCGTCTGATTATCCACCCTCTCATCTGCCCGGACCGCATCTACAAACGCCTGCGCCACATCCTCGACATAGACGAAATCCCTTGTTTGCTCACCGTCCCCATAGATAACAAGATCTTTCCCTTGCTCCATTCGATCCAGAAAAACGGAGACGACCCCGGCTTCCCCATGTGAACTTTGCCTAGGTCCATATACGTTAGCGAGTCGGAGAATCGTATACTTTAGCCCATGCATGCTGGCGAACTGCCGAATGTAAGACTCTGGGACGCTTTTGGATACGCCATAGCAGGACTCGGGATTCAAGGGATGTATTTCATCAATGCTCAAATATTCGGGGTTGCCATAAACGGCTGCCGACGAAGCGTATACGATTTTTTGAACGCGATGGACTTCGCACAAGCGCAGTACGTTCAGTGTGCCGAAAATATTCACGTTAGCATCGAATAACGGATTCCTCTGTGATTCGCTTACGTCGATCTGCGCAGCTAGATGAATGACCGCATCCGGCTTCTCTCGATCAAAAACATCGTCGAGTGCCTCATCTCGAATATCGTTCACATATAGAACTGCCGATGGATTCCTATAGCACGAGCCGGAAGCACCAGATAAATTATCTGCGATCACAGTCTCAATGCCGTCTCTTATGAGCCGATCAACAACATGAGACCCAATAAACCCAAGCCCCCCAGTTACTAATACTTTCAAATAAAAAAACTCCTTTCGGCCTATTAGAGTGGTGTTTGTACCACACATCTTCTACTAAATTTACATAAACTACTAAATCAGAGAATGAAGGAGTGAAAGCATATGGCAACTTCCCCTATTCCAGACGGTTCGGTGACAACGTCCATCATTGCTGACGGCGCAGTCACTTCTATTAAATTGGATCCTGAGACAAACGGTTATGTGAACGTCCGATCGTTCGGAGCTAAAGGTAACGGAATCCAGGATGACACCGTAGCGATTCAAAATGCGATCAATGCCGGAAACGCTAGACGCAAAGTTGTTATCTTCCCATCCGGCGTATACAAAGTATCTTCCGGGCGCATGCGTAATCCTTTAATCTTGGACTGGTGGTGCGTTCGTATTCCAACCGGAACCAATCTACGCTTCGAACCAGGATCCAAGTTGGTGCTGGCCTCGAATCCACCATCAGACACTCGGGTTCTCGTCATCTTAAACGCCTCCAACATCACGATAACCGGTAGCCTTGAAATAGATGGAAGTGCTTCCACTGTGAAATCAACAGTCAACGATCAACTTCACGGCTTGTTTATTTCTTCTGCACAAAATGTAAGGATCGAATCGGTGTACTCTCATGATTGCTATGGAGATAATATTTTTGTTGGAGGTACGGAAGAAAATCCATCCATCAATGTACAGATCGGTTATGTGCGCTGTGAAACGGCTGGACGAAAAAACTTCGTCATCCATTTTGTAGATCAACTTCATGTTAACAGAGCGGTACTAAACAACAGCCGTGGTGGTGCTCCTGGCTTTAACGGGGCCAACTCGCTCGATCTGGAACCCGACGATTTCATGGGGACCCGCAGTTTTTATCAGCGTTTCGACTCCTTGACTACCATTGGCTTCGGTAATGATCTATCAGCCGGCCTAACGGATGCAAATGCGAGACTCTGGACACTCGACATCGGTTCACTCGACATGCGTGTGGGTGGGATGGTGCAACCTGCATTATTGTCATATGGGCTGACGATGAAAATTAGCCATTTGATTATCCGTTCCACAGATCATAAAGCCACTTACGGTCTACAGACGATCTATTCGCAATTTATCGATATCGCGAGTGCACGATTCGATGGCATAGGAGGTCCTGCGATCTACGCAGCGTTCAATGCCTCCGGTGGTAAACCAAGGTTGCATATCGGCTCGCTAGGAATGTATGGATCGGGTTCTACACTGGCAAGCGGCGTTCGAATCGACGGAGGAGATCTTTATGTTGGGACAATCGATGCACAGGACTTAATGGGTAGTACTTTGCAATTATTCACAACGGAATCTGATACAATGGCTACTGTCGACAATATGATCGTCCGCAACAGTGGGACCAATCAGGTGATATTGGTCTCTTCTTATGGTGTGGCAAAACCATCCTTGCACCTTAACAATGTGGCTGTGTTCGATACCCGAGCTGTAAAGGTGAAACGGATTCTGGAATTCGAAACGTTGTTTGCCATGCAGGGCACGTCGCTTGGCACTTTGTATAATCCGTATTCTGTTACGGAATGGTTCTCCACCTACGGCAACTTCAAACGGGCGCTTCGTCTCACTGGAGGTACACTACTTCCCGCAGTATTCATTGTGGAAGGTTCTCCTGAGGGAGTCGTAACCGCTCAGGTCGGCAGTCTGGCTATGAGAACAGATGGTGTAGCGCAAACTACCTTGTATGTGAAGGAGAGCGGCACGGGTGCGACCGGCTGGAAGGCCAAATAATCAAAAACCACAATTTTCACTAATTCTTGTAGATGCATCAGCCGTTCTGGATGCATGCCTCAATCGTATCCATCACGCGTACCTGATCCCCCTCCGATAAAGAACTTCCAGAGGGTAGGCATATACCGGTTGTGAACAATTTATCAGATACGCTATATTCCTCTAAGTATGGATAATAGGAGGAGCTTGCGAACAAAGGCTGTAGATGTAGTGGTTTCCATACGGGTCTAGCTTCAATATTGTTATGTTCCAAGCAAGCCAAGAGTTGATTGGCTGAGACACCGGTAATCTCTTCATCGATCGTTAGAGCGCTCAACCAGCGAGTGCTTCGGCAATTCGACGCTTCCGGCATGAAATGAAGACCCGGTATAGATTCCAAGCGGTCCGAGTACGTCTGACTAATTTGTCTACGCCGTTTGACTCGCTCCTCAAGAAGTTCTAATTGGCCGCGACCCATAGCGGCCAATAAGTTGCTGAGCCGATAGTTGTAACCCATCTCGGAGTGTTGGTAGTGTGGGGCAGCGTCACGGGCTTGCGTAGACCAGAAACGAGCCTGTTCTAACGCATCGATATCATCCGACACAAGCATCCCCCCACCCGAGGTCGTAATGATCTTATTGCCGTTGAACGAATAGATGCCGAATCTACCCCAAGTACCGCTTGCCTTTCCGTGGTAGAGAGCGCCAAGCGATTCAGCAGCATCTTCGATCAAGGTGATACCATACCGATCGGCGATGTCGACAATCGGTTCCATATCTGCGCTTTGCCCGTACAAATTGACGACGATGGCTGCTTTGGGCAGAAGTCCTTTGTCAGCCAAATCTCGGCAAGCCCGCTGAAATGCTAGTGGACACATGTTCCATGTCTCTGGCTCCGAGTCTACGAATACGGGCGTGGCACCCATATATAGAATAGGGTTAGCACTTGCTACGAAGGTGAGCGTCGAACAGATCACGTAATCTCCTTGCGAGACGCCGGCCAGACGCAGTGCGAGATGAATCGCTGCCGTTCCAGAGCTTAACGCAAGTGCGCCCTTCGAACCTGTGTAGGTGGTCATCTCCCTCTCGAAAGCATCGACTTGCGGCCCAATTGGAGCGATCCATCCGGATTGGAACGCATCAGTCACATAGGCCTGCTCACGTCCGCTAATATGCGGCGGGGATAACAGGATCCGTGGTTGTATACTCGGTTGACGAATACTCATGCGAAGCTCCCCTCTCCAACTGGACAGTTTGGTCCAGTTGGAATACATATCACATCGATTTATTTAACAGCGTGATCCATGGTGTTTTGTTTCAAAAAAGCTGGTTGCCTATATAGTGGAAAGTAATTTCCCTCTAGTCGAGTGTCGCTGAGCGACAGAATGCGATCGTACAGTTCGGGAAAGAATATTCGCTTACCCAAGTAATAGTCGAGTGGTTCTAGATGAGTCCCGAACCCATGTTTGAACTGAAATAAGTTGTCATTCCCCTTATAGCCCCCACCAAGATGAAAACGTTCGAATCCATTTTCCATCCCCCATAAGGCTGCTGTGTGGATGAGCATTTTGGTCGGTGAGTACTGCAGATATGCCCGATCCCAACCGCACAGGTGATAATGCATCCATGGTCGCTCATGGATCACAATACAGGCGGCCACTGTCTTCTCCCCATCCATGACCTCGAACAGTTCTAAGCGCCCCTCCAGTAAACGGAATGTCTCTCCAATAAATTTTCGTGGGAAATAATAGAAGGAATCCGCCTGTAAATCTTCTAACGTTCCATAATACAAGTCGATAAAGGGCTCGATCCGATCCCTCAGATCCGACTTTCGAATTGTAAATGGCGATGACTTTAATTTGCGAATATTTCTTTGATGATTGCTACAATAATGCTGGATTAGCTCCGACTCCGAACCAACTGTCAAATCCATATAGGCTGTATTCCGAATCAACTCCGTCGTTAACCCGCTTTGGTATTCGGAGGCATTGCCTATCAACGGATGGAATCGGACAAACTCGGTCATGATCCGCTTCTCTTTGCAGTATTCGGTGAACGATTCACCGAATTGTCGGTACAACTCAGTCCGTTCAGCTCCCGGGGACACATTCGATATCGGTCCGCCGTATCCATAAGGCGTGCTGATATCGTACCATTCGCCTTCCAAGCCCAGTTTGATTATTGCGGGAAGGTGACGGATGGATCGAAGCAAGTAAGGATACATAATGAGCTGGTCCCCCCGCTTATATACAAACAGCTCTGCACATTGATTATCTTCATCCTCGAACAGCCGAAAATAAGCAGAGGAGAAATAGATATCCTTGTCGTACATCTGATTCAAATAGGCATCCCATTCTTCAGAGCGCGAACTATTCAGCACGACGAAGCTATTCATACATTCCCCCCTGATTCTCTAATATTTTGATCATGCGAATACTTTCACTGCTTAAGATCAGTCGCGGGTCTCTCTCACGCAAGAATACATCCGGCGAAAGTAATAGTAATTTTCTTTCTCGGTCAAGGTCGATAAGCACATTGGTCAGATGATAGCATCCATCCCACTCCCCACTTTGCATTTGGATGCGAAAATACTGTTCACCTAGCCGACCCACGACTGAAGTCTTTTGTTTCATTCTAATCCTAAAAGAAGAAAACCCGTACTTTATATGATGTGCCTCAGCCATTGGATAATCATCAATGATGTAGGCCAGTTCGTCTTTTTCATCTGTATGAACTACAGCAGCAATTTCTTCCGTAGTATCTAACGATTGAACCAAGTCCCCCTCGTACCAATACGTACGGCCTTCCTCCGCAAACCCAAGCCGCAGATACCAAGCATGGACCTGTTCATTCCATGAAAACACATCCAATGCCAACTTCTTAATGCCTTCCATCCGGGCTAACTTCTCGCCGTACGCCATGAGCCGCCCGCCAATACCATCTTTCCGATAGGCGGCATCCACGTTCAAGTTATTCAGAACCAACATCTGTTCCATTCTTCGCCATTCAGCGAATCCAATGAGAAGATCTCCTGAATAGGCACCGATCAGCAGTGTCGTTGAATGGCTCCCACACTTACAAGCCGCTTGTAGATAAGCAGCGTAACCAGTACAGGAAAATATCGTTTGATTGTAAATCTGCTCCGGCAAATAGCTCCGCAAGAGCCGGCATGCATGGTGAATATCGTCTTCATGCAGCGGACTAAACTGCACATTCATGCCGATCCCTCCTTTTTATTCATTCTGTACTCATCCAAGGGGAGACTATGCTGACCAGGGTTTGCTACAACGTCATCTTGTCGAATTACCTTCAGCACTGTCTTGCATAATATCAAAGTATCTAGTCGAAAACTTAGCTTCTCGACATAGGTGATGTCATATGAAAGCCGCTCATTCCACGGCAACAGATTGCGTCCAGACACCTGCGCAAGGCCCGTAATCCCCGGCCTTTCAGTGAACCTCATCCTCTCTCGTTCTGAGTAGTATGGGCTGTACCTCATGAGCAAAGGTCGTGGACCTATCAGGCTCATTTCTCCTTTCACGACATTCAACAATTGCGGTAGTTCATCAAGACTCAGCTTCCGGATCTTTCCGCCGAACTTGACATAACGGCGATCATCCGATAATAGCTGGCCCTTCGCATCATACAGTTCAGCCATGGTTCGGAACTTGTAGATGTAGAAAGGTCTCTCTCCTCGTCCTGGTCGCTGCTGCTTGAACAAAATTGGGCTTCCCAGCTTCATCCGAATCAACAACGCCACCACAGCCATGACTGGAATTAACAGACATAACATTAAGGTCGCTCCCACAATATCGCAGCCTCGTTTCATATAGCGATACATGTAAGTACATCTCCCGCCCTTCTCTTATTCCGTAAAAAACGTTCCTTAAGTGACTTTACCTATGCCTCATGATTGAACAACCTTTCTGAAATCTTCATGACTCGCTTTACCCCAAGAAATCTTTGTATCCATGTATCTTTTCAACTTCAACGTTCATACTCCCGCATGAACTTCAGTTTTGATTCGTTCAAGCTCATGAATGCCTACCTGCGGTTCTTCTTGAAAGCCCGTATAGCTTGGTATAAGCTGCTTTAATAGTTTTTTGATCTGTTGACTGCTAGGTACAAATTCGTACCGCTTGCACAAGTTCTCCAGAACACCAAGAACCATATTCAGTTCGGACCTGGAAACACCTTGCGGACGGCTGATCATGATGCGATAATTCTTTGTGACAATCAACCCTTCCTCTTCCGTCAGGAGTTCCTCGTATAGTTTTTCTCCGGGTCGAATTCCGGTGATCACGATGGGAATATCCTTATCGGGTTCCAAGCCCGACAAGCGAATTAAATCCCGTGCTAGATCGTATATACGAACCGGCTTACCCATGTCCAACACGAACACCTCGCCTCCCTGTGCCAGCACACTTGCCTGAATAACCAACTGCACCGCTTCGGGGATCGTCATGAAATAACGCACCATCTCCATATCCGTAACTGTAACCGGGCCGCCATTCTCGATTTGTCTTTTGAATAAGGGGATGACACTCCCTCGACTGCCTAACACATTGCCGAAACGTACAGCAGCGAAAGCAGTCTTGCTGAATGCATTCTGATCATTAATGATCATTTCCGCTGCTCGCTTCGTAGCCCCCATGACACTTGTCGGATTAACCGCTTTGTCCGATGAGATGAGGATGAACCGCTTGGCACCGTATTTGTCACTCGCCTCCGCTACGTTCCTCGTTCCGATGACATTGTTTTTGACCGCTTCCACCGGATTCATTTCCATAAGTGGAACATGCTTGTGCGCAGCTGCGTGATAAACGATCGTAGGTCGGAAATTTTGAAAGACACTTTCGATTCGCGACACATCCTGAATGTCCGCAATGATTGGATGAATCACCTGTTGGGGGTATAATTCGCGTAGCTCTTGTTCAATGAGGTAAATACTGTTCTCTCCATGGCCTAATAGCAGCATTTCCTTCGGACGATATACAGCCAACTGCCGGCACAGCTCCGAACCGATTGATCCTCCTGCACCCGTGATGAGGATACTCTCACTCCCCAAATTCTCGCGTATCTCCTCCGTATTGATCTCTACTGGTTCTCTACCAAGCAAATCATTTACGGACACTTCACGGATCATATTAACAGCCATTTTCCCATCTAAAATATCCGTCATACTTGGCATTAACTTGATCTGTGCTTTGGTAGATTTGCAGATCTCTATGATCTCTAGTACGGCGCTTTGTGAGGCAGTAGGAAGTGCAATAATTATGAAAGTAATGTCCAACTGCTTGACGGCTTGCGGAATATAGCTTCGGTTACCAACAATCGGAAGCCCCATCATTTCCAGCTTTTGCTTGGTCGGATCATCATCAATGAAAGCGATCGGGTTCATGAACTTATATCTGGAATGCTTGATATCTTTGGTAACAAGGATCCCTGCCTTTCCCGCCCCTACGATTAGAAGATTGCCTTCGAATGATTCTTTCGCTCCCGACGATACAAACCCATCATTCATGAGACGGCTGACAATTCGTATCCCGGTAATGCCCAGAAACACATATCCCGATGCAAAATAAATTGAAATCGGCAGTCGGTAGGAGGGAACCAGTAAATGTGCTGATACATTGACAACGATAACTCCAACGAATGTTAGGACGCTCACTTTAAGAAGCAGTAATATCTCTCCCATACCGGTATATCGCCACATACTGTTATACGCTTTGAAACCGAAAGAGCATGACATATGCACCGCAATGTGAATGAATATCGCCACCGGAAGCATCCGCATGTATAGCTGGGGAATTTGAAAATCAAACCGAAGCAAAAACACAAGCCACACTGAAGCCGCAACAATCCCCGCATCCAAAAAGATCAAACGTACGAGCCGCATTCTCCTCATCACTTCTTTCACCCTTATTAACTGAATGGTCACACACTACCCGTACTTATATGTACGAATTAGCTATCCCCCGACATGCCTGCATGCATTTCGGAAGGAATCATATTCCGTGCTGGATCGTTCAGTGCTTCAATATAAATCGAGTCCATATCACGGAGCACCGCAGGTAACCCGTAGCGAATGATCCTTTCCTTGTTCGCTTCTCCCATCGCAGCGGCTAAAGCCGGATCGTCCCGCAGTTGAAGAAATGCCTTTGCGGTTGCGGCTGCATCGTCAACTGGAACCAAAATACCCGTTGACTCATGATCAATCAAATCGCGAAGGCCGCGAATATGTGTACCGATAACTGGTTTGCCTGCTGCCATCGCCTCCATAATCGCCCGAGGTAGTCCCTCGCGATATGACACGAGCGCTGCGGCATCACACGCTCTCAGCAGATCTGGAATATCCCGTCGGTACCCAAGCAAATGGACCCGATCCCGAACTCCGAGCCGATTGGCTAGTTCTAGTAGTGTCTGCTCGGATGGACCCGTGCCAGCTAGTGCCAGATGAATGTTGCCTGCGCGATCACCCAACTGACACAGCGCTTCGATCAGCTGCTTCTGGTTCTTGTTGGCGTTCAGCTCAGCAACACACAGCACGACGAACCCCGGTTCTTCTTCGGCGCTCTGCGGTAGATCGAATAACTGACGACGCCACGCTGTCTTCTCCGTCTTGGTTGCGGGATGTTCCTCCCTGCCACCGTAAACATTGAGATCAATCCCAACGCCACTCACATAGGTAACTTTATTTCGCACTGGAAATTTGATGGCACGCTCAAAATCTTCACCATTAATAGTGATCAGCACATCCGTAAAGCGTGCCATCCATCGCTCGAACGGATAATAAAGCATCCAATTCAAGAGAGGTGCACCTTTGAAGAAATGGAAACCGTGAGCTGTATACAATGTGCATGGTACACCCGCCCTACGAGCCGCGATCCGGCCGAGTATCGAGGCGACTGGCGTATGTACATGGACGAACTGGAATCCTTCCTTACGGAAGCTTTCAGTTAAGACCCGTAGAGCCTTCCAGTTCTGCGCTTGCAACGGGCTGCGTTGAATAGGCACATCGTGGCACACGATCCCCCTCTGTTCCAACCGTTGCCTTTCTTCCCCGGGCTGCGCGTAAGCATGCACTTCGCAGCCCTTTTGCTGCAACAAATCCATGTAAGGTAAATGGAAGTTGCCAAAATGCCCATATATGGAGGCTACAAAGGCAACTTTCACTGGCACGCTGACTTCAGCAGGTATGCTCTTGTTGTTGTGCTTGTTGTGCTTGTTGTGCTTGTTGTGCTTGTTGTGGTGGTTGTTGTGGCGTTCGTCCGGTCGCTCGTTCAATCCTCTTGGTTCGATGTAGCAACTCTCCTTTCAATTTCGTGTCCGTTAATCGGATACAAGCTGCATTCATAGCCATCATGAACCACCAGTAGCGCTGGAATAATGCTTCGATGCCCATTGAGAGTCCAATCATCGCGGCATGAGACAGCAGTAATGCCAAAATGATCGGCCTGTGAACGGGATCCGCTGCGTGGTAAGAACGGATTCCGACGATGAAGAACCAGACCATGAATCCGCCATACACCATCAACCCTAGTAAGCCGAATTCCGTCATAAACCAAAGCGGCGTGTTATGAATGATAATGCGCAGCTCATAGTTATATGTACCGAGTCCAATCCCAAACAACGGGCTTTGTGCGATCCAATCCAACGCCTTGCCAATGATGTCGAGGCGGGACTGAATCTGCGAAGGTCGGCTGGACATTGACCCAAGTACATCTAGATAAGCCGTACCTTTAAACAGCAGCAATGCTACGAAAGCCGCGATAAACCCCATACCGATCTTGATCAATCTGGAAGGATTACTCAGCAAAAGCGTAAGTAGCACAAGGATTAGACCGATCCACGACGAACGAGAGAAGGTCATCATAATACCACCAGCCAAGGTTACCGTGGCTACTAAGCTTACCCATCCCCGAAGGAGCTTCACTCCATTACCACTCGTCATGATATGAATGGCAAAAGCCGTCACGAGCAGTCCCCCGTATGCATTCGGATCAATCAGCATGCCGGACAACCGTCCGTCTTGCACTATGAACGGGACCCTCACTCCGCTAAAGAAAGCGAACAGAGCAACGCCATTCAGCCATAGTACGCTAATTAAAAAGACCCGAAGCATCGTATATAACCGATCCCAACTGTCTACTGCCTGAATGAGCATGATATATGTCAGCAGAAGGAGTAGAAATCCAACATCTTTTTGCAACAAGGCGTATTGAGTAATGAACCCATTGCGCCAGATGGATACGAATGAAGCTAGGACAAAGATAAGCAACATACCCCAATGCCATGAGCTGAACTGCCTTCGGTCCAATTTAAGGTGTAAACCTGCAGCGAACAAACCTAACAATAAGAAGAGATCCGACGGTGCGATTCGGAATGCTCCTCCGAAATCAAATTGTGCCGGAAGGCATATGATGTAACCCATGACCGCAAACTGAAATAACTTACTCATGGTGTAGAGGTTGTGTAATGTATCTTTTTTAATGGAAGTTCTCCCTACAACGAATAAAGACGGCATACAACCCCTACTTTCCTGAGGGGAAACAGCCTCTATGCGGCCGTTTCCCGTTGTACCTGTTTCTTTGCCTGGCCGATCACATAAGAAAGTACGACCACGCTGCCAATCATCTGTACGAATAATGCCAAGCTGGCCCCCATCGCAGCGCCTATCATCCCGTATTCAGGTACGAATACAAGACATGCCAGCCCATTCGTGATCGCTGTGCACAGAAACAATGGAATCTGCGCTTTGTACTTCCCGGTGGCCGTAATGGCATACCAGAGGTAGGACGAAACAAACACTAACAAGGTAGAGACGAGTAACCAACGAAATAGCCCTGTCTCTTGTGCCACGTTAGGACTGAACAACAAGGTCAGTAGTTGCTGACCAAACATCCAGCCGATTAAACATGCAATTACACTAATTCCCACGCCCATCGCTACCATCCGACGGAGTAAAGAAATAAATTCTTTATGCATCCCACCAGCATGCCAGCGTGCAAGACGCGGTGTGATGGCTTCCCCGAGTGCAGTAACTACGACATTGCAGGCAACGATCATGTAGGAGAGCGAAGCGTATATACCTAAGTCGTACTCCCCTTTAAAGTAAGAAATCGCGTATAGCGGGATATTCGTATTAAGCGACATCAACGCCAACACAACGCCAAGCGGCGAACTGACGATCAGTAACTGCCACAGTCTACTCTTATTAAAGATTGGGATGAGGGACGTCAACGCTCTCGCTTTGCGAGCATCATATCCAATCGTTATAGCCAACCATCCAATGATCATAACAATTAAAGCTAGAATGAGACTCTGTGTAGGGATGAATACTATCGTGAAGATAAGTATGGAAAACAATCCTTTAGCAGCTCTCGAGATTGAGATTTGATCTAACCTCTCTTGCTTTTGAACAACACCTAATAAGATATCACTGACCGATTCAACGATCCTATACAAGCTGATGAAGAAAATAACTAGCGCTATGTTCCAGTCAAAACCACTTACTACACAAAAGCCTACTGTAATCGTGAATGCAACTGCGGTCGTCACTAGCCGAAGGCCAAAAAAATCTCCAAAGACGTATTTCCCAGATGTGTCCACGATCAAAACTGATCGCAGATGCAGATGCGACAACATGAAGATGGGAGCAGTCACCGCAAGGCCAAGCGAATATTGCCCAACGATCTCTGGTGATCCGAATTTATTAAGTAGGATCACAATGACGAACTGAGCACCTGCGTAAGTGATGTTTCCGAATAAATAACGAAGTGAAGCCAATGACATGATACGTCAAACCATTCCCGAAGATGAGGCCCAATCGGCAAAATCTTCACTTCGAATCTTGTGGCTCCTGCTGTTCTTTCGGTGATTCAACACAGCTCCCAGTACATGTGATCCTTGCTGCTCAAGCAGTTGTTTCGCAGAACTTGTGTGCTTTAGCAATACTTTTCCAGATTTCACAACTAGTAGCACCCCCTCTGCCATGCTCGCCAAAGTCAGTGCGTCCGAAAATGGCATTAAAATAGAAGAAGAGTCAATGACGATCGTATCCCATCGTTCGCTCAGCTCCGCAAATAATCTCTTCATTCCCTCAGAGCCGAGTAATTCGGCTGGATTCGGTGAGACGGGCCCAGATGTCAGTACAGAAAGCCCTTGTGAATTCTTTATAGAATAAATGCAATCATCCAAGCGAGTTTGATCAACAAGGATGCTGCTCAACCCGACCCAATTGGGTAAATCGAATGCCTTATGTACGGTTGGCGTACGCAGGTCCCCATCCATCAGCAGCACAGTCCTGCCCGTTTCCGCCATAGCTATAGCTAAGTTCATGGCCACTGTCGACTTCCCTTCCTCTGGAAGAGAACTCGTGACTAATAACGACCGGATTTCTCCACCCACCCGTGTATAGCGAATATTGGATCGAATGGTTCGGAATAACTCTGCATTAGCTGATTTCGGTTGTTCCAGGCAATATAATTTTGGCACTCTCTTCTTCATATCTGCTAGCTCCTTCAACTGATTTGGATTTCGTCCTAATCCGCCGTTTACGTAGCTTCAATTTACCCACCGTTCCCAGAAGAGGAAGCTGCAAATCGAGCTGGATGTCTTTGGCACTGTTCACGGTTTTATCCATCAATTCCCGTAGAATGGAGATTGCGATCCCAGCAATCAGCGCTAGGCCGAAAGCCACTACCAAATTGAAGATTGGCTTCGGCGAGATGGCCTCGGTAGGAACCTTGGCCCGGTCGAGAAACACAACGTTCTCTACCCCCATAATCGATTGTATATTCCCGTTGAATGCCTCCCCAAAGCCATTCGCGATATCCGTTGCCCGTTGTGCGTTCGAATCCGTCACAATTACCGTCGTCAATAGTGACTCACTACTTGTTCTTGTCTTGACATGTTCGAGCAGTTTTTCCGGTGTCATCTTTAGTTGCAGCCCTCTGACGACTTCTTCCGCTATCCTACTGCTTCGGATGATCTCCCCGTAAGTTGTTACCAGCTTTTGCCCTGCCATAATGTCATTGATTGCTTTCTGTTGCCTGTCTCCTTGAATAAGAATAGAAGCTGTCGCCTCGTATTTCGGCTTCATAACATAATAGCTAACGAAACTGGCTAGTCCCATCGCAGCGATACATAACACAATGATGAATAACAGCCTTCGTTTCACTAGTTTCATAATGCTGCCTAGTTCGAATTCCATCGATTATTTCTCCTAACTCGTTAATGTATTTCTATCCTCTATAAAAAAGATTATTGTATATTCATATTCTCTTCCTCCCAACATATGTCTAAAGCGTGCTGAAAATTTTAAAAAGTCAGACTTATGATAGGACAAGGACAACTCGATCTCCCTATTAAAATCCAACACAAATAGGTAGCCTTCCAGTACGTAAATACTGGTAGACTGCCTTACATCTTATCTCTTTGGAATTATAACAAACTGCTCTTGAATCTGGCGAAGAAGGTCGATGAACTATGGTGCCTTAGATCCCATCCGTTAGTCTGACTCCAACGACCCCGGTGCATCAAAGATTGTCGATCCCTTTCGGGTAGCACTCATGGGAGTTTAGTTTCCCTTAGGCCCATTGGCTATAAACATGAATTCCGAATGAAAGAGCAACATTTCAAACATCACCTTGTGATATAACTAAACATGAATTCCAAACAAGGAGATGATGGCATGAGTAAGTTGAAAGGTAAAATCGCTTTAGTAACCGGTGCAAGCCGGGGGATAGGTCGTGGCATTGCGTTACGTCTGGCACAGGAGGGCGCAGTCATCGCAGTACACTATGGGAAAAGACAAAATGAAGCAGAGGAAGTGGTTCATAAGATTGAGCAAAGTGGAGGCGCCGCATTCACGATCGGTGCTGACTTAAGTACCCTTAACGGCATTCATGATTTATATGCAAAATTGGATGAAGTCCTTCGGGAACGTACAGGCGATAATCGGTTTGATATTCTTGTGAATAACGCTGGAATCGGTCAAATTGTAACCATAGAAGAGACGACGGAAGAATCTTTTGACGAAGTCATGAACATTAATGTCAAAGCACTGCTTTTTGTTACCCAGCAAGCATTGCTGCGTCTAAAAGATGGAGGCCGCATTATCAATATCTCATCGTTTGTTACACGCGTGGCCTCTCCTAGTGTTTTCACCTACAGCATGTCCAAGGGTGCAGTCGACACACTTACCCACGTCTTGGCTCAGCAACTTGGGCACCGTAATATTACTGTGAACGCTATCCAGCCTGGCATTATTAATACAGAAATGAATGCTGGGACTTTGCAAGATCCCAGTGGACAGAAATTTGCTGCTGGTCTTTCAACCTTCAAAAGGTGGGGGGAGCCTGAAGATGTGGCGGATATTGCCGCCTTTCTTGCCACATCGGATAGCCGTTGGGTAACCGGTCAATTGATTGATGCAAGTGGCGGATCTCATCTGTAAATTAACGGGTTCGGAAATCCAGCTGAAAAGCTAGGCTTTTGAACCCATTAATTTACTTCATTAATGCTGCCCGTCCCTCAGTAACGAGGCTAGATGGAGGATGCATTTCATATGGTGAAGGAAGGATTACGCACTAGGACAGATGAAGATGCGATAGCGTTGGAAATTGCCAAGTTAAAGATACTGACTAGGATAATTGCTTATGTGAATTCTTATGAGTGGTTATCTCGTGCACAAACCAGAGAGAAAATGAAAGCCTTTTTGCAAAGTAAGTACAACTATCGAGAAGTGGCTGAACGTTTTGGAATTAAAAAATCCACGCTTCAAGTGGCAATATCACACGCAAATAGGCGACTGGAACAGAAAATCGGTTCCAAAACGATAGACCTCAACCTTGAAGGTAAGATCGAACTGGCCTCTGTTCATACGTCTAAACAACCTAAGCGTATATTTTCGTTAAAAAGTTGGCTGGCCCCCATTAAGAAATGTCATTCCGCTAACGGGTACGAGAGTATTTGTATTTATTTAACTTGTATTATTTCACCTCTTAATGAGATGTTATTCAACGTTTTTCGAGTTTAAATAACATTTCAGTTACCGCTGCCAAATAAATGTCATCAAAAAATAAAAATCAATAAAATGTTAATATAATGCATTTTGTTGAATACTCTATCTGGACATTGATAATTGTTATAAAATGAGCAATTACCCCTTTGAGCACTCAACCCATTATCATAAAACAAGTCATAGAAAAACGATTAAAGCTCTACGAATTAAGCAGGGTTTGAGTCAAGAGGATTTATCAGGACTGTGCAATATCGATAGATCTTATTGTAGTCGGTAGAAATGAGCCGTCCGTAAGCTAAATATTTGAACTTTGCGAAGGATTAAAGACTAAACCTTCTTACTTCTTCAAATTAGTAGAACTTGAATATGAGAACTTTAAAAATAATAACGAAAAAAATAAAGAGTGGAGCGATGGGACATAGTCCCATCGCTCCACTCTTAGCTCAATTCAATAAAAAATCATTGAACTGGTTTAACATCTTCATGCAGTCCTTCAAACCATAAAGATACATATAATGTTTCTCCACTGCATTTCGATAATTGGTTACGTCCAGCAATTCCAGTATTAATTTGAACTGAGCCACTGTGAACTCACTTTTCAATTTCTCTGTCAGTTCATCCTGCTCATTGGAATTCCCTTGCAGAAGTCGGTACGGAGTCGGATCGGAGTGGCAGATTGTCTTTTTGTTATCTGTGCTCTTAGAAACGGAAAAGGACATCTGTTCTTGCTCATTTGAATTGCGATCATCGGGCAAAGCCTCCCTCAATCCATCAATTTTTGTTGATGTTACCTTGAATGGGAGGGTCTTGCAAGATATGTGAAGTAAGTACTAGCCTTTAAGTGTATCGTTTATTGTTGATTTTTAACAAAAGAAAAACCACCCATGATATGAGCGGCTAATTGAACTATCGTTCTCCGTTAGTGCAATACCTTTGTAATATGTTTCACCACGTTGTTTGTAACAAACTCAATCGAACGATTCAGCGATTTCATGCACGTTACCAAACGGATCAACGAAAGCAGCATATCGCCCTTGAGTAGGTTTATCATGCAAAAATTGAATACCCTTTTCCTTCATTTCCTTATAAGTTTGCTCAACAGATACGACCTCAAACACCAAAACTGTTCTAGCCTCGTTTGAATAATCTCTAATTTCTTTGGTCTTTTCACACTTAAAAGCTATAAGCTGACAGCCGTCAAGGGCAAATACAAGCTTATTTTCTTGCTCTAACAGTGTTTGCAAACCCAGCAATTCAGAATAAAACCATCTCGCCTTTGTCATGTCATTGACGAAAATCATTATATGTCCTAGTTTCATAAGGCTATGCTGCCCCTTCACTTTTTTGAGGATACCATTTTTTATGGTTCATGCAGAATCTTTGCTAATGATTATTTGAAGTATTCGCGAATTGATTAACATATCCTGCCCGTTACATCAATAAACAAATAAGGAGCTTCATGACGGTATTAGTCCATCCCGAATAATTTTCTTCTTATTGCTATATTAACATAGAAAAACCATGGGAATACAATTGATTTCTATTGCGGTAACCTCATTTGAGCAATACCGTCACATCTCATTTATTTCTTAGAACCATCAATATTAGACACTCTACATTTGTAACTCTACTTTTCGCTCAAATACTTTGACGATACGTATCACCGCAGTTGCTCTTAAACTACCCTGCTTAGCAAGACATCAACAAAGAACTTTAACAGAGCCTTTCAAGAAACTAAAAACCCAAGCGTTGTATCCACTTGGGTGCAATTAGATATTACATTTAGGTAAATGTGGCTACACAGCACTCAACGTGTATCGAATAAGCAGAGTCAACACATTTTATTTATCTAATTTCGGGACGCCTAACTCGAGTCACTATTGAAAACAAGGGTTACCCTCAGACAGTTTGGTGAACCGCCATTAGGGTAACCCGCTGATTATTATTCTACTTGCTCATTACCGCCAACATTCTCAATAGAGTCGTTACAGCCTCTGCTCTTGTTGCAAGAGCATCGGAATTGAATTGGTTTGCGCCTGTACCTTCCATAATTCCAGCCTTCTTTAGTGCCGCTGCTACGCATTTCACCCAAGACGGGATGTTCTTGTCGTCTGCGAAGCTGGTTGCAGCATTCACTTCGATTGACAGCTTAAGCGATTTTGTGATCATTGTTGCCATCTCAGCGCGTGTAATTGTAGCATTCGGACGGAAAGTGCCATCCTCATAACCTGTAGTGTCCAGAGATATCGTTTAAGCTAACTTTCACTTCAGATGGCTGATCTATTGCAAGTACAGCATATTTCGTGAAATGATCAACCACTACCCATTTCCTCATCGCTTCGTCAAAGTAGAAAATAGATGGTATTTGGCCTTCCATCCTGGCTCAAAAACAATGGTCAGCTTTACTGGTTTGTTGAATTTTTCCGGGGAATTTTTCAGAATTTCAAAGATTGGGATGACGAGTACTTCATTATTCGTTAGTAGACTTTGTATTTTCAATACTTTTTCGATCGTTAGTTTTAAATCCTTTTCTGTTGCATTGGCTGGAATTTCAATCGTAATCTCATCGTCCAAATGAACCTCGCCCATTTTGCGCATTTGTGGACGTAAATATCCTACCAACGCCAGGGCAGCCTTAAGTTATCCCCGTTTTAGCTTTAATAAATACACTGGTAAATATGCTGCAATTAACATAGGTAAAATCAGCTTTACTTGGAAGATCATGATTAAAAGCAAAAAAACTGCCAGCGGCTTCCGGAGTACTGCACTGGCGAGAGATGTGGTGACTATGGCAATGGATGTTACCGGATCTATCGAGAATAACGACGCAATTCCATAGCCTATGCTTACCCCTGCGAAAATAATAGGAAATATATGTCCTCCACGCCAACCAGAGGCTAAACAAAATTCAGTTAAAAATAGCTTTAAAATACCTATTGCCAATAATAAATAAGCTGACATACCGGTCCACTTAGCAGCTATTTCGGTTAACTCATGCTCCCCCGAAAATAAAGTAATAGGGAGAATCGTACCGACTAATCCTAGTACTATCCCGCCAATAACAGCTCTAATGACTTTATAATTTTCAAGTGGTTTGAGTACTTTTTGGGCACTATGACTAAATAATTTATATAATTTTGCAAGCAATACTCCTAAAAGGATCAGCGGAATAATAGCTAATATTTCATATCCGCCTAATGCTGGTGTACCAAAATCCGCTATGGAAAATTGTCTGTTATCTATTTTGGATAATAGGATAAATACAGAAAAACCTGCGGCAGTAGTTAATGAATATACAACTGTCTTTAATAGCTTAATATGCCTTGATTCTTTTGTATCTTCTAACAATGTACTAACTCCAAATAGCGGCGCCCTAAAAACCATACCTATTGTTGCCTCAATACTATATTCGATGATGATATCTCCATGTTCTTTTAATACAGATTTTTTCTTAACTAATGATTTCAAAACATCTCCTGCCCACGTAGAAAGGCCTCCTACAATCCCGACTAAAGCCGCCTCGGGACCAAGACTGGCTCCAAAAGAAAGTACACAAATTGCAATTATGGCGCCTTTAAACACTGAACTGTAATCAATTCTTTTTGTTTGCTTGAATTCTGCTACTACTTCATCTGTTAAACGCGGGTAATTACCAAGGTACTTTTGAGATAAACCTATCAAAATACCGCCAACTACACACACGATTAGTGGCCAAGCTCCAATATCAATTACATTCGGCAAATCAACCCATAAAAAGCGAGTCGTTACAGAAAGAATAGCGAGAAAGCTCCATACGAGAAGCCCAACAATCCCTCCTGTAACGATGCTATATAGAATAAAAGTACCTGCTCCTAAAAACTTCATTCTCTTATTGCCCCACTTTCCTAATAAGCACAGATCCTGATGCATTAATAATTTCTGACGTTGCCACAGGCAGGGTTCGTTACAGTTTAATTATTTCTTATCAATACTGGTATTATACGTCTCAGCAGAGCGATAGTTTCCACATGACTAGTATGCAGGAATATGTGTAATTTGTTTGGATTCTGTACTAGTTAATTAATACCCTCAATTTACTCTTACTCATTATTAGAATTAGCGATTACTATAGTTCCAACACCACCGAAAAATTCGTCTTTTAGTATGGACTTATCATTTTTAACGGATTATAATAACAAATGCAGCTTAAAAAACGAACATTAAGGCGGTAAATATGAATCAATATATGCATTTATTTCAAGGTACTGCTTTTTCCAGCAAATCTCCCAAAGAAATTCAAATATTAGAAGACTATCTTTTCTGTATCAATACGGATGGAATGATTGAAAAAATCGTTGCACCAGAAGATGCCAACTATCAACCTTTGCTAGATACGTATCAAGGCACTAACAACTTCCATCGATTAGCGGAAGGGCAGTATTTCTTGCCTGGTTTTGTCGATTTGCATGTTCACGCACCGCAATGGGCCCAATCTGGAACAGCATTAGATATCCCACTCTATGATTGGTTAAATACATATACCTTCCCGCTGGAGTCTAAATTCTCAGATCTAGATTTTGCAAAAAGGGTCTACGATGATGTGGTAAGCACCTTACTCGCAAACGGAACAACGACAGCACTGTATTTTGCAACGGTGCATAAAGAAGCAAGTTTATTGTTAGCTGAAATATGTGCTAATAAGGGACAACGTGGACTCGTTGGGAAAGTTGTGATGGATGATCCTGAGCAAAATCCAGAAAACTATCGCGATGCTGACACCCCTACGGCACTAGCGGATACGGAAGAATTTATTATCGCTGTACAAGAATTAGCCAAGTCCACGAAACAAGGTGTTTATCCTGTAGTGACACCGAGATTCATTCCAAGCTGTACAGATGAGGGTTTAAAAGGTTTAGGGACGCTCGCAGCTAAATACGATACGTATGTTCAATCCCACTGTAGTGAAAGTGATTGGGCACACGGTTATGTACAAGATCGATACGATAAGAATGATGCCTTTGCCTTGTATGATTTTGGTCTATTGCGTGATAAATCTGTCATGGCACATTGTAATTTCCTAGATGATCATGATGTCGATTTATTTGCTCAAACAGGAACGGCTATCGCTCATTGTCCAATATCGAACACGTATTTCGCCAATAGTGTCATCCCAGTCGCTCCTTTCCATTCCAAAGGTGTCGACATTGGTTTAGGATCTGATCTATCTGGAGGCTTTTCACCTAGTCTTTTCGATAATATAAGACAAGCTGTAATATCTTCAAGAATGCTAGAAGATGGTGTTAATCCCTCCCTTCCTGCCAAAGATCGTGGTGTACCAGGATCACGTCTTACGATACATGAAGCATTCTATCTTGCTACTGCTGGCGGCGGGGAAAGTTTAAGCTTACCCATCGGTCGTATTCAAGAAAATTATACATGGGATGTACAAATTATCGATACGAAACTACCATCCGCCAAATTGCCAATATTCAATGAGAATGAAGATTTAGATGACGTTTTCCAAAAAATCATGTATCTTGTTCGACCTGAAAATATCCGTGAAGTCTGGGTACAGGGAGACAAAGTTCATTCACGTTAAGAATATAAAAAACAGAAAATTAGAGGTGTACAGCTGGGTGAAAATACAAGCAGACAAGCAAGATCAAGCTCAAATGAAGTCACAACATTTAACTGTCTTACCCGATGAAAAAATTTCATTCAGTAAATCGGTCATCCTAGGTTTACAACATGTATTAGCAATGGACGTCTATGTCGTTCCTTTCCTTATTGCGATGTTAATCGGTTTACAACCCAATCAGTCAAGTGCTTTGATTCAATCCACTTTTATTGCAGCTGGACTTGCAACGATTGTGCAAACTTATTTCTGTATGAAACTGCCTATGGCCCAAGGTCCTTCTTATGTTCCGCTTGGCGCCATCGTCAGTATTTATGCCACGAGTGGTGGCGGAGAATTAGGTTGGAGTTCCGTGTTAGGTGCCAGCTTAATTGGTGCAATCTTAGTTATCATTTTGGGCTTTACTGGCATTTTCAATAAAATTGTTAAATCGTTTATTCCTCCGATTGTAGGCGGTACGATCATATTCATTGTAGGTCTTTCTTTATTGCCTGTTGCTATAAGAGACAATATTTATGGTGCTACTGACGCTACAATCAATCAAAACGTGTTATTAGCCATTATTTCAGGCGCTGTGCTCATTATTTTCGTGATCCTAGGTTCTTTGTTCCGTAATAAAGGATCTCTATTCCGAACTACTTCCGTGATGATCGCGTTAATTGTCGGATGTCTTACTGCAAATTTAATGGGTGTCTTAGATTTCACAGCTGTTGGAAACGCCAAGTGGTTTAGTATGCCGCGGATACCTTTTAAAGATTTCGGCTTTTCTTTCGACTTTTCTGCTATAATCACCATGGTCATTATTTATCTTGTACTGCTGGCTGAAACAACAGGTACGTGGTTTGCTATCAGCAACGTGATCGATAAACCGTTAACCGATAAGAACATTAACCGAGGTGTTATTGGAGAAGGAATTAGCTGTCTTATTGCTTCTTTACTCGGATCAACGCCTGTTACAGGCTATTCCACAAATGCAGGTATTATCTCCATCACAGGTGTTGCGAGCCGCCGAGTCTTTCTCGCTGTAGGAGGATGGTTTGTCATCTTCGGTTGTTCAAGTAAATTAGCCGCATTAATATCTTCGATTCCAACAGCTGTAATTGGAGGCGTATTTGCCATCGTCTGCGGCATCATCTCGATTAACGGTGTGCAGGTAATGAAAAACGAAACCATTGGCGAAAAAGAAATGTATATTATTGCGATACCTATGATTTTAACCTTAGCGTTAGTACTCATTCCTAAAGACTTCTTATATTCTTTACCTACTTTCCTGCAATATTTATTGGGCTCGCCTCTTTTAGCAGCTTCCATTGCAGCAATATTATTGAATAAATTATTGCCAAGCGTTAAGTAAATTGTAAAGCGAAGCCATTGAATTCGTGGGGATCGCTTCCCCTTTAAATTAGTGATAATTAATCTAAAGGGGGGTATCCCAAAAGTAGATTAATCTTCTGATGAGACACCTAATTTTCTGAAAAAGAGACTGATTCACTAAAAATAGCAGGTCAAGGGGGGTTATCCTTGACCTGCTATTTTTAATTTTTGCTCCATTGTGGCTTGCTTCAATAAATTATGGGCGAGCGAGAGCCACCCGACCCTCAAGGCCAACTTTTTGCAAGCCCCGTAGCAGAAATCGCCGGAATCCCCGGTTGTTCTTTATTTGTCCAAACACACTTTCAGGTTCTGTCATTCGTCGGACAGATAGGCCATATCCTTCTTCGCTTCGTAGTATTTCTCGTGCTTGATTCTTGTAGCGAAGATATTCCATACTCACTTTCACTTCCCGGTTTCCTGTTGTTTTCGTGCAGGCAGACTTTAATGGACAGTCTGCGCAACTCTCAATTCGGTAGTGTCGGTGGCGCAACTCATAACCACCTTCCGTGATCTCTTTACTCTCGTAACGAAAATGAAGTTTCTGAACTGCCTTACACGTCCATTTGTTTCCGAATACCTTTGGCGATTAAGCGAGAAGAGTAGATGCGCTGAGTGTATGCATAAATGATAACTTTAGTGAGCATTTTTGGGTGATAGCTATTCCTGCCGCCACCAGCATAAGCAGCGTCAAAAATAGAATCATCTAGTTGATTAACGACGGTATTTACAAGACGAACGAGGTGATTTGGTGGAATGTCTTCTTCCAAATCCATTGGCAGGCAAAGTTGGTCCATGCTATATATCTTTGTGTTGTTGTGGATGAAAAAAAGTTGACAATTTATGCTCAAAGTAGCTTTGATACCGGAACGCTTTCGAAAAAGCGTAAGCGGTCGCCTAAAAGCTTTCCGCAGGAAAGCTGCTTCGAAAGCATACGCTTGGTCTCCGAATTTCAACCGCTGCGCGGTTTCAATCCAGAAATTTGGAGACCACAGCGATTGAAGGAACGGTCCGTTCTCGGAGCGACCACTCACACCATCTATTTTTCTCCTACAGAAAAAGAGTGTCCCTGGCCATTTCATCAATGACTTTGGGACACCACCTAGTTTTTTGTTAGTAATGATACCGGGAAATTCTTTGGTTAGAACATCCAAGATTTTGTGGTAACACGTCAAAACCATTGATTTATCCGACTCAGGCATTAATGAGGTATTATTATAATTCTCAATCTGATGAGGCGTGGAACTTAACATGGCATTATAAATGGTGATCAGCTTGTGCGGAGCTTTGGAATCGGTGGGGATGAATGCTCATTTCCAACAGTTATATGAATTCATCATGGAAGACACACACGTTGACTTTGGTGTTTTTCACGAAGGCATTAATTACATCAACGGCCTCCACATGTGTGGAGTAAGCAGAGTCAACACATTTTTAAACAATGCGGAATGCCTATTCCCGCCCTAACCATTGTCTACCCGTTTGATAGTAATATATTACCTGGATGAAAATCACCATGACAAAGTGTATCTCCATCTTTCAATTTATCCAGGATTTCTAATACTCCTTCTTTTGCCATTAAATTAGCCGATGGCGCGTTTAATATATTGGATTTTATAAATTCTTTGTAATCTGGTACATTGTTATTTTTCCATATATCATTTAATGTACCCATCCTTTCAACCACATCGTCACAACCATTTCAACATGAGTCGGAGGCAGAGTCAACACGTATTTTGTTTACAATTAGGGACGCCTATTCCCGTTAGTTGCTGATAAAAGAAATCCCATTCCATTTATTGTGGGGTTATGGAGGTCGGAAATTTATATTTTATAAGAAAATAGTGTAAGGTAATATATATTGATGCTTAATTCACCTTCGAAAAGAAGGTGCTGTCGCAATGAATGATGTTTTTTTATTAGACCGGAGGTTTTTGTGTGAAGATTGTATATATCCTTTCTCTAGTTCCTTTCATAGGCATATTAGGGCTTCTTCCTTTTGTTAACAGAATAGAACCTTATGTACTAGGAATGCCCTTTTATATGTTCTGGATGGCGATGTGGGTGGTCCTTACTTCCGTAATCTTAGCAATTATGTATAAGTTGGACCCTAGAAATCAAGAAGGTGACCCGGAATGAACATTGCCCTCCTCATAATTTTAGGTTTTTTACTGTTATCTATTTGGTTAGGGATTAAATCTACGAAAGGAAAAGACATGAATTTGGAACAATGGACGGTTGGCGGTCGTGGATTTGGGGCTATATTTGTCTTTCTGTTGATGGCTGGTGAGATTTATACGACCTTTTCCTTTCTTGGCGGCAGTGGCTGGGCTTATGGCAAGGGTGCACCCGCTTTATACGTCCTTATTTACATTACGTTGTCTTATGTATTGTCATATTGGTTACTTCCGGAAATATGGGCATATGCCAAGAAAAATAATCTAATGTCTCAATCTGATTTCTTTGTAAGTAAGTATAAGAGCCCATTTTTGGGAATCCTCGCAGCCCTTGTCGGAGTGGTGTCGATGATTCCTGTCATTGTTGTGCAGCTTAAAGGGTTAGGTATTATTGTTTCAGAAGCATCGTATGGTGCAATATCCATATCTACCTCCGTGTGGATGGGAGCCATTAGCCTTACCATCTATGTTATGCTCTCTGGCATACATGGCTCAGCTTGGATAGCAGTCATTAAAGATATCATGATGATCGTGATTATAGGTTTCTTAGGGGTTTATTTACCTATTCATTACTTTGGTGGTTTGCAACCCATGTTTGAAGCCATTAATGCAGCTAAGCCTGGGTTTCTAAAGCTTCCTGAACAGGGGCTTAGTGTTTCGTGGTTTATCTCGACGGTCATATTACTCGTATGTGGTTTTTACATGTGGCCCCAAGTCTTCAGTGCAGTCTATTCGGCGCGTAGTGGGAAGATATTTCGAAAAAATGCGATTATTAGCCCGCTATATACACTCATGTTATTGTTTGTATTTTTTGTTGGATTTACAGCCATATTGAAAGTGCCTGGACTAGAAGGTGCAGATGCAGATCTCTCCTTACTACGTCTTTCGATCGAAACCTTCGATCCATGGTTTATTGGGATCATCGGTGGAGCTGGACTGTTGACCGCATTAGTACCAGGGTCCATGCTGTTAATGAGTGTCGCTACATTGCTTGCAAACAACGTCTATAAGGAATTTGTACCCGGAGTATCCGATCAGAACATCGTAAGAATAGCAAAGTCCCTCGTTCCTGTGATTGCACTTATATCGGTCTACTTTACCTTAAAAGGCGGCGAAACGTTGTCTGCATTAATTCTAATGGGATATAGCCTTATCACTCAGTTATTTCCGTCTCTTCTCTTTAGTCTGGCCAAGAACAATGTTATCCATAAATATGGTGCAATCTCAGGTATCATCTGCGGACTGGCCATCGTAGCCTATATTACGCTTAGTCATTCAACCATAGGTACCTTGTTTCCATCCTTACCACAGGCAGCGAAAGATCTGAATGTTGGAATCATTGCACTGTCTGTCAATACTTTGGTAATGATTACGGTAAGTCTTACGATCAGAAGGTTCTCGGTTCGTGGATCTTTAAGGTAAAGGAAATCTGCGTATTGTCTCATTACCGTTTTCGTGATCAATAATGATCACTATGAATTTATCTGAAAAGCTGACATCTGTTGAGCCTTTTCAGATAAAAATAGTTTTTTTCTAATTTCTATTTCCCAAAATGGCCTGAAAGAGTATTCACTAATATGATAAAGTCGAGCCAGGTTATTCGATCATTTTACATAGTCTTCTTTTAAAATACTGTATATTTCTAAATCGATAACGCCTTTCCCTGACCATAATGTTGCTTGTCTTAGCATGCCTTCTTTGATGAAGCCATTCTTCAATAATACTTTCTTTGAATTCTCATTCACTGGCATGACTTCAGCCTGAATTCTGTTGACGTTGACATTCACAAACAAGAATTCCAATAGCATTCTGACCGCTGCAGTAGCAATTCCTCTTCCCCAATGTACTTCCGCCAAAAAGTAGCCAATCGACACCATGTTTACCTTGAGATTGAAGTCGAGAACTTCAATAATACCAAGCAATTTATCACATTCACTATTGGCGAATATACCCCACTTGACCCTGGACCTTTTATTATAGTCCCTCTCAAAATGCCCTATCATGTTCTTTACAGTATCTTTATTGTGTTTAGGTATAATGCCGCAGTATTCAAATACGTTGTCATTACTATAAATTTCATAAACTTCAGTAAGATGATGATCTTCCATCTTCTTCAATATGAAATCATCTGACTTTAGGATAGGAAATTGCTCAAATACGGCTTCTATGTTCATTCCGTCACTGCTCTCTTTCTTCTTTTTTATTGGAAAACCATTCAACTCCAACTCTTTCAGGAATCGATTATTTGAGATTAATCTTGTTACTCTGTCTATCGTATTAGGTCTTTTGGGTACACCACCACTTCTAGTAAGCAAGATCCACCTGAGACAAGCCAACGCTTCAAAAACTTCTAGTTCTTCCTGCTGAATATCATTTCTCAATAGATAAGCGGAACGAAACACGTCAGCATATCGCTCTGATATGTAAATTTTCTGTAGCATAAGTGACCATGCCAGATCGTATCTCGGGTCACCTAATTGTCCGTTCGTCCAATCAATTACGGTGTATCGCTTATTGTCCTCTACTATGTTTCCTAGGTGGAAATCACCATGAATCATTCGTACTTGCTTCATTTGAGCCATTTGAACAAGAGGAACTAATGCATGATATAGATCTAGATGATCTCTTACCCTAGGAAAGAAATAGTCGATGAAATCGTACTTTGGAAGCTGTATATTTTCAATCTCTTCAACGTGGGTTTGATGTATCTTTGATAAAATGTTCGCAATATCAGTCATTGTCTTCTCATTCACTTTAAGAACAGGCATTCCGTCAAAAGATGTTAACAACACCTTTTCTCCTTTTGAATTTGTTCCCCAACCCACTGGCTTAGAGACTGATAATCCTCGTTCAAATAGGACATTTAACAAATGAAATTGAAAACAAACATCAGGCTTGGAGCTCTTATTCCATACTTTCAATACAAAACTCTCTTGATCTGAACTTATCTTCATGACTTCAGCTTCAAATCCATGATCCAATGGATGAGTGGTTAACGTGTCTTCTTGATTTAATAAATCATCCATCATTTCATTTGTTTCTAGCCAATCTATGATGCTTATAGGGTTACCCAAGAATAATCTTCCTTCCATAGGATATTGTCATCATCTTTTCTTAATTGGAATGCATAGATCGACCTTACACTTCCCTTCCTTATCCTTCGCAGGATCATTCATACAGAATTCAAGGCATGGTCTATCGTCGGCATCATACTCACTACTCGGCAACCATAGGCTGAATACGCTTTGATAGGCGAGTACAAATTTATCTAGTGTGTCGTAGTATTGATATATTGCATACATTCCGCCAGATAGTGTTTTGAATTCCACATGCGTTGAATGTCCGTGTTTCTCAAATCTATTTGGTAATGTAACACAAGCGTCGTATCGACAAGCATGTTCTTCTACGAGATTTCCGTCATCCACAGATATTCCGATAAAATAATGATTCTGTGGAGTAAGTCCCTGTTGGTGTGCCCAACGTCCTAACTTGTCCCATGCCACATGTGTATCCAAATATCTCCCCACATGTCTAACGTACGCCACTTCATATTCTGGAAGCTCTTTGATTGTTATCATGTTGTCCCATGCTCTTATTAAGAGCTGATTATTCCTATTTCTATTGTAATCCTCAAGAGGAGCTAACTCTTCTTGCTTATTGCTGTATTCTAATGAAAAATTGCTATTCTTCCTTCCGCTATTTCTAACGTCACTTGGAGTTGTGCCGTAGTGTCTCTTGAAGAGCGCATTGAAGGTTGACACCGATTCGAAACCGCATTGATTCGATATTTCCACAATGGGCTTGTTGGTTTCACCTAACAGATAAACCGCTTTTTGTAAACGCTCTTGATTTACAAATGCAACCGGGGTGACCCCCACGATAGAGGTAAATACTCTTGTGAAATGATATTTCGAGAAATTTGAAACGCCAGCCAACATATCGAGAGTGAGTTTCTGATTACTATTGTCCACTATGTATTTAATTACGCTATCCATTCTTTCCTTATACTCATTATTCATTTAGTCTAACTCCCCAATTACCAATTGTATATTATACCCAAATTATACATCGTAGATTGAAACAATAGATAGCTTTATGAATATACAATACAATCGAAGTAATCATGAAAATCAAAAATAGACCGAGAACCAGATATTACTGGCTCTCGGTCTATTCTCATTTAATCTAATTAATGATAAACAATTTAACTTGCTGAAAGCCGAATGAACTAACACTCTTCTGGCTTCCTGGGATAAATATATCAATACGATTACCCTTTATTGCCGAACCTGCGTCAGTTGCTGTAGCAACAAAAGCATCATTAGGCAGACCATTGTGGTCATGTCCAGTTACCAGTACTTTCGTACCCATAGGAATGACTTTTGGATCTACTGCAATCGTGCCCAGCTTTAGCGGATTTCCGAAATAATCAACGGCACCCCATTTACCATTCTCACTTGCAGCAGCTGAGTATGCTGTGGCTTTGACCTGCACTGTTTTACTATAATTAAATGTTTTACCCCAAGCTTCTACTACTTTTTGATCTGATGAAACGCTCACAGTAGACTCTGTTGATTTCACTGGTGCAGCAGATGCTGTATTTTTCACGGTTGGGATGGATAATTTAATTCCTGCATAGATGTTATTTTCCTGAATGTTCGGATTGGCATTAATCAACTTATCCAGACCCACGCCATATTGTTGAGATAATTTGAAGAACGTATCTCCTTCTTTGGTTACATGTACAGCTTCTGCATGAATAGGTGTACTTTGAACGACCAATGCAACGCTCATTGCGGCTACCATCATTTTAATTTTTTTATATTTCGTATTCATCGTTCGTGTTCCTCCTCGTATTAACGCCTGCGAAGTTAGCTGTCGGATTCGGATTGGGAGTCAACCCTACGCACATGGTTCCATGCGATTCACCCCAAGGTGAGAAGAACGATACTTATGTTCTTTTACACGCTGATTACGTCCCCCGCACTTTCCCTTTGAAAGTTTTGGCTCAACAAATATATCACAATTTTGTAACCAGTACACATGTAAAGATTCCCAAAGACCCTTTAACACCGCAGATTCTCATTTTTATACCATAAAAAAAGACGTATTAATGACATATTCGTCATTTTTACGTCTGTTTTTACCTATACGTTCAACTGTTTTTTCTTTTTACAACACTTTACTTAGAAACTCTTTTGTACGAATATTTTTAGGGTTATTAAATACTTCTTCCGGTGAACCCTGCTCCATAATACGGCCTTCATCCATGAACAGAATCCGATCCCCAACCTCACGGGCAAAGCCCATCTCATGGGTAACGATAACCATCGTCATACCTTCTACAGCTAGCTTCTTCATGACTTCGAGAACTTCTCCTACCATTTCAGGGTCCAGTGCTGAAGTCGGCTCATCAAACAACATAACGTGTGGTTGCATGGCAAGTGCGCGTGCAATAGCGATACGCTGCTTCTGTCCCCCTGACAGTTGATTAGGGAAGACATCTTTTTTATCGGATAATCCAACGGTTTGTAACAGCTTATCCGCAATGGCTTCTACTTCCGATGTAGACTGCTTCTTAACCGTAAGAGGCGCTATCATAATATTCTGCCCAACGGTCTTATGTGGAAATAGGTTAAAGTTCTGAAAAACCATGCCCATTTTTTCACGAGTTGCGTTGATGTCATGTTTTGGAGCCGTAATTGAATCCCCTTCGAATCGAATTTCTCCAGATGTCGGTTGCTCAAGCAAATTTAGACACCGTAGAAAAGTACTTTTACCAGATCCTGAAGGTCCTATAACAACGACAACTTCTCCTTTGGAAATGTCCAAATCGATTCCCTTAAGAATTTCTATATTCCCATATGATTTATGCAGATCTTTAACGGTTATCACTGGCACTCAACTTCCTTTCCAACGCATTCAGTAACTTAGACAACGTAAACGTTAATACAAAATAGATCGCCGCAGCAATAATGAATGGGCTAAGTCCTTGATAAGTGATGTTCTTAACAACGCCTGCCTGATACATAATATCTGCCATTCCAATAATCGAGATGATCGATGATTCTTTAATAATGGTAATAAATTCATTCCCGATCGCGGGCAGTACAGCTTTAAAAGCTTGAGGTAGGACAATATGGCGCATCGCTGTCATACGTCTCATACCGAGTGAACGAGCAGCTTCCATCTGTCCTCGATCCACACCTTGAATACCTGCTCTAAAAATTTCAGCTAAGTAAGCTGAACTATTAATGGATAACGTTATAATACCTGACTGTAGCGGTGAGAAGTTAACCCCAAGTGTTAAAGCAACACCGTAGTGGATAATCATAAGCTGCACGAGCATTGGCGTACCACGCAACACTTCGACATAAGCTGTTCCTAACCACTTCACGATACGAATATTCGTCATGCGTGATAAAGCTATGAATAGTCCAATGATGAAACCAAATAATACACCTAATGCAGACAATAAGAGGGTAAATCCAATCCCTTTTATATAATAATCCCGAAATTCCCATGCGGTGGTAAAGATGTTTCCAGACTCCTCTTTAGCGGCTAAAAGACTGGCCTCTTTTACCATTTGATCAATCGCACCTTCGCTCTTCAAGCGAGCCAATGTGTCATTAATAGAAGTCTGAAGCTCTACGTTCCCCTTTTTAATACCAACGGCTGCTTGGGATTCAGAATTCGGTGGACTAGCCTCGGCAATAACCGTTTCTGAATCAACATATCCTTTGGCTACGGTGTCTTCTACGATAATGGCATTAACGCGCTTCGTCTGAAGCTGTAATACGATATCTGGTATTTTATCCAAAGCAGTCAATTGTGCACCTTTGATGGTCTGTCCAATTTCTTCTTGAACAGAACCCTTTTGCACACTTATCTTTTCGTTCTCGAAATCTTTCATCGTTAGAAATTTGTCTTTATCTTCTGCTCTGACGATCATTACTTGACTTGCCATGTAATAATTATCTGAGAAATCAATGCTTTGACGACGTTCTTCTGTTGGTGTCATTCCCGAGATAACCATGTCAACCCTGCCACTTTGTAACGCGGATAGCAAGCTATCAAACCCCATATCCTCAATGACTAATTCGGCTCCCATATCTTTCGCGATCTGCTTCGCTATGGCTATATCGAAACCAACAATTTGATCTTTCCCATCGATTCTTTTGTGAAATTCATACGGCGGAAACTCGGCGCTTGTGCCAAGAATCAGTTTTTTATTAACAGCCGTTGTAGCTTCTTCAGCGCTAGCGGTTACTAAACCCGTTGTTAGCAAGATGACGGCACTAAATAGTAACATGATAATACGAGATATTTTCTTCAACTTCCTCTTCTCCCTTACTTTGTGTCTGAAATTTTGAATGATTAGAACATGACCCATCATAAGTTAAAATGTATTATTATGCAATGGTATTCACTAGGAATTCATAATTAGCATATTATGTTCATACAAAATTATACAAAAGGATTGCATAGACCGCTAAAATTCATACATGGTATACTATTAAGCATTGTTAATCATTCATTATATTAATACAAAGGAGTTGTTTATATGAGTAGCAAAAGTACTATATCTTCCACAATAGATCAATTCGCATCGCGTTTTAAAGAGATTTCACTTTTTATCGGAGCCAATCCGGAACTTGGAAATGAAGAGTTCCTTGCCTCGGCTCGCTTGAAAGAAGAACTTACATATCACGGTTTCACCGTTGAAGCACCTATGTTGGGTATTGAAACGGCATTTATCGGTACCTATTCCTCTAAGAAGTCCGGACCTACGATAGCGTTGTTATGTGAATACGACGCACTTCAAGGACTTGGACATGCCTGCGGTCATCATCTCATCTGTATGATGAGTCTAGGTGCAGCTGTCGGTCTGAAATCCGTTATTGATGAGATAGGAGGTACCATCCGTGTATTCGGGACTCCAGCTGAAGAAACGCGTGGTGCGAAGGTTCCCATGGCTGCTGCCGGGCTTTTTGATAATTGTGATGTAGCACTCATGACGCATCCCTTTTATGCATACGAGAAATCAGGACGCTCTCTTGCTATTGATGCTATCCAATTCGAATTTCATGGTAAATCATCCCATGCCGCAGCAAGTCCTCATGAAGGTATTAATGCGCTTGATGCTGTTATTCAAACCTTTAATGGCATCAATGCTTTCCGTCAGCAAGTGAAGAGCACTGTACGTATTCACGGTATTATTAATCATGGTGGTGAAGCTGCTAACATTATTCCTGATTATGCTTCCGCTCAATTCTATGTTCGTGCCGCAACACGCAAGGAATTGAATATTTTAACAGAACGCGTGAAACAAATTGCACAAGGTGCCGCAATGCAGACCGGTTGTACATTAGACATTTCAAATTATGAAACATCCTACGATGAAATGATAACGAACGAGCATCTGTCAGATACGTTTACTTCCAACCTTGTTGAATTAGGCATTAGCCCAGAAGAGATTAACACAGGTAATGATCATGGCTCCATGGATCTAGGTAATGTATCCTTATGCTGTCCAGCCATTCATCCTTATATTAAGGTCATTGATGAGAGACATGGGCTTCATACGCCACAATTCCGAGATCTAGCTATGAAAGATCTTGCATTAGACGGCATGATTCTAGCTGCCAAAGCTTTGGCGAGCACGGCTTTTGACGTAATAACCAAGCCAGAGCTTCTTGTAAATATTAAAGCTGAGTTCGAGCAAAGAAAGTAATAAACAACTTGTAATCAAATCCATTATCACAAAAAAAACGGTAGACCAAAGGATTAAGTTCCTTGGCCTACCGTTTTTGTATTCTGCTGATTTCCTACATTAAGATTTCGGCGAAGAAGCTTTTACTTTCCCCGTAACTCGTTCATAAATATCGATATACTCACGCGCTGATACGTTCCAGCTATAGTCACCACTAAACGCATTGTTCGTGACTTGGTGCCAATGTTCCGGCTGATGATAGAAAGATACGGCACGACGAATGGTATGCATCATATCATGCGCATTAAAGGCGCTGAAAGTGAATCCATTTCCTTCCCCAGTGAACTCATTGTAGGCATGTACTGTATCATTTAAACCACCTGTCTCACGAACCACCGGAATGCTACCGTAACGTAGGGCCAACAACTGACTGATCCCACAAGGCTCAAATCGTGATGGCATCAGGAAGATATCACTGGCCGCATAACATTTGCGCGATATCCCCTCACTAAAGATAATCTGAGCCGATAATTTATTGGGAAAACGCGCCGCAGCTTCTCTGAACCATTGTTCATAATAAGCGTCACCTGTACCCAGAATTACCACTTGAACGTCATCATAATACAGCAATTCATCTAATGCTCTAACGAGCAGATCCAGTCCCTTGGAGTCCACCAACCGTGTGACCATGGCAATAAGAGGAACTTCAGGTGCGACGGGAAGGTGAAGTTCTTTCTGTAACGCTATTTTATTCTCTTTCTTTTTGTCGAGGTTAGTTCGATATTTCGAATATATGTATGGATCATTCGCAGGATTATAAATTTTGGTGTCAATTCCATTGATGATCCCGCTTAATTTGTCCCCTAAGGATGTTAACAGCCCCTCTAATCCATACCCATAATACGAAGTCTGAATTTCTCTAGCATACGTAGGACTTACCGTCGTAACATGGTTGGAGTAGCGAATGCCTGCTTTCATAAAGCTAGCGTTCCCATAATATTCTACACCTAGATAATAGCGATTATCCAGCCCCAAGAGATCATTCAACATGTCATATGGAAATATACCTTGATATAACAAATTATGAATCGTGAATACCGTTCGCATATTAGCGTAAAAAGGATCTCCACGATAGTCTGCTTCCAAGAGCAGAGGAATCATCGCCGTATGCCAATCATGACAATGCAACACGTCAGCTTGGAAGTCTACCTCACGCATAACGTGTAATACAGCCTTATTGAAAAAAGAAAACCGTTCTCCGTCATCCATATATCCATAAACGTTGTCACGCCCATAATAATATTCATTATCGATAAAGTATATAGGAATTCCTTCATGAATGATTCTTTCAATCCCGCAATATTGGCGCCTCCATCCTAACTGGATATACACTTCGCCAATATGTGTCATCGCATCTCGATATTCTTGAGCAATGCCATGATACTTAGGAAGAATCACGCGTACGTCCACGCCACTGCTGAGAAGTTCTTTTGGAAGAGCGCCTATCACGTCAGCCAGTCCACCTGTTTTAATAAAAGGCGTGGATTCTGCTGCTGCAAACAATACTTTCATGGTTATTCTCCTCAACTGTAAATTTCATTTCGTCCGTCTAGGTTCTTTCTTGTACACTAACATACTCAGCGGAGGTAGAGTCAGGACAACGCTCTGTTTCTGACTATGACATGGCATCTTTTCAGTCTTAACGGAAGATTCTACCTTTAATCCTTCTCCTCCATATTTAACGTTATCGCTATTCAATACACACTGATAAATACCCGATCCCAACATGCCAATGCGATATTCCTCTTGAATGATAGGTTGAAAATTAATTACGATGATAAGATCATCCGATGGTTTATTCCCTTTACGAACATATGAAATTACGCTCTGTGTGTGATCATCTGCACTTATCCACTGATACCCTTCAAACCCATGATCAAGTTCCCATAATGCTTTCTCTTTCTTATAGAGATGATTCAAATCTAAGGTGTACTCTTTCGTTTGCCTATGTTTATCATATGCAAGCAACAGCCAATCTAACTGCTCTTGATCTTTCCACTCAATAAATTGTCCGAATTCTCCACCCATAAATAGCAACTTTTTACCTGGATGTGTCATTTGATATCCGAGTAAGATGCGGAGTCCAGCGAACTTTTCCTCGTAACTACCTGGCATTTTATCCAAAAGTGACTTCTTCCCATGAACCACTTCATCATGTGACAACGGTAGGGCAAAGTTCTCCGAATACGCATAGCAGATTGGGAACGTTAGCAAATGATGTTTAGACGCTCTCTCAGAGAAGGATTGTTCGATATAATCCAACGTATCGTTCATCCAACCCATATTCCATTTATAATTAAACCCTAATCCATTGTCTTCTACGGGAGCCGTGACACCAGGCCAAGCACTCGATTCTTCAGCCATCATTAATGTATGTGGATAATAATGGAATATGGCAGTGTTCAGCTGTTGTAGAAAAGAAATTGCCTCTAAATTCTCAAGTCCACCCTTTTCATTCAACTGGTACTGATCCACTTTTTTCTCGAAATCGAGACGAATCATGCTCGTCACTGCATCCACACGAAGCCCATCAATATGATACATATCTAACCAAAATAATGCATTTGAAATCAGGTATGAGACGATTTCCGGCTTCCCATAATCAAAGGAAAGGGTTCCCCATCCCGGTTTCTCTGCCTTATAAGGATCACTGTATTCAAATAATGGCGCACCATCAAACATTCGTAAGCCATGGGCATCTTTAGCGAAATGAGCGGGAACCCAATCCATGATGACACCAAGTCCTGCTTGATGGCATTCGTCAACTAGAAACATGAAATCCTGAGGCGAACCAAACCGACTTGTTACTGCAAAAAAGCCTGTACCTTGATACCCCCAAGAAAGATCGTATGGATGTTCGCTTAACGGCATAAACTCTATATGTGTATATCCCATCTCCTTCACATAAGGAATGAGAATCTCCACGAGTTCTCGGTAAGAATAAAAGGTACCATCCACTTTCTGCCTCCAGGTTCCTAAATGAACTTCATATATGTTAAGTGGTTTGTTGAACGGTTGCTTTAATTTTCGTCGCCAGGACGCATCATTCCATGTATACCCTTCTAACTCTGTCACCACTGATGCCGTTGCTGGTCGTAATTCAGCTTGAAAACCATACGGATCTGCCTTCAGAAAAGATTCACCATCGGGGCCAGTAATATCGTACTTGTAAATAGTTCCAAGGGTTATACTAGCGAAAAAACGACTCCAAAATCCAGATTCGGGTATCTTATATAATGAATGATTGCATCCATTCCAAGCGTTCTGATCCAATGCTAATCCCACATGCGATGCATGAGGCGCCCATACTGTAAACCGTACACCATCTTGTCCATCTTCAATTGCCGGATGTGCACCAAGAAAGCGGTAGCTATGATGCGAAGTTCCTTCATGAAATAAATAAATTTCCTCCGATGTGATCATATCGTTCTGGTTATGATGTCGATCCAACAAACTAATCACCTTCTCCTATTTATGGTTTGTACATCCTTATCATTACCCTATTCCAAACATCTTGAAAATATAAATGATATTTAATAACAAAATTTGTAATATTTCATGATTATTTCAATATACTCGTTTCATGTGGATAAAAAGATGTTCACCCATTTATAACATTGATCACAATTAGGGAGTGACGTATTTTGAATAAAAAAGAATGTATCGCCATGCTGCTTGCAGGTGGAGAAGGCCGAAGATTAGCACCCTTAACTTCAGAGATGGCCAAACCGGCGGTGCCGTTTGGTGGACATTATCGTATTATTGATTTTCCTCTAAGCAATTGTGCGAACTCCGGAATCGGAACCGTAGGTGTACTCACGCAGTACGAAGCTAAATCATTACATGAACATATTGGTAACGGCGAACCTTGGGGTCTTCAGACCATTGGAGACGACGGCGTGTCCCTTCTACCTTCTTATAGTACTGGCGATGAATATTTAGGTACAGCAGATGCCATATACAAGAACATTGAATATGTAGATCGCAACAACCCAGAACATGTTCTTATTCTTTCCGGAGATCACATTTACCACATGGATTATAGTGAAATGTTGCAACAACATAAAAGTACGAATGCCACGGCAACCATTTCAGTCATGGAGGTTCCTTGGGAAGATGCCAGTCGATTTGGAATTCTAAGTGTCGATACAGATTTGCAAATCTCTAAATTTAAAGAAAAACCAGCACAACCTGAGAGTAACTTAGCCTCAATGGGGATATACATCTTCAAATGGTCTTATTTAAGACAATTATTAATGGATGATGCTAAGAACCTAATATCTTCACACGATTTTGGGAAAGATATCATTCCATCGATGCTAATCAATCACGATCCACTTTTCGCTTTCCGATTCAATGGCTATTGGAGAGATGTGGGTACAGTCGAAAGCCTCTGGGATGCCCATATGGACTTATTGGATGATAAGGTTGAATGGGAGCTACATAAGAGCAACTGGCCTATGTACAGTCGCCCGTGGATAACGAAATATAACCAACAGAAGGATAAAGTCGGTAACATTTCTAATTGTATGATGTCTGACTCATGCACATTGGATGGAAATGCGGAGAAATCAGTCATCTTTTGTGGCGTTGAGATTGGTAAAAGTTCAGAAATTAAAGATAGTGTCATTATGCCAAATGTCAAAATTGGACGAAATGTTATTATAGAACATGCTATCATTGGTGAAGGTGCAGTGATTAAAGATGGATCTGTGATCAAAGGATCTGCTAATCATGTGGTTGTCGTCGGACCACGTGAGATAATATTCCGGAAACCTACAGTACGGACACAACCTACACGACGTCTGCAGGATGTAGCACGTCTAAGTGCTCAAGGATTATAACGACAACAAGAGCGAATTCCTAATGGGATTCGCTCTTGTTGTTATTATAGTTCATTTTACCTTAATTTGTAATTAAAGTATACTCTGCTAAAAGATGCTATCATTCTCATTAGAAAGGGGTAACATGACGGTTACAACAGTTCCTTTTCCTAATTCACTCTGAATGACCATTGTTCCTTGATGCTGTTCGACCAGTTGCTGTGAGATCGCAAGACCGAGACCGGTTCCTCCATTTAGAGGATTCACTTGAAAGAAACGGTCCCTAACTCTGTTCAAATGCTCCTCACTAATGCCTAATCCAACATCTTGAACATCAACTTCAACTTGTTCAGGATAACAATTCAACACAATCTGGATTTCACTGTGCTCTTCCGAGAATTTAATCGCATTATCTACAAGGTTTAAGAATACTTGCTTAAGGCGATTAGCATCCCCTATTACAATCGGATTCTCATCTGATTCTAATATAAGCTTAATATTCTTCTTCTCTGCTTTCGTCCACATATTCAGCATGATTTCCTTAAGAAGCTCTTTGAGTGGTACTTTACCCATGACCAGTTTCATCTCATTTTGTTGAAGTTTGGAGAAATCTAAAATCTCTTCAACTAAACCAATCAGACGTTCCGTCTCTTTGGAAATAATCTGCAGACCAATCTTCGTCTCATCAGGATCAAATCCACCCGAATGAATCGTCTCACTCCAACCCTTAATACTCGTTAGCGGTGTTCTAAGTTCATGGGAAATGGATGAGATGAAATCATCTTTAATTTGATTACTTCGAACGATTTCTTGGGCCATATGATTAAGGGTGCTTGCCAGTTCACCCAATTCATATTTATAGTCACCCTTTACTCTTGCTTTATATTTCCCCTTAGCCATTTGAGCAGACACAGCCGTAATATTATTCAGTGGTTTAACGATCGAATTCGCAAGTCCCATACTGAACGCAAGAACTACAGCTAATACAGCAGCACCAATGGAAATGGATACTAACGTCACATTAAAAAGTTTGTCATTCAACATTTTTAAAGAAGTAGTATAGCGTAAAATGTAAGTATCTTCGCCACCCAGTTGCGTTAATTTCGATACCGCCATAACATCCTCATTGGTGGATGGTTGTCTTCCTACCCATCTACCAATGTCCCCTGCGATTGCTTGAGGTACGTCACTTGTCGTAATGGACGTCTCTGATTGGAATTCCGTCGTATTAATTAACACATTGCCCTTCGTATCCAGTATCTGAAGTTCTGTATTCGTCAATTTAAAGTTCGCTAGCATATCTGACAATAAATTAACATTTCCTTCCTCATATAGACGAAATATCTGATAATATCTTTCTGCATTTTTTACACTTGATGAAATATGACTATACACACTGTCATAATAATACGTTCTTATCGCTAACAAGAAAATGACTTCCACCAGAAGAAGCGCTGTAAACACGACTATGAAATAGTGGAGAACGATCTGTCTGCGAATACCCTTCTTAATCATTGCACTTTGCCCTTCCACTTATAACCATGTCCCCAAACGGTTTGTAAGAATTCTGGTTCTGATGGGTTCTCTTCAATTTTTTGGCGTAAACGACGAATATTCACATCCACGATCTTGGGGTCTCCCATATACTCTCTGCCCCACACGTGATCCAGTAGGACATCACGACTTAGTGGTGTAGTCTCCTTTTCCAGAAAAAATTGAATAAGAGAGAATTCCGTAGGTGTTAATTCAATGGCAACGGCGTTCTTTTTGAACTGTTTGGTAATGAGGTCGAGCGAGAATGGTCCCGATTGAAAACTAACCTTCGCTGAACTTTCCCGATGAACATTCACACGTCGTAACAAAGATTGAATACGTGCAATAAGTTCTGTTGGGCTAAATGGTTTACTGACATGATCGTCAGCACCTACAGACAATGCATAGACCTTATCTTGCTCCTGTACTTTAGCTGTTAAGAATATAATCCCAATCCGTTCATTGGTTTCTCTAATCCGTCGACACACTTCAAATCCATCAATACCCGGAACCATGACATCTAATAGCGCAATATCGATATCAGGTATCGTTGTTAATTTTTCAATGGCTTCATATCCATCGGCCGCTTCTACAACTTCAAATCCATTACGTTTTAAATTAATGACTATAAAGCTACGGATAGACTCCTCATCTTCCAATATCAATACTTTACTCATTCTTATTTCCTTTCCTCTCGATTGGAGCTACATCCGTCTCCACTTTTTTATTTTTATTAAGCTCAAGATTTACGTCGTAACTCTTATATGCAATCACTTTATCACTCACACGAACAAGTAAATCCCAACCGCCATGATCCTTATCCCACGCTTGTTGTGTGAAGAATTTGATCTCTGCAACTGTTTTGTTTGTGTCTGACATCACAAAGCGCAAATACTCATCTTTATTCGATTTCGTATCAATCGTTACGATATTATGCCATTCTGGCGGGAAGAAGTTAAGGATAAACCTGTTTTTGTAATCATGATATTGTTGCCTAACAAAGGTCATGCCCGCTTTTCCATCCCATTGATAGTAAGAGTAAAACCATGGAATCTCATCAAAGCTAAAATGTTCCCATCCTTTAGGCGTCTCCAGTATACCGATTTCATATATGCCATCAGCATTGACATCTTCACTATAAATCTGAATATCCTTATATGTTTGATCATCATTAAGGACAGGTGTTAACTTATTGTCCACCATTACAATCATCTCTGAATACCAATAACCGGTGCTCGATCCACTCGCAGCATCTAAGATGATGCCTCTCTTGTCCTTGAATACATTTCCAACGACAACATTATAATAATTATTAACGCTCTTATCCAATTCAAGTTTATCAAGTTCAATGAAACCATCCTTATACTGGTAAGTCGTCATTCTGGCTAACTCATTACGTTTTAACGACACGATCGTAAGGTCATTTAACCCATCATCATTTAAATCATCCATAACAAAATGGCTATAAGGCACCTCTAACGCTTTCTCAAGTTCCTCACCATGATAAGTATATACGACTAATCCGTTCTGAAGTTCCTCATCACCTCTTGAAAACCCAGCTATGATATCGATACTGCCATCATTCGTAATGTCTTTAAATCTCAATGATTCCAATACCTTACCTTCACCATCGAAAGTTACCTTCTGTATCCATTCCCCATTCTGATTTTCAAAAATCGAACCGTGTAATTGAACCGCTTGATCCGGGGTCTCATAGAATACAATAACTTCCTTTTCCCCATCATTATTAAGATCAGCGAAACGAATTAGACTCGTGTTATCGTTATCTCGAGCACGGATCAACGGTGCACCTTGGGGCAGCTGTAAGGTAATAAATGTCCGGAGTGTTTCATTCTCCACAGAAATCTCGGGGTTCTTCATAAGCGATACCGGATCACTAATAATGCTGCAACCACCAAGGATAAATAATGCCAAACAAGCAGTGCATGCCCGGATTAAGCTTGATTTGTACACCTATATCACTCTTTTCTATAAAAGGAAGTTCAAAAAGTCACCTTTTGATCACGTAGTATACCAAGAGGCTTATTCGACATCGTAAGCATGCACTTTAGTGCTGAAAATCCGACTTTTTGAACACTCACTATAAATTAACGCTTATCCATTCAGATCATATTCTTCTCAGCGTGAGTAAGACGGCGTCCTTTAACATCAAACACAACTTTACCATTAGACAGTCCTATAATTCGTGTTCCATATCTTTCAGCAAGTTCTAGTGGAAGCACGGTCAACACGGTCACGCGTTCTTCCTTACATAGATCTCTTAATAGTTCTAGTACACTTTCTATGGATTTGGGATCGAGACCCACAACAGGTTCATCTGCCAGAATGACCTGAGCTCCATGAACTAAGGCACGGGCAATAGCGATTCGCTGACGTTCACCACCACTTAATTGCCCTGTCTTGAAGTGCGCCTTCTCTAGTAGGCCTAGACTCTCAATAACATCCATTGCTCCCATGTAATCATCCGAACGAACCATCCCCGTAAGCATCCGCCACCAAGGCGTCTGGCTAGATTGACCGACGAGAACATTCTTAAGCGCAGTCCGTTTAAGATTGAACTGAGGGTTTTGCTCCAAGTATGCCCATTCTCTTCTAATTTTTATTTTACCACTAAAACCCGATTTAAATATGTCATCCCCATCCACATTAAAAGTTCCTTCATCCCATTTCATGCGAAGAGATAAACAACGAAGTAATGTACTCTTCCCACTTCCACTACCACCAATGATGGTAATCATTTCACCTTTATGGAATTGAATATTCACATCATGAAGAATGGGTTGTTTATCGATTCCTATAAATTTAGTTAGATGTTCTACTTTGATCATGACGATAACTCTCCTCTAAGTCCTTTCCTATAGTGTATTGGAAAAGCCGATGAAATTCCATGCGAACGCATGTTCTAACCCTTTTGTCGAGACGGCGAGAACCAAAAGCCTGCTAATCCAAATAACAAGTACGAAAGGCCTAACATGATAAACATGCCTTCCTCCCAGTGATAAAACATGAATATACCACTCAAGCTAGGACCCACTACACTTCCAATATTAAATTGAAATGACGCTACTACGTTAGCTGCTGGAAGTAACTCCCGTGGTAGAACATCTGCTGCATAAGCAAGCCCCAATGAAAAGAAGGATCCTACTAACCCTCCCGCCAACATCATCAAGATGATGTTCAACATGAAGTGATCACCCGCTAGCGGTACGATTGAAAAGGTGAGTCCTCCTGCAACTCCGCACCACATCAAACATCTTTTCCTGCCGTATCGATCACTCATGATTCCTAACGGAAGCTGAAGTAGCAGTCCACCGATTCCGATTGCGGGAAGTAAGGCAGATATTTGACCCTCGCTAAAACCAATATGTAATCCATACAATGGAAAGCTACTATTCATACTCGCTTCCATATAACCGTAAAGTAACGCTGGGATAAGAGCATACCATGCTATCCGATAGCTACGACGGAAACGATGTTTCTCATTCGCAACGCCTACGACTTTCTCAGGACGCATATTTGGAAGTTTCACTAGAACGAAGATCAGTACAATAAAGATACAGAAACTCAGAACGATAAAAGGCACTGCTTTCCCATATGAAAGTAGCGAAATGCCAAGTGGCCCAAGACTAAACCCGATACCATAAGACATCCCATATATAGAAAGATTTCTTCCTCTATTCTGAGACGGAGAGGACAAAATCACCCACAGTTGAGATGCATAATGCAGTGCGCTGTTTCCCATACCAATGATCAGTCGAAGTACGAACCATAACTTTATATTAGGTATCCATGGGAATATTAACAAAGTCATAAGTACGAGTACTAGCCCACCGACAATTAGTTTTTTAAATCCCAACGCTCCCAATACTTTCTCAGCGACCAGCATCATCGCAAAAGACCCGATATATAGTGCGGCTGCATTTAAGCCATTCATCATTTCTGATACACCCATCTGATCTAGGAAAATGGCTAATACAGGAAGCAACATCCCTTGCGTTGTTCCTGCCACTACGATTACAGCGATGAGTATGAGATAATGTGTACGTGTTACTTTTTGATGAATGTGATTAGACATGTTGTTATTTACTGACACTCTATTCTCCCCCTTAAACTATTCCACATTATAGTGGACAAGCTCTATCAGAACAAGCCATAATAAAAGAAGCATTACGAAATAACGGAAAGGTATGGGGTACATGAACTATAAAGTGAAAGTCGATGTCTCATCGATCTACGAACTTATGGCGAGTTTTATGGTATACACTTCAAAAAAATGGACAGACAACATGGATATGGGCCCCCAATGGCTTCACACGGTTAATAATCAACTCTCCGTGAGTGTTCGCAATGCGTTAGCACCCGCATCATCTTGGCCATTCGATGATTTTGACGTGTTATATGCATGGGCAATCCTTAGACAGACAGGAGATGAAGTGGAGCCATTTCTTGAACATTTGACGCAATGTAGTGATGATTCTTTGTTCGAGATCATCTCTCCTTACATTCCAACCTTGTCTATGGATGATGCTAGACGAATTCGGAATGACTATGTACCCTTATTAAAACTATGGTATATTCACTATTTCAAAGAAGTTGAAGGCGATATAAAACCACTTATTGAAGAAGATGCCTTGGAAAAAAGATCGCTTTTGACCAAGATGGATCCAGAAAAATTAATTGAATATGCCTCTGCTGGTATCGTTGTGGAAGATTTGACGGATATCGAAACGGTCATTCTTTTCCCTACCGTTCACAATCGTCCGATTAATATTTTTTGTTTCTATACCCATATGCTTCTCATTCAATACCCGATAGATGTTCCTGAAGATCATGAGGATGAACCACCTATGTGTCTTACTCGTATGACTCACGCTCTATCTGATCTGAACCGACTTCGTTTACTTCGTTATGTCGCCGATCAACCAAAGTCCCTTACCGAAATGCAACGTGACTTAAATCAACCTGTAGAGACACTGAAGCACCATCTCATGATCCTTCGAGTAGCTGGATTCCTGCGAATCCATCTCGGTAACCATGATAATGAGAAATTCAGTATTCGTCCTGATGGTGTTGCAGAACTTCAGATATTCTTAGAATCGTATATACATCTATAGGAGTGATTCATTCGTGTTCACACGCCAACAAATTCTATTTGATCTGGATGATACACTCATTCATTGCAACAAATATTTCGGACTGATTTTAGACGAATTTTATGCAATAATCCAACAATGGTTCGCTGATTATGAATTAACCACCGCTGAGATTCGTCAAAAGCAAATCGAGATCGATATCGCCTCTGTCCATAGCGTTGGATTTAAAAGTGGTAACTTCCCTCAATCTCTTATCAATACGTACCGCTACTTTAGTCAAAAGTGTCCGCGTCTGATCAATCCTCAAGAGGAAGAACAGCTCATGAAGTTAGGACTCAGCGTTTACGATCTGGAAGTGGAACCTTATCCAAAAATGGTGGAGACGCTTGAATCTTTAAAGACTGATGGTCATCAACTATACCTCTATACGGGTGGTGAGACTGCCATTCAGCAACGGAAGATTGACCAAATGGAATTAAATGTGTATTTCGATGAACGGATTTACATTCGTGAGCATAAAAACACACACGCCCTAGAACAAATTTTACAAAGTGGTCCATTTGATCGTTCCTCTACTTGGATGATTGGTAATTCACTTCGAACGGACGTCATCCCAGCACTGGCTGCAGGGATTGCCAGTATTCATATTCAGATTTCAAATGAATGGGAATACAACATTGTTGAACTTGAAAGATCTCCAGACAACATTTTGTATACCGTATCGTCCATTGAAGAAGTCCCAGAAATGATTGAACACAAAATAGAACAAGAACAAAAACAACGGACCCTCAATTAAAGGATTCCGTTGTTTTTGTTTTCAAGATTATTCAAGATGAATGGATACTCCAAATGCGCCAAGTTTTGCTCATCTGTCTAATCTATAAGAAATTACTCTCCATTTGATATCATCTCATGGTTCAATCGTTAGTTCGCCAGACTCTACACTTTTAATGACTAGACGAGCATCACTTGGTGTTCCATCTTCCAGTGTAAGTTTTAACTTACTGGTCTTTCCCTTTTCGATTAAAGCCCTCACTTGTGCGTCTGTTAATACACGTCCGAAATTCTCTTTCCAGATCACAAATTTACAGCCTTCCTTATAGTGAGAACAACCATATCCCTTACGTCCCATGAAGATCATCCCCCCACAACCAGGTCGAGGACACTTCGCTATAATTTGAGGTGAAGAACTATTGGACTCCGAACTATTGTTTCGTGTAGGATTCGTTGCGTCCGTTGTTTTTCGAGTGCTAGAAGTTCGAGTTCCTGACGCACTCGCTGGCTTTTTCGTAGAAGACGTTTTCGCGCCCTCTGCTTGGACCGATGACCGCTGCTTCGCCGCTGGTTTCTGTGAGGTTTCCTCACTCTCAAACGTTGTCTTAGAAGCTCTCGATTGCACACGAACCTTATCTACGATCATCGTCGCAAATTTCTTAACATTCCCCATAAATTGTTCATCGGAAGCAGTTCCGCGCGAGATCTCATTCAACCTTCGTTCCCATTGCCCTGTCATTTCCGGTGAAGTGAGAAGTTCAATCCCTGCACCTCGAATCAACTCGATCACCGCACGTCCTTTTTGCGTGATTTGGATTCTCTTGCCTTGCATATCTACATAACCAACACTTTTCAGTCGTTCAATTGTAGCTGCACGCGTTGCGGGTGTACCCAGCCCAGAATCTTTCATTGCATCACGCAACTCTTCATTCTCAATCTGTTTTCCCGCACTTTCCATGGCTTTGAGCAAAGTCCCTTCCGTGTAGTGCTTAGGAGGTTGGGTATCCTTTTCTTTTACGATCGCATCAGAACATGTCACACCTTCACTCGGCTGGATCATGAAAGGTTCGTTGACTTCCGTCTCTTCTTCGTCTTCCTCATCCTTGTCTTTGCCTTTAGGCTTCTTAACCTGATCCTTCTTCTGATCGGCAGTTACGACCTTCCACCCTAGACTCAACAATTCTTTCACCGTTGTTTTGAAAATCTCGCTTTCTACCTCGGTCATGACGGTATGTACTTTATATTCAGCCGGTGGGTAGAATTGCGTTAGAAATCTCCGCACGATCAAATCATAGAGTTTCTGCTCGTCCGGGCTAAGATTTGCCGCCTTACGATGGGTTGGGAGAATGGCATGGTGATCCTCTACCTTCGTAGGATTACAAATCGATTTATTACCTTTATGAACGATATTACGATCCGCACCAGCCACTAGGTCCGCATATGATGTACCTTGCAGAACCGATAACGTTTTATGCATTTCCGGAATATTTTGCTCCGTCACATAGTTAGAATTCGTACGTGGATAGGAAATGACCTTGTGTTTTTCATAAAGTGCTTGGGCAATATCCAACGTCTTCTTTGCTGAAAAAGAATACTTCGCATTTGCTTCACGTTGAAGCAACGTCAAATCGTATAATTTGTTCGGGTACTCCTTGGTGTCCTTTACATCGTAAGATGCAATTCGCCCCTCTTTCCCCTTCACTTTAGCCGCTAAGGCTTCAACTTTGCCTTGATCCGTCATACGATCGCCCTGCCACATGGCCTTATATGTGTAATCGTTCTGAGTGAAATAACCTTCGAGTTCAAAAAACTTTAACGAGTCGAACGCTTCAATCTGCTTCTGTCGATCATAGATTAGCGCAAGTACAGGAGTCTGCACTCTACCTACCGATAACAGCACATTATGTTTCGTAGTAAAAGCACGGGAGCCATTCATGCCAATCAACCAATCTGCTTCACTACGTGCCCTTGCAGCTTTCGTTAAGTTCTCATACTCTGATCCTTCTTTTAACTCAGCAAAACCTTTTCGTATCGTTTCAGGGGTCAAATCTGAAATCCAGAGTCGTTTGACAGGCTGACTCAATTTCAGATGCCGCTGAATAAGTGAAAATATATGTTGTCCTTCACGTCCAGCATCGCATGAATTAACGAGTAAATTACTTCGCTTAGCTAATTCATCAATGACCTTAAGCTGATCTAAGGTTCTCTTATTAGGAACCAACATAAATGGATCAGGAATAATTGGAAGATCGTTTATGTTCCATTTCTTATATTTGTCATGATAAGCATCCGGTTCTGCTAGTCCAATTAAATGACCGATTGCCCATGTAATGATATAGTGATCACCTTCTAAATAGGATCGGTGATTTTTTGCTTTGGGTTCAATTGCAGCAGCTATATTTCGACCCATATCAGGTTTTTCAGCAATAATGAGTGTCTTCAATGGATTGTCACTCCTTAATGAATGTATGGTAACCATCTCAATGCAATGCACTCTATCGTATCATATAAAAGTTATGTTAACTAATAAAAGTTGTTAAAAAACAGGCACTAAAAAAAATCAATGTCATTTTCTAGTCCTTATCCACCCTTTTTTAGTATCTAGTGATACTTTTACTTTAAGAATGACAGATTGTCAAACCAAGTACGACAGGGCTTGACAATCTGTCAAATATAAAAAAAATGATTTATCGATACTTTTTTTTAAAAAAAGAACATCTGTCAAGAAACCATCGTCGAAATTTGTCGTATTATAACACCTTAAATTCATCTTGATAAATTCATCAAACTCCTTTTAATCAATAAATAACAGATATATTACTATTCCTATGACTTTATGGTTGACAAATAACTAGAAATAGGAATAAAATTCAATAAGTGGTTATCGCAAAAATTGTCGTTTTATATATATAATTGTCGCATAATTCGATAAATCAATAGGAGGAAAAATAATGTTAAAAGCAACAGGTATCGTAAGAAAAGTAGATGAACTAGGTCGTATTGTATTACCGATTGAATTACGCAGAACTTTAGGAATTGAAATCAAAGATGGTTTGGAAATTTTTGTAGATGGTGACCGAATCGTACTTAAAAAATATGAGCCTTCTTGTATTTTCACAGGAAACGCTGAGGATCTTATTTATTTCAAGGGTAAATTGATTAGTAAAGTTGCTATGGAAGAAATGATTTCGGTATATAACACTTCCTTCACTAAATAATACCAATCAGCGCATATAGATAGATTGAACTATAGACACCCCCCCACTATTCATGGTTTTCTTTAGGAATGATTGAATTTGTGAGCGCAAACTTTAGTTCAATCTATCTAGAAGTATAAAAAATGAGTACTCCCAAAAGGTCTGAATAATGACCTACGGGAATACTCACTTTTTTCTGCCTATTAAATAACGCTAACTATGATATCACTTTTAACACCAAAACAGTAGGCTAAGGATCTTCTCATTAGCATACTGTTTGTTATTATTTCAGTGAATTTATACAAGTACTGTAGATCCCATTAGATACTTATCTACTTCACGTGCAGCTTCGCGCCCCTCGTTAATAGCCCACACTACCAGGCTTTGTCCACGACGCATATCTCCTGCTGCAAATACTTTGTCCACATTGGTTGTATATCTCCCTTTGTGTGCTTTCACATTCGAACGACGATCCGTTTCAAGACCTAACTGCTGAATCATGGTCTGTTCAGGGCCATCAAAACCAATAGCGATTAACGCCATTTGCGCTTTGAATACACGTTCTGTTCCAGGTATCGGCTGATATACTTTTCGACCTGTATCATCAATCATCCGCTGAATTTGCACCGTATGCAATTCTTGTAGTTGACCCGACTCATCCCCCACAAACTTCGTAGTCATGATCGAGAACTCACGTGGATCCTGCCCATATATGGCTTTTGCTTCTTCTTGTGCATAATCTAATGTATATACATTAGGGAATTGTGGCCACGGATTACCTAATGGGTCACGCTCAAGAGGTGCCTTATCATGTGTACCGAACTGTGTGATGCTACTACACCCATGACGGAGTGACGTTGCTACACAGTCAGAACCTGTATCTCCACCACCGATAACGATAACATCTTTATCTTTCGCAGAAATAAACGCTCCATCTTCCAATCCTGAATCTAGAAAACTCTTAATCGTTCCATTCAAATAAGTCATCGCATAATGGACACCGTTAAGATTTGAACCTTCTATATTAAACTCACGAGGTTTCGTCGCTCCACCGCAGAGAACGACTGCATCATATTCATCCACTAACTGCTGTGCCGGTATGTTACCACCGATCTCAGCATTGGTCACAAATTGAATCCCTTCGGCTTCAAGAATATCTACACGGCGCTGTACAACGCCCTTATCGAGCTTCATGGCTGGAATACCGTAAGTCAACAAACCACCGATGCGATCTGCACGCTCATAGACAGTCACGTTATGCCCTGCCTTATTGAGCTGAGCCGCTGCTGCAAGTCCTGCTGGACCCGAACCAACGACAGCTATACGTTTACCAGTTCGTCTCTCTGGAGGCTTAGGAACAACCCAACCCTCTTCAAAACCCTTATCGATAATCGCTTGTTCAATGGTCTTAATCGTTACCGGTTGGCCAATTAAGCCTACCGTACACGAACCTTCACAAGGTGCCGGACAGACACGACCTGTGAATTCCGGGAAATTGTTCGTCTTATGTAGACGATCGAGCGCTTCCCTCCATAAACCACGATATATCAAATTATTCCATTCAGGAATTAGATTATTTACAGGACAACCGGATGTTCCACCTGCCATGTCAATACCCGTATGACAATAAGGTGTTCCGCAATCCATACAACGTGCACCCTGTGTCCGAAGCTCTTCTTCAGACATGTGTTTATGAAATTCTTCCCAATCCTTAATCCGCTCCGATGGATCACGGTCTATAGGAAGCTGACGACTAAATTCCATAAAACCTGTTGGCGTAGACATGACCCTATTCCTCCATCCGTTCTCTCACTCGACATAATTATTTAAATTGATACATAAATATGCGATTGAATAAAAACATTATAATTTAATTATTCTAGCATCACAATGAATTTATATTAATGGATTATCCGCCTTATTATTTGTACTATTTAACATCTAGATCACAAGACATGGAAGGTTTTAACTTTTAATCCGATCATAGATGTAGAAACGATAATCATAGATATTCTTCTCGTCTCTTATCCCTGGAATTTCTTCCGACAAGGTCCATCCTGTCCAGTCTATATCTGGAAAAACAATATCACCTTCAAAGTCTTCATCAATTCTTGTCACAAGCAGACGGTCGGCATAGGGCAACCATTTCTCATAAATTTGTGCCCCACCAATGATCATAAGCTCTTGATTATTTGCATATTCTAACGCCTCTTCTAGGCCATGAATAATCTGGGCACCTTGTGTTGTATATTCTAAATCTCGTGTCATTACTATATTCGTACGATCCTTTAATGGTTTACCACCAAATGACTCCCACGTTTTTCTCCCCATTACAACGGGCTTACCCATCGTTTGCTCTTTGAAGAAAGCCATATCACGTGGCAGATGCCACGGCATGCCATTGTCTTTTCCCATAACACCATTGCGGCCCATGGCCCAAATCATCGTAATACCCATCCGTATCTCCTCTCTTTCCTTCTTCCTATATTGCTACTGGGGCTTTAATACCAGGATGATATTTGTAATCAACAAATTCGAAATCTTCAAAACGATAATCAAAAATTGAATCGGGTTTACGATTGATCACTAATTCAGGGAGATCATACGGCTCACGCTGTAGTTGAGTCTGAACTTGTTCCATGTGGTTTGAATAAATATGCACGTCGCCACCGGACCAAATAAACTCTCCCACCTCTAGACCGCACTGCTGAGCCACCATATGAGTTAGTAAAGCATAACTTGCAATGTTAAACGGAAGACCTAGGAATGTATCTACAGAGCGCATAGTAAGCATGCAAGACAGCTTGCCACCAGCAACGTAGAACTGAAATACAAAATGGCACGGCGGAAGTTTCATTTGATCAATTTCAGCCACATTCCAAGCACTCACAATATGTCGACGTGAATCGGGATTGTTCTTAATCGCTTCGATAACGTTCGCTATTTGATCGATTCGCTCACCACTTGGGGATTCCCAAGATCTCCACTGCGAGCCATACACTGGACCCAATTCGCCATTCTCATCAGCCCATTCATCCCAAATCGAGACACCATTTTCTTTCAAGTACTTTATATTTGTGTCGCCACTAATGAACCATAACAGCTCGTGAATGACGGATTTAAGATGAACTCTTTTTGTCGTTAATAGTGGGAAACCTTTGGATAGATCAAAGCGAAGCTGACGTCCAAATACGGATACCGTCCCTGTGCCTGTCCGATCCTCTTTAGGTGTACCGTTGTCTAATATATCTTGTAGCAATTCTAAATAATTATTCACTGATTAAAGCACCTCACTATATTTTATATCTTTTATACTCTATTTATTGCTGAGTTCAAGTACTCTAAGTGTACCATGTAAGTATCATTATAATAAATACAACTTAATAAATATAAATCGTATGCGTATTAGCACCTTGGATAAAACTGCTTATTTGAAAAGAGGATATAAACAATCGTGTAGGCGATCACTACGATAACGGATTGTCCTTCCGATCGCTGTTGCCCTTTGATTTCTTGAATGTATACCGCCTTTAGCGGTTGAAATCAAAGCGCAAAGGCGACCGCTTTCGCTTCTTCAGTACAATTCCGTCACCTTCGCTACTACGAACATTGTCCATGTTTTTTTAGGTGCAGATTTTAGAGCATCCATAAAACGTAAAGAGGATTATTCTCCTATCAGATTTAATGACTTTACTGAAAGAATAAATTTGTTGAATGTAAACGTAAATGATCCATCTAGTGAGCATTTTGGGATGCTAACTCTAGCGACCACCACCAGGTTTGGCTATGAAAAGTATAGAATCACCAAGGTGATTCAAAGTTGTATTTATCATGCACACGAGATGACTCTGAAGGATCCCTTCTTCCAAATATTTTGGCAGGAAGTTGATGTTTGCTATATTAGAATGTACAAAGAAATCGCTTCTTTTGAAATGCTAGGTGGTACTTCCACCTCACCATAAAGAGCGACCTCTTTGTGGTGTATTGTCGAGTAAAGTTGCTAATTTATGCTCACAGTAGCGCAGTGGACGGAACATTTCGGAAAAGCGTAAACGGTCGCCTTGGTCTCCGAATTTCAACCGCTACGCGGTTTCAATCAAGAAATTTGGAGACCACAGCGATTGGAGAAAAGGTCCGTTCACGGAGCGTCCACCCACACAATAGATCTTACGCATTCAACAAAACAAAAAGAGTGCCCCCAACCATTACATCAATGGTTAGGGATACTCTTTTTATATATAAGTTACGATTTCTTATTTACGTGGAGCCATCATGTGAATTGGGTTACCAAGAGCTAACTCGGCACCTTCCATCACAATTTCACCCAATGTTGGGTGAGCATGAATAGTCAAAGCGATATCTTCAAGCGTTGCACCCATTTCGATAGCCAAACCAAGTTCAGCTATCAAGTTAGAAGCTTCAAGACCTGCAATGTGGCATCCTAGAACAAGGTCAGTACCTTCTTCAGAAATCAATTTCACAAAGCCGTCTGGGCTATTTAGAGACAATGCACGACCGTTACCGGCAAATGGGAATTTAGCTACGACAACTTTGTAGCCTTTATCCTTAGCTTCTTTCTCTGTATAACCAACACTTGCACATTCAGGATCAGTAAACGCTACTGCAGGGATACATTTGTAATCAATGACAGATGTATGACCAGAGATAGCTTCAGCGGCTACTTTAGCTTCATATGAAGCTTTATGAGCAAGAGCAGGACCTGCTACGATATCACCAATAGCGAAGATATGTGGGAAGTTCGTACGACCTTGATGGTCAACTTTCACTAGTCCACGTTCGTCCATCTCGATACCTACAAGATCAAGACCAAGTTCACCATCTGTATTCGGACGACGTCCAACTGTAACAAGCAAGTATTCTGCCGTTACTTCTTTGGACTCTCCACCAACAGAGTATTTCACTGTAACGTCTTTATCTGTTTGTGTAGCACTTTCAGCTTTAGCATTAGTGATAATTTCAATACCTGTTTTAGTCATGTTCTTCACAACAAGTTTAGTCATATCTGGATCGAAACCGTTAAGAACGGATTCCAAACCTTCAACGATGGTTACTTTTGTTCCGAATTTCGAGAACATTTGACCAAGTTCAGCACCGATATATCCACCACCGATAACAATTAGGCTCTTCGGAATTTCAGGAAGATCCAATGCTTCAGTTGAAGACATAATGCGACCACCGAATGGGAATGGTTTAAGTTCGATCGGACGAGAACCTGTAGCAATAATACAGTTCTTGAAACGGTAACGCGGAGATTCGTGATCATTAAAGACACGAGCTTCGTTCTCATTGATGAACATACATTCACCATTGAATACTTCCACTTTGTTACCTTTAAGCAATCCAGCAACGCCACCAGTTAATTTCTTAACAACACTGTTTTTGAATTCTTGTGTTTTACCGAAATCCACTTTCACGTTCTCTGCACTTACCCCAAATGCAGCACCATGTTGTGCAGACTCATAATGATGAGCAGCAGCAATCAAAGCTTTGGAAGGAATACATCCGCGGTTAAGGCATACGCCACCAACTTCGGATTTATCTACGATTAATACTTTTTGGCCTAGTTGAGCAGCACGAATTGCTGCCACATAACCACCAGGACCTGCACCAATGACTAACGTATCGATATCAAGAGAAGCGTCTCCAACTACCATGATTAAACCTCCATAACTAGAAGCTCAGGATTATTGAGCAGCATTTTAATGTAGTTCATAAAGTTTTGTGCAGTTGCGCCATCGATAATACGGTGGTCAAAGCTTAAGGACAAAGCCATAACTGGTGCAATAACAATCTCACCATTCTTAACTACAGGTTTTTCAGTGATACGACCTGTACCCAAGATTGCAACTTCCGGGAAGTTGATGATTGGAGTAAAGAACATACCGCCAGCAGAACCGATGTTAGAGATTGAAATTGTGCTACCCTTCATTTCGTTAGGGGACAACTTACCATCACGTCCACGAACCGCTAGGTCTTTGATTGAATCAGCAACCATCCAGATGCTCTTACGATCAGCGTCTTTGATCACTGGAACGATCAAGCCATTATCTGTATCTGTAGCAATACCGATATTGTAGTATTTCTTGTATACAATCTCGTTACTTTCTTCATCAATCATCGCATTAAGAGCAGGGAATTGACGACAAGCGGCAACCAATGCTTTCACGATAAATGGAAGATACGTAACTTTGATTCCTTTTTTCTCAGCGATTGGTTTCATACGCGTACGGAAATCCACCAAGTCAGTTACATCTACTTCATCCATAATTGTAACGTGTGGTGCAGTGTAAGCCGATTTCACCATAGCATTAGAGATCATTTTACGGATACCCTTAAATGGTACGCGTTCTTCTTCACCACTAGCACTAACCAAAGTTGTTGCAGTTGTTGCAGTTGTTGCAGTTGTTGCAGTTGTTGTAGCCTTAGGAGCCTCTTCCGTTGAAGCTGCTGGAGCTGCTGAAGTTGCTTGACCACCGTTCTTAAAGGATTCAACATCTTCCTTCGTAATTTTACCGTTCGTACCGGTACCATTTACGGTAGAGATATCAATACCCTGCTCACGAGCGAATTTACGCACGCTAGGTGTTGCAAGAACATCTTTGTTTGGAGCTGCAGGAGCGGTTGTAGCTGTTCCGCCTTCTTTAGCATCAGCAGGACTGGATCCAGCTGGTGAAGAAGTCGTATCCGCACTACCTTTCGCAACGTCTGCTTCTTGTGTAGAATGATCTTCTGCTGGCGCATCTTGTTCAGGAACGTCACCTTCAGCATCAATAATAGCTACAACATCACCAACGCGACATACTTGTCCGTCTTTGGTTAGTACTTCTAGCACAGTACCATCCACTGGGCATGGAACTTCAATAACTGCTTTGTCATTCTGTACTTCCATTACGATAGAATCATCGGTAACTTTATCACCTTTTTTGATGTGCATTTTAATGATTTCGCCTTCATGTAAACCTTCGCCTAACTCTGGAAAACGGTATTCAAATTTAGCCAATGTATTTACCTCCTTATTAATGACTGCGAACTGTTAGTATTCCAACACAGTGTTAACAGCTTTGATGATACGAGCTGGTGTTGGGAGCCATGAATCTTCGATTTGTGCAAACGGATAAATTGTGTCTGGACCCGCAACACGAAGAACAGGAGCTTCCAAGTGCAGAATAGCTTTTTCGTTGATTTGTGCAATAACTTCAGCTGCAATACCTGAGCTCTTTTGCGCTTCCTGTACAATAATTGCACGATTTGTTTTCTTGATGGATGTTACAATCGTATCTATATCAAGTGGATTTAATGTACGCAAGTCAATAATTTCAGCTTTAATTCCTGATTTTTCTAACTCATCAGCTGCTTTCGTAGCCGTATGAACAGTCATTCCATAGGAAATGATTGTTACGTCAGAACCTTCACGAACGATATTAGCTTTACCAAGTTCAATGGTATATTCGCCTTCTGGAACTTCTGCACGGAAAGCATGATAAAGATTCAAATGCTCCATAAAGAATACAGGATCGTTATCGCGAATCGCAGAGATCAAAAGTCCTTTTGCATCGTAAGGATTAGAAGGTACTACTACTTTAATACCTGGAGTTTGAGCAATCAAACCTTCCAAAGAATCTGTGTGAAGTTCAGCCGCTTTAACGCCACCACCAAATGGAGTACGGAATACGATTGGAGAATGGTAACGCCCACCTGAACGGTAACGCATACGAGCCGCTTGAATCAACATTTGATCCATCGCTTCAAAGATAAATCCAATAAATTGAATTTCAGCAATTGGACGGAATCCTTGGATACCCAATCCTACAGCCAATCCACCGATTGCAGCTTCAGCCAATGGAGTGTCAAATACACGATCTTCTCCGAAAGCTTTTTGCAAACCTTCTGTTACGCGGAAAACACCACCTACATTCCCTACATCTTCTCCGAAGATCAAGACGTTTGGATCCCGCTCTAGTTCTACGCGCATCGCATCACGAATTGCTTCTTTCATATTCATTTGTGCCATTGCTTCATATCCTCCTTAAACATTCACGTCACGTTGGTTATTTATATGTTTTAGATTATTTCTATTCGAAATCGGCTTTTTGCTCTTCCAGATATTTCGGTGTGTTCTCGAACATACTGTCAATCAAGCCGGATATTGTCATTTTTTCTGTTTTTTCTGCTTTTTTGATTTGTTCATTCACTTCAGCCTTAGCTTCTTCTCTTACACGCGCTGTATCTTCTTCAGTCCAAAGACCTTTTTTCTCCAAATACTTAGCAAGACGTGCAATAGGATCCTTCGCACTCCATTCCACTTCTTCTTCCTTCGTCCGGTATTTACTAGCGTCATCAGACAAAGAATGTGGACGGAAACGATATGTTACTGCTTCGATTAATGTTGCGCCTTCGCCATTACGACCACGTTCTGCTGCTTCTTGAACAGCACTAATGACAGCAAAAACGTCCATACCGTCAACTTTTATGCCTCTAATTCCCGCAGCTACTGCTTTATGAGCAATAGAAAGGGCCGCTGTTTGTTTGGAGAATGGTGTAGTGATTGCATAACCATTGTTTTGAACAAAGAAAATGACAGGAAGTTTGTATACGCCTGCGTAGTTTAGACCTTCATAGAAGTCACCTTCAGACGAACCACCGTCACCTGTATATGTGATAGCTACTTGTTTTTGTTTTTTAAGTTTGAATCCCATTGCAATACCCATTGCATGTAGAATTTGTGCACCAATAATGATTTGTGGCATCAATACGTTAACACCTTCAGGAATTTGACCTCCATGTTGGTGACCACGTGAGTATAAGAACGCTTGATAAAGTGGAAGACCATGCCATACTAGTTGTGGAATGTCACGATATCCAGGACATACAAAATCTTCTTTCTGTAGAGCATACTCGCTACCGATCATTGTTGCTTCTTGACCAGATACAGGAGCGTAAAAACCAAGACGTCCTTGACGACCTAAGTTAACTGCACGGTCATCCCAAGTACGAGTAAATACCATACGATACATAATTTCTTTCAATTGATCATCTGTAAGCTTCGGCATCATATCTTCGTTAACGATTTCACCATCAGGAGACAGAACGGATAGTGCTTCTACTTCCTCTGTATACACTTCATAAGGAACCTTGCTCATTATCTTCACCTCAACAAAAAAATTTGATTATCATGTGCGCCTGTTATAGAATTATTATACACCTGTTCTATACATTTAGTCAAAGGTAAATACCATCTAAATTCAATTATTTTGATTTTTGTATGTATAACAGGTGAAAGTAATTGGTATAACAGTTAGTACAAGTTCGTACTATTCAATAAAACAGCAATTAACTAAATCACAACTATAGCTTAGCTTAACGCTTTAACTATAGCAAAAAATCAACTTAAGAAAAGAGTGACCTTACATGACCGATTCCCGCTACTTAAAACGGACAATTATAAAAGAAGAAATCAACAGTAAATACCTTGCAGAAAGTCGCAACCTTCGTATCTATTTACCTCCTGGATACAATGAAATCCTTAGCTATCCCGTTGTCTATTGCCAAGATGGCGAAGAATTTTTCAACTTCGGTCGAATTGCGACGATTGCGAATCGACTGATTCTTGATGAAGGGGCTGAACCCTTTATTATTGTAGGCGTCGAAGTGGATACTACCGTCCGCACAGCAGAATACGCACCATTCGGTAGTCGATTTGAGGCATACGTGAAATGCTTTGCTGAAGAAATTATCCCCTATGTGCAACATAAATATCCCGTTCGAACGGAGACCTCCGAAACTTTGATTGCTGGGGACTCCCTTGGCGGGAGTGTATCTCTTCATATAGCCCTACAATATCCACATTTATTCACGAGGGTGCTTAGCTTGTCCGGTGCATATTATGAAGCCTCACAACAACTTATTGCTTCCGAAACGGACTTATCTTGGTTAAATATCTTCATGATTGTTGGTCTTCAAGAGAATGAATTCACAACGGATACAGGTACGTATGATTTTGTTCAACTGAATAGGGACACGAAAAACTTGCTAGAAGCACGTGGAGCACAAGTCCATTATGAAGAAAAAGATGGTCATCATCTTTGGGGTTTCTGGCAAAAAGAATTGCCAAACGCACTTTTGTATTTTTTTGAAGAATAAGATGTTGGCAGCTATATAGATTGAACTAAAGACGAACCCCCATATTCATGATCTTCTTTAGAAATGATTGAACTGGTGAGCGCAAACTTTAGTTCAATCTATATCATTAAATCCTACACTCATGCTTAGATGTGATTAGGATTTATTTTTTCACCCCCCATGACTGCGCTTTCACAACGCCCCTAGCAAAAAGGCATGTTTAATACTGCCCTTTTGTTATCATTATAGCTTTTCTTTCACAATTTTACTCAGTAATACGTCACATCCAGCATCCATTAGATCATATACTTCTTCAAAGTTCCCTGTGAAATATGGATCTGGAACTTCACGTAACGTCTCTTCAGGCAATAAATCCATAAACTGAATGATAATCGCCTCAATACCACCCTCAAGTTTCCGGAGGTTCGTTAGATTAGATTCATCCATACATACTATGTAATCAAAAGCACTGAAATCTTGACTTACCACTTGTCGTGCTGCCATTCCTTCGTAACTAATTACATGCGTATCCAACAATTTTCTAGTTCCTTCATGGGGAGCATGACCAATATGCCAATCTCCTGTACCAGCGGAATCGACGGTAATCTGTTGCTCTAATCCATTATTCTTAATCTTGTCCCGTAATACGGCTTCAGCCATGGGTGATCTACAGATGTTACCAAGACAAACAAATAGAACTTTAATCAATGTGCTTCATCCTTTCAAAAATAAATCGTTAGTATGCGGATCACTTATCCGCTAAGACTTGATGTAGAATTACTAATGGATCGTCTTGGCAGTCTCCACTTATAGAAGACAGACAACATTCTAAATACAACGACACATACGAACAATGTAAGCAACTGCCAAGAATTATGTAACCAATTCAGTCCAATTGCCACACCTGCAAGCATCGCCCAAACAGCATAGATCTCATCACGTAATACAAGTGGTTTACGACCCGCAAGTATATCTCGTATGATTCCCCCACCGATTCCTGTTAAAACAGCAGCCACGAGAACTGCACTTAAGGGATGATTCATTTCCGTCGCATAGATTGCTCCTTGTATTGCGAAAGCGGACAATCCAATGGCGTCGAATAACGCTTCTGTTTTCTTCCAGTGCTTAATCCATTTCATAGGTAGTATAAAAGCAATCACGACAGAAATAAGCGCCAGACGAATCAGTAGTCCCTGACTCCATAACGAGGTCACAGGAACACCAATTAACACATTTCGTATAATTCCTCCACCAAATGCAGTGACAAGTCCTAAAACGATCACTCCAAGGATATCATACTCTTCTTCCATTGCGACAAAAGCGCCCGACATCGCAAACGCAATTGTTCCGATAATGCTGAACCACTCAAATATATGCATATCCACTAGAGCGACCTCTTTCCTATCATGATGCTGTCACCATTGTAAACATGACGATATGAATTGTGCAACCATGAATTCTCATTTATACTTATTTTTATCTTCATCAATATAGATTGAACTAAAGTTTACACTTCCATCTCTATACATTCGATTAAAATCAAGAATAATAAGGGTGCGTCTTTAGCTCAATCTATCTAATTCAATGATCATTGGAGGACATATACATATGACACATAAACGCGTAATTATTTTTTCGGGTGGAAGCCTATATCCGGAGTTCTTAAATGAGATCCAAAAAGATGACTACATTATAGGAGCCGATAAAGGTGCCTTATTTTTAATAGAAAATAACGTCCACCCTCATATATCCGTCGGTGATTTCGATTCCATCTCGGAAGAAGAGAAAACCATCGTTTCTTCATCTAGTGGTGAAATGTTGGACTGCGATGCGATCGATAAGAATCTCACTGACACCGAACTGGCCTTTGAAATAGCTCTCAAACAGCGTCCTACACATATTTTACTTGTGGGTGGAACAGGTACTCGCCTTGACCATACGCTAGCTAACATTCAGATGCTAAACAAAGCACTTCAACACCATACTTCACTCACCATCCTTGACAAGAACAATTATATCTCAATGACAGGCTCTACACTTGAAGTCAGAAATTTGGGGTATACCTATGTTTCACTCTTACCGATGACTGCTGAAGTAACCGGTATTACTATAGAAGGTTTTGAATACCCGCTAGAGAATGCAACGCTAAAATTAGGACAATCACTAGGGATTAGTAATCGACTCACGAGTGAGATTGGTACCGTATCTATCGAAAGCGGATTGTTACTTGTTATCCAAAGTAAAGATTAATTTACTACAGTTTTGTAATTAATACGAAATCATATAAGAAGCCAAGAACCTATGCTCTCATAGCGTTCTCGGCTTTTTATTTGTCTCAAAAAATGAATTGATTAATAATTTGTAACTTTTAATCGAATTTTAATAAAGCAGCTTTAACGACTGGTGTATCAGTGTTTTTGACAGATGCCCAAATATTAGGTTGTTACAAAACTGTTATACTTGGTCTCGAGCCCAATAAGATATCAACTATAGAAAACAAACGGAGGTACTACAACATGACTAAACACACTTGGACACATAGATTTGCTGTGATAGGAATATGCTCATCTCTAGCACTTAGCGCTGCGATTACTATAGCTAATCCAGTTGCTGCTGCTACGACGGCTACCGCCACAACATCCAAAGCAACAAAAATCGTTAACTACGGAAAAACTTTTATGGGAACTCCATATAAATTCGGCGCTTCAACGACGACGACTAGAAATTTCGACTGTTCTTCACTTATGAAACGTATCTACGGAAAATACGGTGTTACATTACCACGTACATCTGTAGCTCAATCCAAAAAGGGAGTAGCTGTTTCCAAAGCTAACCTTAAAAAGGGTGATCTTTTATTCTTCTCTACTGGAAGCAGATCAAACGGTAGGAATATAACACACGTTGGTATGTATATTGGAAATGGTAAAATGCTTCATACTTATGGATCACCAGGTGTTATGATCACAGATATTAATAAAGCACACTGGAAGAAGACTTATGTAAAAGCACGTCGCGTTCTTTAGGTCTCAACCATTCATACTTCATATATCAAACTGACAGTTATAGCGACTGTCAGTTTTTTTGTATTATTGTAGGATTGTTCTCTTTATCTCGGGCCTTCTAATAAGTATCCTATCCCTCGTGAGGTCTGAATCATTTTGTGTTGGAATCCTTTTTCTAATTTCACTCTCAAATGGCGTACATATACATCAATCACATTCGTTCCTAGCGAGTAATCATATTTCCATACTTGCTTTAGGATATCTTCTCTACTGCACACTTCATTGACATGTCGTGCCAAATAGAATAATAACTCGTACTCTTTAGGTGTTAAATGAATATCCAGAGCGTTACGCATAACTCTGCGACTTTTGGGATCAATCGTAAGTTCCCCAATAATGATAGGCAACCCTTTCGCATTTCGTTCTATAGATGCCATATTAAACAAGTTACGAACTCGAACTAATACGATTTCTATCTGAATGGGCTTGCTTAAATAATCATTTGCACCTGCAGTGAACCCAAACACGATATCTTCGGTACTCACTCTATTAGACAGGATCATGCTCACAATAGGTTGTCTACCCTTCTGCATCTCTCTTATCACGCTAAAGTCATTCATTACATTCCCTTGATCTACGATTAACAAATCCACTTCATGAATTTCGGCATATTTCAGCGCCTCCATGTCGTCAAATACTTCTATCACTTCATATTTCTCTTCTCTTAAAGTAGCCACGATCGAAATCGCAGATTCAGCATCATCAGCCATATACAGTATGATCTCATTCACAGGTACTCACCAATTTCTATTATCTTAATCGAGCACAATCATCTGTACAATAGTTTGCTCTAAGCAAAAAAATCCATTCCTAATGTTTAGGAATGGATTAAATAAATATACATAATAGGTTATCCAAAGTAACGATGATACAGCGTTCTAGCTTCAGCGATATCTTTGGTGCCATGGACCAATGCTCTTCCATCAGGAAATACGACCAACCTGTGTGAACCGATACTGTATGATACAAGAAAAGGGTTACTTTCAACGGTGCCTTCTTGAAGCTTCGAGAGCCTAACAGCCACCTGTTCAAGATTAACAGTGTGACGCCGACTAGGACGAATTTGGACTGTGTCACGTCCGCATAGCACATCTACTTTTTCTAAGTTAGATGCAGATAGGAATGGATACGTCGCATGATCTCCACAAGATAGACAATCTTTTTTCTTCGCTGCGTCGACTCCGATGGAGACATATTCATTGCGCCAAAGATCAAAGGATAACAACTTACGACGGAGCACTTCTGGATGACCACTAAGAATTTTTAATGCTTCCGTCGTCTGATTGGCTGTCACCATCTGTACGGCTTGAGGAATAATACCTGAAGTATCACATGTATCTCCTCCAAGAGGAACAGCCCCTAAGAGACAATTCAGACATGGTGTTTCCCCTGGCAGTATCGTATACGTAATTCCGTAACTCCCGACACAACCACCGTAAATCCACGGAATATTATGTTTCTGAGAAATATCATTAATCAGTAGGCGTGTATCGAAATTATCTGTTCCATCCATAATGAGATCGACATCCGTTATTAGAGACTCTAACTCTTCCACTCGAACATCCATAACATGGATATCTATTTTAACTAACGAGTTGATGTCTTCTAACCGACGCTTAGCAGCCACTGCTTTTGGTAGACGCGCTTTCGCATCCTGTTCACTGAAAAGCTGTTGCCTCTGAAGATTACTCCATTCTACATAATCCCGGTCAGCTAATGTAACATGTCCAACACCTGCTCGAACTAATGTTTCCGCAATGGATGTACCTAAAGCACCACAACCCACAATAAGAACATGACTTTGCCCAAGTTTTTTCTGACCGGACGTACCTAGAGGTGTAAATCGCTCTTGGCGTGAATAGCGCTGCACAGCATCTGATGATAATTCCTGTTGGCTTACATCGTTGGACATGTTATTCACCCTTTCAGCATTATACAGTCTTCGTCTTGGATGCCCACGCTTCCACATTCCATTCTTTCGTTACCCAGTCTTCATAGAATTCTGGTTCATGGCAGACTAGAACTACCGTTCCTTTAAATTCCTTAAGCGCCCGCTGCAATTCAGCTTTAGCAATGATATCTAAATGGTTCGTAGGCTCATCGAATAGAATCCAGTTCGCATCACGCATCATTAACTTACATATCCGAACTTTAGCTTGCTCTCCACCACTCAACATACTTAAGGGACGTGTAATATGATCATTTTTAAGTCCAACACGTGCTAAATGCGAACGTACCTCACTTTGAGTGAGTGCTGAAAACTCATTCCATACGTCTTCAAGAGGCGTGATTCTGCCAGCAGTCGCTTCTTGCTCGAAGTATGCTGGTTGCAGATATTCACCTAGAAATGTTCTTCCGCTAAAGGTTGGTATTTTACCGAGAATGGTTTTGAGCAAAGTAGATTTACCCACACCATTACAACCAACGATAGCGATCTTATCCCCACGTTCAATCACCATACTCATCTTAGGAAGTAGAGCGTGATTATAACCAATTTCGAAATCAATCCCTTCGAATACGGTCTTAGAACTTGATCTAGCTTCTTTGAATTTGAATGTCGGCTTAGAAGCTTCTTCTGGTTTCTCAATTCGATCCAATCGATCCAATTGTTTCTCACGGCTCTTCGCTTGTTTGGACGAAGAAGCTCGCGCTTTATTACGTGCGATGAAATCTTCCTGTTTCTTAATCATGTCTTGCTGTCTCTCATAAGCATCGACATGCTGATTTTTCGTCATATCAGCCATTTCAAGGAATTTCTCATAATTGGCAGTGTATCTTGTTAATTTAGAGAATTCCAAATGATAAATGATATTTACGATTTCATTCATGAAATCCGTGTCATGTGAGATCAACATAAAGGCATGTGGGTAGTTCTTCAAATACTGTGTCAACCATTCAATATGCTCTACATCCAAATAGTTTGTAGGCTCATCCAGCAGTAGTACGTTCGGCTTCTCAAGTAATAACTTCGCAAGTAATACCTTCGTCCGCTGTCCACCACTTAATGATGCTACATCTCGATCCAAACCAATAGCAGTAAGACCTAGACCTTGGCTCATTTCTTCTACTTTAACATCAAGCAAATAGAAATCCCCGATATCTAACTGCTCTTGAATATCACCCATTTGCTCTAGGAGCACTTCTAATTCTTCTGGTGTTGCTTCACCCATCTTGTTCGTAATCTCATTCATTTCCTGCTCAAGTACCAGAAGCGGCAAGAAAGCATCCTTGAGAACATCACGAATCGTTTTTCCTGGTGTTAACTTCGTATGTTGGTCCAAATAACCAAAACGAACGCGTGGCGTCCATTCTACTTTACCTTCATCTTTAAGCAGTGTACCCGTAAGAATATTCATCAATGTGGATTTACCAACCCCATTGGCACCAACAAAACCTACACGTTCCCCTTCTAACAAACGAAAAGTAACATCTTTAAACAACGTACGTCCCCCAAAATTATGGGAGAGGCCTTCAACTGTTAATAAACTCATCTTTACTCTTTAACCCCTATCTATTGTGAAAATCACGTAATCTCGATTAAAAATATCATCAAGATTATATTGTAACATAAATAGGATGCTGGCTGTAACAAAGAAAACCTTTATTTTAATTATTACGGATTGCAAATATAATAAAAGGTCTAGTCCAAATATCCCGCTACCGCTACAACTTTAGCATGCAAATAGACTTCTTCTAATTGAAGTGGAAAATAAACACGAGCCATTCGTCTGTTGAAATCGTTGGCACTGTGAACACGTAAGAATTTCCATTACGTATGACGAATGCCCAAAGACCCCAATTCATAAGGAATAAAGGGTCTTTGAGGAAGCTCAATATTTCAACTTGTAGTACGAATTACGTTAGGCAATTACTTAGCATATCTTTGCCAAATGGCATACATTTAAATAAAAACATTGCTACTTGCTAGTGTGTTCCATTAGGAGCGTAATCATCGTAAGAAGACTTGCTAGCGTCATAGAATACGACATCGCCATCTTTCAGGATGTATTGAACACCATAAGGATCGGTAATCAATCGGTCTCGTACACCATCCGAACTATCAAATCCCTCCATATCCCACCATTGGTTATCCAGAGGGCCATGGATATATTGCAAATGAGGTTTTTTTAAATCTGCATTACGAATCGTTTCAATATCGAAATTTAATGAGATATAGCCCTCACGTAAAAAGATGGGGGACTTTTCATCTAATTTATTCGATCTTCCGTAGGCGGCTAAGTCAGTACCTTTGGCAACGACATAAACTGCTGCTGGCAAGCTGTATTCACCATACCATTGTTGAATTGATGCATTCGTTCTAGCAGGGCTAGCACTTGCATTTGCTGGCCTATTGAACGTGTTGATGAATGTCCGTAATGGGGATGGAAGTAATTGAATATTATATCCACCTACATAGGTTGGTTCTGATGCTCTCTTTTGGAATGACGCTAAGTACTGCGCCCTTGTCATAGACCAACCTTTATTCATATCGTATATCGACCCTGCGGTGTTAACAATGTCTGCAGCAGGGACGTTTCGCAACCGTTTATTTAGCGTTATGTCTCGACGTTCTTGATCAGCTGCAGATCCGATCTTCACAAACTTTTTAGTGTCCGTATGATAGTAAAGGTCAACTTCAATTCTTTTAGCAGGTGTTGACGCTTGGTTATCTTGGAAGTAAAAAGAAGGTGTGACTCGTATAGCATCTTTATCTTCGAACATGTTTCCTTTGCTCTTCAAATCGAATTTGAAATGATAACCCGTTTTAACGGACATTGTCTTGAAACTTGCTACAGGATGGCTTCCTCGAAGGATAGGAAGTACGTATGGTGCAAGAGATCCATTTGGACTCGCATCAATTCCTGTTGTGCCTACAGTATATTTTGTACCTCTTGGAACACTGCTCCCCTTAGATGTTCGAAATACCGTTTCCCAGTTCGGATCAGCAATATCCGTGATACGGAGGTCATATAACCTACCAATAACTTCTACGGGTACGGTATCCGTTGCCACATGGTTTACTAGGTTAAGGTTAGCTTCTGATTCGGTGGTGAATCCGGATGCAGGTGCGTTTTCAGCAAATGATCTGAAATATACGGTATAGTCACCCTCATCAACCCAGACTGGTAAGAAAAACGTTGTTTCCAGCTCTGATACGGGTATGGTTATCCAAGTATCCTTTGGATAGAACAAGGATTTGTCAGCAGTATAGACATCAAATTCAAAGCGCACTTGTTTTGTCTTAATATATTTTGCGTAATCCCTGTCACCATACCCTGGTATATTCCTGTGTTGGCCAGTCGTAGGCATATAGATTTTGATATTTCGATCCAGTATAAACGCCCTACGGCTATAATTTGGATTCGTCTTTTGGTTATGTGCAGCATCATCCGAAGCATTCGCATAAATGACTGTAGGGGTATGCACGGTCACGGTATTGATCGAATTAATCGGATACTGTTTGTCTGACCCCCCTCCAATGTTTTGAGGGAGTAATCTATAATAGATTGTTCCAGTACTCGAAGTATTCAGTTTGTTCAGCAATGTACTAGAGATCAGAAGTCTATCTTTGTATAAGACACTATTACTGATCATTGTTGGATTTGGAATCTTAGTTGGCGTAGGGCCTGTCTTACTCACTTCTGTATCATCCATAATGATTTGTCCGTCAAAATCAACTTTGTCGTTCTTTACAAGAGGATCGTCGGTTCCTCCCACAGCAATACCTTTAAGTAGACCTGTATCATTCGGTATCGGAGGTTCTGAATACAATCCTATAAGAACTGGTGGAGTATACTTTATCGATCTGGTCACTTGGGGCTTAACATGGTCCTTCACCGGTTCACTATGCGATGATGCTAATGTCGGAGGAGTATATCCTGATGGGGTAAGTGTTACTTCTCCACCATCTGGTAATGCGTAGTTCCTCATAACAGCTTGGTCAATACCATATAACTCTAAATTATTAATTGCCCAGTAAGTATAATCTTTAGTAAATGTGAACGAATATGATTTCGGCTCATTTCTAGACCGAGCAAGGTCTGGTTGAGGTACAGGTTTTCCATCTGGGCCAGTTATTGCTGGTTGTTTCTCTTTCCATTTCAGAACATAAGTAACATCTACTTTACAAGTATAATTCACTTTACCAATCATCTTTCCAAATGTATGTTGAAACAGATAATTAAATCCTAGCGTGTTAGCGTATAAGTTTTCCGATGTTGGTATCCCTTTTGCTACATCAAAGTTGTAGGGGCTATTATTTCCATCATCTGCTTTGATTACTCCAGTTGAAGCAGGGTCCATAACCCCCGCTTGAGGAGCTGATGCCTGAGATGGCGAATCAATGCCGGCTATTGTGCATTGACCAGATCCACCAGGATCTGTCCCGCCTCCTCCTTCAGCTGTGTAAACTTCATATTCGTTTGGATATCGATATGAATAGGTTTTGATATCATAGTTGTAAGTAGCGAAATAATACATCATCGCAGCAGAACCATTACCACCTAATTTCACTCTGGCTCCTTCGTGGTCATAGGATTGAGTGAATTTAATCGTAGCCTCGTTTAAGTTAGGGATTGTAAACCCGGTTATTTTGGTAGTCGGATCGGATGTCCCTCTTGGTCCGTCTGGTACAGGTACCTCCCTATCATTGTCCACTTTTACGTTGCTGTTAACTACCATCGGATTAAATGATGCTAATCTTGTAGGTTCGGAATCTAGGAACGTCGTTTCAAAAGCACCATAATCTACGGGTCCAATGCTTGAAAACTGCTGATTTCTCGCATAATCAACTTCTATCCAAACACTTTTCCCTGGCCATCTATCTTTTTCGACCCCATTAAATACTTCAGGAGGACCTGTTGTTGTATCTCCATTTGGTCCCCACTTTTGATTACTCGTACCCGGTATCCAATTCGTACCCGCTAAACTTCTTGACCATGCAATCCAACCACCATTTGGTGTGTTTTTAACCGATTTGAAAGGAATGCCCTCGCCAACAAATTGTAACGATTGATTGTAAGTTCGAGCGTTTACTTTGATCGTATCAAGTTCTTGACCACCCTTCTTTATTATTATTTTAGTTATTATCTTACCCGCTCCAGCATCTAAATTAAATGGTTTCGTATTAATCTTTGGTTCTTTATAGAAGACGGATTGAAAGTTTCTCAGCACAGCTTCCTTGGGAGGAATAGTATATTTTATATCTTCCGTTTTAAAGAGCGCTTCCGTAGCTGCTGCGTTAGTTAGAATAGGAAAGAAAGAACTGAACGCTATAAATACTAAGGAGAATACTAGAATAAGAGATATGATTTTACTTCTACCTATCAAACGATACACCCACCTTTACTCTTTAAAAAACGGTCCTGACACAGACACTAAATCTTGATTTTTAGCATAATAATTTGAGTAAGAAGGTGCATATATAGAAACAGTAAGCGCTCCATTTTGCAACCAACCCTTTTTAGGAAAAATATAGATTGTTTGGTCACGAGGCTTATCCTTAAATACAGGTGCTATCTTATTTAAAGTTCCATTTACATATTCATTAACATCTCCGTAAGTTCCGGAGATTACAAGAGGAACGTAATTCATAGTAGAAACAGGAACATAATGAGCTGAATTTTTACTGTAAATCACCTTTGATTTAAAATAAATTAAATAACTATCTTTCCACTTGGAGATTGGGATACCTTCCAACGTTGAATTTGAACTGGTATTATTTTGCCATTTCAAACTGGAAATGGGTGGGATCAGTTTCAGGTTAGGATCATTGGGGTCTGCTAAATCGATAGCAATGATATATTCTATTTCTCCACTATACTCACCATCTTTTGCGTTAATAATCATATTTTCTTTTTTCCACAATTCTGCTACTTTATCTTTTTTATTTGGATCATTAGATGTAAAAACTTCAGGCATGACAGTAAATATGTTTGTACCATGCCAAACCACTTCTGCACTCGCTGCTGCATACTTATCTACTGGAAGTGATCCACCTGCATTTACGGTTAATATGCGACCAATGATCGTAACGGACTGTGCTCGAGTTGTATTTTCAGATTCACCAAGTTTACCCGCTCCTAGTCCCGAAATTAATCCCTTCTTCGTGGCTAAATACATCCACTTCGCATCATCTGTCGTCTTTTCGCCAATTGCTCTTGAAGATAGTCGTGCCATTTCTTTTCTTGTCATCTGTGAATTCAAGTTCCCTGATTTAAAGTCAGCTTCGACATATAGATTTGCCTTCTTAGCCACATTTACATATGTGTCGTACCAAGTTCCACCTGTATTCGAATCAACAGGTAATTTCAATGCTTCAACGGTCATCTTAATGAACTCAGCTCGCGTAACATTGGAATTTGGCTTAAATGTACCATCGGGATATCCTTTGGCAAACCCTAGTTGAACAGCTTTGTCGATTGCTCCTTTTGCCCAATGTGTGGTGATATCGGATAATTGTAAAACCCCAGTTGCTGTTTCTTTGCTCACACTAATAATGCAACTTCCCGTATCACTCGAATCTTCCGCGTTCGCAACCGATTGATGGTTCAAAACTGTAAAAGTCCCCACTACCGCTAAGGTTGTTACCAAAACACCCAGCAACGTTTTATTTTTCATTGTTTGTTCCCCCTTTTTTTATTAAGTTAATTGTAATCTTTTTCACAATATAATTGTACAATTTTTCCATTACATAATATGTGGTTTTATTGACAAATTTTTAACTTCATTATTTTGGATAGATCCAGAAGAACAAAGGGAGGCATACTCTTTATTTAATTCCTGTTTCCTACTATACAATCCAAAGGTATATATCCCTTTGCTGCTGCATCCTTTTCAGTGGTAAACACTTCCTCCGTTGTATAAGAAGAAACACAGGCATTTCGAGAATAATAGTATTTATGACCATTCGCGATAATCCCATGATATATTGGTCTTTTCACGACTCTGCTACCTCCCAATGCGTAGTTGTTATAATACTTTTGACCCATTGGAATTCCCTGTACGAATGCCAACACGCCAACATCATTGATGGTGTTATTCCATTCTTCTTGACTTATTAGAGGAAGTGTAAAGGTGTATGCTACTCCATGACGTTTGGAATAATTGTTGTATTTGTTGATATTAAATTCAAGGTCTTGCTGAATAGAGTTAACAATTGAAGTTCTTCGCACCTGATCAAACGTATTGGAATCATTTAATAAGGATATGGAAGCATGTATTGCGATTTCACTTCTAAAACCATCGAACCACTTTTGATCACCGTTTCGATTAACCGTTACATAATCATCGAGTGTAAATGCAAAAGTGTTACCGTTGTTATCTGAATACGTGTATGGTTTTTTGGGACTCCATACATGCTTGAGTTCTTTGGCTCCTGAAGCATTCGTATATTCATCCCAAGCATAAATATAGTATCCATCGTAGCCAACAATAACTAGCGCTGGAACGTAGTTTTTTAATACACCTTGCCCATCCGCATCATTGAATACCCCAAAATTCAAAAACAGTGTATGAAAGAAGGTTTGAACAGCTTCCTCTTTATTGATCTTCACCTTTTTTAGTGTTTCATACTGTGTTTCTTCCCTTTGGCTACTATTGGTTAACAAAGCTTTTGCAGCGTCTTGTGTAGCCGTATCGATAGCCCGATTATATCGTAACTCCGTAATAAGGCTTTGGCGTTGATGCTCTAAATTTATATTATTCATAACAAAAGAAGGAAAGAGAATAAGGACAGAAAATATGGCAAGTTTAGTTATAGTCTTCATTGAGGACCATGCCTCCATACGGAATGACTATTTTTTCATTGGGGTTGTTGATACCTCCTGTAAGGAAATCATTCATCAACGTCCCCATCGTTCGGTTGGTATTTATGACTGTGACATCGAAGAAATCACCAGTAGCGAATTTATAAATCCGGTTAGGGGAATCTACCGTTTCACTCGAATGAATTGGAAATATCTTTGCATTGATTTGAACATTAAAGAATTCTTCATAATTGACCTTGTATCCAGCTTGAAACACACCATTATCACTGTAAATAGGATCGTATCTCTTGTGTCGATGAACCATCTGAATATCATAGGTATTCCCCGTTAAAGCCATTCGATCTACAAATTCATTGTACATTGTAGGGGTTATGTATCCTTTGTCCCGAACGGAATCCACAAAGTAAGTTACTGAATGTAACACTACAACTTCAGATATGTCATCTTGCTTGTTCAATGCACTGGATACAGGCCATATTAAGAGTAGGACAATCGCTATGATAACAGCAAACACTTTTGCAACTGAATTGGACAAGGCATAACATCCCCTTTAATGAAAACGTAACATTGTTAATACACCATTAGTGTCTCTTACATATATGGGAGTATATTTTTTATTTAGATCAATAGCTGAAACGTTCAGTGTAGTTGGATCTAGCGAATTGGAATAAATCATACCGTTCACTTCAATATCAACTCCAATTTCTTTTATGGTATAAAGAGACTGTCTTACTTCAGATCCGCTTACAGAATAATTCACAGGCACCTTCAAAGTAGAATACATATTGTTATCAGAATGAGTATTCATTTCGTAGGTTTTCTGTATCGTATCCCCAGTGGATGAAAATAGGTACAAGGATAGTGTCAGTGAAACAATAAAGACCGATACGGCAAAACTATGACCTATTGCTTCGGAAGCATTATTTTCAAAAGCGATCATAATCACCTTCTTTTTTAGTTAGAAAGGAGATGTAAGTAAGTACACATCTCCCTTCTATATTTGATAAATTCAGCTTATTTTTGTTTAAAGGTAATACCGCGGATGACATTGCTGTTATCTTTAATAACATTTGCTTCAAACTTACCCGATGGATTCACATAATCACTTTCGGATTCATTGCTAGCATGAGCAATACTACCGCCTGGCGCTGTAGCAGTAACCGATCCGTACCCAGAACTTCCTACAGGTAATGTAGTGCTAATCGTTTTGAAGTACCAAGAACCATTTGTATTTTTACCGGTTTTGACTTCAACACCGAATTGTCCTTTATCTTGGAACTTACGAAGTGCATTCAAAACCTGGCTACCAGATACTGTCGTGTTATCATAAACCGTAAATGACGCTTGTGACATTTCGGTTTGAATATCAGCAAAATTGTTTTGGGCTGATTTTGTTGCTTCTTGAGCAGAGATAAACAGTACGACGACAATCGTGATCAGTGCAATGGTTAAAAAGATCCCCGCGGATACTTTTAAAGCTGTTGAAGCGTTATTCATTTGAACTTCCTCCCAATTAATCTAATTTTTTCACCAAGGTTTATAGTTTGTTGATTTGTTCGTAGTACACTCCAATTTGAGTGAAACTCATGTAAATCAAAGGAATGACTAAATATAGAAAAATAACCGCATACATCGGTGCAAAACCAATCATCCTGCCCCAACCTGCTTTTGCATCAATCATTTCTTCATAAGATTGCTTTCTTTGGTCAAAATAGAACTTTCGTTCCGTCTCGAGATCGTCGAATGCCTGCTTAATCGGAATTCTATCGATCGATAGCTGAAGTCTCTCGATGATTCGTACAAGAGGAATAAAAGGTGCATCCAATTTCACTTGTTCCAATGCCTTTTCTGCACCACTTTCAAAATTCTGAACGCACTTATGTAACGGGTCTTTGAAAATATTAGAAAATCTCTCCATCCATTCAAGGATGATCTCGACAGACATACGGTCAATTTCACAAAGCATTGCAACGATCGTATGAAATTGATCCGTTTCATTTTGCATATCCATGGCACGCATTTTCTTTTGGAATAACAATATCCACAATGGGACTTGATATCCAATCCCCCCCAATACGATACTAATCAATAGCTCCCACCATTTAAGGTATTCAGCGCTTATTTCCTGAATTTTTGACAGTATCCGAATGGTTGAAGTGTTAAGCAATGTTTCATTAAAGAATGCTGTTTCATCTTGTTTGACCAACTGGACCACTGCGTCATGAAGTTGTTCATTGTTCACCCCCTTCACTTGATTAATGATGTTAGAGTCAAAATCAGTCAATTGATTTGCACTCTGTAACTCCTCTATGGACATTCTCCCAAACAAATTAGAGTTATTCGTAGGGGCAGTCATCACATTGTGGATCGCAATGTAATGCATCGTCGAAAAAGAAATCAACACGCCCACAAATACGATGAGACATAATAACAACCTGTGAAGATAATGCCATTCAATCGAGTTTCTTGCATTTGCATCTTTTAACAATCTGCTTATCTTAAAGTGTTCGCCTGTCCTACGTGCTGGTGTTAGACGATCGACGATCCACTCTACTCCTGGAACCTTTAAAAGATGTATTTCCCAAGGGTTCTTTCTAACCTTTGAAACGTATGTTCCTTCTTGTTGATCTTGCATCTTTTTTAATAGAACATACGATCCAAGTACGATTGCAAAAATGATTATTTTTGTTAAGAATCCCATCTTACTTGTATAGAATTCACCCATTAATGGGAATTGGTTACTTGCCCAGTTTTCTATGGGTTTAGTAAATAGAATTGGGAATACCGCAATGGCAGTTAAGCCCTTGAAGAGAAAGTTTAATTTCCTCCTTTTTAATATTTCCAAATTTATTTCTTCCGTTAACTTGTTTAAATTATTCAAATAGAGTGATCCTTCTTTAACAATCTTGTCTCCAAACTCTTGAACTAAAAAGGACATACCCGCGAAACCTTTTAAGAAACGGTTTGGAGCAGATTCATAATAAAGTTCAAGCATCTCTTCAGAGTTGTTCGATGTTAGGACTTCATGTATTTTTTTGGCATGTAGTGCAGCTTCATTAGAAGAAGTCTCGGCAGAATCATGTACCGCTTCTTCTATCATCCCGTGCTGATGGTAATTATGACGTACATCTTTTAGCAGATCACGAAGCTGGATAAGTAAGCGATCTTCAACACGAAGCACAAATGCATCTATCAACATGCCATTCACAACCAACGCAGCTAGTAGAACCATAAATATGAAAGTGAAATCTTGGTTTACAAACATGAGAACAATCACAACTACACACATAATACTGATCGTAGAAAAAACAATTTTAATAGTCTCACGTCTCATCGTATGCTCGTCATAAGCATGGATCGCTTGGAGTCTCTTTCTTATTTTCAGAACATATCGACGAATGAGTGGAACTCGCAATAAAACGACGTATGAATCTTGAAAGAATTGATATCGTTTCCTCTTCCATTTTTGCTTATTCGTCCCTGCTAATTGCTCATAGGAACGAATAATCTCTTGTGTACCGTCTCTTTCTGCCTTTCTAGTTAAGAGTTTCAACCAGATGTAAAAGACGACAGTCAACAAGATGGATCCAATAAATACCGCAATCCCTATCGTTCTCAAATCCATCTACATCACCTCCAATTCCTTTCGGTGAACTCGATATACTCTTCCTTATCAAAAGGTGACATGAATTCCAACATTTCTGTCTGATTTCGACTGGAAATACGATTTACTGCCACATAGCCACCATCCCGATATTCTATGATGTTTCTAGCCTCATACAATTTCCGGTCCGTTTGTCTTCTAAAATATTCTGCTGTTGTGTTCATAAAAGAATCCATCTTATCTTGTGGATCAGATACATTCCGAAATTCTGTTGGGTAATCCATGTCTAGATCAAGAGGTACAATTTCTGTGATTCTCTCGATATATCTCTTCCCATCCAGATCTTTCTTCATATGAACATCAAAGTTTAAAACACTAACTACCTGCTGCTCAGCGATTTTCTCATTTGTAAACACGCCAGTTTTCAGCAATGAGTTTCTGATTGATTCTATTAGATTGTTAGTCGTCTTTGCGTGATGGGTAAACAAAGTGAACAGACTCGCAACCTGAGCCATTTGAATCATCCAAGCTGCAACAACATCAGTAGCAATTTCACCAAGTAGGTTAACAACGCCATCCGTCTTTTTCTGAAGATCTAGTCCCGCTTGTCCATTGATCGTATCCGTTTCTCGGAAGGATAAGATATTTCGATTGTGATATATTTTTCTTAAACGTAATTCGAACGTCATTTCTTGCACTCGAATCGTATAGGAAGCATGAATATATCTGACCAATGCCATCAATAGTGTCGTTTTCCCAGTACCTTGTGCTCCTGTAAGTGCAACAATTCTACAGCCCTTGATCAAATAAATAAGCAGAGTTATTACTAAAAGGCGGTTCGTATCTTTAACTGATATCAATTCTTCTAGGTGTGCTGATCCAGTATCAAATTTGCGGACAAAAAATGCCCATGACTCAGAAAATTTAGGTCTTACCACAACAACACGAGAACCATCTTTCATATCGTTGACTATAAAACCATTTTGATCTGATAATTGTCCGGGATTATTATATCGATAGATATTTTGGCAGACTCTCTTGAACTCCCCTTCGGTTTGAAAAGAGAGAAAAGATAAATGAATGGTTTTCCCTTTATAATAAATCCACACACTATCGTGACTTAAAGGAATGGTATTCATCTTGGCTTGGTTTGAACTAATCATCATGTCATCATCAGGATCAATCTGATTTATGGGTATACCAGATACCCCACCTGACACACCATCAATGCGCATATCACGTATATCATCAATCACACTAAAACCTTTGAATTCTTGATAGATTCTTTGTACCACAATGTTTAGCTTGTCCTCGAAAGATAAACTCTTCTGTTCCTTTTTAAATACGTCATCCATTTCCGCAACCGTTATAATATATGATTCCGATTCACGATCATCTATTACTTCCTTTAACTCTGCCAGGCTGTGATTATCAATCCATTTTGACAGGGCATCCATTCCATACTTCTTCTTGTATTTATGTAGAATGATTTCAAATTTATCTTGCGATAACAATTCTTTACTGTTACTAAACGGAATGACTTGATTAATATTTTCATCATTTAATCCATAGTTTTTATAAAGAAGATCAAAGATTGTATTTTTGACATAGTTTTTATCATTTCGATCACCATAAGTGGACCCTTTTAACGCCTTTTTCAGTTGTAATCTCTGACGAATTTGTCGATTGTATTCTTCTTCGGATAATCCCAAGTGATCTAAATCGCTAGTCGTCATTTCGTTTAATGCTTTTTTCACGAACTCGATCATAGTCGGGATCGTGAATTTCTTGTCTATATCATGGGAGTTTTTACGGGGCTCTCTCTTTTCAGTAAGCTTGAAAAAGACAATAACCCCGATCACGAAGACCAATACGACCATCAGGGATATATTAATCCACTGACTCGTTAACATACTTAAGCCCCCCGTTCGCTATAAATCTTTATGTCTATTCCTGATGCGCTAAGAATTCCCTTTGCAAATTTCCTGACGTCCTCAATAAAATGATAATTATCGTTCACCGATCGAATGTTTTTATTTTTGAGAAAGAACTCGACTACTGACGCGTCATTCATAGCATCCATAAATCCCGTGTTGTGGGGAATCGTATACATCGGTTTATCACATTTAAACGTTCTCTTGATATTCCCAACGTTATATTTTGAATTACGATCATATTGTCCTAACACGATGATGTATTCCTGATCCTTCAAAAAGTCATTGAATTCACTTCCATAAAAGAACTTTTGTAAAACAGATAGGTTTTGATTCAAATTCACAACGATTACATCCGAGTTTTGTAGAACGGCATTTGTTAATGAATTATCCAATCCATTCTCCACATCAATGAGTGATACATCATAAAATTGTTTCGCTGCATCAAAAATCCGATTTACGACATCTGATATAGATTTGAAAAGTTCCGCATCCGGTTTAGTCGTTCCTGTCATCAGATCAAGTCGATTTGCTAGAATCGGAATTGTGAAATCTCGAACTAGTTCTGGCGTTAATTTCTTGCTTCGGACCAATCGTTCCAATGCATCAATACCAGCAGTAGAATAATTCATTTCACCTTTACCGATGACTTTGTTTCTCATAAATGTAGATTCCAATGCTGGATTTCCCCATTGCGTATGACTAATCAATGTTTTGGTCATGTACTCTATGGAAATAACAGTTGCAACTGCACTCATATTAGCTGTAATTCCTGCCTGCCCTCCAACCGGTGACCAAAATGCTATTTGCCCCATACTCTGTTCCTCCTTTTTGCTTGTTTAAAAGCTAATTTTATTTCTTTTTCCTCTAAACCAGATATTTCCTCAGACAATTTCATTAACGTTTTTTTGAATACGTGTGACAACCGATTCATATTGTTCTGCCCACTATGCTGGTTGTTAATTTTGGATGCGTAGTCAATTTCGTCAAACAATATTTCATAAGATTCATCTGACCAAACGATTGGGAAATTTCCCAGAACGGATTCTAAGTAATCTTCAGCTATATCACATGGAACATGATTAACAACTAGCTTCGTTAACTGAATGGGTCCGTCATCCTCTCCCTTGCTACTAAACAGTTCATTCAAATACTCAACCGTTTTTTCAAGTACGATACGTTCGTTGTTCACAGCAACGTACTTTTTATTGAACTTATATAAATTTAATTTGGAGAGGAATTTTGGGTCACTACAATGAATAAGAACTTGATCATATTGTTCGTTATTTGTGAGAAATCTTTCAAGTTCTGATAGTTTCAAGAATCCATGTGCTATTTCAAATCCATCGTTCTCTGTTAGCTTCAACTCACTATTATTGTTTTGTGTACCATAATAGATGTAACGTTCTATTGTATTGTCGATAAGGAGTACACGTTTACCCGCAGCCGATAATATTTTGCATGTATATTGAAGCAAATCGCTTATATCACATGACCCGAAAAATATAGTTTTATTCAACGATAAAACTCCTTCTCTATGGATTAACTAGCGGCTGTTCAAATACGTCTTTTTCTTTTTCTCCTGAATCAACTGGTTGTACAATCGATTCTTTTAGATCCGAATGACTTGGAGGAGTTGGTTTCCCTACTTCTGAATCATTTTCTGTCATGTCTTCTGAAGTATTAACGATTGCATCTTCGCTCGTTTGTTGAATCGTCTGCTCATTTGTTATTCCTTGAGCCTTTTGTTGTTGTACCGTTTGATCATTTAAAATCTGTTGTTGCAGCATCGAACTACCATTCTGAACTTTCATGATGTCCATCTCATCCATCTCTGACATCGACTTTTCTATTGTTGTTCTTCCCCAAGTACTCATTGAGATCTTTGCTTTTTCGAGAATGTTTGGGTCAGATTGTATAAGTTCTATTACTTTAAGATTTATTGGGTAGTTTGGAATTGATTCATCCTGCATAAAAGGATCAACATACGTTATCTCATAAAGTTTTGCTCCATGAATATAGGCATCTACAATGGCACTTTGCATAGCTAAAATCTCAAATTCGTTTACCTCATGCCATACAGTTGACCCGAACAAATCCTTCACCTTTTTCTTCGATAACACTGTGTAATCCTGTCCAGTTGGAAACATGATCCGTACGTCCACAAATTGTCCCTTTTTAAGCTGCGTTGGCAACTGAAGGACATTATACTCTTGATTTCTAAGGTCATTTGGCGTAGCTCCTTCTGCAAATACCATAGAGCTAATTAATGGCGTATTTAAACCAGCATCGATCTTGATTACTTTTCCTAGTAAATCTTCTATTCCTTCGACCCTATTGTCTGGGATATCTTTTTGAGGTAGTTCTATCACCTTTAAATCCTTCTCTGTTAAAGCTTCCCCTGCCTTCATTTCCTTCGAAGTAACTACCACTCTTTTTTTCACGGAATTATGTTCTTTCAGGAGCTTTTCGGCCTCATCAATTTGTGCCTGATACTCCAATCGGATTGTTTTCACTTCCTTGGATTGCTGTTTCATTAAATAGGTAATCCCGCCTGCTGATAATCCCCCCATAATGACAGCACCAGATAGACTTGCAAGAATCAAGTTTTTTGTTCTTCGTCTAAGCTTTGACAATATTACCCACCCCTCACGAACTACTAATCCAAGTAACTGAGTTAATGCGACTTCATGAAACTATCTAGCATATAAATATAGAATGATTTCGAATTAGGCGCCCCTCTCCATCATTTTGACTGAAGAACTTAAGTTGAGCTGCTCCATAATATCCTTAGCCACTGACCGGATACTTTCATAGAAGGCAGTCGCAGGTTGTTGACTATTCATGTGTCTACTTCTATGTATGAAGGGTAATACAGCTTTCATATTCCATGCATCTAGTAATTCAGTTGAATAAGGAATACCGTGAAGCGATCCTTTGAATCCAAATCTTCTTTTCATATTTTGTAATGTGCAATGGGAATGAGGATCATACCTTCCAACGACAATGATGTATGGCTTATGTTGCAGTGCGGCTGGAAGCTGTCCTCCCGTGAAGAAACCCTCTAATGATTGGATGTTTTGAGTTAGGCTAACGACAATTAGATCTGCATGATTAAGAAGTGCGCCATCTCCTTTGGAATCCAAATCTTCAAAACCACTTCCTGCGTCCATAAGCACGAGATCATAATATTCATTAGCACACGAGAGAATCGATGGTAATAACGAAGGCCTGTAACCAGGTAGAGTACCTTCCTTTTTGGCATTTCCAGTAATAAAGTCGAACCTTTCTGGCATCAAGGGTACCGTATAATCGCGAATATTCTCTTTATTAAGACGTCGATTCAAACATAATCGCTCCAAAGCATCCATCCCACAGTCATTAAATGAAATGAACGAATGATCCAACGCTCCTCTTCCCGTCTGAAATGCCTCCTCCACTCTTTCACCTGCTGCCCCACCATGTCCAAGTAACATACGAACTCGATATTCCATTCCAATCATGGATGCGACAGAAGCGGTATGAGCTGTACTCCCGCTCCCTCCCTGTAGAGGACTCCAAAAAGCAACTGTACTCATGTCTTTCTCCTTTCTACTCTTTGTAGAGTACGTTTAATTTGTCTTTGATCCAACTGTGTTAACTGTTGAGTTAATCCGCAGAGTGCTCTTTTAAAAAAGACAATAAAGAGGTTTGATTCGCAATTGCCTTACGAGCTCTCATAATCCGAATCGAAACCTTCTGCGCTTCACCAAATCAGGAAAAATTTCTTTAAATAATTGACCCATTAATTTATCCATCTCCTCACAACGATCGAAAGGATCGAGATGCAGTGGTACACTATACACTTTATTACTATTGATTAATTTACGAAGACGTTGTACTGCATCTGCAGGTGCTAGTGGAAGACAATACACCCATTTGTTCTGAGGATATCTCGAAAGACCACTAATACATTCGCTCATATCCTGCATCCGCCATTCCGATCCCCATCCGACCAGAATTGGAATGTCCGCACGCAGAAATTCTTCCAATGTATCGTTCTCGTGGTACGATCCCAGATCCATGACTACGAAATTGTAACTACCTCCGAGCAAATCGATCAAATATTCTCTTTCGGTCTGCCGATAATAATCAACACCTTCTACGGAGAAATGTCGATCATCTTGAATGACATGACCATCCTCCCCTTCAACGATTTGCTGAATTCTTGTAAATGCGCACGCTTCCATGTTCATCTCAACGATGGCCACTTCACTGGATGTTCTTGCCAAATAGTGAGCGATGCAAATCGCTGTATGTGTAGTGCCTGCACCTGAACTCGCACCCATAACCGTAATTACTCGAGTTCCAACATCCCCCGTTCCTATGACTTGAGGTGAATGACTAGTAGCTTGTCTATAATTCATCAATGCTTTACTTATTTCACTTGCTGATTGAAATCGATCATCAGGTGATTGTTGCAGACATTTACGTAGAATGGGAATTATTTCACTAGGACAATCACGACGAATAACAGACTCTACACGATCTGACCATTCGCTAGCTTTTCCACCTGTTACGAGATATAAGAGCAAAGCTCCAAATCCATACAAGTCGGATCTCGCATCGCTTTGACCACTGCCATACTGTTCTGGTGCCGCGAACCCAACAGTTCCAAGCTTGACCGTATCTTCGGATCGTTCTTGCTTATAATTTCTAGCGATCCCAAAATCAATGAGTCGTAACTCTAGTTGTGACGTCAGCATGATATTGGATGGCTTGAGGTCGCGAAAAACAATGGGAGGGTTATGTTGATGTAAATATTCAAGTACATCAAGGACTTGTTCAGCCAACCGTATTATAAAATCGATCTTCACCTTTCCACTACGACTACTCAAATATTTCTCCAATGTCACGCCTTGGATATAGTCCATGACTAAATAAGCATTCCCTTTGACATCAGGAGGGAAAAAATCTACAATTCTCGGTAACCGCGGATGACTTAATGTTATTAATAGTTCTGCTTCATCCTCGATGTTGGTAAATTGTTGTGGAAAAGAAAAGCACTGCTTCACTGCCCACTGCTTTCCAGGCAATTTCAAATCATCGGCTAAATACACATGGCTCATACCTCCAGTTCCGATAACCTGTTGGATCAGATATCTACCACCAATGATTTGTCCCTTCAGAAGTAAGAATCGTTGATTCATCATTTCACCTCCATTTCACAACACAAAAAAAAGGAAAGCATCCTGAAAAGTGAAGAACCGGTCAAAACCGATAATCTTCGAACTCTTCGGGATACTTTCCCTATTTACTGCGATTGGCTAATTTTGGGATTATTATAGATCAATACAAAGTTACTTGTAAAGGATTATTTTTGTAAGTGCAAATGCCACACGGTTTCGCTCAATCTGCCCAATATGACCATGTAGATGTGTGAACATCTTTTTAACGATATCCTTAAGATGTAATTCTACATCCGCTGAGTGTGTTCCAACCCGTTCTCCATCTTCCTCACGAATGCGTTGAAGTGTGGGAGCGAATACCTTTCGTAATAACAGAAACAATGCCAGTTGGTCATCAATATTCCCATTAGAGTATTGTAATTGACTTGCCCAAGAGTTCTGGTCAAACGCAGGTACAAGGGGGTTCTCTTCTGATAAAATGGCTTTGATCCTTTGTTGGAATACAATCTCACAATCAACCACATGGACGACGATTTCTGTAATGCTCCATGATGTATTGGTCGGTTTATAATCCCATTCTTCAACAGGAATACCACGTACTAGTTGTGTAAAAGCCTCTGCATCAGCAATAAACCGAACTATATATTCTTGCATAAGATAAGCCCCCTCGTTGTATTCAGCACATTAATACTTAATCATATGAAGTGTTATTTCGTCACGATTATGAAAGAGTTGTTTAGCATATTGTAGCTGCATCTGATCCTCTTCGAATGATGCAATCACTTCCTTGATCAACGCCATCGGCTTCTTATGCATTAGCTTAACCGTAACAATGGCGGTTCCCCCTGGGGAAAGACAATACAGTAAGTCTTTAACTAGCTTAACCATTTGTTTAGGGCTCCAGCTCATATCGCATACAAGCAAATCAAACTGGTTATCACGGAACTTCACTTGGGAGGCATTCTTACGCATGATCTTTAATTGCGAGTTAGCCACGAGTGACTCATGCATCTTCGCTGGATCAACGGCAGTCACGTGTATACCACGCTCAAGTAAGAATGAGGTCCATCCCCCAGGTGCAGCCCCTATATCAAGTGCATGACGAAAAGCAGAAAAATCAATACCGAAGGATTTCTCTGCCTCCAGTAATTTGAATTTGGCTCGAGAAATCTGTCCTTCTTCCCGTTGAAAACGAACAGCTCCACCGTTCCAGTCGGAGAGGTTATCCTTTGGAAGAGATACACCTGCATAGATATGATCCGCTGATACAAACACCGACAGAATCCATTTAGCATCTTGAACCGTGAATTCCGCTTGAAGGTCTTCCATTTCTACCAGTAGTTGTTCTCTAAGACCACCCGCACTCAGCTCACTTAGACTTTGTTCCGATTTACGCACTTGTAGGGAAATACTTGCGCCTTGAAGTTCATCTTGACGAAGTAAGTATGCCTTCAACTCATTCAATCCAGTATCTAATTGATCCGCAGCAATCTCGATATCAACAGGTTGAATATGTCGCACGAAAATAGGCGCTTGATTCGCAATCATTGTTGCGACTTCATTCCAAGTATATGCCACGCTCACAAGGAATACTTCACCTGAGATAAGTACTGTACTTTTGACACTACCGAATAAGCGACGTAGTTCCTCTTGTGCAAATGGAGCAAATCCATGATTTGCTGTAACTATAAACCGTGACTGACGTTGCTCTTGTTGCTCTTGTTGCTCTTCTTGTTCTACTACTTCATTTATATTTACATTATTATCATCCAAGTTGGATTAACCTCCAGAAGTTACCTTGATCCAGGGACGTCCGCCGTCCCATTCCAGTTCAACTGGAATGTCATAGGTACGCATAATCATTTCTTTATTTAGAACTTGTTCTTTCGGTCCTGCACCAGCTAAGCGACCATCTTTAATGAGAGCGACATGGGTAAAGAGTGGAACGATTTCCTCTACATGATGGGTAACATAGACAACCGTTATATCGCGTTTTCGCAAACGATCTACTTCTATTAACATTTTTTCACGTTCAAAAAGATCAAGACCAGCGCAAGGCTCGTCCATAATGAGTAGCTTAGGATTACCCATTAAACAGCGAGCAAGCAACACCTTTTTACGTTCCCCTTGAGATAAGGTACCTAATGTATGTTCCGCTAATCGAGCCATGTTCATTTCTTCTAATAGACGATACGCATCTTCTTTGATCTCTTGAGGTATGGTTTCATAGAATCGTAAGTAAGCATACGCACCCGTAGCTACAACTTCCCATACGGGATCCGTCATAGCAAATCTATCTAATAAAGAAGGACTAATATATCCAATACTTTTGCGTATTTCGCGAATATCACATTGTCCGTACACATTGCCCATTACTTCAACTCGACCTCGGCTAGGAAATAGATACCCCGTCATCATTTCTAAGAGTGTCGTCTTTCCAGAACCATTCCGACCTAGGATAGCCCAGTTCTCACCACTTTTTATCTCAAGAGATACATCATTCAGTATGATATCATCATCTCTTTGCAACGTTATATTTTGCATCGATATCATTCATGTCACACTCCTTATCGCTTCTAACAACTCTTCCACAGAACCCATACGATAGCGAATCCTTGGTGGATGGCTACGATCTGCATCCATTAGTAGTAGAGCAGGTACACTTTTAATTTGGTACTCTTGAGCTACTTGAGGCATCATATTAACATCTGCCGTTGATAGTGTATCTTCAGGAAGTAAGTGTTCAGCAACTTCCAGCATCCGTCGAGCAACTTTACAGGTTCCACATAGTGGCGTGTACAGAAATACTGCTATGGGTTTACCCTTATTATCTAATTGAGAGCGTAATTCTTTTTCATTAAGCATCCTCATGTTAGATCCGCAGCCTTAGCGATTTTGTGTAAAAGCGCATCACTCATAGGTCCATTGTGAAGGATCATATCTACTGGTTTATGCTCATAGAATAACTGATACATCTCCTGCTTGCCAGCTAGGCTAGATGTATGTAGATAAACCTCACGAGGATACAAACCTTCACGAATGATGCCTGTCACTACATCTCTACCACACATTTCACTATCGAACCCAAGTTCGTAATCAAGAGATAAAATATCAACTTCACTTTCGCGAAGCATCATCAAACATTCTTCTCCACTACGAGCTAATGCGAATCCTTTAGGACAGCGACGATAGTCATCTAAGTACAAATGAATCACAGTCATCAACCCCTTCAATGGTTTGACAATCTCACCCTAATTGTTCTCTTCAAGGGAAGTCCAGTTGCGGACTCTAGCAATGTCCTCTTTGTGTGTCCCATCTTCGCCCACTTCTGTTTCCATTACAATAACCGTATCAAGAATATCTTGGAAAGTTAATAGCTCTTGAAAAGACCTCTCTCCAATAAACCCTTCTCCAACGCGTGCATGTCGATCTTGCCCAGAACCGTAAGGATACCGGGAATCGTTGAGGTGAACCGCTATTAGATTACTCCAATAATCCAATACCTGACCTTTCTCAAACAACGAATCACTATGAGAAGTATCCCATATTCCTGCTGTAAATGCATGACATGTATCAAAACAGAAGCCAATCTTCTTAGGGTATTGGGATAACTTTCGAATATTAACCATCTCTTCAAGCGTAGTACCCATACTCTGGCCATGACCCGCTTGATTCTCAATTAATATCTTTGCTTGTCCTTCCCACAAAGTCAGGACCTCATTAAGACATTCTAATATATTTTTATAACCTTGTAACGGGTCATTTCCTTTATAATGGCCAAAATGAACCACGACCCCTAGTGAACCACAGGCTTCAGCAATCTCAAGATCATTCTGTATTGATCTTACGGTTAGATCATACAACGCACGATCATGGCTCTGATCTACAGCTAGATTGACTGGATACGGCGTATGCGCAATGCTCACAATCCCTGCCTCTACGCAAAGTAACTTGCATCTTTCTGCGTCTTTAGCATCGAAATCTTTGATATGCAAGCTTCGCGGATTCTTAGGGAAATATTGAAAAGACCGAGCCCCCATATCGATCGCACGACGTGCTGCTTTAGCATAGCCACCTCGAATGCTGATATGACTCCCGATCCTCAGGTCATTGTTCATGCTGACATGTTGGGCAATAGAACGATTTTTTACTATTCAACTCTAATTTAAGCACGACGCCACCACATTGAGAGCAAGGTTCACCTTCACGGTCATATACTTTAAACTCCGATTTATAGCTACCCGTGTGGGAATCCTCTTTCATCACTGGCATGTCAATATAACCACCAGCCTCAACAGCCTTTCTTAGAACAGATTTCGTACTATTGAATAATCGCTCTATTGCTTCTGTCCCTAGATCCTGAACCTTAGCAGAAGGCAATAATCCGGCATCAAAGGCAATCTCATCTGCATAACGATTTCCTATTCCAGCGATGACATTTTGGTTCACGAGTAACGTTTTTAATGATCCTCGACGACCTTTCACAATATTTACGAACCTATCACTGCTCATTCTACGATCCGTCACTTCAGGACCTAGCTGCCCCAGTACTTGTTCTACTTCTTTGGCAGACAATAGATGTACGTAACCTAAACGAAGACCAATAAAGTAAAGTGTAATTTCTCCGAATGAAATCTCCACCTGTGTATTTCGTTGCGGAAGATCCTCATCCGTGCCAACATATAAAAGTCCACCAAGCATCAGATGCACTAACAATCTACGTCCATTATTTAAATGAAAGTTCAGATATTTACCACGACGTTCTATAAAAATAACTCTTGTATCCAATAATTCGGAAATAAAGTTATTCCCTTCGATATTAATGGACTTCTCCCTGTTCACGATGACATTTGTGATGGGAACATTCAATATTTGGTCAGAAATTAGTCTACGGTAATTTTCCATTTCAGGCATTTCAGGCATTTGTATCTCAATCCTTTCATGTGTAAGAATATTTATTATAACTCGAATCATTGAAATACTTAAAGTGCATGTTCAAAAAGTCAAATTTTCAGCACCGAGAAGATTGGATGAAGCAAGGGAATGAGGAGAGAAGCGTAGGCAATACCTACGTGAGCACCGGAAGGACCGGCTGAATTCAATCTTCGATGTCGAATAAGCTTCTAGGCATACTTCGTGATCAAAAGATGACTTTTTGAACAACCTCTTAAATTTCACTTATGAAGTCAGGACCTTTAGGAGCTCATGCAAGTCTTTACAAATGACATCTGGCTTCACTCCAGTAGACTCGATATGCTGCTGCAAGTTATCGCTCGTTGTAATTCCAGTAAGAACAAGCACTGTTTCACACCCAGCTGCTTCACCAGCAGCGATATCAGTACGCATATTGTCACCAATGACAATCACATCAGATGGCTCCATACCTAATATATCCATTGCATAGGTCATTAAATGACTGGATGGTTTCCCAATGACAATAGGTTTCACGCCTGATCCAGCTTCAATTGCAGCAGCAATCGTACCTGCACCCGGGATTAGTCCATCATCAGAAGGAAGCAGTAAATCAGGGTTAGTTAGAATAAATTGTGCACCTTCATTAATCCAGCCAATCGCTGTAGTTAAAGAATGATATGTAAAAGTTCGGTCAATTCCCTGTACCACATATTGTGGAGAATGTTGTACTTCTTGTAACCCAGCTTCTGATAACGCGTGACGTAAACCCTTTTCTCCTAGAACTGCCACTCTCGCTCCTGGAGATTCACAAGCAATATACTTTGCAGCTGCTTGTGATGACGTGCAAACATCCTGAGGAGAAGCTAGTATCCCCATACTGTTTAATACATCAGCTACATCTTCTGCCGTTCGGGAAGAGTTATTGGTTACAAACAAATACGGAATATGCAACTCTTTCAACGTTTTTATAAGTGTATCTGCTCCTGAAATCATATGTTTCCCATGATACAACGTGCCATCTAGATCAATTAATAGACCTTTAGACTTTTTCATTTCTAAGAGACATCCTTTCAACGTGAGCGCACTAACTTTGCAACTCCCCATGAATTAATTATGTGAATTATTAATCTATATAGATCGAACTAAAGACGAACCCGCATATTCAAAATTGTCTATAGACATGATTGAACTTGTGAGCGCTAACTTTAGTTCAATCTATCTATTTACTCAATTCCCTGCTGAATCCATACATACAGGAATGTTACACCTTCATCCATCATTTCAGATAGTGGGAAATGTTTCAATAAATAATAACGTTACTTATTTTATGACAACCAAGGGTTTTAGCCCCTCATATCGCATCATTTCCACTCGTCATTCGTCACATCTTATCGAACGATAACCGAATTCCCTAGCATTTTTATGGAATCCTATGTCTAAACTTGCGCTTGCCCGGAAAATAATTGATGTGTACTTCACATCAATGTTCACATCAATTATCTCATTGTATACGTTCAATTGGAAGAATGTGAAATTCTTCTGCTAACATTGTATTAGGGAATATGGTCTGCGCTTCTTCAAGGAGCTGTCCAAGCTGTTCCATATCTTTATATCGTGAACTAAAATGGGTCAGAACTAACCGTTTAGCTTCTGCATCTTTTGCAGCGTTAGCGGCCTGAATTGCGGTGCTGTGGTAATACTCGTTCGCAGTCTCTACCATCTCATGAAGGAATGTCGCTTCATGAACAAGCATATCCGCACCCTGTGCTAAAGTTACAACTGCAGGACATGGTCGTGTATCTCCAAGAATGGTTACAATTCTCCCCTTCTTGGGCTGTCCCAACACATCCTCTGGTCGTAAAACCGTCCCATTCTCTAGTTCAATACTTTCACCGCGCTTGATCATTCCATACATGGGCCCTGGTTTGATTCCGTGCGATTCTAGGAGAGTCAGATTAAGACTCCCTGTACGGTCCTTCTCAGTCACACGGTATCCATAGCTGTCAATTCGATGCTCCAATAGCTTCGATTCAACGATGAAGCCCTTATCTTCAAAGATAACCCCACCATCATGCTCCACTACTTCTAATACGTAATCTACCCGAGATTGGCTCAGTTTTAAGGTTGTATCTAAGAACTCCTTAATCCCTCGAGGTCCATATACTGTTAATGGCAAAGTTCCACCTTGATTGTTTCGACTAGCAAGTAGTCCAGGAAGACCAAATAGATGATCACCATGTAAATGCGTTATAAATATTTTCTCCAGCTTGCTGAGCTTTAATGGGGATCGAAGAATCTGATGCTGGGTAGCCTCACCACAGTCAAATAACCAGAAGCTGCGTCTTTCTTCGAATAAACGCAGTGCGACAGAGGTTACATTCCGTTGCAGCGTTGGGACACCTGCATTCGTACCTAGAAACAATAATTCCATGCCTCTACACTTTCTCCTTTCAATAACCCAGCATAAGATCCTCCGAATGATCGGAGGATCTTATGCTGATATGTCCTAATGGTATTTACTTCATTTTTAACGATACTTTATAATTTTTCAACATTGAAATATTGGGCTTGTGGATGGCTAAATACCATCGCTGATACAGAAGCTTCCGGTTCCATCATGAACCCTTCTGTTAACTCAATACCAACGTCCTCTGGTTGTAGAAGCTTAAATAATGGTCCTTGATCTTCTAAATCTGGACAAGCTGGATATCCGAAGGATACTCTGATCCCTTGATAACGAGCACCATGACGTTTCTTCATTGTCATATCCGCTGGATCAGGGAAACCCCACGAATCTCGCATCATATGATGGATACGTTCAGCTAACCCTTCCGCCGTCTCTAGCGCAACCGCCTGTAACACATGCGAACGAAGATAGTCTCCGTTATCCTTCCATGTCGTAGACAATTGTTGAACACCGTGTCCGGCCGTAACGATAAGGAATCCTACATAATCCATGATTCCACTCTCTACCGATTTCAAGAAATCGGATAGGCACAGATGCGGTTCTACCCTCTGTCGAGGGAACGTGAACGTGTGTAACACTTTCGAATGATCTTGTGGATCATAGATAATGATATCATTCCCTTGAGATTGTGCTGGGAAGAAACGGTATATCGCATGGGCTTGAATAATCGCATTCTCTCTTGCCTCATCTAATATAGTATCAACGCTCGCCTTTAGTTCCACAGCTTTCGCATTTCCTTCAGCTAATAATGTTTCCACCGATCCACGCAACCCCAGATGGTGACCTAATAACATCTGCATATTCACATAAGGAATAATATGAGATATAGGATAATTACGAAGAACATGGCGTTCCGTATCTGGTGGAATGAGTACAGGGTTATCCGTTGCAATCGTAGACTTCACTGCACGAGTCAATATGGGTAAGGGTACGGTCTCAAGGCTAGCCGCTTGGATCGCCTCTTGTTCAACTTGCATTTCTGCAATCATAACCTCACGTTGTGCTGGGTCCATAAGCTTATTCGCTATATCTAAACCATCCATCGCGTCTTTGGCATAGACAACCATTCCCTCATATTCAGGCTTAATCCGTGTTTTGGTAAACTTACGCGTAAGTGCGGCTCCACCTACCATGATCGGAACATCTATCTCTGCAACCTTTAAATCCTGAGCAGTGATGATCATCTGCTGGGCGGATTTCACAAGTAATCCAGATAAACCAATGATATCTGCCTTCTCATTTCGATAAGCTTCTATAATCTTCTCAGGTGGTACTTTTATACCCAAGTTTATGATCTGATAACCATTGTTAGAAAGAATGATCTCGACTAAGTTCTTTCCAATATCATGGACATCACCTTTTACCGTCGCTAAAATGATCTTCCCTTTCACACTGCTCTCATTCTTCTCCATGAAATCTTCAAGATGTGTAACGGATGCTTTCATGACTTCTGCACTTTGCAATACCTCAGCTACAATCAGCTCATTATTATTGAAAAGTCTGCCTACTTCCGCCATCCCAGTCATTAGAGGTCCATTGATCAATTCGAGTGCAGAGTATTTCTTCAATCCTTCATCCAAATCAGGAATTAGTCCTTCTTTTGTACCCTCTACTACATAGGAGGCAAGACGCTCTTCTAACGTAAGGGTAGATATTGCTTCTTTTTTAACGACCTTCTTTTCTCGGAAAGCAGCTACAAAGTCAGCAAGTGTCTGATCATTCGTACGAAAAATAAGGTCTTCAGCAAGGCGACGTTCTTCTTGCGATATTGAAGCATATCTCTCTAGCTTTTCCGTGTTTACGATAGCGTAATCAAGTCCAGCTTTTGTACATTCATACAGATATACTGAATTCAGTACTTCACGCCCTGCATCCGGTAAACCAAAGGAGATATTACTAAGCCCAAGAATGGTTTTAGCCTCAGGAAACTTCTCTTTAATCAACTTAATTCCCTCAATCGTCTCAACAGCAGAACCGATGTATTGTGGATCTCCTGAACCCACCGGGAACATGTTAGGGTCGAATATGATATCTGAAGGATTTAGGCCATACTTATTCACGAGAAGGTCATACGAACGGCTGGCCACTTCAAGCTTAGCTTCACGTGTGACCGCTTGCCCGCGCTCATCGATCAGGATACAAACCACTGCTGCTCCATAACGATGAATAAGCGGAACGACGGTTTCGAACTTTGATTCACCATCTTCAAGGTTAATGGAGTTAATTATCGCTTTCCCTTGAGAATATTGAAGTCCTAATTCGATAATATGATCATACGTAGAATCGATCATCATCGGAGCTTTGATTTTCTTAGCAACCATTGGTAGGAAATTCTTCACGGCAAACTCTTCATCAATATCCGTATCCTGAAGGTTGATATCTATAATTTGGGCTCCACCCTTAACCTGAGAACGTGCAATTTCAGAAGCCTCATCAAATTTCTCTTCTTTAATTAAACGTTTAAACTTCCGTGATCCTGAAATATTGGTACGCTCACCAATCATGATAGGACGATTATCTGGCTCAACATAGACCGCATCAACACCCGTGACTGCAGGTGGATGTTCTCCATACTCACGTCGAGCTTCATATTTCGAAAGCGTCTCTGCCATCACTCGAATATGTTCTGGTGTCGTCCCACAACATCCCCCTGCAATATTCAACCAACCATTTGCTGCAAAGTCAGCAATCTTAGTAGCTAGTGATTCAGGTGACTCGTGATAATTGCCATTCTCATCCGGTAGGCCCGCATTTGGATAACAGCTCACAGCTGTTTTTGCCATTGCGGCAAGAGAACGGATATGATCTCGCATAAACTCGGGTCCTGTAGCACAGTTCAGTCCAATAGAAATTGGATTAAGATGCTCCAGCGATAAATAGAAGGACTCAATATTCTGCCCGGCTAATGTTGTTCCCATCGGTTCTATCGTACCGGAGATCATAATCGGTAATGTCACACCACTGGTTTCAAAAGCTTGACGAATACCAATACTTCCTGCCTTGACATTCAACGTGTCTTGACTCGTCTCTAACAACAGCATGTCCACACGACCCTCGATCAAAGCGAGAGCTTGTTCCTCATATGATTCTACTAATTCCTTAAAGGTAACTCCACCTGTCACAGACAATGTCTTCGTTGTAGGCCCCATAGCACCTACGACATAACGTGGTTTACTATCCGTACTATATTTATCTGCAGCTCGACGTGCAATTTCAGCAGCCTTTAAGTTGATTTCGCGAGACTTTTCAGGTATATCATAATCAGCAAGTACAACTGAAGTTGCACCAAATGTATTGGTCTCGATCATATCTGCACCTGCTTCCAGGTACTGTTCATGTATACGTTCAATGACATCTGGGCGGGTAAGAACTAACATCTCATTACAACCATCCAACTCTTCTCCACCAAAATCCTCTGGTGAAAGATCCTCTTGTTGGATCATTGTCCCCATTGCGCCATCCATTATGAATATTCGTTCTTTTAAAGATTCTTCAAGACTCTGTATATTCAACTTAAATCCCCCCCTGCAAAACGTTAATTATTATTTTAACAGAATACGGTACAATAGAGAAGTAACTTTCATGTAGTTTCTCTTGATGGGCATAGGATTTCATGAAAATCAACCATCGACAAAGAAATAAACCTATATTATAATACTAATTAAACCAAGTGGGAAAGAAGGGTTATCAATGGCTGAAATCGTTATTAGAAACACGAACGAACGCATCACTGGAGAAGATAATGTCCGTAATTTTTTGCAAAATCAAGATGTTATTTATGAGAGTTGGGAACCTGCCAAATTACCTGAAGAATTACAAAACAATTTCATTTTAACCGATGAACAGAAAAATTCAATTCTAAAAATTTACGATGCGGAAATTCAAGAACTAGCTGCACGCCGTGGATATAAAATATGGGATGTCATCATGCTATCTGATTCAACTCCGAATTTGAATGACCTTCTCAATAAATTTGAAGAAGTTCATACCCATACAGAAGATGAGATTCGTGCCATTGTTTCTGGAAAAGGAATCTTTGTTATCAAAGGTGCTGGGGATATCGGTTATTTCGACGTTGAATTATCCGCTGGGGATGTAATCTCTGTACCAGAGAATACAAATCATTTCTTCACATTAATGGATAATCGTCAGATTATAGCTGTTCGCCTCTTTATCGAAGAGAATGGTTGGGTATCAGCACCCGTTAATGACCCTGACTTTAAGAAAGCTTAATCAAGCACACTTCACAATTTAAAGACAACCCCATCTTTCCGATTAAGGAAAAGTGAGGTTGTCTTTTTATTTTATGTAGGATTTCCTCAATCCGTAACTGTTATCTCTTTCTTAGGCATCGTATGCATCGCCCCGACCGTTACATGAGAAGTAATACTATACTTATCCGCTTGATCAAAGCTTGTCTCAAGAACATATTTCCCATCACCCACATGTGTTGCAGGCTCCTCTATATGTTTCCCGTTGACTGCAGTAGGCACGATTTCAATGATAACTTTGTCTGCATCCGTCACTTTCTTGTTATTCTGCGTCACCAGAACCTCAATCATCACTTTTCCTTTCACTTTAACTGGATCGGGTTGGATGCTTAATTCTACGATCACCGGAGATAACGAACCATCGTTCACCATATCCATCCCTGAGTGATCTTTGCTTGCACTACTACATCCAACAACTACTAATAAAAGCAACATGAATAAACCAGTACCCGCGATTATTCTTTTCATGGATTCACACACCTTTCTAATTACTTTCTACATATGAATTCAAATTATAATTCACAAGATCTACTTACCAATACTATTATAAAGCTCATAACCCATCAGAACGATTGATTTATACACAATATTGTGACATTTATCACATCAATAAAAAAAGCCTCTTCATCTATCGAAACAGAGAATAGGCAATTTATACGAACACATGAGAACGATTATTTGTTATGGTGAAATATCGTTTAAGAGAATTGAGCAATGATCTCGTGAAGTTGTGATAGATGTTCAATTTCGAAGTTGGGTACAATTTCAGGATCAGAAAGTTTGTTTGTTCTATTAATCCATACCGTCTGAATTCCTGCTGCAAGACCACCACGGATATCAGTCGTTAACTTATCACCAACCATAAGCGCTTGATCGTTAGTAACGCCTAGAATAGACAGTGCATGATTAAAAATAGAAACGTCCGGTTTACCTTTGCCAAATTTACCTGAAATGATTATCTCATCGAAATATGGAGCTAATTCCGGAACACCATCCAACTTCTCTTGCTGTAATGCTGGACAACCATTCGTAAGCAGAAGTAACTTCACTTTGCCACGCAACTCATGAAGTACTTGAAACGTTTCTTCATATACATGCGGACGAGAACGTCTTTCCGCTGCGAATTGATCTGAAAGTTCTGTAGCTAAGTTAACGTCATCAATACCCATTTTCAAAAGACCAAGTCTCCATGATTCTTTACGATATAAAGGAACGATCTGTTCTAACTGACGAAATTCAGATTGTTCTCCTGCAGTGAAGTTCCCCCACAGCCCTTCAAAAGGATTAATACCAATCAATGTAGTGAATGGATAAGTTTCATATGACTCATAAAGCGCTCTAGCTTCACTTCTTACGGCAGCTTCTAATAGAATTGGATTTATTCCCGTAGCCTCAGCTGCTCTCTTACAAGTGGCTTCAAAAGATTCCTCCACACTACGATCATCCCATAATAGGGTGTCATCTAAATCAAACATAACAGCATTTATCGACATCTCTCTAATTCTCTCCCTCACCCATTACTTTTCGAAAGGTATGTTGTTTACTTTTGCGAATTCTTCCAATCGTTCTCCCATAGCCTCAATATCATAGCGGTTAATCAGGCGTGTAAATACCCAATTACCACCTTTGCCTTTACCACCCTTACCTTTCTGTTCAATCACAACAGAACCTTTGGCAACTTTAATATTAGTAATGTTGGCTGCAGTAACGTTACGAACTCTATTCAACCTCGTCGTCTGTAAAGTGTCTTTACCTACGAGCAAGTAAGGTCGTCTAAAATAAATGATAACACCCAGAAGGATATAAGCTCCCACGATAAACCATGTCATCGTTGGCGTATTTAGACTCTCTCTCCCAGGTATATTGGATGAAGCAAACCCGAGAAGTCCATATAAACAGGCCAACAAGATTAATACTGCAGGAAGAGCTATTTTACGCCCCTTAAATGTATCTCCACTTACCACAGATCCAACATTTGAAAAACTTGAAATACTTGATTTACCTTGCTTCTTACGTTGCTTATTAAGCTGGTTTTTATTCTTCTGTACCATTCTTTCCCAAGAACGCGCCATGCAGTGGTCCCCCTTATAATGTAGGTTTACTTATTTCCAATCTGTTCAGAACTCGGTTCTTCATCTGTGAATTCAATAGAATCCAGCTGTTGACGGAAATTGTTACGGATGTTCTGAAGGTAGTTTTCACGTAGACGTGCACGTTCTTGCGACTCATCCTCCGTTAACCCAACTGTTTTCATCTTCTGGGCAAGTTCGTTAATACGTAATATCATGTTGTCTATATCCATAAACTTTCCTCCATTTCATGACTAACAGTACTAACTTTGCCATGATAAAAAGAGCTTGTCAAGGATTCCTCCTCGCTAAGCTCTATTGAGAGATCTAATTCAGTATTGTGGTAATGAGAGCACCTCTCCAGCCATAATTTTACCGCTAGACAATTCATTTAAATGCCTCATTTCTTTGATGTATACACGAGTATCCATGCCAGCAGGTTTCTCTTGAACAGCAATTTCCCAGAGAGTATCTCCCTGCTGAACGATAAGATGTTTCTCATCTCGAACTTCTCCAGCAGAATTAGCAAATGCACTGACCATTCCTGTACAACCTACAGTTAATAATAACAACATCCCTATCAATCTCTTAATCAATTGTTGCGAAAAGATAGCACCTATTCTGACTCTCCATGCATATGTATTATTACGACTATTTGTACGTGTATGTGACTTGCTCGTAGGTCTATGAATACTTTCGTAAGTACTGTATCTCAACATATTAATACCATCTCCCAAACATGTGTTCTTGTTATTGAAATAACTATAACACGAACACATGTTTTGTTCAACATATTTTAGAACAAACGTTCTCGCCAATTCAGAACCTACGTTTGTGCGAACGGTAGTTCTATGTTATAATTTCCCGAAAGTCACTTTAATGAGGTGGGTAAATATGTCGAAGATATCTAACCGACAACAATCTATACTAGAATTCATACGTAACGAAGTACGTACTAAGGGATATCCGCCATCTGTACGAGAAATCGGAGAAGCGGTAGGACTAGCTTCCAGTTCAACTGTACACGGACATTTAGACCGCTTAGAAAAGAAAGGCCTCATTCGAAGAGATCCAACTAAACCACGAGCGATCGAAATTTTGGGACAAGAAGACTCTGAGAATTCTCATCTTTTCACCCACAATGTATCCCGTGTACCAATTGTTGGTAGAGTGACCGCTGGTATACCTATTACTGCAACAGAGAATATAGAAGATTATTTCCCACTCCCTCAGCATTTCGTGGGTGATGAGAAAGTATTTATGCTCTCTGTCATGGGAGATAGTATGATCGAAGCTGGTATTCATGATGGAGACCTTGTTATCGTACGCCAGCAACAGACGGCTGATAATGGGGATATCGTTGTTGCGATGACAGAAGAAGATGAAGCTACGGTCAAGACCTTTTACAAAGAGAAGGACCATATCAGACTCCAACCTGAGAATCCAATCTATGAGCCTTTACGTTTAAATCATGTCACGATCCTCGGTAAGGTCGTTGGTCTCTTCCGCGACATTCATTAAGCACTCATCATCTCAACATTTATTTTTGCGATAGAAAAGGATACGGTTGCTTACCAAGAGCTGTATTCTTTTCTTTGGTTAATTGAATGTTATTCATAACGCAAGGAGGATTTAACAAATGCGCACGATTGTTAATAACGAGGTGGGAACCCATGAAGACTAAAAAGTTAAGTACTAAGCTTGAATCACCTAAAATCCCTTTGGATTTACCAGATAAATCTGATGTATCCATGAGTATTCAATCAGAGGATTGTATCGAACGAGGCAAGTTTCATGACTGCTTCATGGACAATAAAACCTTGGATCACATTACCTTTGATGAGGTTATATTTAGCAATGTGAACTTTTCCCATTCTAATTTCACTAATCTGGAGCTAACCGATGTCATCTTTGATAAATGTGATCTTTCCAATGCAGATTTCAGCAACTCAAGCATCCACAGAACAGCGTTTCGAAATTGCAAACTCATCGGTATGGATTTATCGGAATCCACGATTAGAAACGTCCTTTTCACGAACTGTTTAGGAGAATTTTCAAATTTCAGGTTTGCTAATATGAAACAAGTTAACATCGAAGATTGTACCTTTGCTAGTACAGACTATTGTTATTCCACGTTGAAGCATGTGAATTTTCTGCGATCCAATATAGATCAATCTCAGTACTCTGGTGCGAAACACGATGGACTTGATTTCAGTACATGTGAGTTCTCTTCATTAAGTATTAATCTGGATGATCTAAAGGGTTGCTCCATTTCCAAACAACAAGCTTATGTATTTGCAGGTCTATTGGACCTTGTGATTAAAGACTGGGACACTTCGGAATAGTTTAGTTGAATTGAAATAACTTCATTTACAACACTTCACCCTATCAGATAAAATAAATCGAGTTCCTACGTCAGGAACTCGACTTACTTCCCCTATTTATATTACAAAACATATCGCCACTCGCACATGCCCAGTCACACAAACAATTCTGAAAACTTCATATAGATAAATCATATGTAATAACATTTTCATATCGCCATCGGTAGGTTGTATGACAAAGTTGGCTTCGGAGTCGGAATAATATCCAGGTTATACCAATATATATTCTAAGCGATATATACCCAAGCACTGTTTTAGAAATTTATAATTCGTGTGTACAAAGACCACAGTAGTGTTAAGCCTCTTACTTTTTTAATAGTCTTCTGCATTATGCCAATAGAAAGTATAATGTGAATGCTGATGAAAGCCTAAGGACTTATAAAAAGAATTATCAGAAATAACGTATGCTTTTTTAGCACCTAAGGAGCAACATCTTTTTAAGGCTTCTAAAACCACCGCTTTACCAAGTCCATTATGCCGATACTCCGGAATTGTACATACAGGTTCAACATAAGCATAATCAGTTTTTTGACTATACCATAAGCCGCAGTATGCAACATATTCCCCATCTTCATTTTCTGCAACAATATGTAGGAATGAATTCAAATTCGTTGCTGACAACATTACTTTTTGCTTATTAATAGTAGTTTCATCAACAGGTACATGTCCTTCGTTATCAAATGCCTTCCACAGCAAATTTTGATGCTTATATAAGTCCTTTTTTATATCAATATTTTTTAATGTTATGCTATCAGGAGTTATAAAATTAAGGCTAACATTCTCTAGTGTAAGTTCAAGTATGTTCTCAGTCTGATCATTCTTCACAAAATTCCTATTTCGTAATAAGTCTAGCGTGTGAGGATCCGTATCATTCACTGCAATCCCAAGACCATTTTCATTACTGAAAGTAGCAATGGCATATTCTAATATATCTTTTTCAAATTCTTCAAACCCTTGTTTAGTTGCAAAAAATGCTTCACCGAAATAGTGGTCAAAGGTTGCTATACCCACTAACTCGTCATCACAATACCACAATCCAATTTTATCGATTAATTCAGTATTAAATTCAGGATGAAAAAACATCCACTCCCACCTTGCCCAATTCCAATTTATATGTTTACGGTCATCTTTTGATAATTCAATCAAAAAAACACAAACTTGATCATAATAAGAACTATCGAAGTTTCTAAAAACAATTTTCATTTCAATCCCCCATAAAATATATATAATTATTGCGTCACAATAAACTACTAATACGCCTCAAAATCTTAAATACATTATACTCCATACTTCTAATCGTTAGATGGTAAAGAACAGTTATAACGAAATGGACTTGCTCCGCTAGCTAGAGTAGACGCTATTATGGTGAAAGGGTTTTATGCTCTTACGGGTATTCTTATGCGCAGTCAACTATGAATCCTCTCGGAATTTGAATCATCCTCAAAAAGAAAAACCCTCACACCATAAGGCGTGAGGGTTTAAAAGACCTAGTACAAAGTCATATATTGATCGCGTTCCCATTGGTGAACTTGAGTTCTAAACAGGTTCTTTACCATCTTACAATATTTTCCCTTCTATTATATACAGTGAAATCAGGGGTTTTATTATTTACACTTATCATGCCGTTTCACTCTTTATTAAATATTCGGGGGCATATTGTGGGCAGGTTTGGGGGCAGTCTCTAGTATTAATACTCAATCAATTTATCACCTTGGCAATTTGCCTCGGTGATTTTTCTTGTTTCAATAGAAAATTATGTACCCAAGAAGGTGAGATTGCAGTTACTGAAACTGGTAGCTCAATGCAGTTAGCCTTCAAAACTGATCTAATAAAAATTTCAGCATTAATAAGATCAATATCCCATGGAAATTCAATACTGTGACTTTTCATCTGCATATCTCCTCAAATGTAGTATAATGGTCAATGCTGGTAATAAAATATAACCTTTTACTAATCGATTGATTTGAAAGGAGATCATTATGGCGTTCTCGCTCGGGGAATGCCTGTTGCAAGACCAACTAGAGAAAAAGGGTGTAACCCCAGCTGAATTCGCGAGACATATGAAATGTTCTAGATCCTTCGTGAGTCAACTAATATCTGGAGATGCAAATATGTCTTTGACATTTGCAATCAATGCCACCCATTATCTAGAATGCACAATCAATGATTTGTATGTGTTGCAATGGTCTAGTAACAGGAATGAGTAGATTTTCTACTCAACCCGAGCGATGTGTTAAGTGACACTTAACATTTATTACATTGTATATCTTCACATAATATATATGTGTCGTAACTTGTCGAATCTATAATAGGTAAAATATTACTTTATGTGCATTTACTCCCCCTCTCTTCATTGAGATATACACCGATTATAGTACTAACTAATATTACTTTGCGTACTGGTTATTTCGAGTATATACAAACAAGACCCGACGTGATAAATTGGCGGCGGATTGTAAGGTATTGCTATAAAAACAAACAATACCCCACTGACCTTAATGGCCGATGGGGTATTGTCCTTAATAATTCATTATACTTCTGCTGAAATAATATCCTCAAACTTGATCCACTCATAATCGTCATCGAAACTGATCTTAACCTCTTTACGGAATGTGTTAACACTAGTTACCATCCCGATCACTTCCTTATTTTCAAAAGATCCAAAGACCTCCAATGCAATAGGTACGTGCTCCCTGATCGATTCGGAAAGTGCGTGCTCGACCATCTCCCATTGTTGCTCATCTAGAGTTGGTTTTTTCCTCCTATGTATCTCCTGTGCTTGCCGAATAGCTGCCTCCCTATGCTGAGGGATTATAAAGCGTGAAGACTCATAAACCCCATTACCTTGTAGTTTCTTGCTCATCTCCTACCCCTCCTATTTAAGTGGTCCAGTAAGATATATCCGTTGTAATCACAGGTGGCGACGACGGTATTACTCCATCTCTATCGGAGTCCTCCAAAATAATTATACCCTCTAGCTTAGATTTATCTTCCCTCCATATGTAACCTTGTTGTTCTAGCCCTTCTAGTGCTGATTTTAGATCCTTTGTGCTTCTACCTGTTTTTATTACTAACTCCTCTATTGTAGGTATCCGATACCGCATGACGTTAAAGTTGTACATTATTCTTAGTAGTTTCCGTTCTAAATCGTCCATCATATTCGTTCACTCCCGATAAGAACGTTTGTTTGTATTATATGCGAATGAGTATTCTTTAATCAAGCAATTAATATATGGCGGTGTTTACCTAACTCTGATAGACTTGTCCTGGAATGCATACATGGGAGGAATACTTAATATGAAGAAAAAAGCTATCTTTTCAATTTTCATGTCAGTCTTATTACTTTTGTTGCCAGTCGTAGCCAGTGCACATCCTGGGAGAACTGATGCTAACGGAGGACATTATTGCCGGACCAACTGTGCCAAATGGGGACTCAAAGATGGTGAATATCACTACCCGAACGGCGGCGGATCATCAAGCTCATCGACGAAAACAGAAGAAAAGAAAGCAGAGGTAAAGAAAAGTGAGCCAAAATCCAATGTAACTCTTGCTTCCTCAGCCCTACTATTACCAAAAAAGCAGTCAGTGGGTACATTGCAAGTTTATTACTTTGATGTTGAACAAGGAGATTCAACGCTGATCCGCACACCTAAAAATCAATACATACTCATAGATGGCGGAAATAACAACCAGGGGAAAAACGTTGTAAAGTACCTTGATTCCTTAGGGGTTAAAACACTTGATGTTATGATCGCTACTCATCCAGATGCGGATCACATAGGTGGACTCGATGATGTCTTGAAAGCTGTTGATGTTAAAGCCGTATATGCACCTAAAGTATCTCATACGACCGATACATACAAAGACTTCCTTACAGCGGTTAAGGCTGAAGGACGGACAATTAAGAGTGCAGCAAAAGGTGTGACCATTCCTTTAACCGGAGTAGAAGCCAAATTTTTAGCTCCTGTTAAGTCATATGGTGACGATTTAAACAATTGGAGTGCAGTTCTAAAAGTCACATACAAAAATAATTCATTCCTGTTCACTGGAGACGCAGAACTCAAATCTGAAAATGACATGCTTATAGATAGAGTAAGTTTGAAATCAGACGTTTTGAAGGTCGGACACCACGGATCCAGTAGCTCAACAAGTAAATCATTTATTGATGCTGTAAAGCCAAAATACGCGATCATTAGCTTGGGTAAGAATAGTTATGGCCATCCAAACTCCGGAATACTGGCTCGGCTTAAAAGTGCAAATGCCACTACTTATCGAACTGATCAAAAAGGCACAATAACAGCTATTAGTGACGGTAGCAAAATAACATTCACGTCAACCAAGGGGGAAAAATAGTGAAGAAAGGGATTATTGATCGTTTCGAGGGTGAATATGCAGTTGTAGAATTAGATGGACAAACAGAGGATATCTTGAAATCTCATTTGCCGGCAGATGCTAAAATAGGTGATACGCTTGTATTTGATGAAAACAAGATCAAAGTAGATAAGAGTGATACGGAAGCCCGAAAAAAAGAGATTAAAGATTTAATGGATGATTTGTTCGAGGACTAACAGCGCTATTCATATGAAATCCGGAATGCCTAAACGAAATATCCAGAAACTATTCTAGTAGATCGGTGGGATTTTATGAATTTGAAAGAAGAACTACAAATAGCAGTCGCGAATGGTCAGAGGGTAACCGTAAAGCTTCACGACGACGAAATCATAACAGGAGTAGCAGTTACATCCACCGATCCAACACGCGCTAAGATTCGAACGTCAGAGGGTCCAGTATGGGTACCTTATGCGGAGATAGATCATGTATCGATGGTTGGAAATGTGCTTCATTGAATCAAATTAAAGACCACATTGGCGTCACTCCTTTGTGGCTTCTTTCAATTCTGAATAACACATGGATATAATCCCCTTAATCTGATAGACTTTTCATTGTCGTTTATTAAAAAATATAGGGGGATTATGCATTATGTGGATGTTTATAGGGATATTGAGCTTTTTAGCTTTCGTTGTGTTTTAGGAAATAGAGTGATAAATATGTTTCATTAAACGCACTAAGGCCCCGCCAGTGATTGTCCTGCGGGGCCTTACCATATACATCATGAAATAAGAGGTACCTTTATAGTAGGCGATGAACCTTAAAGGGAGATTATATTGAGGTTAGAAACAAATAAAAGCTTCGTTGGCATATAGCTAACGAAGCTTTTATTATTCATACATTTATATTTACTTTATTGGCCTTGGTCAGTTCCATTTATTGCGAGGAACCGACCAAGCTCCGTATTATTTAATTTACATTCATAGCGATCTTCAATTGTTCCTCAATTCTTCTATTCTAACCTTACCGACTTAACCATAATTATCATTAATACTACCAGTGAAACAAAACAAACCGTAAACATTAGAGATATGAACTTATTGTCCTTCATTTCCTTCACTCCCTTTGTAATACAGGAGAATTGGTCTAATTTCGCTACATCTAACATTATCTAATTTCACATAAAAATACAAGTATTTTTTATTGCTAAGTCCCAAATACTTGCGAGTTTCACTCCTTCGCAACTCTCAAGCGGCAATAGCATGGGGAGTATGCTTCTGGATTAGAAAATCGCAATCAAGAATACAATTCGGCGCTGAACCTAGCTGATCTCTATGACATTTAACCATACATGGGCAGCAGTAACGTAATAGTTCAATCTCCGTGACTTTATTTGTAGGGTTCTAGTTTATTACTCTTCCACTTCAAGTAAGATATCCTCAAGTAAAGAAATAAGATCCCTTCGATATGTGAAATTTTTAGTAAAATTCTCCTTCAACTCCTCATACATTTTAGCAAACCTATTTACACAAAAAATTAGCAATAGTGTAATCAGAAAGGCAGATACGAACAAAACAACTTCCTCGCCCTTATATTTAATATATAGGAATGTTAACAATTGATTTATATTGGGAACAGTTAATGAGATGAATAACGCTGGGGCAATTATAGGAGGTACCTTCATCCTTTCCTTCTCTTTGTCAAGTAATTCAATCAAGTTTTCTATTTTCCATTTCTTCAAGAGTCCTCTTTCATCCAAAAAATCAGCTATTAGCTTTCTTTGAAAATCATTGAACTCTTCATTACGCCATCTCCATCTATCAACATACGAAATTATACGTAACTCTTTCCTTACAATTTCTTTAGCTCTTCTAATAAAAAAATCTGCGCCAATGATTAAACATATTATTGATAAAAATAAACAAACTAATGATAGTACCAAGAAAACTTCAATTTCGATATTACTGTAAATTTTTAATAACGATATGAGCGTTGTAGATAAAATTGACAAAATAAAAAACCATAAGGAGATATTGAAAAAGCAGTTTATTCTTTTCATATGCGAAAATACTAAGACCTCAACTCTGACTCGATCTTTGTAAAAAGTAAGTAGCTTTTCTTTCATGTTTCACCTCGAAATTCATAATTCCACAGCAAAGTAACCCGCCAGCTAAAGCCACGGGATTACTTTGACGGTACTTCTTCACTGTGTAACGTCAGTATAATTTATTAGGAACATTATGTATATGACAACTAAACTTACACTAAGGAAACTTATTCTTACCTTAACGTAAAAAAAGACCCTCCGAGTTTATATACCGGTAGAGCCTTTTGTATGTTATTAAAAGGGGTTGTCTTTAAATTAGTCTTGCAATAATGGGTCGATATTGATGTTTCATAAAACTGAAATATATTACAAATACTATGAATTATCTTTAATGAAAACATCAATTTTTCTAACGCAATCATCGAACTGATATTTTAGTCTTTGAACGTTATCTAGTGATATCTCACTGGCATCTTCATCAATAAGCATTGATTGAAACACTTGAATTTTTCGATAAATGGTATTCAAGCTAATAAAGATAGGTTCATCTAACCTATTTGCCAATCTTGCCGAAAAGGTGACCCATGCTTCCCTTGATAAGTCATATTTGATCAATGAGGTATCTATCTCTCCAGAAGTAATAATTGAATCTAAAGTAAGAGAATTATTCTTTATTTCTTCCTTAAGCAAGAAGGCGGTATTGATCAATTCTTTCATTTCAGAACCTTTCTGAGATTTCAACGTTGCATCAATTTGATATCTTGCTACAAAATAGGCAATATAGCCTCCTAAAATCCCTCCAATGATATTCCCGTTAAATCCAATTACAGCACTTACCCAATCTTGGTCTGCTTTAAAGTAAGCAACTATAAGCGATGAACTTACACTCACTGATATTGTTAAAATAACCACAGATACTAATAAATAATGTATATACTTTATTTTCATTGAGCCGCCTCGTAACTACTATCTAATTTACTAAGTAGATGCCCCCGAGCATTATTGGGACGTTTTATTATATCAGATACTCGGAGGCTATCGACTTTTCCCAGGTTCCCCCCAGGAACAACAAACATTTCTCTTGCACTTTCAGAAACAAATGGCTGTTCTGGCTCTAGACATCTTTCAAAAACAATTTCTATATAATCAGACCTACTACTAGGGATATACTCATTGCCACAATGCCTGCATATGATTGAGGTATTAGGTACATTTTCTAGTGATGAGTAAAAACCATTTTGATTATCACAAATTGGACAGATAGGTTTGAAAATAGGCTTTAATACTCCTATATTAGATTTAGAGGATAATGAAAACATATCGATCGCTAGTTCTAAATCTATGTTACTTTGATTGGAAAAACTGACCGGTGACAAGTTTTTCAATATAGCCTTCCTTTGTATCGCAAGCCAAGAATCCAATAAATTTATTGCCACTGGATTGACATCATAGTTCCCTAAACGTCTCAATTGCTGAAAGTACATGATCTCTTTCACCTCCACTAAGGTATTTAAAAAAGTGAATTAGGTAATAGTTTGTGTTCGCTTCCAGACGTACGTTGGTTACTTTTGTTGCGTGACCCTCTGGTAAAAACCAATTCACCCACAATTTATTAAACTTCATTTGATCATCGATAGTTTCTCTTGTATCGAAGTAAATATCGGACAACTCAATTCCATCGCCTTCATTAGCCGATGCATTCACACGTGCACCCGTATCATCAGCATAAAAAAATTTCTCAATAGTCCCAATTTTACCATCAGAATATGATTTAAAGTTAAAAAAATCATCCTGTATCAATGCCCTTTCCAATAACCTCTTAAATCTGAAGGGCAAATTCACAGGCTCCTGGGAACTTGGAAGGCCCAAAGTTATTGCGTATCGACCACACAATTCATTTATTTCTTCCACCAAGGGAGCTACCTTTTGAACGTAAGGGGTTTCTGCTTTAGAAGTTAATTCCCTGAAAATATTATATAACACACTTTTAAAATCGTCATTCGAAAGATACCTGATCGAAAAAAGATCTGTCAAGAATGCTGTATATATGTTGAAAATCTGATAAGTTCTTCCTGAGGATTCATTCGTGTTACTTCTCGGTCTTAAAGAAATAGTTAAAATCTCGTTTACAATATCAATTTCAATCCACACATAATCCGTCTCATCCACTTGAATAAATTCATTTTCATCTATAGCCTTATTTGTCCATATCTGATAGGCAAAACACATTTCAATTAGTGAGATATCATCATCACTATTCATGTAACTATAGTGAATCAACTCAGGTTCATCGGTATCTGGAATTGCGTTAATAACTGAAGAGAAAGGTTCTGATGTAAGACCAGCTTGAACAAGAGATTCGGTTAATCGAAGCTTATTCTTAACTTTAATTAATGATGCAGGATTAAGTTTACTCCGATATATCGTTCGAATGTGACCATTTTTAAGTTGATTGACAACAAACGTTTCCCAATTTGTTATTGGTAAGCTTCCATCATTTATTGAAGTTTCGACTCTCGTAAGAATATCTGACTTAATCCCTGACGAAACAAGCCCCATATTTTTCATGAAAATTTTGACTGCATCATAGTTTAGATAGTTTTTCAATCTATTGTTCATTTCATAGCACATGGTCGTGTACACCCCTTTATAGTAATAAGGTACTAGATCTACATTCGACTAAATATCTCATATTCCTTTATAAGGGTTAAATATGCCCACTAGCCTTAGCCAGTGGGCATATTCCCAAGTGGTTGCGAATTTACTCTTTTGTCGTTCCTGATCGTTTATTAAATGCCAGCTCGAACAACCCGGTAGCACTAAGCCCTGCCAATCCTCCGGCCCATAATCGAAGCGTCAAATTGAGATCCGTAAATGGTACAGATACAAAACCGATCACCAAGCCAATCGCCAAACCGATAAGAGGCATAATATTCTTCGGCACATTCACTGTTTGCTTAACCAGTTGAACCCCTGCCAACACAAAAACGACCAACACTGAAGCGAAGGCCAATACATCCATTAAGTTATGATTTTCCATATTACTTACACTCTCCCTTGTTTGAATTTATAAGCTTAATGACTCCTGGATCGAATAAACCCAAGTTATTCATCATCTGTATAGTCACGATTTCCGCATAGCTCTTATCAGTTGTCTTTGTGATTGCTCCGGCTTTCTTAGCTGCTGATAGAGCCTCATGTGCCCATACGGGTGGTGTCTGATTTCCTGTGATATTTACTCGCTTCTCTAATGATGCAATACGTTTCTCCTGTGCTTCAATTGCTTCACCTTGTACTTGAATCTTCGTTTCCATTTCTTTGATATTAGCCATATCTGAATCATCCTCCAATGCATTGATTTTCCTAATCGCTTCATCTGTTTGTGCCTGAGTGGGACGTATGCCTTTTAATAGTTGCTTGCTTACGCTCAACCCAAACGCCATTTGAATATGCGGACGATCCTTGAAGCTGATCCAGTCCCCACCCCACTCGAATCCTAGTAACTTCGCTTGTGTGACAATTTCCAACCAATCCGATATGCCATTATGATTGCTATCTGCGGTTAGGTCGTAACCATCTTTGATTAAAACGAAGTCACCGGCTAAACCGTAGTTATGCATGGAGTATCCAGGTCGAGCATTAGATACTATCTTCTCGCCTTTGGCTTTGCTTGCTGTTGTTCGTCCTTGGTCATAAATAGCCTGCTGTTGGGCTGCTGAACGATAACCGGACGTGATACGGATCTCTACACCCCTTGCATAACAACGTTCAACAAGCTTCTCTAGTCCGAGTTTAACAGCTGCATTAAGCTTGTCCGTTATTTCTGTAGCAGACTTCTTTTTCAATTCTTCAAGTGTGGCCACTTTATTATCCCCTCCCTTCCGTTCCCTCTAAGCGATCTATGCGCTTGTGGGCTTGTTTGGTTGATTCTTCAACACGTATTACTTTTTCAGACAAAGCATCGAATTTTTGCCCTTGTTGTCCTTGGACCATACGAACATCATCAACACTATGTTTGATATAACCTACGTCAGCTCTCAAAACAGCATCAACAGTAGCTTCTTGCGTAACTTCTTGTTTAAATGCCTTTGCTCTACCTGTCCATCCCAATACAATTCCACTAATCGCTCCTACGAGACCTATGATTCCTGCCCACTCCATACGATCCTCACCATCCTCTTTCGCTAAGGAAAATTTTCCTTAGCTTATTTTTCCTCTTTTGTTTCTTCTGGTTGATGTGCGTTTTCCTCTTTTTGAAGTCTCACCAAGGCATTACCAACTTCAATATCCAATCCTTCGAGGATTTTTTTGCGATGTTCTGGTGGGGAAGACATAAGTACAGCAGATATAACTTGCGCTAACTCTGCAACTGGTTTTGTAAGATCGAGATGTATTTCTAAAGTGGACGTTATTTTAGCCAAATGATTCACCTCCCTGAGTCTATTTTTGAACGTAAAATAAGCCCCTGAGTTATCAGAGGCTTTCATACTTATATTGTATTTTATATATGATGCCTAGTTACTACGTAATAATAGAGGATTTATTAATCATAGTGTCGAACTTTGGAAAATAGGGGGTGTAAATATATGAGTGAAAGTAGAGTTGTAGTCTCCAAAGAAGTTCCTTTAACAGAATCCGTAGACAAGATATCCGCTAGAATAAGTCAAGTTGATAAGCCGAAGAAACCAAAATCTACGGGAGGTAACTAATGAAAAGCGATGCTAATAGTCAACCTAGCAAAAGTATCCCTAAGCCAATTACAAAACAGGGTACAAAGTATACTAATTCGGTTGACAAAAATACTGCGCGTCTCACTCCTGACAATCCGAAGGGGAGGTAGTTTCCTGGTCTTTATGTTGAGCATTTTCAATCTCTTCTGGATCAAAAATTTTCACATAGGTTCCTGATTTAGTATCGTAAAAGATCTGAGATACAGAAATTTTATGTCTACCGACCAACTCAGTAAAAAAATCAACATCATTCAAGTTTAAATGGCGTTCCGGTTCAAATGTACGGGACGCTTTATTTATACATCCTATCATCGAAATTCCAGCCTTATCCATCCTCCCAATCTCAACCACTTGGGCATCATTATTTGTGAAAACCTCATCCCATACCGAAGGACTTTTCGAAAGACTTGCAGTCCCACGCCAATTTCTTACTCTGTTGATCACTTTCAATTGAATAGGATATAACCATTTCGCCCAAATGACGCTTAATACAAAACTGACCGCTGAACTCAAAAGTAAAAATACGAGTAAGAAAGTAAAGCTACCAGACTTATCTTTTAGTGCTTGGATAGACCAAACAATATCGGTATGGCTCATCATTTTCGATAAATAAATAATTCCATTGTAAAGCAATAGAGTTGAGAAAGACGCGGGTAGCCAAAGTAATGCTGCAATCGCCCCGAACTCTCCTGGAGAATGCTTTACAACAGGATTAATTCCAAATGACTGAAGCCAGAAGTACATCAGGAATCCAGGTAGAATGAAAACGATAGTTCCAAGTAAGTTATCCATTTAGCAACACCTCGCTTAAAGTATTCGTTGAAAAGTAATTAATACCTTCCTTTGAGTCGGCCTAAGTGAACATCCCTTTTCTTAAAGTGATAGTTTCTACATTCATTATGATAGTGAATCCAATACATGTGCCACCACTCTACAAGTTTATTCATAACGAGGCCCCTTATAAACAAAATAGAAGATCCCTCAATAGGAGGAACCTTCTTTGTTTTAGAGTAACGTTCTTTTAGTACTTAGTTACTACTGATATAATCTTCCATATCCCTCAAGCAGTCGAAGAATACTTTAATTGATTCGTTCGAGTTTTTGCTCTTTTCCTTATCTTCGCTATATTTGTGACTCAAATATACGTCATACGACATTTCAAGTAACAAGTACTTATAAATTAAAGATTTTTGATCCTCATTCAGTATTGGATTTGAAGTGTACTTGTCTGAGTAATTCTTTTTTCTAGCTTCATCTTCCGCAGTTAACGGACTCAAATCGATTGATTTAGCTTTATACAAGTTAACCATTTCTTTTGTGTCTTTTTCAAAATTATTCTCAGGACTGTATGTTACATAGTCTATTGTTAAGAGTATAGCAATAAGTGAAATGATTAGTGTGATAGCAATACCTATTTTCTTCTTCATTATTAATCTAGGAGAGCTAAAGCTGCTTCTACTTGTTGAAGTTCGGCGTCATATTTAGCGATATCCTCGTCATATCTTTTAAGCTGATCCTCTGTAGCTTGAAGAGACTCTTTTGCACCAGCAGATTTTAAAACTTCGATCTCCCGAAGCAATTTTTCGCGTTCTTTTTTGCTAGGTTCGAGGATTTTATTTATAAGACTATTTCTGTTATTTTCCAAAGATTCTTTAGGCTGACCAACATACTTATTGGCTGAATCCTTAGACTCTGTTGAGGTTGTAGGATCATCCTTTACAGCATCCGTAGTAACAGTAATTGTTTTACCTTCCACTTTTATATCAGCTCCTAATGCTTCTGAAATTCCGCGAACAGGGACGTTTGCCTTATTATCAATGACAGAACCTTTATCCTGCAAAGTCTTTCCGTTAACGACTACTGTGTACTCTCCTGTAACCTTCTGTCCTACTAAGCTTTTCACTTGTGCGGCAAAGGAATCCGTGTTCGTAGACAGCCAACTAGTGGTATCATCCGAAGTTACTATAATTGTTTTACCCGACACTTCTACATTAGCCCCTAATGATTTAGCAATCGCACGAACCGGAACGTTCGCCTCACTATCGATAATTGCGCCCTTATCTGATAAAACCTTTTTGTTTACAACGACCGTGTATTCTCCGGTTACTTTTTGACCAACTAGAGATTTAACCTGTGCCGCAACTGCGCTACTTGATGTTGCTACGACTACTACTATCAAGAATGCTCCTGTAATGTAAGCCCACTTTTTCATAATCTATTTACCCCCGTAATGGTATATTTAACCTTATACTACCATTACGGAGTTGATGTTGTATATGTTCCTCCGCCTGTGTTAGGTTGATTTGCAGTGTTCCCGTGGTTGTGGTTAGCTGTAGTGACTTTATGACTATGATTATTGAGAACGTACCATAGTTGCGTTATTTCACTGCGAAGTCCGTTAATGTCACCTATATCCAATTTAAGACCACTCACCCCATAATTAAATGTTGCTCTACCCTCAAAGGTAGTTGCCCCTTGAAGTCGTATTGGGTTATTCGTATTGTTCGATCCTATGAAGATATTATCCCCAGCTATAGTAAACTGTCCACTAGACTGATAGGAATTAATCTCTCCAACTGATGTCCCGTTTGTGTCTCTCCAAATAATTGCGGCTGCAGCAGCATCATCAGAAGTGGCTATCTGAATACGAATTCGATTGCTTGCATCATAACTTCTAAAACCAGCTACATCCTGTTCAATACGTCTACCGCTGGCTGCTGTTCGAATCAATGCTCCTGTAATGGTTCCTCCATCAATTGTAGATGATCTAATGGCCCCGCGAAACTCTCCGCTTTCTGCTACCATGTGTCCGCCAGCATTTACGGTGAACACTCCGCTTCCAACATTAATGCTACTACCTACAATTGCACCATTGGTGAAAGTAGAACTTTTGATCTCTGCATAGTTGGCTGTTAACTTGTTAGCAATCACATTGCCTTTCATGTCCACCTGTAAAGGAGCGTCATTAAAGTTTGCGTGTCCCGCGGCAATTCCGTGCGTATTGATCTGAGTTACATCATTTCCCGATCCGATCAGCATCGACACGAAACTACCAAATTGTCCTATAACCGTTTCTGCTAACACTCCACGAGCTGTAACTGCTGCCCGAAGCGTTTTCCACCCATCCGTGGAGATCCCAAGCCCTTTAGACGTTAACCTTACCTGTTCCAGCGGATTTGTCTTCTCCTGTGCCAAAATACCGCCTTCTGGTGGGTAGATCAACTCCGTCTTACTGTTGGTGATATCAACAATCGCTTGTTTTGCAAATGCTTCGAATACATCGGTTCTAATCTTCCCGTTGCTAAAAAGGTCGTCAACGATGTTCTTTGATTTCTCTAGATCCGCAATGATATCTGAATAGTCTCGAAGATTAACATTAGATATTGTCGGTTGGCTATGTTTATCTTTGCTGTATGGGTACTCTGTAAGCTCAGTGATTCGTGCCTTAAGCTTGTGCATATCCATTTTTGGATCGATACACGTCACCGTATCGCCTAAATATGGCATTGGTTCGGTCTTATCAATTTTGAACAAATCCGCTGAAGAAATTGACACTTCAAGAGAAGGTTGCTCTTGCTCTAGAAGTGCCTTCCTCATCGATCCCAGCAAGTCCTCAGGCTCTTCAATATCTTGGTTGATGATTTCCCCATCGAAGAATGGAACACTGTTACTACCCCAAAAGGAAGCGTATGGAGAGATGAGGTAGTTTACAGCTAATCTACCATTTACAATTGTTCCGGGAATATTGGATAGTAAGGCTCTTTCTTCATTCGTAAGTTTGGATGCATCCATCCCAATGAAAGTACGTCCATCTTTCATTTGACCGTACAACCTAGTAACTAAATTCTCACCAATATCTTTGAATGAGCTAGAGACAATGTTCTTCTTCAGACGGTATTGAAGCCCGCTTTCAGATCCCATTTTCTTTCTCAAATGAATCACAAAGTTATCTGGGTCCACTTCACACTCATACATTTTAATAATGTCATTTAGCGCCTGAAGACAGTTACCACGCCCCCAATCCTTTACATCATGAAGATCAAATGTATCGTGAATCTGAAATGTGAATCTCCCACCGGTTGCAGCTGAAATTGCATTCGTGAGAGTTGAGATATGGACTCCGTAGGCTTCATCAATGTAACTAGCATATGGGAACTTAAAATCTGTAAGTTTGAACATAATGTGATTACAATAGATGTTCGCTGTGAGCTTGCGACCTTCTCTGCTACGACTTCGGGATTGAATGACATAAAATTGACCACGCTCATCTTGAACGTGGCCTTTAATTTTAATTTTCTCCTGATAGTCTTCGCTGATCATCGGAACCATGAAGGTCAACTCATAGTCACTGTTAATTCTTCGTTTACGTTGAATGTCGAAAGAATCAATCAATGTACCGGTACGCTTTAAATTCTTATCAAACGTCTGCATAGTTGGATTGGCTTGCATCGTTATGTTTCACCCCCTTAGTACAAGAACTTGTCACGGTGTGTAATCCGAAAGAGGACCGTCCTACCAGTCGCAGGATCTGTCCATGTAAGATTGTTTGTTCCAAGGTTTAGGTCGAAGAAATCTCCAGTGTATAAGTGAGAAACATTCAAGCCATTCCGAGTAATTTTAAACTTCTCACTGTCGATTACAATCTTATCTCCTGGAGCAAATGTGTCTGTAAATTCAATCTCGTCTACATGGTATCGGCTTGCCTTTCCTTGCATATTTGATATTCCATGCAAAATAGCCTTCTGCAATCTCTCACGAACAAAGGATGCTGACATGCTGCTATCAGCGTCCATGCTGGCAGCAAAGGAAATCTCTCGTGTAAAGTCTGCGATCACGCCACTATCTCCGCTAAGCAGAGCCTTACCGCCAAGCTCTACGGTTGAATTCGTAATGACCCCAGCAATGCCATTTAATACAGCCCTACCAAAGATGTACATGGTGATTGGGCGATTAAAGGCAGTACGGTTAAATGGTGTTCGATTAAACAAATCCTCAACTCCTTTCTGCCAAGGAAAATTTTCCTGACCAAATAACTTTCGGTCACTCAAAGAAGGTATAAAAAATACACCTCAATGGGTGTATTGATGTTGCGTAGTTTCGTCCTACTGTATTGTAATAAATCAATGAATATTAGGTACGCATTTAATCTCTTGGTGTCTTCTTTTTTGTAAAATTTTATTGATCATAATACTCAATAGTATTGATATAGCAAGACAAATTGTCATTAATAATACTGGATTAATTATTAACCAATCTCTAAGATATCTTATAACCAACTGATGTATCATATAAAACTCGAAACTTATTCCGCCTAAATAAACTAACATCTTATTGCTTAATACTTTCTGAGAAATCCATCCTCGTTCTTTAGAAAAAACATGGATAATAAATATAAAAAACGGTGCATAATAGGTTCCGTATCTATAATCTTGTTCTACAAATGGAAACAATGAATATGCGACTATAAATAATCCTATACTTACAAATTCAAGTAATGTGCTATGATCTTTACTCACAACTTCTTTATTCTTTATCATAATCGATCCTAAAAGACATCCAATCGTGTAATCTAACAACCGTAAAAATGGATTTATATATATAAACCATCTATCTGGTGCGATGTCTTTAATAAAATAGACATAGCACAATTCGACTAGGTATAACACTAGAATGCTAATGAATAATTTCTTAGTGGCTGATACTTTCTTTATTGTAGTAATTATGATTGGTGTACACAAGAAAAAAAGCACAGATACTGACAAATACCAAGATACGGCATTAAGAGAGTAATATACATCCATTCTCGGTATAAAACTCTGTAGCAATAAAATATTTAATGTAACCTTCATAAAAATATGATCTATTCCTAAACTGATAACAAGTGGTAGAGCTATAACTAATGTTATTACATGAACGGGGTACAATCTTTTTACCCTTTTAAAAGTAAAGCTAATAACGTTTTTAATTTTACTATTCTGTATTCTATCATAATATCTGTATGTTATTACGAATCCTGATAACATGATAAAGAAAGTAACAGCACTATACCCTTCACTTAAAACTCTATTATATAGCATTTTGTATTGATCATAATTTGTAAAGAATGATAAATGTGATGCAAATACCATTAAAATAGCAACGAATCTAAGTGTTTGCAGTGATTTAATCATTGTATTCCCCCTCAAAGTAATATCACTATTTTAAAGGGTACAACTTAACAGATAAGTTTGCAATAATTTCCACGCTATCTAGGGTATAACTCTCTACGCTTTATATCCTCTTCTGTTATACCAATGAATCTGTGTACAATTCTGAAGTCATTAATATCATTCGGATTAACCTCTATGATACTATTTTGGGTTTCTCCAACCTCTGTAAAATATATTTTTCCGTCGAAATAGCTTGCAAAATAGGGGTTATCAATGATCCCATAATTGTTGGATAAGTCTTCATAGGTGGAAGTTTCTAAACTATCTAAGTTTTGAGTTCGTACGAGATTACCACCCATGACACTGACATAAAAATATGATCCTATTTTATTAACATCATCCATAAAAACCAGTTCAGGGGGCATAATATATGTTGAAATAACTTCATAATTTTGGCTAATGTAGTTAGTTTTGAATATCTTCCCTAGCTCACTTATGAAATACATATACCCATCTATAATATTTATACTCCTACAATATGAACCCTCTAAAAATCCAAGATGTTTATTATACTGTTCAACTAAATTACCGCCAATGTTTTTATAACAGAATATCGTTTGTGAGAAGGCACCGTGCACATAAAATAAATCTGTAGTAGCATCATATAAAGTCTTATGAGGTCTTCTCATGCCCAGACTTTCTATGATCTGTGTTTTATTAAAGTTGGAATCAAGTACAATGACTTGATGATTTCCTGCATTGTCTACGACATAAATGTTCCCATCTCCAGCAATAGAATGACACCCTGCAAATTCGAAGGGGATTGTTTGCCAGTTCTTTATATCGTTATCTAAATTGTTACTGTAAATAACTCTGTGATGAAAACAATCAACTATGAAGTATTTGTCTTGTATTTTTGTGATTTGCGTTGGAACGTACAGCGTATAAATCGACCTCGCCAGTCAAAGGTGCTCTGCTACTTTAACTATACTTATACCAGAGCCTTGTCCATCTGCCAGAGTAATGGTTAAGTCAGCGCCAGCGTTATGATATACAAAAATTTCTATAACATCATCGACATCAAAGTGGTTTATGCTGGTTATTTGAGACCTATAATTCATTACTTCATTTGCATATCCGGCTTGGTAAGCAATATCCACGCCATTTTTTGAAACTCTAATATTTCTTAGTCCTATTGCGCCGGAAGAGAACATTATATAAGCGTTAAGGATATATGTCCCAGCTTCTTTGATTGTCAGTTTACTGAAATCAGTAGAGATAAAATAATTACTATCGAACACTTTTGCACCAAATCCAAGCTTAGTCCACGCGCTATTTGCAGCTACTTTATCCGGAATGTAATATTTCGCACGAGGTGGATCGCTTAACTTTGCAATGTCTTGCGTATTATCAATAATATTTTCACGTATTGTATCTGCATCGTAAGCTGTAAAGTACCTTGCAACTTTCGTACCTACAACCCAACTTTTTGATGCACCCTGAAATCCTCTGGTCACTCCTGTAAGATTATTTCCTGTCTTACCAGTGTACAAGATTGTTTCTGCTGATTCGTCAGTTCCTATAGTTAGCAGATTTGGTGCATCAGGAACAACAGAAGCGTTTACCAATAAGATTGTTGTCTGCACAGTATCAATCTCCACTGCTAGCTCAGTCTGCAGACTGTTTGCCTGCGCTGGATACATAGTCTTTTGCATGTCTTTTGCCTCCTTATGCCAGTGTTAATGCAACTTGTCCGATTAACATTTTGAAGATGTCGTTTGTCAGGATGCTTCTTGGTGTTTCCAATGATCCGAAATACAAGAGATTACCACCAGTCGCCGCGTCCCTAATACCGATATGAGAAATTAAACCTTGATCCGCTGTAGCCGTTGGCAAGACAATGTCAGTACTGTTTTTGATCGTCCGTTTGGACACTATCACCTGTTGACCGGTAGTCGGATGATAGATGGTGTAGTTCTCTGATGTCGGTACGCCGAATGTTACAATCTTCCTGACATATGCCCCACCATTAACCTCTTGTCCTGTGTCTGATGCGGTTGGGTTACTCGTGTATAAAGCAAGGTAAAGCGTTGTTGGTCGAGTGTAGGCTGTATTGCGAAAGACTTCATTCAATAGTGCGATTGCTAAATAATTGGACATATTCATAAACGATCACCCCTCTAATAAATATTCGTTTTTTATCTTAAAGCTCGATAACGTGGTAGTCCCAATATTGGTCAGGACAATCACTGGGCTTGCCCGTTCATCACCTAGGGAGTTAACAGTAATGACCTGTGGAGATTGATTAATAGTTAATTCAGTGATTTGTTCATCACTCACAGGGAACGGATTTTCGCCCATCTTGATCGGGATCGTCACTTCTCCATCAAAGATGATTTTTTCGATATCCATTGTCCCATCATATTTCCCAATGTATCTCTTCCCTGGACGATCAGAAAAAGTAAAGACGATATCCCCTTTCCTTACATTGAAAAGAGCCGCCACTAGGGCGACTCTTCTGTGATAATCAAGGGTTGGGTCATCTGCCATTACAACACATTCAAGGTCAAATGTTCGCGATCCGTAAGTACTTCCAAAATCAACTTCTCCATCTCGTTCGGCAATTTCAAGACCGTTACTTTTGGTTGGGGGAAGTATTGGTATATTGTGAGATTTCAATCCCAGTCCAATTGAGGAAAACAATACGCCATCTGCTGTAGCAATAACCACGTTTATTTCGCCCCCGATCTGGATTGAGCTCTTCGAACAAAATTATCTCTCTCGCTCCAATATACTTTTGCTGTGGATTCGTCTGCGATATAAGTATCTCCTGAAGTTACTGTATACTCATTGTTGATTTGCTGTGGATTCGAACCACCAGAAGCCGCTGGCATAGAGAATGAAGGCATAGAGTAATTTATATGTGGCATTTTGAAGTTGAGCATTTTAAATAGGTTATCCTGTTGTTGATCGTTAATGAATACTTCTCCTACTCTTGCTGTAACCTGTGTTTCTTCACCTCTCCGAGCACCTTGTACAACTCCACCACCGTGAAAAACCTGTAATTTCCCTGTGTCTTTTACAATTCCGTACTTCTTACGAAGTTCCTCATTTCTAGCAGCTAACCGATCCATTTCAGCTTTGTTTTTTGCCGCTTTTGCACTATCCCATGCATCTTTGTTGGAGTTGTATTCAATCAGATCCTGTTGCTTCTGAGTTGATCCAGCATGAACTAGTGTGGGAGTTATGGATCCAGTTGTTGTTGGACTCAATGAATTGATTGAACTCATCTTTGTTTGATAGTCCAAGATAAACTTATCAAGTTGAGCCAATATCTCAGCATTCTTTTCAGATTCCTTCAATACCTGGATGTTCTTCATTAATTCCGCACGATCGGCGGTATCTGAAGAGAAGTCTTCCAACGACTGTAACAACTCATCGTAATGAGTCTTAGCGGCTTCGATATCTTTATCAAATGCATCCTTTTTCGTGTCCTTCTCATCCTGTAGGGCTTGCTTTTGTTCCTCAAGGCTTTTCTTGGCTAACTGGCGCTCATGATCGAGTTGCATTTTCTCAATGTCTTTTTGGACTTGTTTACGCTCAGCAATTCCGTCTGGGCCAACAGCCGATGCCAATAGAGCTAGCCTTGCTTGTTTTTCGGCTAGTGCACTCTCATAATCCTGCTCATCATTCATTTCTTGTTGCTTGCTAATCAGATCATCGATCGCTTTAATTTCGGCATCCTTGGTAGCGAGGAAAGCGTCTCGTTCAGCCTCAATAGCTTTTACTGCTGCATTCTTTTGTGCTTCTATACTTGTCTTATATGTCTTTGCCAAGGTTTCGACTGACTTTGTTGTATCCTCAATAAGCTTCTGACGCAAAGCGTAAACCTGTTCATCTGCTTCCGTGCGTTGATCTGTGCCGACACGGTACATAGCTTGTACTTTAATCCATTCCCTTAACTCATCTTCTGTAGTTGCTTCCCCCATTGCCTTACGATGATTAAGGTCCTTCTGAAAGTCTGAGAATTGCTGTTCAATCAAAGCTTTCTTTTCCTCAAAAATCTTTTGCTCAAGAGTGAAGCTTTCTTCGGATGATCTGTTTTTGTCAGCGTACATGCGCTCGTAGGCTTGCAGCTCCATGGTGATGATGTTGATTTTGCTCTTGCCAGCCATCTCCATTTTGTTGGCTTCTTTATCGATCCAATTCGTGGAGTTGGTGTACCTCAGCTCATTGTACTTAGTCGTTAGGTCATAAACTTGCTTTTGAACTTCAGCCTTTTGCTCAGTGGTTAGATAGGACTTTTTCTGTTCTTTGGTGTAAAAATCAAGAGAGGCTTTAGCCATTTCGATTTCCTGAAGGTTGGCTTGACGCATACGTTCGGTCTTTTTATCCAAATTAGCGACGTCTTCTTCGTATCTCTCATCACTAAGTGCAATAACAGCTCGACTCCACTGTTTCATAGCGTCTTTGTCTTCAAGCAAATATTGTGCATGTTTCTTCTTCAAACGATCATACCCAGCGGCTTGTTGATCAATGTTCCAATTTTGATGCTCTGCTACATATTTAAAGTTTTCAAGTTCGTTTGAGTAAGCTTCTTTTCGGGCATCTGCAGCTGATTTTGCCGCCTTTTCTGCATCGCTTTTCCCACTTCCTTTACCTGCACCTTTGCCTTTCTTGTCGGGTTTATCTGCACTCACGCCAAAATTAGGATCTTTATATAATTTACTGAGGGCGTCTATCTTGGTGTCGTATCCATCCATTTCTACTTTATATTCATCGTAAATCCCTCGTATTTCCCCAGCTTGTTTTGCTTTCAAATTAACAGCATCTTTATATTTTTGTTGAGCGTCTTTACTTCCAAGGGAATCAGCAAAACCTCCAGAGTTAATAAACTTCTTATCTTCTCTGACACTAGATGTTGCCCCGTTTAGTTTAGCCTTTAGTTCAGCAAGACTATTAATGGCTGCCGCTTCAATCCCATATGCTGCTAATCTTTCTTCCGTCCCTATCTTAGCATTAAAAGAGGAAGCCTTCTCAGATTTTAGATCATCAATAGCCTTTTGAATTTTAGCTTTGCGCAAAACCTCAACGGCATCTTTCTCGAACTTCCATCCATCTGCTGTCTTATAAATCTCGTCTGCTAACTGAGGGTATTTCAAAATCAAATCTGCTGCATTGGAAGCATTTAGTGATTGTTCTCCAGATAACTCTTTAAGCAAACTATTTAATTCAGAAATGGATGAACCGTTACCGTCTATTTGTTCACGGAGGTCTGCCAATGCCTGATCCATGTCCTTAACACTCTCTGATGAAACGCCTGCCTTTCCTGCAAGTTGATCTAGTCCGTCTACAGCCATTTGTCCAAGTTGAGCATTAGTTGTAGTCAAGGATTCTTCAAGTTTGTGATTCTCGGTTGTCAATTCCTCTACTTTATTTTTTGAATCTTCCAATGCAAGAGTATGCTTAAGTTTTACTTTCATTCCTGATTCTGTTCTCTTCGTAATCAACTCTTCATTCTTAGCAAGTTTTTCTTTGGCTTTAGAGAGTGCTTCAGTTTTATTATTAAGTTGTTCCTCGATTGAGCTTTGTTGATCCAAGAGAACGTTCTTTCTTGCTTCATTCTGTTTGGTTATTAAATCGTTCAATGCCTTAACCTGTATTTTAACGGCTGCATCGGTATAATTAGCGGCATCTAGTTGCTTAGCTCCCTCTTCGCCAAGCGTTATTACTAAAGCCTTAGATACCTCTTCCAACTGTTTCTTAACCTGAGATTGTTTTTCAGCAGACATGCTGCCTGAATTAATAGATTCTTCTAAAGACTTATGTGCGCTGACCAATTTAGGTAATAGTTCGATCTGTCGTTCATACTGACTGACTATTTGTTGACTTGCTGCATCTTGATCTTTAAGTGCTTGAGTATGTTCTCTTTGAGCCTTTTCAGCTTTTCCGCTTTGGAATACAAACAGTGCAATTACACCAACAAGAAGAGTTATTCCAGCCGTCCATGCTGCTGTGGTGATCATGGCCGCTCTTGCCGCCGCTGTGAATACAACCATTTCTGCCGTGGCGGCCGTTTGAACCGTAGTGTGCATAGCAATAGCGGCACTTAGTGTTGTTTGCGCCGTTTTCCATTGAGTCAGTAATGGAGCAATGAGTTTGTATGCTGCAATCATTCCAGCTACGGATGCCGTTGCTCCAACGGCTCCTTTGGGGATTTTAGTCAGTCCTATTAAAAGTTGATCTATCACATCCAAAGATTGTTTAATAGCTGTACGAAGGCCATCATCACCCGCTTGGTTGAATATCTCAAGCAATGATGTTTTAGTCTGAGCAGCTTTACGCTGAATTGTATCCATTTGGACTTTCAAATACTCTAGCGTTGATCCAGTTGAACCTATGGATGCAGCTGTACCAAGCAAAATATCTCCGGCATTTAATGATGCTGCAAACTTTGCATATTGGTAAACACCGCGACTGATATCAGCATATGATTGTGTTAAGTCATAGTTTTTATCAATAACTTTGGTCGATAAATCCAAGAGGATATCATCTGCTCTTCGCCATTGCTCTTTACCCTCTACTAATTCTTTAGTAGCAACACCTAAGCTTTCAATTTCAGCCACGGCCTTATCTGTCCGGATTGTACCTAAGACTGTTTTCCACATGTTACCTAGGTTCGCACCACCAAGGGCTGTATTACGGACACCAGATGAGATCAAGCCGTTCATAACGTCGAAAGATACGCCTGTTTCGGCGGCAATCTTACCTGTCCTTTGATATGCATCTCCAAGGTCTTTTGCTGGTGCCATGGTGTCATGCGCTACTTTAGACCATGAATCCAAAATACGACCACCTTGGACCATTGCATCATTGGAGTTAACTATTTGAACGCCGTACTGGGCGAGAGTGGATTCCATACTTTTAGTAGCATCTTCAAGTGAAACGAGATCGACTGTAGATAGCATTGTAGACTTCCGCACCATTTCTTGAACGATAGCCGCATCTTTGTACATACGTCCCCATAATCGCGCGGACTCGGTTACGTCTGTTATCTCTGATCCAAGTTCGTGAGTGGTCCGAATGAACTTGCTTGTTTCTTCATGCAGTATCTTTGTGTTCATTACCATTTCGCCTGTGCCTTTGTTGTACTCTAAGAAGTAATGTTCATTTGTCTGGACATATCCGGCCATATTGGATTCAATATCCACTAAACCTTCCTTGAGTGCGGCCTGCGCCTCGTGAATTCCGCGATATACCGTATTAAAAACAACGGCATGCATAGCCATATTTTGTAATCTGTTAACTAGTCCAGGAGCATTTCCCATTTGATTCATTTGGTTCTCAGTTTGAATGAGTGCCTGAAGAACTTTCCTCTCCTCTTGTAGCACCCGCTCACGCGTCTTTATCTCCTGTTGCTCTCTGTTCAATATAGCTCTGCGGACCTTCTGTTCTTCTTGAATAACCCTTTCGCGCAATTGTACTTCTTGTTGCTCTCGGGCTTGCAGGGCTGATCTGATCTTCTGTTCTTCCTGGAGCACTCGTTCCCTGGTATTGTCTGCAGTGCTAGCACCGCTCGCTCCTGAAGCTATTTTGCTTGATGAATTCGCCTTGTTTTGCAAGGTTTCCATCCGTTTTATATGTTCGCGCTCTTGTTGTTCAATTGCATCTGATCTTTTTTTGACAATAGCCTGTTGAGCCGTAAGTTTGGCATCCACAATCTTATTTGTTTGATCAAGTTGATTCTTCTTTGCTGTCAGTAATTCGGCTTGAGCCGTTCTTTGTTTCACTAGTGCATCAGATTCATCTAATATTTTTTTTCGCCGTTCTTCAGACGTTAGAGCAAGCTTATCAGCGGAACTAGCTAAAGAGGTATAATTCTTCTGAGTAACAACAAGTTCGGCATTCAGTTTTTTAAATGACTCTGCATTACCTTTCGCACCATCATCTATTGTTTTAAAAGATGAAAGCATTTTAGATGTATCTAGATTAATTCTTGCACCAACAACGTCCTTGTTAATTCCGTCTGTCAATGTATATCACCCCTTAAATTGTGGTAAGGAAAAGTTTCCTGACCTGATGGGATTAATTCCATACATATAGAAAAAGAGACCTACCGCATGATGAACGGAGGTCTCTAGTTATTTTGGAAAGAAGCCTAAGTCTGAGAGAAACTTTGCTTTCTTCGGTTTTTTATTTCCTACCTCCCCGCCATGAAGGATTACTTCAAATTCACGGTTCTTGTTTTTAACTTTCATGAGCGCCCTAATTTTTGGGATGGTCATGTTAATCCAATCACTGTCTGAAATACCGTTACTTACGCATAAGGCCCACATTTCAAGCCAATTTGTATCTTGCTTTCCTTCATCACCATCCTCATCAACCTCGGATTCATCATCCGGATCATCAGGAAAAGATTCGTTATAGAAATCGTTCTAGGAGTCCATCCAACTCCTTAAGTCCGTTCTCATCCACCTGTTCATATTCCTTATCACTCAGACCTTCAACCAGTACCAGATTAAATGCTTGTTTGTATGTAGATTCAATAAGTGGGCAATCAATCTCTGGACGAGATTCCGTAGCCGGAAGAACATCCCGACCGATACAAAATGAAAACTTATATTCCTTACCCTTCATAATTTGACGTATCTCTCGTATCAAGCCTATAGTTCCAACTTTGACATGCTTAACAATACCTTCTGCTAACTCAACTTCGGATCCAATGTTCAAAGTTTGATTCAATGACTTTTCTTCATCTGTTTTTTCCATAAATGTTTCCTCCTCAAATTAATAAATCCCTCGCCGGATTGACGAGGGATTTATTTGAATTATATTCCGAATATTAGTTCTGCTGCGTATCCTTCTGGGTTCTCCACTGATATTCCAGGCTCCATGATTTCTAAGTTCAATGTGCTTGTCGTTGCTTTTTTACGTTCTTGAGAAGCATCATTGGTTCCTCCGCCCAGCGCCTTCCAGATGGTAAGTTGGCAAGGTACATCGTTGCCAGTATTATCATCGATCAGCGAAAACCGATGTACAAATTTAAACGGCTTAGGTTTGCGTGTGCCTTTCAAGCCACTTTTCGTACCTTTTTGCATTGACCATTTGAATACTACTACAATTCTTTTATTTTTATTTGATGCATCAGAAGTTACCTTACCATCTGCGCTGATTGCATATTGCGTGGCAGTTGGTGCAGTTACCGTCCTACTCAAAGGTGTCAGTACTCCATCCTCTTTTAAGTATACCGAATCGCTATTTAGTACAAAAGCGCCACCAAATTTAAGAGGAGCTTTGATGGAATATCCATTTGTAGAATCGAGAAAACCTTCTTCTGTTTCGTCGAAATTAACTATTCCCGTGAAGGTTTCTCCACCTTGACCAATCTCTGTGAGTATTGTTGAATATCTCGGCACTTCAAGGCTCACCTTGTCCGCTAAATCCTGCGCTGTATAATGAAATGCATACCCAGAATCGCCACCCATTACTTTAGCCCAATCAAACTGCATTTGAAAGTTAACCTTATTGATCTTGTCATCGACGTATTTAAGAATTCCATCCATACCATGTACCTGTATCGTTCCAACGCCATCAAATACAATCGGTTCCACTATATATCTGCCTCCTTAGAGCATAAAAAAGAACCTGTGAGATTATTTCACAAGTTCCCAAAGACGTTGATCTATTCCGTTAATCCTTTTGTACTCATCAGTTTCTTGATATCCGTCTTTTGGTTCAAATTTACCCATGATACCAAGCTTTGTGGATAGTTCAATCTTTTCCTTAACCAGTTGTTCAAACTCAGATGGAGACTTTTTCTGCACCTTAGGAGTGTCTTCCTTCTCTTCCAATTTGTTCACCTCAATTCATCCGAAGATAGTCAACGTCGTATATGCCTTTATATCCCTTTACACCGGTGATACCTGTTGCAAAGTCTCCATCATATGCCAATACGCTGAGAAATGAATGGAATCCATTACCGACAATCCTTTTATCATGAAGCAGCTCAAACGATCGCTGGAATAGTTTCTTAGCTTCATATCCCGTCTTACCGTAAAAGTCCATGCAGAACTTACCTTCAAAAACTAAATGATTGCGTCCGAATCGTCCAGGCATGATGTACTGACATAAATGAGGGACCGTAGTATTAGATACTGTAATCTCAGGCTCCACACCCTTCGTAAAACGTTTGATAATCTCCGGTGATGTTGCGGAAGGAGTAAGCCCCAAGAGAGCCATAAACGCAACGTCACCCTTGTGTGTATTCTGTATAGCATCGATCAGTTTCAGACTCATTCCTTCACCTCCAGGAAGTATCTATGATAAGGAAACTCCGTGATCACATCACTGATCGCCTCCAAAATACGATTTTTATTTGACTGTATAGCTATTCTCAGAAAGTAAGTTGGTGGTGTCGGCTTAAACTTAGAATCAACGTCCCCTCGTTCAGCCAACTCCTCTAAATCTACTCCTGCATATCCACCGCCTGAGAACTTCATAGTGCCATCAATGCTTTTGTAATTACCTTGCATACGCCCGACAACAACCTTGTTTCCTTTTGAACGTATCCGGTTCCAAGCGTCACTGTTCATATATGTTGTAAGCCCAGGATTCTGTGCTGCATCTGCCATTAGAGAGCCCTTACCAAACTGTTCTAGCCATGCTTGCCAGTAATCCGCTGTAATGTCACCAATAATCATTTGATTAGCTAGAACGATCATTTGCATCTCCAACTTGTCCCGTACGGCTGGATAATAACGTATACCACCTCTAGCGGTGACCAAAATCAGTTTTGTTAATTTACTAACCTCAGTAACGAGATCCTTTTCCAAATCACCTGAAGCCCTAACTGCGTCATAACCGGTAATCATCGTCTGTCCTCTGAAAGCTGTACTTGATACACGCCTGGATATTTCACATCGTCAATCGCATCTACTTGATATGGTCTACCATGTAACAATATGCGATCGCGTTGTTCTAACGTTGGATCACTCGGACGTTTCACATCGACTGTACTCTGCATTCTCAGCAAGTAAGAAGTCGTTGGCAGTAGACCAGGATCTTCTTGGAGCAACTTTGCCGTAACGAATTCAGCAAATGAAACAACACTAGCTTGAACAACGTTGAATGACGGTGGTCCGACTTCATTGTCATTATCATCGTAGGCTTGACTGTAACGTTGGATGTCTACTAATGCATTTGTTTTAATCATGCTGCAATATTTGTCTTGATCAACAGTCCTACGTAAAGACACGACTAAAAATCGATCCGCTACTTGAATCAAGGATCCATGATCAACATCAGACGTGGGAGCAAACACACCGTTATAGTTTGACTCCTTACCGATCTGTGAACTACCTTTAGACTCTCGTGAAATGATAATGATGTCCGACACACCATCCACGGTACACGCTGTATGTCGGTGTGAGAATTCATGAAACATGGTGTCACCTACCTAAATGATCGAATTTGATACTCCGACAATAAAACAGCTATCTCCGGGGTGATCATATCGTTACCGAAGTATTCAATCGACATATCGAAATCTTTCTTGGATTTAACGTTAGAATTCGGATTAGCAGATAACAAGCCAATAAGTATTCCACATGCAACTTTTACTTTGTCGGGGATAGTATCCCATCCACTTGTGTAGGTGATTTCCATTTCAGCATAAGGTGCCCCAAACATCGAGTTACTGCATGTGAGTGTACCGATCTCCTTTTCAACATCCAAGGAGCTTAGATCCACAGCAGTAAAGCCAGGAGGACCAAAGAAGTTATCTCCTGTTATGCCGTGTGTAGCTCTGCCCTTGATATCGGTAACTTCCTTTACTGGGTAATAAGACAAATGTCCTCGTTGATTAGTCAACGGTACACGCTCAGTGTAGGATTTAACACCAATCTCACGCTTACAGTAACCATCAATGATTGCTGATGCACGAATGATTAAAGGAACGGTCAGAACAACCCCTACCGGCACGTAGTCTGTATATGTTAATTCAAGATACTGACTCATTCCGCTGCTGCATAACCAGCTTCAATTAGCTCATCAGCTAGTTCTATAGGCAGTTCCACTTTACCCTCACGGAAATTGATCACTCCGCTTTTATAATGCAATGTATGTGAACCGATGCATTGGCTGGCGGTCCCTTTGAGGAATACGACTTTCGATGTAATCTCAACAGTTTCCTCCGAAATCTCAATCACTACTGAATCTTCAAAATGTTTTTTAGTTTCAGAAATAACGACAATTTCAGATTCATAACTGCTAGGTTCTAATCCTTCATCATTTGCTGTCAATTCGGCAGTTTCAAGAACCGATACAAACTCATGGTAATCAAGTTTATGATATTGCCCAATTTCTTCACCAATGATGGCACCTGATAAGAAGGCATTACCATCCTCAATTGCTTCCCTTAGCTTTTCAAGCTTTGATTTAGCCATTCCTTAATTCTCCTTTCAAAGAGAAAGAGACGATCTACTGACCGCCCCTGATTCGTTATTTTTTTATTAACCAACCGCTGTAATCGTTGGACGCTCGATAGTACCGTATGCATGAGCATAACCCGGTCCTTTAGCAACAGGAGCACCGTACTTGATACCAACATATTGTTCTTGAAGATTTCCTGCTGTTCCCATCTCGAACAAGTAGATCCCTTTTTCACCAACATAGTGATACTCGACCATCGGTTCTGTAAGAATAGCAATACCGTAATCCGTATTGGATGCCGTTGTGCCATTTACTGCTGAAGGAAGGAATGGTTCTGGGATGATAGGCAATAACCCAGCAGCCGTCATGATTGCCAATACTTCTAAACCAGCAACAGTTGTTTTCTTCAAGTTGCTGATTTGTGTATTGTTATTAGCTGCATTACGTTCTTCTTCCTCCAAGTAGTGGTGCGCAATTGGATGGATATAGATTGCAGTAGGCATAAGTTCGTACTTCTCACTCGCAACCATTGCAGCTACTTTCGCGCGAATAGCCGAAACAATCGATGCGGATGCAACAACAGCGAAAGTGTTTGTGATTTGAGTAGCCAACCCAACATATTGCATCGTTGTTGGAACCGAGAGTGCCGTATCATTACCTCTCCATAGTCCCTTACCATGCGTAAGACCAATTGCATTGAGCATGTCATTTAGGTCCTTCGCTTTTAGCTCTGGGAAGTTGTTTTGTTGCCGTCCAAGAGTAACGTCATAGTGACCAAAATTCACCTGATTCGTTAACGCCTTAATTTTCACACCATGTGGTGTACGTGCATTGCTTGTTGCAGTTGCTGATGGATTACGTGGATCGATGAACGCACCACCATTTATAGTGTTTTGTTCGTAGTAAGTTGAGATATCACCAGTGGCAGGTACATACTGAAGACGACCATCCAATATCGATGTGCGACGTAATACATCGGTAATTTCATTCTGAAAATCATCCGTAATGAGTGCGCCTGGACCTTGGAACTGTGCGGCAGCCGCAATATCAACGAATTGTGCTATTCCAACGCGATTATTCATAAATTACACACTCTCCTTTTCTGCGAACTGTGCTTTTGCTTGCATTTTCAATTTGAATGATTCAGATGAAGAGATGTCAAGAGCATCAACAGCAGCACAGAACGTCTTATAATCGAGTTCTCCCGATTCATCCGCTTTACCACCATGTTTCGCAAGTAACTGAGCAGGAGAAGCTGTCTTTCGCTGTGGCTCTGCTGGTGGAGTAACAACTTTACTAGCTTTCAGATCAGCTAATTCTTTTTCGAGAGCGGTTACCTTATCGTCTGATGCTTTAAGAGTTGCCGCTGCAATTTCCTCAGCCGTTTTAACTACCTCTTCTTCCTTTGCTGCCTTCATGCTAGTTACTTCCGTTTTAATAGATGTAACCTCTGTCACAATACTTTGTACACTTGCTGATAATGTTGTAATCCCATCAGTGACAACCTTTAATGAATCTTCCATCGCTTTGATTTGTTCTGGTGTCATATCGTTGACAACCTCCTCTTTTTCTTTTGGTTTGTTATTTTTAGCTGCAAAACTGGTTGATTTATAAGCAGCGGCTTCAGCAAACAAGATTGCAGCTCCTGTTCCACAAAACTCGGTAACGTCCAATACATCTTCCATATCAGTAGCACCTTGTACGACAGCTTCCATTTCCAATGAAGCACCAAACTGGTATTCACTCCAACTGTATTCAGCAGCTAGTCCATTGTAATAACGGATAGTCGCTACTACATCAGGGAAATCCTTCGCATAAATGTATCCATCGATCCAAGCGAATCCATCCATCGATCGATATGCCTTTTCAATCACAGCCACTTTAAATCGTGGATCATGGTCAGACATACCGTTTACATAATCAATGTTTAAAGCCATACCGACAAACGTCTGGAGATACTGATCACAGACACTGGATGAAATACGAATCCTCTTTCCACCAGCTCCACCAGGGGAACCATCGGAAGGTACATCAACCTCAAACAACGCACATTTGAAAGGTACTTTATTTGGATGCGATCCAGCATCAGATAACTTGAAATCCTGTACACGCATCGTAGACTTACTGAACTTTAATGTGGCAAGCATATTGTTAATCACATCCCTTCAAGAAGACTACCGTGTCGTCGTTCTTTCCGATTCTTTGGAACTGGCTTAGATCGGCTTGCAGTTCTATTAACTAGAGCTTTCAATAACTTTCGAAGCATCTCCCTCACCACCTTTCAAAGCAAAATAAAAACGCCTACTCTTAAGTGGCGTCGTCATCGTCAATAACCTTATCGTCATCAGGACCAGGAATGTCTTTCGTATCTCCCTTTTCATTCGCCGCTTTTGCTTCATCTATCTCATCCCTTGTTTTATTAATATCGATTACTTGGCTGTTATTAGGAAGTCTAATCACTTCTCCATGTTTGTTCGGATGAGCTTTCTTACCTTTGCTATCCCTTACTTCGTCTATCGTATCTACACCTCGATCAAGATATATTGCATCGATATCAGCTTTTGTCTTGAGGTCCTTTAATGAGGTAGCATATTGGAACTTAAATTCAATCTGTCCACCCATCTTAAAGATACCGTCGATGATATGGTTGTTAATGTGTTCAACAATATTCTCAGCTACGTTTTGAACTGTTGATTCTGTATCTTCATCCTCACTATCTGCTGTACTTCGATTGACATCTTTGGTTTGCCCTAACTTTTTAGGAGAGAGGTCAAATGCTATAGCTACTATTTCAATTAAGAAGCGTTGCCATTCAATGAATAGTGCTTTATCATCTGTTGCACCCATATCCAGTACGCTAGGGTTTTCTCCACCGATAATAGGGTTGATACCCCTTCCCATTACTTCGTATTCCCAATAGGCTCTGAACGCCTTTACAGAATCAGGATTAGCAGTTTTACCCATGTTGAGGATTTTCCTAGCAATTGGATTAGAAGCTTGTTTCCCTGCTGAACGATGAGAAGTAATGAAACTATTCACTGATTCCCACACCGTTTCAAGCGGTGATAAACCAAATGGTGTATTTGTTCTTGGATTCATTCGGATATACATCATCTCTTCAGCTTTCAAATGTACATAGTTTCCATTTACTCGCTGAGCGTAACGATATGAATCAGGCTTTCCATCCCATTCGGGATATAATTCAACCGAGAACGCGTCTACTGGATACATTCGAAATGGTCTCTGATGATCACCAGCCTTTAATATTTCGGATGATCCAGCACTGCACACAAGCATATCTTCAATCATCTGCTCTATCCATGATCGAAATGAATCAGCAGGATTGGGTTTCAACAATGTCTGTTCTATGATCTTGCATATTTCTTTGTACTTCTCTGTATCGTTTTCATCAATGGCGGCTACCGACCAATTGAGCTTTGTAATACCAGTCTTTATGACGTTGATAGCCCTACGTGGAATAGGTGACTCACTCAATGTACGTAAGTTAGTTGGAGTCTTCTTGATAGTCGGTTGATTATTTCCTCGCCTACCGCTATGTCCGTAATGATATGGATATGTGTCTGTTTGACGCTCTGGTTCATTCTTCATTCGTCCAGCTTCAAGCCAGTTGATTACCCATTGTCTAACACCCAAATCAGTTCCTCCTCCCTGAAAACATAAAAAAGAAGCCAAGGAAAACTTTCCTGACCTCTTTTACTCATTCTTATCTGTTTAAAATATATCATTGTGTTGTTACAGCTTCACTACGGATTTATCCTGCATCAAGTTTAAAAGCTACATTTTTCAATAGATCAAGATTAATTATCTCCATAGAACCATCATTCATCTTAACAGCTGCAAGTCCGTTTCCTATATCTTTAATTTCCCCTTGAAGCCCCTCATTTGTTTTAATGACATCACCGATCTTAAAAAGAGAAATCAAGCTTTTTTTATAGATCTCGTCATTCAAAAGAAATCCGGGGATCCTCTTTTTCCCTTCCGTTTTTCCCACTTCAATCGCGTTTATTCTTGAATGTAACTGATTAAGCGAATCAAGAATTAAAGATGTGTCTTGGCTAATTTCTGTTTGTCGGACTTTTGCAGGTGATATTCCTAGCAGAGATACAATAGAATTGATGTCCTTTTTATCTCCATTTTTATAAGCTTCATAAGTTGATTTCAGTGACTCGGCAAGTGCATCTATCGATAATTCAACAGTATCAATCCGCAGTTCATGATCATACTCAACATCTCTAAGACCTGAAATATCAAAAATTCTAGTTGTTATTTTATCCTTTATTAAAAGAGTCGGAAGTTCAAAAGCTTGCCGAATACCTAATTCATACATAACATTCGGATTTTTCGCACTTAAATCACAAATAACTATATCAGCATTATAAATTTGTTGAAGTATGTCGAGAATAATAAGGTTGGATCCCTTGGTTTCATCTGCACGTGAGGCTAAAAAACCTGCTTTTTCACATGCTGGTATTATAAGATGCTTATACACTCTCGCAAAATGGCCAGTTCCATATTCGGGTATATCTGCTATAGGCATAATAACAAAGCATTTTTTTATTTTATCTTCAACTTCTTGATCATTTTTACTCACAGCGCATCCCCTAATTGTTCCGTTATTTTCCTATTTACGACAATATCACAATTATATTTCTTCGTCTATAATAATAGAAATTGCTTTATTCATTATCCTTAATAGCTCTATTACCTATATCACTAGTTTAATGTGTTACTAGGGATTGACTACAGTTGACGTATCTCTTCTTTCAATTGCATTTCTGACACCAAGAGGAAGGTCGTTAAAGAAGCTATCTATTTGACTGGGCTGTGTAATCAAATTATCAACAATAAAGTTTAATAAACCAAAAAGTTTCGATGCAGTATCATTATTATCAACAAAATCTAGTTGCCCAGGATGAACTGCGTTGTTTCCAGTTACTCTCACTATATCTAGAGCCTTCTGAACCCTTACATCAAGTCCATTTTTTACAAATTCCGCTATATCATTATTGATATTTTTTCCTTCCCCACCTAAATGCATGCAAAGATGCTGAAGGCCAAGTCTAAGCAAGGCTGCGGATGCCCTTGGTGATGCGGTATATACTTCTCTCGCTTCTAAATAAATATCTTTTATTTCTTGTGGCATGTCCTCGTTTGGTAATGGAATCCCTAAAGAACTTGGTATTATCATATTACTGCTAATCCAGATATGATAGCCCTTACACGATTGACAAGTTGATACATTTACTATTTCATCTGGTTCATAATTTCTTGAACCTAAAACGAAGAAATATTGATCTGTTCCATAATACATTTGAGTTTCATACCATTTTTGTTGAGCTAGCGTATTGCAGTATGGGCAAGTAAATTTACTAGCTTTAATTTCAGGAATTATATAATTCATTTATTTCACCTCCGTTTTATAATTCGACAGAATAGGAGTCCTTCCTTTTTAATCTATCTCCAGCATTTTAACCAAACGTAAATCCTGATTCTACTTCAACATCAGCAAATGCCAATACAAAAGCATCAGCTCTATCAGGTGAAGATAATCCACGCTTCTTCATCTCTTTTTTAGGTTCAAGAATTATCCTACCGTTACTTCCCATTCTCCATTTCCTTGTTGTAAGTTGGGTTATAAGTTTGTCGTCATCCGGTAACTGAAGTTCACCTGGTAGTCCGAGAATATAATTACTCATGTTCTCATCAATCTTAGCTTTTATCTGTCCCCATAGTTCCGATCCCTTGTTACCGTAATACTCATCATCACTTGCAGAACCATTTCGCATCGGTATGATTTCATATCCAAGACCTTGTTCATCATTGACCTCATTAACTCGGTCTGTTACACCGCCACCAAGACCATCATCATCAATTCTGATTTGGACATGACCAATATTAGGATATGACTTCTTACAACGCGCAGCCAAGTTTAGTATCCATCCAGAGGTAACCATCAATCCCTCTTTATGATGGAAGTGTGAATCAATAGCTACTCCATTAAGTCGTGCATACATTGCTGTTTCATCGTCTCCAAATCTAGCGATGTCTGCACCGATATATAAGGTGTCTCCTTTAGGTTCAACCTTCACTTCATCTTTGGCAAACATAGCTGATTCTAATGATATGAATGAGTCTGACTCACCACGAGGGAATTCACCCTTGACTCTGACTCGATAAGTATCGCTATCTTCTCCATACTTACGCTTTAACATTTCAATGTTTTCTTTACTTGTTCTTGGGCTATCCAGACATGAAACAACATGTGTCTTAAACGATGCCCTGTCTTTGTTATGAGAATCAAAAAAGAACCCACTCGTTTTCGTTGGATTCCCACACATAAACAGTTTATTAAATTCACCTGATAGCGTTCCGAATATTGCGGCCATTATTGGATCAGCTACCCCTGAAGCTTCATCTACTATAAATAACATGTAGTCTTCATGGAACCCCTGCATGTTCTCAGGCTTAGTAGCTGTTCGTGCTGTTGCAAACCAACGTTCCTCGTGCTTTTTCATGTATATCTTGGTCTTGGTCCATTTGAGGATGCGTTTTAATATCGGGCTTTGAGACTGCCACTTACTGATTTCTGACCATAAGACATCATTTAACTGCTGTCTCGTAGGAGCTGTGCAAACAATACGTGGAAATGGAAAGCAACATAAGAACCACAAAGCTATTGCTGCTTCAAGCGCAGTCTTGCCTACTCCCTGTCCAGATCTAACAGATACGAACCGGTTATTGGCTATGTCATCAGCTACATTCACTTGCCATTCATCAGGGTTGAAATTCAGGACTTCTTTAAAAAAGGTTTTAGGACTCTTGCGATATACCGGCATCCTCGTTTTGAATGCCATCATCCGTTTGGTCATGCTCTCCGCTTTCTTCAACACCCATCACCCCATTTACCCATTCATCTATTAGTTCTTCATCAAGGTCACCTTCACCCGCCGCCTTTTGTTTATCCAGTTCTAAGCGTTCGCGATCAAGTTTAAGCTTCTCTGCGTCCACCATCCGTTTGTGATTATCAGGAAGTAGATCCATGTACTTAGTCAACATCTCTAAAGCCTTGATCTTATCGTGAAGCTTGACGCTGATTCCATCCTTACCCTTCTTAACCTCTGAAATAAGCGTTCCATCCACTTCTTCACTATCTCTGAAAGAAACAAAGTTGTACTTATACTTCTCTGGCTTACCTGTTTCAGGATTAATCACTGCTTTTCCATCTGCATCAAGTACATCTTCTTCCTTCTGACCGAAATCAACGTAGTCAGTGATGTCAGCAAACGCCATTTTCATATATTCCATTAGCACACGCTGAGCATTCATTCCGACGTTATCCATCATTGATTCGTTGTATTTACGTATTACTGCCTGAATTTCAGGTTTCCTCAACAATTCCCATCCTATAGAGTATGCTGTTTTCTTACTGAATCCTGCTGCAATTGCTGATCTTGTAGCATTAAAGTCTCTTAGGTATTCCATAATGAATATCCGCTGTTTCTGTGTAAGTCCTTCGTCATCCGGTATCTCTGGCTCAGGTTGTTCTATTATTAACGGAACGCTCTTTTCCTTTTTGGAACGTTCTTTATTATTGGAGCGTTCCATTACCGTTTTCGGAGCGTTCTTTATTTGTGGAACGGTGCCGTTCTCTTTAATTAGGGCATCAATGGTCATGAGGGTAACATATACTTCTCTCGGTTTATCCACTTTATATGGACCAATCATCTTTCGTCGTTCCAATTCATCAATCAGTCTAGCCGACCTTGCGTAACCTATCCTTAGTCTCCTTTGCAATAAAGAAACCGAAGCTTGTTTCGCCTCGGCAACGATCTGTACTGCATCTATGAATAACTCATCTGGTCCATTAGATTGTTCTTCCTCATCAAGTGTTTCGTTCCGTTGATTCCCTTCTGATTTATCTGAGTGTTCCAAATGATCTACCTCACCATTGAGTAGGTTCTCCCATTTATCCTTAGCCTTCCATCCTCTGAGTGTACCTTCAGATGTTTCTAACTGAGCAGCAATGTCAGTGAGACGCATCTCTCCGTTGCTGGCTTTGTAAATCTCATATGCTATGTCTCTCTTTGGATCTCTATTACGCCCCATGATTTTATTCACCCCCAGCTATGTATTCAGGTAAGGAAACTTTTCCTGACCTAATAAAAAGAGTGCCACATTGGGCACTCATGTATCTTAGTTATATTTTTTATATGTATAATGTAACATTAAATTGATACGTTCTTACTGCGCTATTTTAGTAATTGAATATACCTATGCACTAGTCTTTGCGTTTACTGCCTTATTAGAAGCTGATACCTTCTCTTTCATTTGTAGTAGCATTTCAATGAGTTCGTCACGACTGATAAGGCGAACATTGTTTGATTTGGCTAACTTATAGGCTTGCTCAGTATAATCTCTATTCGTTACTACCCATGCAGCAGAAGCTCTATAGTGAGAAACTGCACCACGAACCTCTTGTACCGCTTTCAGGCCTACATTCTTGCTATAACGCTTGGCCTGTACAACAATCCGTTTGCCATCTTTTGATAAGACCAGATCAGCTCCATAATCACCAGCTGCTTGTGTCACTTCTGCCTTATATCCTTGAGATCGAAATAGATGCCCAAGATATTGTTCAAACTGAACACCTTCCATCTTGTCAATCTCAGCTATACCAGAACTTTTCAAGCGTGCCTCATGCTTCAGTTTACGAGCGATTAAAGCAACAATAACAACAGCGACTACCAGAATGCAGACAATGATAGAAGCTTGTATAGATTTCGTTAACGTATAAGTTCCCGCCAAAGATCCTAGTAACGCAAGTCCCATAACCCCGTTTATGAACTCCTCTTCCAGCTTAGCCTTACTTTTTCTTCTTGCCATAAAATCCCTCCGTGAGTTAGATACTAGTTATTTCGACAAAAGGAAGGATATTCCTCCTATTTTGTAGAACTTTATACCTACGAAGGGAGGTGATAACATGCCAGATCAACACATAGTTCCACATGAAGATGGATGGGCCATTAAGCCAGCAGGTGGTAGTAAGGCTACCAAAGTAACTGATACCAAACAAGAGGCTATCGATATTGGAAGAGGAATAGCTAAAAACCAAGGAACTGAATTAATCATTCACGGAAAAGATGGTAAAATTCAATCTAAGGATAGTCATGGTAAGGATCCTTATCCTCCAAAGGGTTAATTTTTCATATTAAAACCATGCCAGTTATGACATGGTTTTTTTGTTTTTCCGACACTTATTTGCGCGTTCAGATTGCGCCCTCGATCCACTTCTTACGCCGCTAAGGTCACGGTTGCCCAGGAGGTGGGTTTGAGCTGCATGTTAGAAAATGACTTGACCATGCATACAACCAGAAGTGGAGTAGTCGATAATGAGAAGTTGGTATATTTATATGATGCCTTTCGGCTATACCTTAATAAAAATGCCGCCCCATTTAAGGAACGGCTATAGAGGAGGGTTATGAGTTACCAGGGTTAAGTGTGAGTTACTTTCATTCCACAAATTCATTGTATCGTGACCTTCATGCTTAATTGCTTTTCATTTACTACGGATTATCTTAATCTATTGTTGGTAGTCGTAAGCCTATTTCTCCCTCTTTGTTTCGTCCACGCCCATAATCAATGACAACGAAATCCAAAGTTCGGTTTGTCTTAAGGCTGTTTGTTATATTTGAAATTGCTCTCCTTCTCTTATCTGCAAACGTTGTTGCTGAGATCGGGTAGATATCTTTACGGTAACCTTTGCTTAAATACTCTTGAGCTTTTAGATATTTCATTCCATCCAGGAAGAGCAGCTTAGCTATTAACCCTTCGTGCGGATCTCTCATGTTATTAATTGCGAATCGGATGTTGTTAGATATGAATAGATAGAATTTGTAGTTAGTATGTCGTTTATCCTTCAGAACAACTGCATTGGCTGTAACGTCAGCCGTAAGCTCATGTCCAGTTTCACGCTTAGCTATTGATCCTTCTGCTGAAAGAAGGTCATAAGCCGACATTCCATTTTCTATCTGTTTTAGGGAGAACTCATAGTTCTTGATGACGTCTTCCATGCCTGTGTACTTTCCTAAGATCCATTTTGTTTTTCGAATATCTTCCTGATCAATATCATCGAAAAGTGTCACTTGGATGATTTTTCTGTTATCCTCTGCTTCCTCATCGTTTTTATTTAATATAACTACTTCACTACCCATTGATTCACCACTCCCTATCACAATTTATTTACTTAGGATTATGATTGTTATCTGCATTCTTCTCTTCCCACTCTAACCATTCACGTCCACGTCTAATGCATTCTTCAAAGTCCAGATCGAACAGATCATAATCATCAATTGGTTTGTTCAATTTGTGTTCCTTCCTCTCTTAAATAGGTAGGGAAAGAGGTTATACCTCTATCCCCTTAACCTTTTTATTCGGTCGCTACGTTGAACACTTATTCAACTTTCTCATCACTAAACGCGTTATAGTGTTTATGGAGGTGTTAAAATGTCTGGTAAAAAGGTTGTCATTTTGTTAGTACTTTTCGTTGTACTACTAATATTTTTGTCTATTGCAGCACCATACGCGTTTTTTTGGTTTATTTTTCACGGACAACCTACTACACGATAATAGGTTGTTTTCATTTCTCTTCTGGTTATTGTGCTATATCTTCGTACTCTTCATCAATCCTGATAATTGCAACCTCATCTACTCAATGTCGTATTAGTTACAAAGGAGTGTGGTTATGGGTAATCAATTTTGGATAGCTATATTTTGTTTTGTATTGGTATTACTAGGATTTTTACATAATCGTAGGCGGCGCAAATAATGCGGCGTCTTTTTTTATGTGTTCTTGTCTTGTTGCGCCTTATGTGTCTTATGCGTCATTGACCTTGACCTTGCTTCGAGACGACCGCAATACCCAAGCCGTATAAGGGTTGTCAGGTTTGTACACTCTGTAACTGTGTCATGACTCTACCTCCTCCCCTAAAGCTTTGCTGATGCATATCCACGCTTCGTCCACACCACCATATACAAGATGGGAGCGCACTTCATCTAGTGCCTTCCGTAGTCTATCCCGTTCTACAATCGCTTTTGCAGATATAGATACCTCGTCTGTCATCTGATTAATCAGCATCTTTATGGATGCGTCCTTCTCGGCAAGTTGTGATTCAATAGAGCGTATAATTTTAATTAATTCATGCCGCGATAATTGGGCTAATTTTATTGGTTCTAGTCTCTCTGTCATTGTTATCGCTCCTTTATAGAGTGCTTATATATTCAAAATAACTCCATTTGCCCCAACTCTAAATCTTTAAGTTGTACTAGATTCGGCGCCTGCTCCCATGCATCACCGCCGTACCCACGAAACCCATGGTCCCTTCGTATCCATCCAGCGTCGTCAGCATAGATACAGTAGTTGTACAACTGCCCCTCGTGCCGACATACACAGTGTGTTTTGTATAATTTATTGACTGCAACAAGCTCGATTTCTTGACCAGACTCCTCGATGATCGTTTGTAAGTTCCTGGAGTGCTCAACCATCTGATGTTTACTTGCCTCTATCGCGTGATCAACATAACCGTAAAAAGCTTTGCTTATAAAGGTGGGTTTAATCTGTTCCTGCTTATTAGGTAGGCTCATTTCCCAACAACCTCCTGTGCTTATATATTCAATAACAGGGTGCATTTCACTCCCTCTGTTATTAGTACTTCAAATCGTCTCTTGAGCCATTCTAAAAAAACATCTTTGTTATGCACTCTAATTCCCCTTGTTAAATTCCGATAATATTTAAAAGGGGATGAAACAACAGTGTTCAATTTTATTGTCCTAATATTAGACGTATTGCTTTATTTAGCTAAATTCATTGCTTATGGCCTTATTGCTCTGTATTTATTTCTACAATATAGAGTAGGGGAAATGCCTCAATCTGATGCAGTCCAAACATTCCTAGATATTTCAAATAAATCGATGTTGCCCTTTCTGGCGATAGCTGCTGCTTCTGAAGCTCTGCATATCGCCCTCAAACCATTTTTGAAGTTGGCGGAAATTATAGAAGATAAGATTTAATATTAATTAAAGCCATAATAATAATAGCAACTGCCGACCGCTATAAACTCAATACCCGTTCGCCTGACTCTCATGATTGATTTTGTTCTTATCCATATAAGCTGCTTCAATTTGTTCCAATGTGAACCCGAAGCCCACCAAGCCAATCGCCACGAACACATACCATGCATTGGAAAAACAAAATTCCTGCTTCGTTTTCGATATCTTCGATTCCAATTTTTCATCCGGTGCCTTTTCCATGTATGATTTTAACAACCAGTACATAACTTCCAACAACGCTCCACCGATGCCACCATCTAATCCATCATCTCTTGTTTCCTCTATCGCACCATCTGGGATATAGAGTTGATCAAGCCATCCCTTTTGATTGGCAATCGAAAGGAAGAAGTGAAGGCAATCTACGTACTCTTCAAGTAGCTTTTCTGGCCTCTTATCTGGAAAATGTGGATAGTCTTTGAAGTCCCCGATGTGTTCATCGTTCGATGCGGCATATTCTTTCTGAGTATCGGTCCAGCAGTCTTCACACATATCCCCATCGGAATATGCCATGAATGGGCTCGGTCGTGTGTAACTGACATCTTCACCACAATAACTGCATATTTCTTGAGGGTACATTTTCGGTGTTTGACGGTTACTCCAATGTTTAAATCCACGCCATTCGTTCGCACATTCACCTAGTTCGACCTGCAATGCCAGTATCGTATTCGGCAATAGGTTCTTACCTTCTAGCCCGTGTTCTTTTATGATTCGGTTATCTAGGTCATTTTGCATTTCGAATAGTTTTTTGATATTCATTTAGATCACCCATTTCGATATATTTTAGAATAATGTGAGCTGCATATTTCTAAGCCGATTCTCTCCCGCTGTTGCATAATGAGAATCTTTTTCTATGACGATATAATTCCGTTTGGTCCTCACTGCTGCTTCTGCAGTCACACAGCTTCCACCACAGTTATCAAGCACTGTATCTCCTTCATTCGTATATGTGCGAATAAGGTACTCTATCAACTCCACCGGCTTCTGATTTGGGTGTATACGTTCTGAATCGTCATTATTGACTACTGAAAAGTAAAGAACGCTTCGTGGTAGCCTGTCCGTTGTGCCGGCTTGATTAGCTGAATCTTTAGCAAACCCATATACACCAGATCTATTTTTTGTAGTCGCCCTATTCATAGGATTATGACCGCTTGTTATTTGCGGATTATATGTTGGTGGATTCTTGTAGAACACTAAGATATTTTCATGTGCCTGCATTGGCATTATCTTGGAGTTTAGATGCCCTGTTGCTTTGTTCTTTTCCCATATCCACTCATACCGGAATAGCCTCATGTTACTTGCAGCAAGAACCTTGTCGAATGGTGCCTTAGCAAATAAAACAATTGCTCCATCATCCTTGATTATCCGTTCATATTCCGGCCACAGAAGATCGAAAGGTAGGATAGAATCCCATGGACTTTTTGTAGTGCCGTATGGTAGGTCACAGAGGATCATGTGCGCTTTGCCATCGGGTATATGAGGGAATACGTCGAAACAGTCAGCATTAATGATTTGGTTCAGCATGTGTGTGTCTGTCTCCCTTCCTCTTGGAACTTTTTTTTACTTTTTGCGTTTTATCTACAAAGGAGTTGATCTAATGTTCGTGTTCATCTTTTCACTGTTGTTTGGTAGTGCGGTAATTGCTTTTGGTATTTATGCTATTAAAAATCCCTATTCATGGTGGTTCAGGAACCTGTTTGACGACCGTGAACCTAGCGATTTCTCGATATCTAATACAAAATTCGCTGGCAAAATAACTATAGGAGTCGGTGTAATGATTATCCTGTTCGGCACTCCGCATCTCTTTATTTAATTAATAGTTTCTAGGAGGCACCTCGTTGACAAACATACTAACCAAGCTATATTCCGAGTATCTTCTTATCCCACGAGCATTACGCCAATTAATTATGTGGGGATGGTTAATTTTGTTTTTTTACTCAGGTTATAAATTCCGATGGTTTTATTGGAATTAAATAGATTTGATCTTTGAAAGTAACCTTTCAAGTTCATTTTGAATCTTGTCTTTCATTGTCATTCGTCCTCTCTCCTGTAGGGCTATATATCAATCATTAAAATGTCCATATCCAAAAGGTAATTCATGCTTCGGTGTCGCTGCCCCTATGATATCGCTCATCATGTTTGCAAAAGTGGCTATTTCCTTGTCATCCATACATTCTAGGAGTCTAAGCTCTTTCGCCTTCAATGACCGCCCTGCTGCTACAGTAATGAGCTCTACAACCGGACTGATTTGGTTCATTCGTTCCTTCTTAATGGCTTCAGCAGACTTAACCGCATTCTGTTTCCGGTTGTACTCTTCCCAATCTTGTTCGTCATACCAGAATCTATCTCCATAATGAATGCGGTGTTCATCAATGATGACGTTCTTTAATTCATCATTACTCTCAATGTTAATGTGACAGTTACCACATGCTCTGTAAGCGTTGCTTAGGACTCCACGACCGCCCCTGCCACGTCCAAAGACATGATGGGTTGTTGTGCATGGCTTTTGCTTACAGCATTGGCAGGTGCCCCGTGATCGCTCAATAGCTTCCTTCACAACATCCTTGGGAAACTCTGCTCTGTCTGCTTTTGACGGTCTAGAAGTATGGTGAGAGAGAATATCCTTCTTCCATTCCGAAACCACTTTACGTTCTTTTGGCTTCCGTTGTTGCAAGCTGTTGTATGTACTCTTTTCCTTGATTTTTTTCTCCGACTTCAAAAATGTTTGATGGGACATGCTCTCTCACCACCTTTCTACATAATATTGATTAGAACAATTCCAATTGAGTTACCTTTTTCGTTATTCTTTCACTTTGCTTCTGCTTACATTTTCTTCCCATTCCAATACGGATACACTCCGGATTTTTGAGTTTCCTTCCACAAACCAAGCATCTACTATGTTTGCGTTCTTCCCCCATCACACTCCCACCTTTTCGATGTAACCAGCCTGTTCTAGGACCTTGTAATGACGCTCCCGATCAAATGCCGAGAACTGAATTGGAAGAACTGTATGAGCAGCGTAGAAGGCGACTGCCTCTCTTATTTCAATTGGTTGATCATCTAACTGAGACAGATTAATAGTTTTATATGTCAATATAATCAACTCCTTATTGTCAGCTAAGGAAACTTTTCCTGACCTTCTTTTTTTATTTGAAAGGGGCCGTAGCCCCTACTGTTAGTCCAACATTCGTTCTATACCAATCGAATATTGTTTCTTAAGCTTTTCGAAGGCTCGTATTGTAACCTTGTATTTGTTAGTTCCGTCTTGATGATAATCAACCAATGAAATACCCTGACCTTTCAGTTCCAACTTGGTACGGAGATAATAATGATTCCCATAATGGCATAATTTAGCTTCGATCTGAGCACTTATCTTGCGTTCTTTCAACTCAGGCCAATAAGAGTGAACACCCTTTGCTATCCGTTCTGCTGGGAACTCAATAACCTTTGTCATTTTTAAGACCTCCATTATATTCGTTATCGCATTTCGTATATTTATCTTATGAACTAACAATATACGATATCGAATATATAGTCAATAGATATTGCAAATAAATATTCGTTATCGTATAATAACTTCGAAGGGAGGCGTTTTATTTGATAAGTGCTAAGCCGAATCTATTGCCATTACTAAAAGAGATGGGCTTGACTCAAATGGATTTATCTAAAATGTCCGGTGTTCCTCAAGGTTCAATTAGCCGGTTCGATAAGAACTCACGTCATGAAGCAAATCATTTATTCTCAATTTCTCATGCGTTAAAGCTACCGATCGACAAGTTATTCATCTTAGAGGAGCAAGAGGAATAACTCCTTTATGCTCCTTTTGTTTTTATGCCTTCTCTACTTTGATGAACTCTGCTCCATCAAACGCATATTCAGTGAATCCAGGTACCAAGAGAATGCTTGTTCCGACCTGTGCCACGAAATCATAGTAATGATTAATCGCAGCATCTTTTGATGGCATGTACATAAAATAAGCGATGATGCTGTTGTCTCGTTTAATCATTGCGTCCTCATGCTTACACAACCATTCACCGTTTTCTTTCTCGACTGTCACTTCTCCGATTTTGTTTAACACTTCAAGCTTGCTATTTATATCCAATTCAACTTTCATCATTCTCCTTTTCTTTACTTCTATTTATCCGATTGTTTTTATTTTTGAAAGTCCCAGGAGCCATAATCGGACGTGAGTTCTTTTCCCAAAATGGATCAGGAGGGAGATCACGGTAAATTTGAAGTTCTTCTACTGATAGATAGTATCTGATATAAGTTCCATAAGGGCTTTTAACTATTTCTTTCTCACCTGGCTTTAGCACATTGTCCACGTTCAATCCCCCTCGCCCTCTGGGAGTACAAGATGGTCACCTTCAAACTCAGCTTGCAATTGATTAGGATCCGTCTCTATTCCTTTCAGTTGTTCGATTTTCCAAATAATACGCGATAGCTCACTTTTGTCATGATCATCTAAATAGTTTTCAATATCACAACTTAAGATTTTGACGTTTTGCGCTTTCTTTTCGGAGACCGTGCTCATTATTCATCTTCCCTTCTGTTTGCTTTAATAGTTTGTTAGTAGCACGTTTCCGTGCTGCCTTTTCTTTTTTAACTTGTTGCAAAGGTACAAATTGACCACGTTTCTTAGTAAGTATTTCTATGCGCATAGTTGGATATTTAGCTTGGAAGAGTTTCAAACGTAGCCGGAAAGCGGCGGTTTCCACTCCTTTTATTTCTACGACATGTTCTGTATCGTCCAATGCTGTAACAAGATAATCCGAGGTGTAGATGATCTTTGGTTTTTCCTGAAGAACGAATTTAGGCTGACAAGAGAAGTTTTTGATCTCTCCGTACCGTTTCATAAGTAGCAGCTCTTGGTAATACTCGCCCTCCATTTTGCTATCAAATCGGATACCTTGAACGTCGAGTTTGTATTTCTTAACTAATTCTTCTTCGAACAAGGTTCCATCTGCGGTGACTATTACTTTCTTGGCGTTATATTTGCTCACTTAGAATACTCAAACCTCCGTCCTGTATGGTAATACAACATACATGCTGCCTTCACTTTCATTTCCGTTTAGGAGAAGAGGAGACATCTTCCCCGTATTCGTGATCGTTACAATATTTGAGTCAATTACTTTTAACGCTTCGATTACATATTTAGCATTGAGTGAGATACTGAAGTCTTCTCCTAGAAACTCAAGAGGCGTTATAATTTCGCTGACCTTCCCCATCCCTTTTCCTTTACCCTTCATCACAACTTCCTTTGATGTAAATGCTAATTTAACTGTATTCGCCTTTTCCTCTTTTGCCAGTGTGTAGATTAGATCGATAGACTCAGAAAATTCCTTTTTATTCACCTTCACCGTTGTTATTGCCTTTGCTCCTACGATCAGTTTCTCAGCGTCAGGGAAAGGACCTTCTAGCACCCGAGAATAAAATGTGAATCTATCGGTTCTAGCGAAAACAAAGATCACTTCACCTGATGTAGATTTTGAAAACCCAAATTGTACTTCATCCCTATCTAAAACTATTTTTTCCAGGTCCGTTAGTCCTCGTCCCTCCACTACCGTATTACCAATAAAACTAGCATCGATTTCTTTCGTAAATCTAGCAAGTCTATGTCGGTTCGTCGCTAACATTTTAATTTTACTGTCCTCAATTATCATGTTTATCCCGGTAAGAATTGGGGTTTTATCGTCAGCAGATACAGCGAATGCCGTCTTTTTTATCCAATCCTTCAGGTCTCTCCCAGGTATCATGATTGATTCGTCTTTGTTGATATCAGGTGTACTAGGGAACTCATTGGGATTCAGTCCTGAAATTTCAACTTCTTTGTTTTTACAGACGGTCAGCGTTTCAAAATTTCCACCTACATCTATTTGAATTTCTCCGCTGAATTTCTTAATAATTTCAAGAAATACTTTTGGGAGAACCACTGCGCCTTGCCGGATAATCTGTACATGTTCTGACATAATGTAAGACTGGATCCTTACCCGATCATCAGCTCCTGTTACAACAAGCCCTTCATTAGTCGTTTGAATCAAAAACCCTGCCAGAACAGGCATCATTGCCTTACTGGAGATCGCTTTGTTAGCATCCTCAAGCGCTTCTGCAAGCAGTGAGCTATCAACGATTATTTTCACTTTGGATTACCTCCTATTTCATTTCGAACTGCAATACTAGCCTCTACGCCTATTTCTTCCACCAACTGGAAATATCTTCACAAACGGTTCAATGCGTTCGATTATTCGTTCAGCCTTCTTTTCGTGCTGTTTCTTGTCAAAGTCTTTAGCATCCTTCACATTTGTTAAATGACGCTGTAACTCTTTCATATTTAAATTCGATGTGTATAAGGTCGGAAGACGTTCCATCCGTCGCTGAAGTATCGGTCCTAGCACTTCATCTCTCGTCCATGTAGTAAGCGACTCAGCGCCAATGTCGTCCAAGATTAGAACGGACGATTCCCTAAGTGCATCAAGTTTTGACTCCACAGTCACAGTATTTGAGTTGATCGCATCCTTCACTTCCGAGAGGAAATCAGGTACGTATACCATCACCACATCGATTCCTCGTTTAGCTAATTCTTGAGCGATGGCCGCGGCAATTCTACTTTTACCAACTCCCATTTGTCCGTAGAGATAAAGCCCTTGCACTGTCTCTCCCTTAACAAAATCGGTGCAGAATTTAATTGCCTCAATGATTGCTGCTCTCCTCTGAGGATCGGGTTCGATATCATCAAATGTTGCATTCAGGACACTACTTGGTACGTGGTGACTCTTTATCAAAGTACCTATCTCCTGTTGCTTCTCAAATCCGGTCATAAGATGGCATTTTAGAAGCCTATAAACTAATGCCGTGTCTTTACTGGTATCTTCCTCAACAACGCTTCTGTGTCCCTTAAGATCATTCTCACAGCCTGTTAGCTCTGAACACGAAGTGCAATTGTCGTAACAAGTGATATGTCGTGATATTGCTCCGAAGTTTGTCGGATGAGTAAGATTTTCGATTCTATCAGGAAATTCAGATTTAATTCGTTGCACTTCTGGATGATTTTCGAGTTTAGCTATGGCTTCTGCTTGTCGTTCTGCAAAGTTTTTAGGAATTAATCTCTTCAGTTCATCACCAAAGTTTTTCAACTACGTCTCAACTCCACGCTTGGCTTTTAACTTCTCAAGCATTTTTTTGTATTCCTCTTCGCTACAGTCATCTTCACTTGGGTTGGAGGAGTCTGATTGGACATCCTCTTTGGATTCTTCTTCCTTTGGTTGTTCAGCGAGTAAGGCGTAAATAATCCCCTCGCAGTAACTCAGGCTCTTTATCTCATCCCTCTTGTGTTGAGGTTTAAATTTATCGAAAGCTTTTGTGATTCCAGCAAGTGCAACGTGGATCGGAACCTCGTCTGCAATGAGCTGGTCCAAAAATAGCTCGTCCTTAACTGAAATCTCTAGTCCCTTCCCTCTACGCATAAGGTAAAGGTCTGCAACCTGTCTTCTGTATTCCAATCCATCAGCTTTCCGGAAGGAGTCGGCATCCCCGGCAAGAACGGCATCTTGGCTAGCTGGATTTATTCCATTTTGGGTTGAAGGATTATGACCGTTTTTCGAGTCGTCTTCCCTTAAACAACAACTACTGTCTTTAATATTGTTTTTAATAATGTCTTTAGACACTCCTTTCGCCTTACAGCCCCAAGGGTTTGAAGGCAGTCGGGCTTCTCGTTTTAAGAAGCCCGAACTTCTCGTTTTAAGAAGTAACCACTTCTTGTTTTGAGAAGCGAAGAGTAATTCACCCTTTTGACTGCCTCTCTCAGGCTTCTTGTTTTGAGAAGCTCCCAACTTCTTATTTTGAGAAGTTATCGCCTTTCTCTCATCTAAGTTTTTGCTAATTAACTCTTTAAATTTTTCCTCGTCCCACCCCTTTACGGGACTAATTTGCCACTGTTCATAATCTTTGTTCACTGAAAAAATATTACTATTTTTATCCCATCTAACTACTCTGCAGTTAAATAAATGGTCCAGCTCTTTCCGAATGTTTTGATAACCAATTCCGCACAATTCAAAATCTTTAAGTAATGGTATAAGTGCTGTTTTCTTTTGGCAGCCATAAGATAGCCGCCATATAAAGAGAATGATGTCTTTCTGACGCTTCGAAAAGTCACGGCGAATGATCTCGTTCCATATCTCATTAGCGAGCTTTACAAAGCCATTCTCTGGCTGTGGATTAGCCAATCACCTCACCTCTTCGACTCAAGCGCATATCGTTTTCCGCGAATGATGAAATCTAGTATTCTTTGTTGTGTATTCAATAGATTCACTCCCAGTCAAAATAGGGATAATTGCTTTTGATAAAGGAACTCCGTTATCGATTTACATTAGCTGGGTTCTGATATTCTGCTAGCAAAACCTTCATACTGTATTTCAAAGCATTTATAACCTGGTCATTACTAAGAACTGCATTGCACCAGCGTACTTTGTCTGCTTCAAGATCAGCTTCTACCAAGCGGATATCCGTAATAGCAAGTTCCGCTCGTTGAGCTTTGTCTTTAGTAGCCATTACGTAGGCTTCGGCATATACTCTCTTCCTATTGGCATAAATGCGCTTATACTCCCTAACAGCATCCGCAGACTTGCGACCTAATATAATTTGTATTTCAGACAATAGTTCGATCTTTTTCGCCAGTGTCACAGGATATTCATGACTGCACTGATCTGCCAAGCTATAAAGTTGTCCTAGAGTATATTGTTCTTGTAGAGCCAATGCAGTCACATCCTTCAGGAGTCTTGTTTTTCGAGAGCGGCAACATATCTTTCATAGATATCAGCTGCTTGACAAATATCTTTAGCTAGCCATAATTCCTCTATGATTCCTTCGCTCAACCCTGACAATCTCTTTTCCTCTTCTGTTCTCTCAGCCTCGTCTTTATGAGCGTACACATAGATCGGACTTCCTTCGCGGATAGTATCGAAAGTGTTATACCGTTTGTCTTTGTCCACACCTTGAGTAAAATCACGTATCCGCTCTTCGGCAACTCGTCTATCATTTTTCAAATCTTCAATTTTTTTATCAATTTCCGTGATAGTAACCAAGTCATCTGATAGATCGAAATGCGCGAAAGCTTCTTTTTCGTGTTGCTTAATTTCAGCACTTTTATCTCGGCGAACGATATTAGCCTTTTTAGAAGCTCTATCCTGAAACAACTTAATGAGTTGTTCGATTCTCTTGAAATCCAAACCTGTGTCATTACGAATGATCTTTGTCTCCATGTTTAACCCGCCTTTACCAATTTAATGAATAGTCACAACCATCATTCGATAACTCTGGCTCAATAACTTCCTCAACCCTATAAGCTTCACAGTCCCAAAACACAAGGTGCGTATTATGAGGAGGCTTGAATTGTTCAGGCTTTACCTTGCCGGTCACATGTTCCAATTTCAAAATAAGAACATCTTTCATCGCACTCTCATACTCCCAAGGTTCATCTGTATAATATTTAAGATGTTTCTCAACTTCATCCCGGTCTTCACAAAAAATCGTTTCATCTTGATAATCATCGATAATGAGATACTTCATAGCTTCTTCACGTTGGATTTTGTCCTCGATTTTCTTTTTACATATAGAACACTGGCACTCATTGCCGTAAACTCCATACAATCCATTCCAAGGTTCTCTATAACTCAACTCTTCATTAGAACCGCAATCTTTACATAACGGTTCGATAGGCAATGTTTTCAATTCACCATGCCTCCACGAAGAATCATTACAAAGGCACTGTTTCACTTCATTGGGATATACTTTATTGCATAAGGTACAGTACTTCATTATCCATTCCCTCCATTTCTATGTTTGAGTTCTGCTATAAATCGGCTCGGCTGCATTTCTTCCGCCTTACCCCAATTCGTTGATATTCTTATATAAGAAACCATTAATTTTCCCTTCGCTCTGGTAACTCCAACGAATGCAAGCCTTCTTTCTTCTTCCATATTCGTTGTATTCCTATGTGGGAAAATACCTTCATTCATGCCGATCAAGAAAACATAAGGAAATTCTAGACCTTTGCTACCATGGATTGTCATTACCTTTACAGCATCACGATCTTCCATCAGCTTCTCTTGGATATCTCGAATCTTCACCCATTTGAGAAACGCTGCCGGACTATAATCCTCTCCAGACTTCTGCTGACGTTCGACCCAAAACAGAATATATGTGATGGCCCTTTCAATTTCTTCAATCCTGTTATGCAACGAACGCTCAGTATAGTATTCTTTCAATTTCAACCGATCAACTAGAGTTGCAAAGGCATCTGATGCGAAATAACTCCCTCTAATGCCCTCTGCAACCTCATGAAGATCACTTGCATATTGAAATACTGATTGATCATGTGAACCAATTAAGGCTCTCCAGAGGTCACTAGATTCATCAATAGAACTCTTCTCCGCTTGTTGAAGTTGGGATTCTGTCAGTTTCCTTTCAGGGAAGTTGATAACCCGTTTAAAACTCATTTCATCCATTGGGTTGATAGCCCAATCCATATATGCTAGTAGATACTTCACATCAGGCTGTTTCAATGGATCATCCGAACCGCTTAAAATCATGGATGGAATTTTGTATTCTCTTAGTACACGGTAAACATTTTCTACTTGTTCATTCGTTCTCGCTAAAACTGCATAATTTGAATATGGTGTATCGTTCGGTTTTAATATAATCTCTTCAGCTATAGCTGTAGCTTCCTCTCCTGAATTCAAGTAACTAGAGAATACTATTGGATCTCCTTCTTTTTGGGTTACAAGATTCTTCTTTGTCTGGTTAACATTGAATGATATAAGCTTATTAGCAGCTTTAATGATCGGTAATGTTGATCGGTAATTTTGTTCAAGCTTGATAACCTCAGTACCTGGAAAGACATCGGGAAACTCTAGAATGTTCTCAACTCTTGCACCATTGAATGAGTAGATGGTTTGAAAGTCATCCCCTATTCCAAACAAACTGACTGGATTGATGAGTTTGATTAATTCCAGTTGTTGAATATTTGTATCCTGAAACTCATCCACGAACACATATTTCCATAGTTTCCTGTACCGTTCTGCAATGTCTGTATGCTCAGTAAATAGCTCTATGACTTTAGATATAAGATTGTCCAAGTCAACCGCATTAAATCGTTTCAGTTGCCATTGGTACTCTCTCCATACCGCTTCTTCAGGACTGTTTTTAGTAAAAACCCACTTAGCCTTTTCCATCTTTCCGAATGTTGTCCGGTACTCAGATGATTTAATGATGGATTTAACGACCTCTTCACGATCATCTTGACTATAGATGGTGAAACTCCTATCTAATCCAATACGATGCCCCCACTCTTGCAGGATACGAACTGCAAGAGCGTGGAAGGTACAACAGATTAGTTTCTTTGCTTCGTCACCGATCAGCGGAACAAGACGATCTTTCATTTCCTTAGCTGCTGCCCTAGTAAATGTGATTGCTATAATAGATGAAGTTCCTACACGACAATTCAAGTTAAGATTGGCAAGCCTATGAGTCAATGTACGAGTCTTTCCTGTACCGGCTCCGGCAAGCATCAGAATGCGCTTTGATTCTGATAAAACCGCTTGGGCTTGCTCCTCATTAAGACCATCAGTTAAGTTCTTCAATCAAATCACCATCCGATTGTGGCGTTAGATCACAGTACGTCCAACCTTCAAGAGGCATTTGATCAACAACTCCGGCAATTATGATATTGTCCAGTTTGTGAGACAGAGCATTCAGACCATTCAAAACATTACGTAAATTTGCTTTATCCAAGTTTTGAATCTCATCCAGAGCTAACACCTTAAGCTTCGGATCCGCTCTTTCAATCAAAGTGACAAGGAATGCGGATAAGAACATTAATTTTTCACCTTTGGATAGAGCATTGAATTTCATTTGACGGCCATCCTTAACCCATCCAAACCGAAATACTTCCTTACCGGTTTCAGATGTAGTGGAGAAAAAACATGGGTAGAGAATGCCCATCAATGTTAGATTTTCATTAACCTTTTCTTCCATAGGACCAAGAATGCTCTTTACCAATTCACCTTGAATTCCCTTAGCACCTAAAGACGCTGAAATCTTCTGGCAAGCTGTGAAATAATACTGCGCCTTCGTTGCACTCATCATGGCTTGCTGTTTATTAGATAGGGTTGTCTTTGCCTTCTCCTTCTCATCAAGCACTCGTTCTGCTTCGATAATCTGACTTTTCAATGCGTCTAATTGCGGTTCTAATATATCTAGAGGAGCGAATGCAGGCATTTGTACACCGACCAAGTGATTAAGTTCACCCTGTATCATAATTTGACGGTTAAGCTTGTCCTGTCTATCTTGCTGGGCATTTCGCTCTTCTTGACGGATTGATTCGATTTCGTTCCGAAGGCTATCATTTGATTCAGATTCCAGAACAAATGCTTGATGTAGCTCTCTTTTCTTCTGGTCCAAATCATTTGACTTTTTATATAAATTCTTTCCTTCTTCGATCATATTTTTACTTTCTTCAATAAGTGAAGAAATCTTAGTTCTAATCTTCGCCCCATTATCATTAGCAAAATTTATGAATCCCGAAAAGTCTTTATCACATTCAATCGCACTATTCAGAACACAAGAACTCACGCCTTTATCCTGAATATTTTTTATAACTGTTTCATAAGTGTGAAGCTCTGCTTCCAATTTACTGATTTCCGTTTTAATCTTTAGCCCATCATCTTCATTCTCTGTTTTGCGGAATTGAAGATCATTAAGTTGTTTCTGCATTTCTTCTGAGTCTGATGCGATGTCCGTTTGCTTTATTTTTTCTCTGATAGATTGAATCTTGGATTCATAATCTACTTGAACTATTTCCGATAGAGCTGAAGTTGTTTCATTGATTTCAGCTTTATAATCTGCAATACGTTGCTTGTTATCGTCCCATTGACGCTTCAATTCCATACCTTTAGTAATTTGACCGTACACATCAGTGCTGTCATTTCGTAATTTGTTCAACTCTTCTTTTTTGAGGATGATCCCCCTATCCGTTTCCTCCAACTGATTTTTCATGTCGTTGAGTTCACGAACGGCTCCTACAGCATCACTTTTTTTCTTATTCCAATCCTTCTGCTGACTTTCTATCCAGGCAATAACAGCCTGCAGTCCAGATGTAAGGTCGTAATCCTTAGGCCATTGGTTCATTGCATCAATGATCAGCTCATCAACTGCAACAAAGACCTCGGGTGAATTAACTTGTAGAACCTCTGTCAGTAAGGTTGATCTTAAATGTTTATCTATCCTTTCCTTATCCCACGAATCATTTGTAATTGGAGATAAAGAGTACATATAATCTCGTTTCTTCGCATCGGACAATTCCGTAAATACCGAGAAGTCAAAGACTACAGGAAAGCTTCCGATTTCAGATGTTAACCTTGCCTCCAACTGGACATTCGTTTTCTCTCCTTTATTTGGTGAGACAGTCAATGACTCGCTGTATTTAATATCTTTGCCACCATCACCATTCATTCTCTCGGTTCGCTTTATCGTGCGGTCAAACGAAAAATTATCTGTTTGAAGCCCCGCCGACATTTCATCACCACTACACAATTCAAACGTATCTTGGATTTTCTTGCCTTCTCCAGGCACATAGCCGAGCATCGCATATCCTAGCGCTTGCTGAATTGTGGATTTGCCCGAACCGTTCGGACCAATAAATATGTCTTTACCTGTTAATTTCTGTGTCAGCGTCTTTCCTTTTACATTCGTGATTCGTATCGCGTTAATCATTAGAATCGTAGACCTCCTTCAGAAAGTAGCGTATAATCTTCGCTTGGCTCTTCTTTCGATATATCCACTGACGTTTCATTGACATCTCCGCCAGATACCTTCCCTGTCTCGCTGTACTCACGCAGTATCTCAGCGATTTCCTTTTCTCCATACTCGTTTCGATAAGTCCCAATTAACACGCTGGCGTAGCCGTTAAGCGCTTTTACTTTTGGAGGAGGTATACAAGGTTGACGTTGTAGAGAAGTCTTATATGCCATCGTCCAAGCCTTCTTATCTCCATATCTCTTGTTATTAATGAAGTTTTGTACTGCTGCTGTAACTTCTGGATACACACGATCACCGTAGATGCCGATATCACCATCGAATTGCATGCATATACCATTTCTCATTTCACTATCCGACAATGTTCCTGCCATGTAATATCTACCGACATCCTTGTTCTTTTCGATTGCTTTTGAAAGCTCATCTGCAAATGCAATCTTTGCATCCAATACAATTGTTGCTGAGCTAACGTAGGGTTTACCAAGTGAGCTCTTCCCTATTGCAATATGTCTAGCCCAAAACTTATGTGCTGTACCTGTCGTCTGATCGAATTCTATATACGGATTACCTACTGTCCTACCATCTGGTAAAAGTAATGATTCCGGTGAAATACAATGTACACCAGCTACTTGGTTACATGATTTATATCCATCTATTGTTATTAGCCATTCTCCAGTTTCCAGTTGATATATCTCTTGCTCAATTGCACTAAGCTGTACAACCGCAGCTACTTGATCAATACTCACAAACAATTGTCCGCCCTGCAAATTCGCAGGAATCCAGTTGCTTGGATCACTAATCGGTATAACTTCCATTTGCAAATCCCCCAATTCGTGTTATTATTGAGGCGAAAACATGTTTTCCAAGACGGTGTTTTCACCTAATATTGAAATTCTTTAATGGCCTTGCTCCCCAGCAGGGTCATTTTTCCTTTGCGACCAACAACAATGTTTAGGGCTAATATGTCATTAAAGCCAGTAATGACTTTAATTCGAATACCCATAATCACAATTTTCCCAACTCCTTCTTGGACTTCAGCCCTTTTTGGTACTCCGCGACTGGATACGCGTCATTAAGTAAATCTCTCAGACTTAGGATGTTCCGGATTCCCAACACTTTTAAAATCGGCGACTCTTGTCCGATTGTGAAAATTTCAAGCTTATGTTGTGACTTTTCAATGTTTACTGATTCTGTCCTTCCGATGAACACTGTGAATAAGTTACTTAGCTTAACTTTCATGCTTGCCCCTCTTTTCTAGCCCACTTTTTAGCTGTTTCAGATACCGCATATTGAAGTGCTGACATTTGTTCGCCTATTGTGAGTTTCAACCATTCTCTACCAATCTTCATGTTAATTCTCCTTTCTAAGATTATTTTCCGATGAAGTGCTAGGATAATTCTTCTTAACGTTACGAGCATAGAAGCTTCCAATGGAGTCAGCCGTCATCATTAGTTCATGAGTCTCACGCGGTACACCAGGATGCTCATATACGGTGTCACGCCCTTTAAACTGAATGTACAAGGTTTTACTTATGTCGGAATAACCAACAGCGGCAATATTTGAAGATACAACAGGAATAAGTTCAGGAATCATATATAATCCTCCGGTCTAAAATCTCTAATAAAATCAATTGAATCTTCATAGTCGATCCGTCGAACATGAGAATACTTTGCTACTTCGAATCGCTCTTTCAGTTTGCTCCACATCATCCGACGATAGCGCCCGACCATGTCCTTAAATTTTTCATCTGATTCCATGTAACGATGCTTCGTCAGCTCGTTGGATTTTAACCGCACAGCATGTTGTAGTTGATAGCATTCAGCATCGGTCAGAGTAACACTGTCCCTTACCTCTTGAACCATCAATTGGACTTCCTCGACCTTTTCGTTCATATCTGTGTGCATTTGCTTCATTCCATCAAATAACATTCGAATATTTTCCCCTTGTTGCTCCGTCAATTGCAACTGACGCTCAATTACTGGAAAGTAATCCATTTGGTTGGACTGATCATTCGGTCCAACTATTACCCCTTGAAACATTGTCATGTTCTATACCACCTTTCTGCCGTTTGTGGCTGGTCTTAACTGCTCGATAAATGCTTCAAGCATGTCCAAACTTTCTCCAAGACGTTTCTTCTCGCTGGTACTTGCACTGCCGATTGCCCCAAGCATGAATGAAGTGATTCCAACTTTCTGAAGGAATTGCTTCACATGGATACTAACCTGAATCGTGTTACTGTCTGCTTCAAATCTAAGCTTCTTCATTTGAGCAGCAGATTGTTGTTCATTAAAACCATCAGGTTGCTGAAGCTTTAAAGCTTCCAACTCTTCCTTTGTGCGCTGATATCCTAATTTCAACTGCTCAACTTTTATACGTTCGGATTCGAGGTCATCTTTAAGCTTGTCTTTCCAGTAATCATCGCGCTGTTTGAGTTGTGCCTCAGCTTCCTTTTCCTTCTGCCTTACGAACACGGTGTTCTCTTCCTCTTGTCTTTCAAGTGCAGCAGACAACGCTTCGTCCATCTGTTCTGAAGGAATTGCGTTCTTGTATTGTCGTTGAAGTTCCAATTTTTCATGTTCTGCTTGCTCGGCTCGATCCTTTGCATCCCGAAGTGCTTCTTCCAACTTGTTCTTAGTTTCTATGAAAGCTTTATGAGTGCTAATAATCCCTGAATCGAGCTGTTGTATAATCTCTGGTGTAGCATTCTCGATAATAAATTTCGCTTTGTCATACTGCTTTCCACTACCAAACCCAGCTTGCTCAGCTACGATATCTCGAACTTGTCCTGATTCTTGCTCAGGAAAGTTTTCCTTACCTCCAGCCATCCTATCTTTTGCCTTCAGCTTTTCAACTTGTTCAAGGCGTTTGCCCCATTCGATCCGTTCCGAAAATGTGAATTCCTTACGGTGTTCGTTTTCGCTGATCTCCAGCCGCAGTTGATGTTCGTAGTCTGATATTTCCATGACTCGAACCAACGCTTGCTCTCTATTAAGGTGTTGGTGAGCTCTCAGCCTACGTTCTCCAGCTATAAGGTGATAATCAGGTGTAACAACAATGGGATTGATAAGTCCATTCTGTTCGATGTCCTGTGCTAACTCTTCAATGCCACTGAAGTCTTTCCTAATACGGTCACTGACTTTGATTTTGTTTATATCAATGAGCAATTTAATTCTCCTTTCAATTGATTTTTAGTTCCTCCAACCATTGAAGTAAAAATGATCTCGCTTCCCTTGCGGGAAAGTACCACTTTGTTCCGATTTTCCGTTTTATAAAACGTTCATCAAAGAAAAATGCATCTTGAATCGCGTTCCAACTCATACAAGTTCTTTTCTTTAATTCAGTACTATCCCAAAAGACATACTCACCATCAACTTCCTTTACCAACTCGCCGATGCGTTCACGGCATAACTTTTTGACCTCTTTCTCATCAATGTTTACGCTAACCAAGCAAGACATTGGATTTGACACCTCTTCCTTTAGGAACGATCTTTATCTCAAGATCAAGTACGTTGCACACTTTCTGCATCGCTTCATCATTCCAACGCTTGTCTCCTTTTAGAAGGTTGTGAATATATTGCGGCGAGTAATTTGTCTGTCTAGCAAGTTCACTAGGGTTCATCCCTGCATCCACAAGTGCATGTCGTATACTTTTTGAAAAATTCATTTTGTCCACCTCCTGAATTAAATATTAATCTATTAGCTTAATTTAATCAAATGGCATAATTCGTCGTATTTTGCCAAATGAACGCATCACACCCTATTAATCATATAGATTAATCGTATTACATCTAATAGCTTAGTTTTAATCTAGATTGCTATTATATTTATTTGCTTTTTAATCTATTGGATGATAAAGTGTGATTATTAGATGTTGATAAGTAGGAGGGTGCAGCAAAATGGTTTCATCAGATTATAAAATTAGGGAAACGAGACTCATGCGTAAAATGAGTGGCACTGCCGTTGCAAAAAAACTTGGTATATCAGCACAATATTACTATGATCTTGAGTTAGGAAAAAAAAGTTTAAGCACTGAATACACACTTAAGCTTGCTGAAATATTTGACGTATCATTAGAAATATTGCTTGGTTTGCCATCGGAAACAAAGGAAAAAGAATCGGGATCATTATCAACGTCGGACAGCACTCCGAGTTGGGCATCATCTAAAGATAAACGTGACTTCAAGAAGATGCTTGAAGAAGATGCTCCTGTAATGTTCGATGGTGTCCCAATCGTAGGTGAAGCTCGTCAGCGTGTTTTGGATGTATTAACCGGTCTATTTTGGGAAGCTAAAGAAATGAACAAGAAAACTTATGGTAGACAGAATAACAATAAAAATAACACCAATGATGATAAAGAGTAGGTGAATTTGATTGGATGTCACTATCAAGAAGCTTGTTCGTAGATTTAAAACAAACGATCCTTTCGTAATTGCTCAAGGTTTAAATATTCTAATAAGGTATGCAGAGTTCGAGGATGGAACTAGAGGATTATATTATCGTAAGCTTCGACGAAGGTTCATCGTTATTCATAACGGGTTAGATGAACATTGGCAGAGAGTCGTCTGTGCTCATGAATTGGGGCACGACAGACTTCATCCTGGACTAAGTAGATTTTTCTTAGATGAGCAAACATTTTTTAACGCGGGCAAGTTCGAGACTCAAGCAAACACATTCGCTCTCAAACTACTCACACAGTCAACAGATAAGGAACCTGACGAAACCACCGAACATTATTTATTCCGTTGCGGTATCCCCTCAGAATTACATAAGCTTTATACGTAAACTTACGCTTACACCGCTGTAAGGCGGTTTTATATATATAAAAATAGAACATTCGTTCTAATCAAGGAGGTAATTTTATTGGCAAATTACAAAAAACATGACACCGGATGGGAATTTCGATTGAAATACAAAGACCTTTATACCCAAAAATTCCGAGAAAAATCTGGAAGAGGATTTGCAACAAAAAAAGAAGCTCAAAATGCAGCAGCTGAGTTTTTGAATGCTTTAAAAGAGGAATTAGACTTAGAAGATATTTCGCTAACAAAGTATCTATCATTTTGGTTAGATGAGTTTCGGAGAAATAAAGTTCGAAAAAATACGTTGGAAATAGATGTTAATAACATAAATAATCACATAGTACCCCATTTTCAAATGATAATACTAAGGGACGTAAAACCTATGAATTATCAAACATTCTTAAACAAAACAGCTAAAGAAGGGGAATACAGCAAAAGAACAATGGAGATTATTCATGGGACTATGCATAACGCTATGGATAGAGCTGTTGTAATAAAAATGATTAAGAATAATCCTTGTGAAGGGGCTGTTATACCTGGAAAAGTTGAAATTCCAGATTCTTATTTTATTGACTCTGATAACATTCCAAAGTTTCTTCAAACTGCATACCAATACGGATATATTTATTGGATGTTTTTCAAAGTGATGATAGAGACGGGCTTAAGAAAAGGAGAAGCAGCTGCACTACAGTGGACAGATATTGACTTCAAAAATCTAACTATTACCGTGGATAACACTCTTGATTTTACAGCAAAAGTTAAAGAGGATATCCTTGGAGATCCTAAAACCTTCAAGTCGAATAGAGTTGTAAAGATCCGACAATCTCTTGCCAATGATCTCAAAGAACACATGAAGTATCAAAATCAACATAAGTTAGCATTGAAGGAATTGTATCATCATGATCTTAATTTAGTGTTGACTAGAAATAATGGTGAATTCATTCCAAAATCCTCGCTATTTAATGCCTTTTCACGGATTCTGAAGCGATCAGAATTATCCAATATGCCTATTCACAAACTTCGTCATACTTATGTTGTACTTATGATGGAAGCTGAAGCAGACATGAAATTCATCCAGGAGCAGCTTGGGCACGAAAGTGTGAAGATAACTACTGAGGTATATGCCCATATTTCCAAAAAAATAGAAACTAAGAATATGGAGAAATTCGAAAACTATGCAAAAAATATATTATAAAAACAAAAACTTTGGGGGCATTTTGGGGGCATCCTCAAATTAGACTCTTCCTCCCCCTCACAATGCCCCCAAAATAAAATCCCCTAAAGCTTATCGCTTCAAGGGATTCCTCAATTAGTACAAAGTCATATATTGATCGCGTTCCCATTGGTGAACTTGAGTTCTAAACATATCCCACTCAATTTCTTTAAGCTCATAGAAGTAAGCTAAAGCGTGATCACCAAGAGCTGATGTAATAACTTCGGAACGAATAAGTTCGTTCAAAGCTTCTTTAAGATTCGAAGGTAGACTTGGAATACCCTCTTCAATACGCTCTTCTTCCGACATCACATAGATGTTACGGTCGATTGGAGGCGGTAGTTTAGTTTCATTTTTTATTCCATCTAGACCGGCTTTAAGCATAACAGATAGAGCTAGATAAGGATTCGCTGCTGGATCCGGGTTACGTACTTCAACACGTGTGCTGAGTCCGCGTGATGCAGGGATACGAATCATTGGGCTACGGTTACTACCAGACCAAGCTACATAACAAGGTGCTTCGTAACCAGGTACAAGACGCTTATATGAATTGACAGTTGGGTTCGTAATAGCTGCAAATGCGCGTGCATGCTTCAGAACGCCAGCCATATAGTGTCGAGCTGTTTTGCTCAATCCTAATTCGTCATTTTCATCATAGAAAGCATTCTCATCATTAATAAAGAGCGATTGGTGACAGTGCATACCTGAACCATTTACTCCAAATAGAGGTTTAGGCATAAAGGTAGCGTGTAGTCCATGTTCACGAGCAATGGTTTTTACAACCAATTTGAACGTTTGGATCTGATCCGCTGCTTTGATAGCATCTTCATATTTAAAGTCGATCTCATGTTGCCCTGGCGCTACTTCATGATGAGATGCTTCAACTTCGAAGCCCATCTCTTCCAGTGTAAGAACGATCTCACGACGACAGTTCTCTCCAAGATCCATAGGGGAAAGGTCGAAATATCCACCTTGGTCATTCAACTCCGTTGTTGGATTGCCCTTTTCATCTGTTTTGAATAAGAAGAATTCAGGTTCTGGACCTACCATCATAGATGTGTAGCCCATTTCTTCAGCTTCCTTCAAATTGCGTTTCAAAATACCACGTGGATCTCCAGCAAATGGTGTTCCGTCTGGCATGTAGATATCACAAATCAACCGAGCGATTCGATCTTCTGCTACCCACGGGAAAATAACCCAAGTATCAAGATCAGGATATAGATACATGTCTGATTCTTCAATACGTACATATCCTTCAATAGAAGAACCGTCAAACATCATTTTGTTATCAACGGCTTTCTTCAGTTGGCTCACAGGGATTTCTACATTCTTAATCGTCCCTAGCAAATCAGTAAACTGTAAGCGAACGAACCGCACATTCTCTTCTTTCGCCATATTCAAGATATCTTCTTTTGAATAACTCACAGAACCTCTCCCCTTTTCTCCTAAAAATACTTTTTTTATTTGATGGAATGTCACCCCCCGTTACAACAGGGTTTAATAATCCCTCATTTATTAAAAAACCGAGACAACTCTCCTTGAATCAATGACACCTGTCCCGGTCTTTTGCCAGCTACCAGTTGCTGTTTAAGTAAACGATGAAGTTGTGAATCAGATAGTTCTCTACGTCTCACTTCAGTATCTGCTGTCATAACTGTCGCTTCCTCAGATTCCTTCATCACCGGGTTCATAACTTGCTTAATACCAGCAATATTAACACCCTTTTCAATAAGAGCCTTAATCTCAAGCAGTCTTTCCACATCGTTAAAAGAAAACAAACGCTGATTCCCAGCTGTACGTGCCGGAACAATCAACTGATGTTGTTCATAGTAACGAATCTGCCGTGCTGATAAATCAGTCAACTTCATTACGATACCAATCGGGAATAAAGCCATATTTCTACGAATTTCATCACCCACGACTCATCAACCTTCCAATGATCTAATATCTATCATTGTACAATTCTCAACACGCCGTGTCAAGGGCATGTTAGATAATCTCACAATAAATTTCTATCTTTCATGACTTGGATCGTTTTTAGCACCCCATATTTCACATGAGCGTAAGTTAATCCACCTTGCATATAACCTATGTAAGGTTCTCGTATGGGTGCATCTGCCGATAGCTCCAAACTCCCACCTTGAATAAAGGTACCTGCCGCCATGATGACCGGATGTTCGTACCCCGGCATTTCCCATGGTTCAGGAACAACGTGACTATCCACAGCTGCTGCTAGCTGAATTCCTTGAACAAATGCAATTAAATGCTCCGGCCCTGCGAAGGATATCGCTTGAATGAGGTCCGTACGTTTCTCATGCCAAGCTGGTTTTGTAACAAATCCAACCTTTTCGAACATAGCAGCTGCAAATATACTACCCTTGATCGCTTGTCCCACAAGTGTAGGTGCGAGGAACAGACCTTGGTAGATCCCTCTAGTCGTTCCCATCATAGCGCCTACCTCGCCACCAATTCCCGGTGCCGTTAAGCGGTAAGCGGCTAATTCAACATACTCTCTTTTACCACAGATATATCCACCGGTCTCCGCGATGCCCCCACCAGGATTTTTAATTAAAGACCCTGCTATAAGGTCAGCACCTACATTGGTAGGTTCATATTCCTCTGTAAATTCACCATAACAGTTATCCACGAATACGATGAGCTTTGGATTTATAGCCTTAATACGCCGAACCATCTCACCGATCTGCTCCACTGTGAAGGATGAGCGCCAGTCATATCCTCTTGAACGTTGGATTCCAATGACTTTCGTGGCTGGTGTAATTCCGTTCTCAATCGCAACCCAATCCACATTACCATCCTCTTGCAGTGCTGCTTCACGATAAGTGATTCCGAAATCTAATAACGAACCATGACCGTCCCCAACTGACCCTATTACCTTATGAAGTGTGTCATATGGACGGCCTGTGATATAAAATAATTCATCTCCAGGGCGCAACACCCCAAAAAGTGCTGTAGAGATCGTATGCGTTCCTGATGCAAAGTGAGGTCTGACGAGTGCAGCTTCAGCACCAAATACATCTGCATATACCAAATCCAGTACCTCACGGCCTCTATCATTGTAGGCATAACCCGTAGATCCAGCAAAATGAAAATCACTCACATGATGATTTTGAAATGCATCAATTACTTTCCACTGATTGAGATCTACGATACGATCCACAGCCTGAATCCGATCTTTAATCTGATCTTCTATCGCAATCATATCTTGTTCTAGCTCTTCCGAAAATCTTGCCATTTCTTTTTTAGATTCTCCCTATGCGTCATCCGATCAATGCGTATTGTATTTCACAACAATCAAAACATTTATATTTATTTTATTGCTCAATAAAATCTTGAAGCAAATAGCCATTCTTCTCATAGTCATCTTTGTGAAGTAGTACCTCATAAAGTGAATCACTTCCGTCGAACTCTTGATTAACGATTTCTCCTACACGATACAACAGAGATACTATATCTCCACGATTCGCAGGGATTCGGAAAGTAATGGTGTCTCCCGTCAATGTGGTCTGAATCGCATCACGTATCGATAGCAAGTCCGCTTCATCAAATGCACTGATCGTCAAATGCCCTTCACCAGTATTTAGCATTTGCAGTTGTTCCGGTGTACAACGATCCTTCTTATTATAGAGTACAATTTGTGGCTTATCCGATGCGCCTAAATCCACAAGAATAGACTGAACCACCGCCATCTGGTCTTCTCTCATTTCTGAAGAAGCATCGACGACATGAAGGATCAGATTCGCTTCATTCGCTTCCTCCAACGTAGCACGGAAAGCAGCAATCAGATCATGGGGTAGATTCTGAATAAATCCAACGGTATCCGTGATTACCACTTCTTTACCTGTAGGTAGCTCTAATACACGAGATGTCGGATCCAATGTCGCAAACAATTGATCTTGAATATATACGTCCGCATCCGTCAGTTCTTTCAATAACGTTGATTTACCAGCATTCGTATATCCAACAAGAGCGACTTGAAAAACACCCGTCTTCTGTCTACGTTCGCGGTACAACGTCCGATGACGTGTTATCTCTTCTAACTGATCTTTTAGATCATTAACACGATTCCGAATATGACGTCTGTCCATTTCAAGCTTACTTTCACCTGGTCCTCTAGTTCCAATACCTCCACCAAGACGAGAAAGGTTCGTACTATGTCCAGAAAGTCTTGGCAATAAATAGGTTAACTGCGCAAGCTCAACCTGAATAATTCCTTCACGTGTCTTAGCTCTTTGGGCAAAAATATCGAGAATCAACTGGGTCCGATCAATAATCTTAACATCCAAACTTTCCTCTAAATGACGAACCTGTGCCCCAGACAGTTCATGGTCAAATATAGCCGTAGTAGCATCTACCGCTTCCATAGCCATCCGTAGCTCTTCTACTTTACCTTTCCCGATGAAAAATTTAGGATCAGGTTTTGAAAGATTCTGACTAATCATATCCATAACTTCTACCCCTGCTGTTTCAGCTAACTGCACTAATTCATGAAGAGAATATTCCGGATTGATCCCCTTTTTCTTTACTGCATCTGTAACTAAGCTGACCAGTACTGCGCGATCCGGTATATCTGCTTCTGTATCAAACGTGATGTTATTAGCCATGAATTAAATTGCCCCTTTATCTGCTTTGAATATTATAGTGTATGGATTTGAACCACCAGCTCGAGTCATATGCTCGAGCTGGGTTTAGATTCAAATCTGAAATCTTCCGTACGTAGTGTCATCAGTTCTTGTTTTCCAGGGTTATTATTCTCATATTGATTCAAAAGTCGAACAGCATGATTACGTATCGATTTCTCGATCATATTACGTACATATCTTGCATTGCTAAAAGCATGTAAACTTTCAGTCTTTTCCTGTGAAATATGTTGTCTTAGTTTAAGTATCGCCTGCGGCATTAGAATATACTCTCGATCCCTAGCCATCAGTTCCGAGATTTGAATAAGCTGATCAATCGTATAATCGGAGAAGTCGACCTGAATGGGAAAGCGGGACGGAAGACCAGGGTTGGTCTGTAGAAAGTAATCCATCTCATCGCAATAACCAGCAAGAATAAGGATGAATTGATTCTTATGATCTTCCATTGCTTTTACCAAAGTATCAATGGCTTCTTTCCCAAAATCTTTCTCTCCACCACGAGCCAAACTATAAGCTTCGTCAATGAAAAGAATGCCTCCCATGGCCTTTTTAACGAGATCTCTCGTCTTCTGTGCCGTATGTCCAATATATTCACCAACTAAATCGGCACGTTCTACTTCAATGAGATGTCCTTTGCTGAGTACACCCATCTTCTGAAATATTTTAGCAATAATCCTTGCCACGGTTGTCTTTCCTGTGCCTGGATTCCCTTTAAATATCATGTGATATACATGACCGCCACTTGCCAACCCCGCATCCGAGCGCATCACAGCAACCTGAAGAAGTGCATAGATTTCAAACACTAACTCTTTAATGTTATCTAAGCCTATCAACAGTTCCAACTCTCGTTGAATTTCTTGATACAAACCTTGTTCAGGCATACCCTTTGGTACCTTTATGGACTCGCGTTCAGGGCCACCATTGGTCTGTATTGGCGCTTCTTGATTACGTAAAACAACATTGATTTGTCTAGATGGCCTGCCTTCAGGCTGGCCATTTGAGGCCATGACACGCCCGCTCATGCACCATCACCTCATTATCTACTGGGATGATATCTCTATTCAATGTATTCAACTTTACGTAGGGTTATTAACAGTTTCGAGTGATTTCCATCCAAGCCTTAACATCCACTCATCTAACTTCCACTTTGAATAGGCTAGAATTTCTCTACTCTTATGGAAAGACATCGAAAGAACCTCGGATTCGGTCGTTGATAACAATGGATGATCGTAGCCCAAATATGCTGCAATTTCAAGAGAACGCATCCCATGGTATGTATGTGTTATGATGACTGCAGAATTCCAACCACGCTTCTTCATGATGTGTTGGCTAAATAGTAAGTTCTCAAAAGTACTGGTTGCCTCGTTCTCCATGATGATTGCTTCGTCTGATACGCCGTGGTCCAGTAAATATTGACGCATCCCTTCAGCTTCTGTGTACTGAAAATCCGGCTGATCCAATCCTCCACTTACTATAATTCGATCGAACTTCCCAGCATGATATTGCTTCAATCCATAATCTAGTCGTTCACGAAGACTAGGACTTGGGGAATCACCCCACATAGAAGAGCCGAGAATAATTCCAACATCCACAGATTGACTAGAATCAGATTGATGTACACTATTAATTTTCCAAAATACATAACCTAGCCAAGTGAGTATGAAGAGGCAAACGATTAGAATAATAAGTAGAATTCGCTTGAATATACGGGACCCTTTTGTGCCGTTCCGAATCATTGATTTGTTAGTAATAAGATTCATGAGTTCCTCCTGAATTCACCGTTCTCAAACAATTGTTTACGGTGTTCTATCGACATCAGGAAATAAGAGAAGTTGTGGGAGTCAATTTCTTCTAGCAATTGTTTCGCCGTTGACACTGCCAATTCATAATCTGCGTTTGTAATGTCTTTACGATTCAGTGCATCATCTAGCTCGTCTTCATCCAGAAGAAATACTTCCCCATTTCGCAGAACTACAACATCTAAATACAAATCATCAAACCAAGGAACACCTTGTTCCGTTACTCCTTGTGTTTTGCATGTATCAATATACCATTGTATAATTTCTTGTTTTTCATCAAACATCGCCGTCACGATATAATGGCTGTTCTTGGGATAATATTGAAGCCAAGAATATCCTTTATCCGCAATCCGATACGTATGACTGCCATAGGTTTTCCATAGCGGTTCCTTTAGGTTATAAATGGTATATAACGTAATATAGCCTGTAAACCTCTTGGTCTCTACATAACGGCAAGTAAAGCGGCGGCGTGAAATTCTACGCCAGTTCGCACGATCCCCAAATTTACGTTTCATGGAAATTACCCTCTCCAGTATGTTAGCTACAGCTTAACACATTTGTGAATCACACTCAAAAGAAGCGTATGGTACAACATAACCCCAACTACTTATTTATCAATTATACAACAGACTCCACTTTATCCCACATTATTTTGGATTATCATTTATTTTTTTATAATCAAAGAAAGCCTCCAATCGGAGGCTTTCTTTGAAATATATGAAAGTATAAGTTTCACTTGATACTCTATTCCTTATATTTCCGCTGAACCGAGTCCGTCCTTGAAAAAGGACGGCGCAACCGTTTCTACTTGATTAACTTATGGTGTTGTATCTCCTGAAGGTTCACCATCCTCTGTTGTACCTGTATTGATGGATCCTGGATCTGCGGTGTTAGTTCCACCAGGATCCCCACTTACAGGTGGAACTATGCTTCCATCGGGTGGCGGTATCTCGCCCCCCGTACCTGGGGTAGTCTCTGGGATTTCTGGTATCGTCTCTCCACCAGTATTCCCATTCCCATTTCCATTACCGTTTCCAGTATTCCCATTACCGTTTCCGTTATTCCCATGTCCGTTCCCACTTCCGTTATTTCCACTACCATTACCAGTCCCGTTATTAATATCTGGTTGTTCAATCCCCTGGTCTGGCACTTCTTCTGGTACTAATGGCTGAGTAACCACTTGAACTGAATTAGATTGTGCTGATTCCGTGTTTGTATCTGGGTAAAATGCTGTTACGTAATAGTCGTAAGTCAGTCCTTCCACCGTGTCAAAGTCTTCAACATTACTTGCAGAAGCTGCCTCCATAATTAATCCATAATCACGCTCTGATGATTCTTTACGGTATACACGATATTGAACGTTACTTCCTTCTACCCCGTTCCAATTCAAGGATACGATCTGTGTACTCGGGTCATAAGAACCACTTAATCCAGTAACAACAGTAGCTACAGGTACCTCTTCTGGCACTTCTACAGGCTCTTGCTTCACCGTCTTAGGTTCATGGAAGCTCTTCGCTTCAAATCCTTGTACCGCCTGCTCCATCACTTTCCCCCAGAACGACGCAGCTAGAGAACTGCTCTTACGAAGTAGGTGTGTTTTATCTGGTTTGTCATAACCCATCCATACCGCCGCAGTTAATTCAGGAGTGTAACCTACAAACCACACATCACGGTTCGAACTGTTGCCTTTGATACCACTCTGAGTTGTACCTGTTTTACCCGCAACAGGTCGATTAATCGCCGCTTTTCTACCTGTACCACTTGTTACCACATTCTGCATCATTTCCGTCATTTGGTAAGAAGTGTCTTCGCTCATCACTTCTTTTCCATCCTTCTTGCGCTCATATTTAACATTATCATCGCTATCTTTAATTTGTTTGATTGAATAAGCTTCATTCAAAGTACCACCATTGGCGAATGCGCTAAAAGCCTGAGTCATCTCAAGTGTATTCGTACCTTTACTCATACCACCAAGTGCTAGTGAAAGGTTCTTATCTTCTGGATCTAGTGTAATACCCATTTTCTGTGCGAACTTAAATCCGGTATTCACACCAATTTCATTCAATAACCATACAGCAGGAATATTCTCGGATTTCTGAATTGCATCTGGCATGCTAATGGTATTTGAATATCCATGTAAGTTACCTGGACAGTAATTTGAGAAACATTGCTTCTTGTTACTCAGAAGGGAGTCTTTCGTATATTGCCCCGATTCCAAAGCTGGAGCATAAGACACAATGGGTTTAAATGCTGATCCCGGCTGTCTCCGACTACTTGTAACACGACTATATCCCTTACGTTCATAGTCTCTTCCACCTAACAAGGCTACAATAGCCCCGGTGTCATTATTCATAATCACCATGGAAGCTTGGACCTGAACATCGTCGGGACTCTTCTCGAAATTGCTGTCATCCGCGAACTCTTTTTCAATAACCTGTTGTGCATTAGCATCCATCGTTGTATAGATCTTATATCCACCGATATTCAGATCATCTTGTGATAACCCCGTTACTTCCTCGGCCTCACTCATAACATAATCCATAAACGCAAGATACTGTTGCTTCTTAGCAGGAGGCGTATAGTCATACACCACATCCTTAGCTACGTCTCTCTCTGCAGCCGTTATATACCCTTGCTCCTCCATCAATTGCAGGACAATAGAACGACGCTGCATGGACTGATCTGGATTTCGACGAGGATTGTATTTTGTTGGTCCTTTTGGCATAGCAGCCAATGTCGCCATCTGCCAAATCTCTAATGTATTCAGGTCACTTTTCCCAAAGTAATATTCTGATGCTGCCTTGATCCCGTAGATTTGACCACCGAAGTTAATACGGTTGAGATACATCGTCATTATCTCTTGTTTGGTCTTATTGTTCTCTATTGCCATGGCTATAGAAACTTCTGTCGCTTTCCTGAAAAACGTTTTCTCACGGGTCAAAAAGATATTCTTTGCAAGTTGCTGAGTAATGGTGCTTCCGCCCTCAACTTTGGCTCTAGCTATAATGTCTTTTACAGCAGCACGACCGATGGACCAAATATCCACACCGCTATGCTCCATGAAACGCTTGTCTTCTGTCGCGATGAACGCATCCATCAATAACTGAGGAATTTGATCAAAATCAACAGGCTCGCTCTTTTGAATCGATAATTCGCCCATCAACTTCCCATTTCGATCATACACTTTAGAATTTTCACTAACCTTCATCTTATCTTTATTTTCATTGTACAGTCTTTCACCATTAACCGTAATGAACAAGTATCCGGCTAATGCACAAAAGATTGCAATCGCTGCCGTAAAAAATAATATCCAAAATAGACGTTTTTTAGAGAACTTTCTCTTCTTTTTCTTCTTAGGCGGTTCTGTATTTGTATTCGCCCTTGTAGGTCGATTATTTGCCATTCCATTTGCCTCCCTAACCCCTATAATCCTAGTATCGGAATGAAAAGAACAACCCATACAGGTTGCTCATTGTCTATTTCCTATTCTTTTAAACGAAATAACTCTTAAAAAGGTTTCATAAAGTATTATCCCTCAGTTGGAGGTTCCTGCATAAGAGAAACGTTACGCTGTGGAGTAATGGTTGAAATAGCATGTTTAAATAACATTTGTTGGCGGCCTTCACTATCCACAACAACCGTAAAGTTATCGAATGCTTTGATCGTTCCTCTGATTTGAAAACCGTTAACCAAAAAGATGGTAACTGAAATGTTTTCTTTACGTAGTTGGTTCAAAAAGGTATCTTGAATATTAATGGATTTGTTCATTAGCCGTACCCCCAATGGTTCATTTAGATTGTTTAGATATATATTCAATATCTGAGAGAAACTTTCCTGCTATTATATCACGAATCCGAGCGAAATTCTCAGAGAAATTCTCTGCATCCGTAACATCCACCCATGAAATGTCCTTCATATGGCGAAACCAAGACAACTGTCGCTTGGCAAATCTACGTGTATCCCGTTTCAATAACGTGATCGTATCCTCCCAATTCAACTCCTCTTGCAGGTAAGATATGATCTCTTTGTAGCCTAATCCTTGCATTGAGATTAGACCCGGTCCGTACCCCTTCTGAATCAATGATTTCACTTCCTCTACCAGACCTTGTTCAATCATTTCATCGATACGGGCTTCAATACGTTTATATAGCATTTGTCTATCCATTGTCAAACCTAAGATACATAAATCATATGGCGACTCTTTCGTTTGAGTAGCCATTTGTGCCGAAAGAGTCGTATTTGTAAGATGAAAAATCTCCAATGCACGCACGATTCTCCGTTGATCATTTGCGTGTAATCTCTCAGCGCTAATCGGATCTACAAGCTTTAATCGATCATGCAACGCCTCCGCGCCATGACTTTCTGCAAAGGCGAATTGTTCACTTCGAAACTCTTCGTCTGCGCCAACATTGGTAAATTGAAAACCATAACAGACGGACTCAATATAAAGCCCCGTTCCACCAACAATAAAGGGCATGTTCCCACGATCATGAATCTCCGTAATTAGACGCCGACACTGCTCTTGAAATTCAGCGACCGAATAAGGATCATTTGGATCGTGAATATCTATCAAATGATGCGGGATACCATCCATTTCATTAATAGAAATTTTGGCGGTTCCAATATCCATTTGACGATATACCTGCATGGAGTCACCCGAAATAATCTCACATCCGTAATGTTTTGCAATTTCAATACTCATTTTCGTCTTACCCACAGCGGTAGGACCTAACAACACAAGTAAGGTTGGTTTAATCTCTGTTATCAAGGAATATCACTCCATACGTGATTTTTGAATTGTTACGCGCTAACATCCGGAAGCCAAGTCGTGCAAATTCAGGACTGCCCCATTTCTCTTTAAGAACAACTGACTTTCTAGCCACACGTACTGCTTCTTGTATACTATCCACACTAAGTGCGTCGCTATTTGCGAATTCTCTTAAGGGACTTATCGCAGCAGATTCCAGTAAAGGCTCGCGAAACATCGGATCAAAGTACACGATATCGACACTATCATCCGGCATTTCGCGTAGAACATCTAGATGTTGTCCATGCTTCACATCAATTCTGCGCATGGCCTGATTAACTTCCTCTAGACCTGTAACATAATGTCCCAGACCTTCTTGTAATAATACGGCCAAATCGCTTGAGCTCTCAAGTGATGTCACTTTTCCTTCTGGGCCAGCCTTCACAGCAAATACAAGGGAATCACTTCCTAATCCAGCTGTACAATCAAGTACAGTATCGCCCACTTTCATCTCCGCGGCTTCTAGCATAGGGTCATTTTCTCCCTTTATGACCCGCTTCACTCGTACATATCCCATACTTGGATGATATTCAATGGGCGGGTGCCCAGGTCTAACTAATCTAGCGCCATTTTCCAGTACAACAAGTGCTACAGAATCTTTTGCATACAGAACTAGCTTTGGAATGGATGTATTCTGACGCGGAACATACTTGAAACCTGTTTCAGCAGCCAATAATTCAGCACGCTTAACCAACTCTTCTGCTGCCGCATTTCCTGTCGTAATAATCATTATTTTCTCCTGTCATATGTGAATACTAGACTTCATTCCCTATATTTCGCTACATCACACGCTTAAATAGTTTCTCTAAATCATACGAGGAGAATGAAATCACAATTGGTCGTCCATGAGGACATGTATAGGGCTGTTTGCAAGCCGCTAGACGTTCTAATAGTGTGTCCGACTCAAGCGCCGTCAACTTCTGATTCGCCTTAATGGAGGCCTTACATGAACATAAAATAGATGATTTCTCTCTTAATTTCGATAGATCAATCATCCGCTCACTAAGTACCCATTCTGCCATTTCTTCAATCAGCGCCTGTTCTTCCCCTTTAGGAAACCAATAAGGATGAGCTCTAACTCGGAAGGTTTGTCCACCGAAATGTTCTAGATAGACACCTACCTGTTCGAACCAATTGATCTTTTGTTTCAACTGCTCCGTCTCCGAAGGCGTAAATTCTAAGGTAATAGGTAATAACAGTTCTTGTGAAGCATCACCCGGACGTCCAAACTCTTCATAATAAAATTCATAATTGATCCGTTCGTGTGCTGCATGTTGATCGATTAAAAAAAGACCCTCTTCATTCTGAGCAATTAAATATGTCCCATGATGTTGCCCGATAAGTGTCAATTCTGGAAATGGAGGGATCTCGGGTGATCCATTCTTTGGAGCAGCATACACTTCCGGATTGAACGTTGTATTCTTCCCTTGTTCAGGACGATATCCCATTGCACCATCTATTCTATAATTTTGATCATTACGTTCTCTTACAGGAGGATTCACACCTGAGCGAACGTCATTCGTAACATAGTTAGTTGGAAGGGGAGGTCTACCTTGTCGGCTCTCCATCATATCAGATTGAATGGATTTATTCGATTCAGAAGACACTCCTTCACCTTGATTACTCCATTCTGTTGATGCGTTATTCGCAGTATTCTGATCCTTCTTAAATAGGAATTGCTCCTGTATAAAGGATGAACTCCCACTGTTTCCAATAGGATGTTTTACTGGCTGAGGAATGAGTACTTGTTGACGCAGAACCGCATGGATTGCTTGTTCTACAAATGGATATAATTCATTTTCTTTACTAAATCGCACTTCTAACTTCGCAGGATGAACGTTCACATCTACGATCGAAGGATGCATCGTTAAAGAAAGAATGGCAAGTGGAAAACGATTAATTGGGAGCAACGTATGATAGGCTCTCAGAATGGCATGATTCAGGCCATTATTACGAATGTAACGACCATTCACAAAGGTTGATATCGCATTTCGATTCGAGCGAGTCCATTCTGGTATACTCACATATCCTTGTAAGCTATAATCCATATCTTCTGCATGTATGGGAAGCATCGCCTTAGCAGCCTGTGTTCCATAAATAGCAGCAATAACCTGGAGAAGGTCTCCATTTCCGACGGTCTGCAAAAGCGTATTATCATTATGTCTCAATGTAATCGCGATACCTGGATGTGATAAGGCGATCCGGTACATGAAATCTGAAATATGACCAAGCTCTGTCTGAATTGTTTTCATATACTTCAGCCTTGCCGGTGTGTTGTAGAATAATTCCTTCACCACAAAATCAGTCCCACGAGGTGAAGCAGAGTCATCGTTGGATAGCAAGGTTCCACCTTCAATGATAAGCTTCCGCCCCAGTCCATCTTCCTGGTTAGAAGTGGTTAGTGCTATCTTGGATACGGATGCAATACTGGGTAATGCTTCTCCTCGGAAACCTAGACTTGTGATGTGAAAAAGATCGCGACCATTTGCTATTTTACTGGTGGCATGACGATAAAAGGCGGATTCACAGTCTTCCGACTCAATCCCTGATCCGTTATCTGTTACACGAATGCTTTGGAGCCCACCTTCTTCGATTGTCACTTCAATCTTCGTGCTTCCTGCATCGATTGCATTTTCCACAAGTTCTTTAACTACGGAGGCAGGACGCTCCACAACCTCACCTGCGGCAATCTGGTTGGCTATGTGCTCGTCCAATATGTGGATTTTGGCCATGGATTATCCCTCTCTCTTTTCGGTCTCAACACCATTATTAGTTTTGAAAAAAATCGTATTCAATGGCCGACCGCTACGGTAACGGATTGTTCTTCCGATCGCTGTTGACTTTGGATTTCTTGATTAGATACCGCTTATAGCGGTAGAAATCCGAAGTCAAAGGCGAGCGCTAACGCTTCTCCAGAACAATTCCGTCACCTTCGCTATGTTTGCGCATTTTATCCACTACTTTTTTCAAGAATCAAGTATGGTGTAGAGACCTTTTTTCGTTCGTTATAGTTTATTTTAGATCCCTTTCGCTTTTACACTAAGCTCATGAAGTAATTGCATCGCTTGTAAGGGTGTCATGTTCATGAGGTCGAGATTCTTTACAGAGTCGATAATCTGCGTGACGTTGCGGTTCATTGGCGCTATGGATTCTTTTTTGATAGGTTTGACTTCCTCTTCACCAAAAATAGATAGCTGTACAACGCCGCTGACTTCTCTTATCTCGCCTTTGTGATTAAAATCTGTATGTTTCTCCACAGTTTGTTCGGAATATGACTCAGTAGCTACAGATCCATTGGCTATTACATCTGGTGTCACTTCGACTGGTGCTGCATCTATTGCTGTTACAACTCCATTTGCCCCTGCTCTATCCGAATCCACAGTGACTTCTGTCGCTACAGCCACTTCAGAAGTCACTGTCGTGTGATCCAAGCTTTCGAGTAGGACATTCGCACGAGTAATAATAGAGTCTGGCAATCCTGCTAGACGAGCGCAATATACACCATAACTACTGCCAGCAGCACCTGGAATCAATTTACGTAAGAAGTGAACTTTATCTCCACTTTCTTGTACGGCCATGGAGTAATTGCGTAATCCCTTCAAACTTCCTTCGATATGGGATAATTCGTGAAAATGTGTTGACACTAGCGCTTTACAACCAATTTCGTCATGTACATATTCGATCACAGCTTGAGCAATAGCCATACCTTCACTCGTGGAGGTTCCGCGACCAAGTTCGTCTATAATGATGAGACTTCTTGGTGTTGCTTTCTCTGTCATCACTTGAATGTCAGCCATTTCTACCATAAAGGTACTTTGACCACCAATTAAATCGTCAGCTGCACCAATTCTCGTAAATATACGGTCAACCATAGGGATCTCTGCTTTATTTGCAGGGACGAAACAACCAATCTGAGCCATAATGGAGATTAATGCGACTTGACGCATATACGTACTCTTACCTGCCATGTTCGGCCCAGTGATGAGTAAGATATTTGCCGATTCCTTGGACAGATTCGTCGCATTCGAAATGAATGCCGATTCCTTCATCACAGCCTCCACCACAGGGTGTCTACCACCCTCAATGATGAGGTCATAGTCCTCTGTAAGTACCGGCTTCACGAATCCATGCTCCGCACTCGTTGCTGCGAGAGATTGATACACATCCAATTCTGCAACTTTCTCTGCAAGGGACTGCAGACGTGGTATTTGCTTACTTAACTTCTCTCTTAACTCCGAAAAGAGTGCATATTCCAGATCCACCATCTTTTCCTGTGCCTCGAGAATGAGTCCCTCTTTTTCTTTCAGTTCAGGTGTGACGTATCGCTCTGCATTCGCAAGCGTCTGCTTCCGTTCATATCTACCTTCAGGTACCGATGCAATATGAGACTTGGTTATTTCGATATAATATCCAAACACTTTGTTGAAACCAATCTTCAACGACTTAATTCCAGTTGCTACACGTTCTCTAGCTTCAAGCTCTGCAATCCACTTTTTCCCATTGACACTTGCTTCTCGTAGCTCGTCCAAATGCTCATGATACCCCTGCTTGATTAAACCACCATCCCGAACGGAGATAGGAGCTTCATCTATAATCGCTCTATTAATTTCATCATGGAGATCTTCACATGCATCTAACTCTCTTGCAATTTTGCCTAGCGTCAAGGAAGGTGTTGCAGCACAGAGCTCTTTAAGCGATGGAATTTGCCCTAATGACAATTTAAGCGCTGTAAGATCACGGCCATTCGCATTACCAAAAGCTATTCTACCCACAAGTCGCTCTAGATCGTAGATCTCTCGAAGCGACTGGCGTAAATCTTCGCGTAATATGAGTTGGTTGTACAACAATTCAACGGCTTCAAGCCGTTCCTCAATACGACTGCGATGTAACAGTGGTTTATCGATTCTACGTCTTAGTAGGCGTGCGCCCATCGACGTCTCTGTTTTATCTAGGAGCCATAACAATGAGCCCTTCTTAGATCGTTCTCTGACGGTCTCCACCAGTTCCAGATTACGACGGGTAAAGGGATCCAATATCATAAAGTGACCTGGTTCATAGGGAGATATTTGTGTTAACTGACCTAACGAACGTCTCTGAGTCTCACTAAGATAGGAGATCAACACAGAGATACATAAAGCTCTCTCTTGATCTAATCGCGCCCAAGCTGCTTCACCAAATTGACTTCGGACCATCTTCTCTTCTTTCTTATCCCAAGCCGTATATACAACAGGTCGATTTCCCTGAAGCTGTAATGAACGAATACTGTCCAACATACCCTCATCTCCGATAATCTCGGAGGGTTCATATATGTTAATCTCATCACGAAGCCATTCCAGTGAGGATGGAACGGAAGTGATATACAATTCTCCTGTAGATAGATCGCAGGCAGCTAGACTCATCATCCCGCCTGATGTTGTAACACATACTAAGTAATTATTTGATTTATCCGCGATGTTCTTGCCTTCCATATTGGTTCCTGGAGTCACTACACGTACAATATCACGACGCACCATGCCTTTTGTTGTTGCCGCATCCTCTAATTGCTCACAAATGGCAACCTTGTATCCTTTTTCTATTAGACGCTGAATATAGCCTTCGGCAGCATGGTAAGGCACACCACACATCGGTATGCGTTCTTCCCCTCCACCTCCGCGCCCAGTCAGCGTAATCTCAAGCTCACGTGATGCCAGAATCGCATCTTCAAAAAACATTTCATAGAAATCCCCTAGACGGAAAAACAAAAACGCGTCCTGTGCTTGTTGCTTCACTTGCAAATATTGTTCAATCATTGGCGTATATTGGGACATGAGTTACCTCCATACATCTTCTTTTACTTCAATTTATTATAACACAGGTATATTCCATAACGGACGGATATCCCGTGATTCATCCCATATCGTACCACTAGAAATATGATTCAATAATGGATCAATATACTTTGCATACTCGGAATAATCACTCAGTGACATCATATCTCTGAATAGGGGCTCTACACAATCTCGAATCACATTCCTATTCCCCTCATAATAAGCTCTATGAATAATCTCTTGATTCAAAGGCCTTAGTACGAGCTCTTTATAATGACGAACTATCAGATAGGCAAGGAATACGACACCTTTGGCAACCAGTGGTGATACCAAGAAACTAGGCAGTGTTCGATATTCAAACCCACCATGAGGTTGCCTTCTGAAATCTCCGAGATAACCATAACGAGGTCGTCTAGTTAGGCTTGTATGATCCTCAAGTAGCATAACGGGAAGAGCCAGATAATTATCCAACACTTGCACAAGAGAATACGTGAGTACGATGCCACTGAAATGTAAATGTCCTCCTAAGGGCAACCCGGGTACAGGCATCCCTCCAGCCATCCAGATTAAAGATCTATCGCGGATCAATTGCTTTGCAGAACCCAATGCGTGCATAAGCTCTACAAGTAATCCTCGTGGTTGTAGACTTGGTTCTGGACGTAGTTCCGCTACCGGAAAGCTCGTAACCCCTCCCACATGAACCGCATCGCAACCTACCTCACCGATTCGTTCTAGAAATTGTGAAGCAGGAACAACTTCCATGGAAGAAGCATCTACAAGTAGAAATTCAGGATCCATTCCCATCATGAGTTGAATCCCTTTCTTTTCCTCCTGATGCAGAACGTTATGTAGAATGGTTTGCTGTTGTTTATATATTCTTATCAACTTTGGCTCACGCAATTTCGATAATGGTGTAACCTGCTCAACCACATATTGGCGTTCACCGTATGTTGAGAGTATAACTTCACCCGACGATAGGCCTATTGTATATAAGCTTCGTACGGCCATCTTCATTAATCTATTCACCAGAGGACTCTGATCCAACTCCACGCCAGAACTCATAGATATGTCAGTTCTAAACCCAATTCTATTCCCACCACTACCTAGCTTACAAACGTCAACGCCACGTAGATTAAATACTTGTACAGCATATCTACTGCGGTATGTTGATGAAAGTTGTTCGCGTCCAGAGCTACCTTCAGTCAATTGTGCAGACACCCCTGAACGGATAAGTCGAGCTTGAGCAGTAGAAAGTGACATTGATTCATAGAGAGACTCTCCTTGACCCACTTACGTACTCCCCCTTTCACACAAGTAGAAACGGCTATGCCGTCCTTTTCCAAGGAGGACATTCGTTTCAGCGGAAATATAAGGATTTAAGTATCAAGTGAAACTTATACTTCCTTATATTTAAATAAAAACAAAAAAGGAGGGCATCCGCCCTCTACACAGACGCCCTCGAATCATATACTACGCTATACCTTTCAATTCAACCCTCGTTGTTAAAGATCATCATCCAATAAGTCAGGGTCTAGGTCTTCATAATCTCCAGTATCCTCGCTGAACTCAAATTCCTTATCATCATAATCTTCATGACCGATCAGTACGAACACCTTGGTCTCAGCAATGAGTTCCACAGTGAATTCCCTTTCGACACGGATGATGACACTTCCCCCGCCCGAGGACACACTCGCTTCAACACAACTAGGTTCCTGCGTTGCCTCCGCAGATACTTCCACTGTTGAAGCCCGGTGTCTCGGATCTAGATACGATAGCGAGACGAATTCTACATAAGGTACAGTCTCCTTGGCTACGTCGGTTTGAGAATTTTTGTCATAGGAATACCAAATGTTGATATCGTAAGTACCAATAACTTCAATTCCGTCTCCGGCCGCTACCGCTTCATACTGATGGTTTATAATCCATGCACCTAAAATACTGGTTGGATTATGTGGCGGAGTTACGGTATGTGTTACGGTAGAGAACTTACGACCTTTGCCGCAGATCGCTTTCGTTATGATCTCTCTACTTTGATGTTTACGACTTAATGACATCTTTGAACCTCCTCCATACAATCATTCACTACTAAGTGTATGCAGGAGGTAGGCAAAAGTTGATTAGCCCAGTACAAATAATTAAATTTTATAAGAGAATCGTTCAACTACTATTCTTCTTACCACAGATTGGCCTATTCTAAGATTCATCTAACGCTACATTGTGCATACCGTTCATCAATAATTTTCTGAAAAGCAAGTTCCACTTCATCCAATGTGGCATCCATCGCTTCACTTATTGCTTCTTTCAACTTTCTTTCTCTGCCCTTCATTTCTTGAATTTCACTGGCATGTTCTTTTAAAGAATCATATCGTGTGTCACTCAATTCGGTCCTATAAAAAATATTTTCAGCTGCTAAACGCCAATGATTGGCTTCTGACTCAGCAATTTTCATACGTTTTCTCATGTCAGCCATTTCTAGATCTAAACAATTGGAATTAAATTCATTATATTTATTGATCCAGTATTCTAATTTATTATTTTCTATTTTCAAGTTATTTTCTACAGCCTTAAGTTCTTCAAGCATTCGTTCTACCTCTGTTTGCAACTTCACTTTAAAGGCATGCATCTCTTTCAATATGCTTACGTCCGAAATAACTCCTGCAATCGCGTCAGTTATTGACCAAATGTCTTTCTCACTCGCCAATTTAATCTTCATAGTTGCTCGACTACCCCTCTATGTTTAACTGCTCACACGAATTTTCTAATCTGGATTATGAAATATGTATCGTTATGTTCATCATTCAACCCGCATTTTATCAGGGACTGGCGTTTTATTCTTTTTAGCTATTTTAAGATATAAAGATAGTTCCCGACATAGCTGCAGTATAGACGACCGAATCTCAAATTCTCCTCTTGTGGTTGGGAGATCCATTTCTTTGAAATCTAGTTCCAGTTCTTCCAATAACACTTCGGTACGACCTGTATACATTTCTTCTGTTACATCATGGCTTAGTTGTTCGAATAATTCCGCTACCAAGTCAGCTTGGGGTAGCTTCTGATATACATCAGCAATGCGTTGCATCATAACTAATATTAAATCCAACTGTTCCTTACGCATATAGAAATAAATGTTCCATGCCTGATCTGGATGAACCATTTGATTCTCCATCGATCGATTTGCCGCAAGTGATCCTTCTTGAATTGCTTTACCTGCTTCAATAATTTCGCTTCCATCCCATACATACGTTGGATCTCGAAGCGTACGACTCACTCGATCAAAAATAACAGCAAACAACCCGTCCACTTTATGCCGAATCTCAACCATCTGCTCTCCACGTTTGGGCATATAAATCATATTTACCACCATGGCAGAACCCAGACCGATAACAAGCAATTCAACTTGTGTTAATACCGTATGGAAGGACAGAACACCCCCTCCAAATACCCGAAATACGACGACAGAACTGGTAACAATCCCTTCCTTGAAGCTTGTCTTCACGATTAAAGGAAAACCAAATAATACGAATAAAGCCAGTACCCAATAATGGAATCCGAATAGGGCAAATAAAGCACATGCAAAAAGAAGCCCCACAATGGAGGCAAAGAATCGAGCTGAAATCGTTCTAAGACTCCTTTTACGTGTAACTTCCACACCTAAAATCGCTAATAGACCCGCCGACTGGGGACTGGGTAGACCTACTATATCAGCAATCTGAATGGAAATGAGTGTAGCAACCGCTGTTTTTACAACTCGAAACCCCATGAGAACGCCTCACTTTTTTATCATAATGATTGTAATCTCATGGTACTTTATTTCACGATTCTACACAATACGACATTTGTCAAAAGGATACAAATTTTTCCATACTCTATTTATGGGATAACAGCTTACGTTCCATAAACACAACGAGCTGATACATAACCGTTGCTACCACCGCAATTATTAACAGACTGGACATGACTAATGTGAAGTTAAACACTTGAAAACCATAAATAATTTGATATCCAAGACCCATTTGAGCCACTAAAAATTCGCCAACAATAACACCCACCCACGCAAGACCAACATTAACTTTCAGTGTGGAAATAATAGCAGGAAACGATGCTGGAAAGATCACTTTACGAAAAATTTGAGATCGCGATCCCCCAAATGTTCGCACCACTTTGACTAGATTAGAATCCACTTCAGAAAAACTATTGAAAACCACGAGCGTGGTAATAATAACAATGACTGACAATGTAGTGACCACAATAGCCGTAAATCCAGCACCAAAAACAACGATAAATAGAGGTCCTAATGCCACCTTGGGCATACTATTAAATACGACCATGTAAGGATCTAATACTTTAGATAAAAAGGGTGACCACCAGATCAAAATGGCAAGCCCCGTTCCAAGCAGTGTCCCCATTACGAAACCTACGACAGTCTCACCGACTGTCACACCCAAATGTCCCCATAATTCTCCACTGATGATTTCTTGCATAATATGATTAACAATCTTGCTAGGATAGCTGAACAATAAGACATCTATCCACTTCAACCTTCCCGCAATTTCCCAGAAGGAGAACAACAACAGTAGTATTCCTAACTGAACGGATAATACATGCATGCGTTGCTTTTTTTTATGTGCAAGGTGCTCATGGTACAATTCAGTCAGTTCGTTTTGTCTCGTAGCAGAAGACTCATCCCCTGTTAGATTGCTCCTTGTCATGCTGAAGTCTCACCTCCTCACTCCTGCTCACTCGTTATTTCCATCGCACTCCAAATTTCGTGAAAGAGGTGTTGGAAACCCTCCTGATCACGAGCATGAAAAGGCAACACCTCTCGGATATTACGCGGTACATCGAACATTCTGCGAATTCTACCCGGATTGCTACCGAGCAATATGATCCGATCGCTCATCGCTATCGCTTCAGATAGATCATGCGTAACCAACACTGCTGTTTTATTACGTTCACGCAACGTTCGTGATATAAGATCCTCCAATTGCAGCTTTGTCTGATAATCCAATGCGGAAAAGGGTTCATCCAATAACAGTAGGCCTGGATCTGTAGCCAACGTTCGCACGAGTGCAACCCGTTGCCGCATCCCACCTGAAAGCTGTTGCGGATAAATATGCTCTTTACCTTTTAAACCCATCTCTTCAAGTAGCCCTGAGGTTATGGCTATACTTTCCGGCGTGATTCTCCCCGTCAACTCCAAACCTAAAAGAGCATTATTCAGAATAGTCCGCCATGGAAACAAATAATCCTGCTGCAACATATATCCTACCTCAGGGGTTGGACCTTCCAACTTGTGACCATTTACAAGTACCTCTCCATGGCTTGGTGTAAGAAGTCCTGCAATGATCGATAATATGGTAGTCTTGCCACATCCACTCGGACCCACAAGACTCACGAATTCTCCAGCGGATACTGTCATTTGAAGCCGATCCACAGCCAGAGAGGCTTCGCGATCGGTGATATAGACATGGGCGACATCGTTTAACTCAACAACAGGAACCATGTGCACTCTCCTTTTGGCCGGAATACAGGTCACTTTACTTCACAGTAGATTTCGCCTTTTCAGCAAACGTATTATCTACAATCGATGCGTGTGTCACACGTTCTTTCAATTCGCCGGCATTATCCATCACGTCTAGAAGATTATTCCATTCCGATTCGTCTAATATAGGATCTGTTGCATAGGTACCTTGTTCTTGATAACGTTTCACGCTAGATACAATGATTGCACGGTCTGTATCTTTAAAATATGGGATAATCGTATCCGCAATCTCTTCATGCGTATGTCCTGCTACCCATGCTTGAGCTTTTTGAACGGCATTCGTGAACTTCTGTACGGTATCGGCATTTTTCTTGATATAGCTTTGTTTACTCATAAACACGGTATATGGAAGGTGTCCACTTTCTACACCGAATGAAGCTACAACATGACCTTTGCCTTCTTTTTCAAAAATAGAAGCTTGTGGTTCGAACAACTGTACATATTGTCCTGTTCCCGAGGCAAAAGCTGCTGCGATATTCGCGAACTCAATATTCTGGATCAATTCCAAATCTGCATGTGGATCAATACCCTGCTTCTTAAGCGTGAACTCTCCGGCCATTTGTGGCATTCCGCCTTTGCGTTGGCCCAAAAATGTTTTCCCTTTCAACTGGTCCCAACTAAATGTGCCACTATTTTCTCTTGCGACAAGAAATGTGCCATCCGTCTGAGTTAATTGCGCGAAGTTGATCACTGGATCTTCAGAACCTTGTTGAGCAACGTAAATGGACGTTTCCGATCCAACTAATGCCACATCTACAGCGTTTGATAACAATGCCGTCATCGTCTTATCTCCACCGAAGGTCGTCGTTAGTTCAACATCCAGACCTTCATCTTTGAAGAATCCTTTTTCAATGGCGACATATTCTGGTGCATAAAATACGGACCGAGTTACTTCCCCAATCTTAACTTTTGTCGGAGCATCTTTTCCTCCACACCCGGCTACAACCGAAGTACAGAGAAGAAGAATACCTGCTACTGCAGTCAACTTTTTCACATTCTTCCACATATGGGTATCCCTCCAATATTTTCGTATAAATCATAATGCATCATATGCACCCGCCCAGAAAAGGTTATTCATAAACCTATATTTCTGTTACCCTGTTAACAAAAAAAGCCATGATTCTCTACATAACGTAGATAAATCACGGCCTTAACATTAACTTCCGTATGATTCATAGAGAAGGATATCCATAAACTATAGCTTGTAAATCTCTTTATATTTCTCTTCCAAATAATCTGCCAAGTAATCTGGATTCAGTTCCTCACCCGTAACATTAACGATGATTTCTGAAGGTGTAAGACTCTTACCGTATTTATAAATTTTGTCGGTGAGCCACTCTTTAATCGGAAGTAAATTGCCTTCAGCAATCCATTCATCATATTGAGGTAACTCTTTACGGATGGTATGTAAGAATTGTGCAGCATACATATTTCCTAGTGAATAGGAAGCGAAGTAGCCGAAATCTCCACCAGACCAATGCACATCCTGTAGGACACCGAGTCCATCATTTGGAGGGGTAATACCGAGGTACTCGTTATATTTTGCATTCCATACCTCTGGCAAATCTTTAACTGACAACCCTTCATTAAACAACATCTTCTCAATCTCGTAGCGAATAATAATATGAAGGTTATACGTTAATTCGTCCGCTTCAATTCGGATCAGCGAATTCTCTACGCGGTTGATAGCTCGGTAGAACTCTTCTAGCGAGACATCCTTAAGCTGAGGACCGAAATGTTGCTGCAAATCTCCGAAATATCTTTCCCAAAATGGACGGCTACGTCCAATCATATTCTCCCACAACCGAGACTGTGATTCGTGAATTCCCATAGAGGTACCTTCAGCAAGAGGTGTCCCCACCAGATTCACATCCACATTCTGCTCATAAAGAGCGTGTCCCCCTTCGTGTAGAGAACTGAATAACGCACTGGTAACATCATCTTGTAAATAATGGGTTGTAATTCGTACATCCCCGATATTAAGACTCGTAGCAAACGGATGAACACTCTCATCTTGACGTCCTGCCTCAAAGTCATATCCCATTTGTTCAAGAATAAAGAGACCGAATTTCTCTTGTTGATCAATTTCAAATATCTGGTGAAGGAAACGATTGTCCGGTTGATTCGCAGATGCTCGAATCGTTTCAACTAGTGGCACTAACCGACTGCGCAGTTTACTGAAAATCTCATCCAGTTTCTCTACAGTCATATCAGGTTCATACATATCAACAAGGGTATCGTACCTTGTTCCCTTTACGCCCAAATAATCGATAAACTCTTGCTTCATAGCAACGATTTTAGTCAAATATGGTTCAAATCCAGTAAAATCACTCGTTTCTTTCGCCTTTTCCCATAAGGTTTGAGCATGAGCTGTTAAGACAGAGAACTCCTGAAACTTCTCCGCAGGAATGAGCTTATTCAGCTCATATTCCTTTTTGCATTCCTTCACTATTTTTAAGTCTAGATCATCCAATTGTTCTGCAATTTCTGTCTTTGTAAAATATTCCAGGTAGTTTGCCATTTCATCTGAGATTTGTAATTTAAACCCTTCCGTGCTTAACATTCCAATCGTTTCTGATCGAAATTCAGCACCTTTGCGGGGAGCGCCGGTACGCAGATCCCAATGCATTAAACCTACAGCCTCATAATAACCTCTTATTTTGCCAACCAATTCCCGAAATTTCTCTAATTCAATTTTTACTTGATCTTCCATTTTAAGGCTCACCTCACGTAAATTATTTATGGTTTCCTCTTGATGATACTTTTTACAAAAAGTATAATCAACTTCAAAGAACAGAAATGATTATAGTTGAAGGAGGAAGAGGTCCCCCATGAATCATATTACTGAAGTGTTAGAATACAACCGTCAATTTGTCGAGAACAAAGAGTACGAAGAGTATCGTACGAGTAAATTCCCTGAGAAAAGAATCGTCGTAATCACTTGCATGGATACTCGTCTTACAGAATTACTTCCAAAAGCAATGAATTTTAAAAACGGGGACGTCAAACTCATCAAAAATGCTGGTGCGATTATTTCCCAACCGTTCGGTAGTGTTATGCGGAGCGTACTGGTAGCCATTTATGAACTTAAGGCAGATGAAGTGTTTGTCGTTGGCCACTTGGATTGTGGTATGGCTTCATTAAATTCTGACCATATGATTGGATTAATTAAAGAACGTGGTGTCTCCGATGTTGTATTGAGTACATTAGAGAATTCAGGCATAAAATTGTCGAAATGGCTACGAGGGTTTGAGAATGAAACAGAAGGTGTCATTCATACCGTCGGCATTATTAATAATCATCCATTACTCCCTCCTAATATTCCTGTACACGGCATGATTATCGATCCGGATAATGGTGCTTTGGAGCTTATTGTTGATGGGTATTCTAGAACCAAATAAGATAACAAACTTTTCTATAATGAAGTGCGGATGACTATCATCCGTGTCTTTTTTTGTTTAGATTTACTGTTTGGTTGCCAAACCATACAGTTTAAGTGTACACTTTTCTCATTGTAAAATTGTTTAATTAGGAGACATGCACGTATGAACACACTTTCCTATGCACTCCTTGCTTTTCTTGCAAGGGAACAGTCTTCCGGTTATAATCTGATGCTCAGACTTCAACCTTTTTGGCCTGCGAAGCATAGTCAAATTTACCCACTACTGTCACAAATGGAATCCGAAGAGTACTTAACCTCATGCTGGATTGTACAATGTGAGAAACCAGACAAAAAAATGTATTCCATCACCGAGAAAGGAATACGCAAGCTAAAAGAATGGTTGTATGTACCTTTAGTCGATCCGATCACGCGAGATGAATTATCTATGAAAACATTTTGCATGTGGTTAACTGATTTAGAGAATGCCATTGAAATCATAGAAACCCGAAGATCCTATTTGGCCAAAAAACTAGATAGCTTCCAACTTATGATCGCTGACAAAGTACGAGAGGACCTTGCGTTCGGCACACCTGAATTCTTTGATTATATGTTAATTCAAAAAGCGATCTACAGTACAACTTCCGGGTTGGAATGGACGAATATGATGATGGACATACTATTGGATCAAAGAACAAAACAAAACTCAAAATAATTAAACTAATTAATTTTGAAACTTTTAATTTTTTACTTCGTAAACTAGTTGATAGACCAAAATAAACTATTACTTTTAGGGGGATTTTCTTCAGATGAAAAAATGGCTCATGGTTGTTATGATGTTCACTCTAATATTTGCTACAATTGCACCAGCTAGTGTAGATGCAAGACGAGGTGGCGGCGGATTTAAATCAGGTACGAAGTCTTTCACGAACACGCCTAAGAAGTCGAACAGTAATGTTTCGAAATCAACTTCTAACAACAAATCAAATACAGCTGGAACGCAAGCCAAACGTGGATTCTTTAGCGGTGGCGGATTGATGAAAGGTCTTATGATCGGTGGATTGGCAGGTATGTTATTCGGTGGCATGTTCGGTGGCATGGGATTCATGGGTGATATCATTGGATTAATGATTAACTTGTTAGCCGTTGTCGTTCTATTCTCTCTTGCACGTGCAGGATATAGAGCATACAAGAACCGTCGTAAACCAGATCCTCGTGACGGAAGGTCATAATTGATATGATTCTTACAATGGATGAAATTATAAATGCGATTTGCCTACACATGGCTGAACGCAAAGCTGTACGTCCTACGGATGTGCAAGTCGAACTCAGTTGGGATGAAGAAGATGGTTATACCGCGGAAGTATGGGTGCAAGGTCGTAGCCAGTTCTTGGTTGAATCTAACATGATTGAAGCGATCCTTCGCTACTTACAAAGCGAATACGACATTCGTGCCTATCGTGAACAGATAACGCTAGATGTCGACGAAGAAATTACAGCACATGTAAACACGGATTAAGACTTATGATAAAGGGGTTGTCCCAGAAGCCGTTGAGAATGGCTTGGGACAACCCCTTTTTTGTGTCGAAACACGGAGAGTATTCAACCTTACCTTTACATTTCGTAACCAAAGCTTGAATCAGTTATACACGTACGCCCGAAAACATCGGAAACAAAACTTTCATTTCAGCTGCATCTGGTCTCCTACCATAATCAGCAATTTCGAACGGCTCTGCATAGCGAACTTTAGCCGCATGATCTTGACCGAATTGCTTATCGAGTGTTGGAAGCATTTCATTGGATACTAACTCGTATGCTCATTTGTATCGGCTCTCTCTTTAGGTTTTATCATTTTATTTACATTGCATCCCTTTCTTATAACGTAATACTTACGAAGTTCGTCAATTTATAAAATACAATTAAATAAACGAACAAACTAGGAATGAATTTGTACCTATGAACTATAGTCATATTATACATGACCTATGCAGTTAGAGATAAATAATGGTAAAAGATATAAATTCAATTAAATAGTAATAATCGAAAAAACACTTGACTTTCAGAAAGAACCCCAATAATTGCGAAGGATACCTTTCCTACGGTATTACTCCAAAATAACAGGTCATTTTCTTATCAAAGGTGAATAAATCTGTATCGCTCTCTTCAGTGCCGCCATAATAAATCAATACCATTTGGGAATCTTTGTCCCAACGAATTGTCGCTCCAAGGTTCTCGGTAACAAAACGAACGGGAGTCATGGTTCTTCCATTGATTATGGTTGGTGCAACCTCTAATTCTTTCTTTACACCATTTACAGATGCTGTCTTATTATCAATCCAAAGCGCAATTGTATCCTTTCCGAGACTGATCATAACTTTTTGTTCATCTTTAGTCCATTTGGTCGTCCCGCCTAATCTTTCGATAATCGGAGCAATAGGAAGCAGGGTGCTACCGCTGCGGATAACGGGAGTGACGTTATGGTCATTATCGTCGAAATTCTTTCCGTCATCTTCTGTTAATAACCAAGGGCTATTGATCTTCATTGCAAGTATGATGGGGTTATTAGTTGCTTTGAACCCGTTTCATTTTCTTTGTACATACTGAATTCCAAAGTATCTTCGATATATTGAGTTTCGAATTTATTGCCATATTTGGATTTAGCCAAAATATCGCTAATGAAACTCAGTGGAACATAGACCCCGAGTCTATAATCATCGAGATATGTAGCTGGTGCTTCAAGGTCGTGTGGCTATCACTGGCCCATAACTTAATTAAGAAGGCAGCAATTGAACGAAATTGAGAAATGGCGCTGCAGAAAAAATTTCCTGCACCGCCATTTCATCTTTTTATACATCTTTTTGATCAAAGCGGGCAATCTCTAAAACGAGATCACCACTTTTGAGACAGCTACTTAAAAATTCAACATCTCACTTTTAAATATTATTTGAATATTCTACCCATTGCTAATATATATTTTAGCTTTTCATCATAGTTGCCAGCAGAAAAATCTATTACTCTATCAAAAGTTTGATTTTCATTTAAAGCTGGCCGAGATCGTTCATTACTCTGATCAGTGGTAGGATAATCAGCTTCCATTTGAAATGTATTGTCAAATAAGAATATGAGATGTAAATCTTCTTTTCCTTTTTCTATTGATTTACCACTTATATTTCTGGCAGTAACTTTTATTTGGCCAGATAATAGTTTTCCTTTCTCCATATTAGTTAGTTTTAAATCATATAGAAGTGGGAGAATTGCGTTATTATCCTGAACATCACTAGAAGCTGTATCAGATTCTTTTATTACCTGCATCATATTGAATTCATCTAGCGCTTCACTCTGAATATGCACCAGTCCTGTCTTCGGATTTTGTGTGGTGTGAAGGTCTAAATTATCAATCAATGCACGTATAGGTACAAATAAAGATTGACTATAAACGACAGGAATAGTATCCATTTGCTTTGGGGTATTGTCTACTTCAATTAGATTGGAATCGGCCTTAATATTCAATGTTTTTCCATTTAGTCCAATAGATGCTTCTTTATTAATCGAATCATAAGATACCTTTGCACCCAAAAGTTCACTTATTGCACGTAAGGGAATCATTAGCCTGTTATTTTTATCAAGATATGGTTGCTTAGGAAAAGTGTATATAACATCATAGTCGTTGACCTGAAGTAAAACAGGTATCTTCTTCTCAGAAATGGAGGATGACGCTTGAGTGGTTTCTGAAATGCATAATACAACTGAAAATACAAATACTGCGATAATCATTGATCTGAATGTCTTCATTTTTACCTCACCTACTATAGTATATTTAAAAGCCTGTAATATTCGTACCAACCTTTAAAAAAGGGATAAGAATATCTCTTATCCCTTAGGTATTGAGCGTACATTTACCCGTTTGCTTGAATACTAACCGTCTCTTCACCCGCATTAATATAATTCAAAGTAACATTACTTGAATTATAATTATAAGTACCTATTGTTGTCATACGTTTTAATCTAACCCCATTCCCATCTTTAGTCCAACCACTAACACCTGATCTTACTATTGCAGTTGTTTTACTGACGCCAGAGGTAGTAACCCCTGATACGGATAGAGTAGCTTCATTTGTTGCCGTGACATAAAATTCCATATAAATATCTTGACCTGGTTTGTATCTCGTTGCATCAGTCAGCATCGTTCCATTGGCCAAGGTCGAAGGAGCCCAATTATCGTAAGTTGAACTGTGTTGCATACCAGCGTCTATACCTACATTTGTAGCTCCCCAACCACCAAAGTATACATATCCAGTATCCTTATTAGTTCCCAAATTATCATCTTTTATGTTAGTGCCCCCAGGTAAAGTTACATATGCGCTCACCCAAGAATATCCATTATTTGAGTATACCCGTCGATAAGGGCCAGATCCTCCTACTTGGGGAGGAATAGATGAATTATCGGGATTCTCAATACCCTGTTGGAAGTTACTATCGAATGGTTGAGTCGGTTCAGACGGTTCTCCTGGTCCAACGACCGTTTCACCTGAATCAGATTTATAAGTGTTATTTCCTATAAACTCATATTTTTTAACTCCATTTTTGAGTTCAGGTTTATTACTGAATATTTCACCATTAGGATCAACAAATATAACATTTTCTCTGTCTTCAGGATCTAAACGATTCATTACATCGGCAATTACTTCTCGATCATATCCTGTGATAGACTTATCAATTTTAGCTTCAATTTCGGGACTGATTGCTGAGGGAGTAACTGGTGAAGCAGATACTTAACTAGCACCTAACAAGAATAATACAATTGTTGAAAATAAGGGTTTAAAAGACTTATTCATTATTAATTATCCTTTCTCTTAAAACATTAATATGAAAGCTGGCCAGCTGTTCATTAATTAACAAAAATGATCATAAACACACAATATACCATATTATAACAATTGTATAGTTGTTTTGAATATGAGAGTGTGTAATATTTTGGCCTCTTCGCTACTTGAAGTGGGTTAAAAGACAGGCAATTTTATATGGTGAGGTGGGCATGATGTGCTGGTTAGTATCGAAGTTCTTGTGTTTAGAGGCTTTCGCGAGTAATCATGCCCGCAAAGGCTCCTTGTAAAATCGATCTGTTTGCCTTGCAAAAGTACCTTTAATCATTCAATATAGCGAAGAACCGATAATACTAAGTGTTTTAAGGAAGTCTTACTGAAGTTTTCTTTTATGCCTCTTCACTACACCGGGTGGATCAACAGAATTTGCGATTTGACATGTAGAGGCGGGGATGATAATGATAAGCTGATTTGCTTCGCGAAGCCTTGCCATTCGCGGCTTTTCGCGAGGACTCATGCCCGTAGAGGCTCCATGTCAAATCGCTCTATTAGTCTTTTGGACGTAGATGTATCCACGAAGTATACGAAGAGCCATAAATATGAGATTTATGAACTTAAACCAATAACTTGGTATACAAATGCTAAATTAAATCCTTCAGGAAGAAAGCAGTTAAAAGGCTATATAGATGGAATAAATACCAATGGATTCAGAGGGGAAGATGAAGTGAAAGCTGTTGTAGGGAAGTCTTGGAACCCAAATAATATGGCTATACCAAGCCCTATTAATTCAAGAAAAGAAATAGCTTTTTACACTTATTATGGTACTCAACCAGGCATGATATATTATGGGGAGAGAGAGGAATAAAAAAGACGATCCAAAAGATCATTTCTTTCCCTCAGAAGTTCCTATTCCTAAAGGAATTGATCTCGGTGAACTGATTGAGCAAGTTCTCTCAGCGAAATTTCCTCTAGATGAGTCAATAACACCAGAGGGTACGTATGAAAGGAAAAAAAGTAATTAGGGTGTATTTCCTGCTCCGTGGGGGATACCAATTATACCAGTACTTTAGAAAGGGTGAAATGAATGAATGTAACTAAATATATCAAAGAGATATTACAAAAGAGATTTGAAAATATTGGATTTCAGTATCATAAATCTGCTCCAAGTGAATGGAAATTCATACGATTAAGGAAGGGATACAAAGAATATATTGTAATAGATAAAAGCAGTTGGGAAGAAACGCCATTCGTTGCGAATACATTACTTATAAGAATTCTATCAGTAGTACCAAGATTGCCGAAGGGAGTATTCGTGAATGGTACTGTTATCAGGATACCGAAGAACTAAAACAGATACTTCATCTAATGGGTGACATTACGGAGGGGTACGCATTAGATTGGTTCAAGAATAATGTGCCTGAGGTGGATCTTTTGCCAGACAACTTTCTTGAAGAAGCTTGGAGAGAGAAGATTGAAAACTTCATTCGAATTCATCAAATTCAATTGGAAGAATCAGATTCCTCGATTGCTAAATTAGATGAAATTCTCAGGGGGAAAGTAAGCCGGGAAGAAATGTATGCCGTCAGCTTTTGTTTTGGAGAGATCATTAGAAAACAGTTCGGTGCAGACTGGGATTTCAGCGAAGAAACGGGTCCGTATATTCGAAATATTGCTGGTGATTATAATTATGTGCGAAAACCTTTTGCTTTGGTTCTAGCAGTAGTCAGTGATCCTTTTGAAAATTCGTTACAAGAGTATTTTCATATTATTAGGGATATAGTTGATAGGCTAAAATAACATGACCTATGCACTTCATGGTAAAACTTGGTAAATATTCGGTTTAGGTGTAACCCAAAGATGCATTAAATAATGCTGTGGCCAAAATAATCGAATAAGTCTTGCAAATCTCTTCACTTCTATGTCAAAATCAACGTAGATTCGTTCTTGACCTTTATAAGTTCTCGAACGTGTTTGGCAACGAGTGTGGAAAAGGCCGCGGACCATTTCGCCGTGGGTGTAGCCTTCATCAATACTCGTTTTTTCTTTGTTCATTTCGAATAAAGCGACAGCTAAGAGTGTCTCAGCTGCAAATAATAGCTCAAAGTGAGCATGGTGATGCGCGACGGATTCAGAGTGACATTTTTCAAAAGCCAGTTCCTGCTTAGCTATACGAAAAAACACCTCAATACGCCAACGTTTCACATACGTCTGTAGCGCCTCTTTCGGAGCATCGAAGCGATTGCTAATAAGCAGATATGCCCCTCTGTATGTGGCAGGAGATTCGTTATCTTTCAAGATTGCCTCAGTGAAAGACACTTCGTCTTCTTTTAGACGCATAGCTACAACTGCTGCGATCTGCACATAACGTTGCTTGGTAACTTGCTTTCCTTTACGATTCACTACCGAATAAGGCTGCTTCATATAGATATCTGGAATCGCAATGGATACCAATCCAGCTGTTGCTTGACGTGTTAAGTCTTTAAATACTTCACGGATGAGCATGATGGGTGTGAGCGGTACGAAACGTTCTCTCCCCGTGCACGGCTCGATCAATTTACGAAATAAAGCTGTATTACGTTTAGCTTTCGTGACCCAATCAAACTGATGGGACTCCAAGAATGCGAAAAAATCCTTACATAAATACCAACGATCCATCGCCACCCAAAGGCGACAACTCACAGATTCACGCAGCATTAAGAGCATTTGCTTAGCCAGATCGAACTTCGTGAGACCTTCACCTTTCACCTCCGACTTGTGCCATGCTGAATAAAACAAGGGATAGTCTAATCCACTTTTCAACACAGCTTGTAGCACGACTAAATTCATGGCCCATGTGTATGTCTTTGTAGAATGATCGAAAAGCCAACTAAGAAAAGGTAGATTTTTCGCATATGGATGAGCACACTGGGTATCATCCAGATTTACGACATCCTCTTCTTGAAGCTGAGTCAATTCGTCCTGTTGAAGACGTTCGACGCGCTTTTTCCCAAAGGTTTCTCCATGCAAAAGAAGTCGTAAAAAAGCGGCTCATCGTGTACTGTACAAGCTTCCACGGCTTGAACATTGCCTGTAATAAGGAGTCTTTTTCTGCCAAGTCTGCCATTTGGACAACAGAGGAACAAATCGAAACCAAACCAATGACATAAAGAAAACAAATCAACCACGACGGCGTACCACTTCGTTTCATCATGCCGGATTGAGTTAAAAGTAATGAGAATCAAACCGATCCCACAGGGTCGTAAGATTGGAGCACCAGCACATTCACTAAGAGAAAGTTTGCAGAATCTAGGTTTTTGAAGCGTATTCATAAGAAAATCACCTGTTATTTTGGAGTAATACCGTAAGAAAAGGTATCCTTCGCAATTATTGGGGTTCTTTCTGAAAGTCAAGTGTTTTTTCGATTATTACTATTTAATTGAATTTATATCTTTCACCATAATTTATCTCTAACTGCATAGGTCATGATTATATTATTAAATGTAAAAATATAACAAATGTTTCTTCCTATATCACAATAAAAACTCCCACCAATATTTATTAGCAGGAGTTTTATAAAATTGATTCTCGCGAACATCCCATCAATGACAGGTACGTGTGAATCAATAACTAGCTATACCCAATAGAGATCAGCCTTCTAATCTAGAATATTCAATTCCTAATTCTCCGCATATAAGGCATTGTCAGGTCCTTGTCATGTTCAAACGAGTATCACTGGTACAGGACGACCGCCGCCGGATATTCGCACCTCATGTTTCTTCAGCAGTTCAATAAACTGTGGGCTCGTAAAATGACTACCTTGGTCACTGATAAGAATCATAGGTTTGCGTTGTGATAGAGACCTCTTCATGGTTTCTAGCACAACGCAAACCTATTCCGAGACTTTAAACATTTTTTGATGAAATCAAATTTTAAGGCCGAAATCCGTGTTCTCGCTCACATAGAGTTCGCTGGGTTGAATCCGATGTTGGCCTGTGTGCAGCAGCTCTGGCAAACGCCCCATTCGTTTAGCCAAGCGGGAAAGTTTTTGCTCATGAAAATTAGATAGCCCCGTATGAATCCGGTCCTGGAAAGGCTTAAGCCATCTTGTTTCCAAGCCATCAGAACCGAAATAAACTCCGAGCAGAGAGCCAACTGTTGCCCCAAAGCTGTCCGTATCGTTGCCTTGCATCACCTGCTTGCATATCCCGTCGCCAACATTGTCTGCAAAGCGAAATGTATTAATTAAGGTACCTACTTCCTGATAAACCTGACAGTGGAAATAATTCGCATACTTATTGTTAATGCTCTGATAGGCTTCCAGCCAGTTATCTGCATTCGCGACCAACTGCAGACAATCCTGAGTAATCTCATAGAATCGGCTCCTTCTAGGTACGAATTGCAGTGCAGTACTCATTATTTCAATCGGATCGCGCAGCACCTGCGCGACAGCAATCGCAGCGGCAATGAACATCGTAGCGTAGATACCGGTCCGGCGATGTGTAAAACTTGCATCCCGCCATGCTAATTCAGCGGCAAGAGCTGGTTGACCGGGGCAGGCATAGCCGTAAGCATCTGCGCGAATCGCTGCCCCGCATAGTTCCGTATCCTGTACCATGAAGTCGGGCCAAGCCTCTATTTCAGAATGATTGAATATGTCCCTATCATGCTCCAAATAGCTAATCCCAGATCGAAGCAAGATGGCCCTCTCTGGACCCCAAGTTGTACTTATCGGAAGATGATTTATCCATAAATCTCTTAAATTTCTTTTCGTAAAACCTTCGCCGAATTGCTCTAGCACAATCATTCCCATTAATGTGTAATTGATATCGTCGTCGGGTGCTGCATAACGAATTCGCCCCCGAGTCGTCTCAAACCAAGACCAATGACGCCGATCCAACGCATGGAGCATTTCTTCAGAAATGTAATCGTTCAGTGGCCATTCCCCTACGGAAGTTAGCGCTTGACGCAATTCCGACAAGCTGGGGTTTACCTCGATCGGTTTGCCCAGCATTGAACCGCAGACTGAAGCGAGGAATGCTGCCTCTACCCGCTTGGAACTGTCCTTCAGATTTAGGATTCCAACCTGGCCGAGAGGTCGAGCCGGATCACATTCCCGCCATATCTCCTCTAAATCATTCGGCTCATAGTAAGACCAATTGTCCCTCATTGGAATAGCAGCCAAACTATGAGCGAATTCCAGATAGGCATCATAGCTTGCGGGAAGCTGTTCCAGCTTGGCTAAATAACCCGAGGTTTGATGCCCCTGCTCGAATTTATTACGCAGAATTCCCTCTAATTGACGTTTAAGAAATGTAAGTGATGGTAGCATACTGTATCTCCTTTGTCCGATTATTAATTTACATTAAATGTATCCTCAAACTTCTGCATGTGAATGAAAACGATGATAGATGAAAAAGCAACCTTAACCATCGCTTTCATTGTGTATTGTCAATCCGTTGTATATTGACTACAGATATAAGCCAAAGTTAACGTTTTTGTTGAAGGCGAGCCATTAACCATAATCAGAGGACTTACAAGAATACTGATTATTCCTTTACTGATCCTAACGTAATCCCAGTGATAAAGAATCTTTGCAAAAATGGATAAATAACTAAAATGGGAATCATCGCAATAAAGATTTTGGCTGCGTTCAATGTCTGATTAGAAAGCTCACTCATCTTTTGAATTTGTTCTGCAGTCATCGTTTGCGCATCAATGATGACGACCAATTGCTGAATGTAGGTTTGCAGCGGATAATGATCGGCATTGGACATCAGCACAAGACCGTTAAAAAACTCGTTCCAATGATAGACTATACTAAATAAAGTAACCGTAGCAAGCACCGGAACAGCCAGAGGAATAAAAATTTTAAAAAGCATATACCATGGGCCCGCTCCATCCACTAACGCCGCCTCTTCTATCTCCTTAGGCAGATTCCGAAAGTAGTTAATGACGAGAATAACACTAAAAACCGGAACGCTTTGCCCTAGCACAAGTGCCCAAATATTATTAATCAATCCGAGTGATTTAACAGTTTGATACCAAGGGATCAAGCCGCCGTTAAACAGCATAGTAAAAACCAAAATCCACATGAATACATTTCGAAAGGGCAAATCTTTGGCATTTTTGGATAATGGATAGCCTAAGAGAATGATGATTACAAAATTAAGACTGGATCCTAATACGACACGCTGTATTGAAATCCAAAACGAATTAAAAAATTTGCTATCCCCCATAATTTCTTGATACGCACTGAAATTAAACCCCACCGGCCATAATCCAACCTGACCCGAGGAAGCCGCCGCATTCTCACTTAACGAGATTACAAGCGTGTACCATAAGGGAAGTACACACAAAAGTGCAGTGCCACCCAGAAGCACAACAAGGAAAATATCAAATGCTTTGGAGCCAAATGTTTTTTCTATAACCATAGTAATGCTCCTTTGTATTATACGTGGATTCGGAAAGTAACTGCCACAAAAATTGAAAAAAACACATTAAATCAAGGTTCACAAAAAAATGCTGATTTTTGCACAATAAAAAGCAGGACACCGCTTTCCTCTTATCAAATGGTTAAATCACCACACAATAACCTGAGAGGGAGTGTCCTTAGCATCATAGTGGCACAAACGTCGAACTATTAAAAAATACGATAATTTGCAAACTTAGCAGCCAAGAAATAGGAAATTGTGATTAAAGTAAAACTGATAACAGATTTTAATAGTCCCATTGCCGTTGCCAATCCATACTGTAAATTCAATAAACCGGTTCGGTATACCCAGGTGTCAATAATATCTCCGCTTGAATAAACAAGAGGATTATAAAGGTTAAATATTTGGTCGAATCCAGCATTTAAGACATTCCCAAGACTGAGCACAGAGAGTAAAATAACCGTTGTAATAATTCCGGGTAGCGTGATATTTAGCAAACGCTGCAAACGCGATGCACCGTCAATCGCAGCCGCTTCATATAAAGAGGGATTGATTCCCGTCAAAGCCGCCAAAAAAATAATCGTGTTAAATCCAAACTCCTTCCAGACATCGCTTCCAACAATGATGAAGGGAAACAAATCTGCTCTAGCAAAAAATAAAGTAGGACTAATACCAAACATAGACAAAATCCCGTTAATCGGTCCTGTATAAGAAAAGATATCCAAAAGAATACCCGAAAGAATAACCCAAGATAAGAAATGGGGCAAATAAACAATCGTCTGAATCCATCTTTTGAAAACTATCACGCGTAATTCATTCAACAACAGGGCAAAGGTAAGCGGTACGATCATATTCGCGATAATTTTCATTACAGCAATAAAAATTGTGTTAAAAAATATCGTTTTACTATCATTAAGCGTAAACATATACTTGAAATTTTCCAAACCAATCCACTCGGAATGAAACATGCCTAAGCCAGGATTAAAGTCCTGAAAAGCGATAACGATCCCGAACATAGGAACGATACTGAAAAGAGTCAACCAAATAAATCCAGGTAGGAGCATGAGATAGTAATGCTTGGCATAACCCTTGGTTTTCATTTTGAAAATCACTTCCATTCTCACTTGTTTAGAGAAAGGCGACAGATTTCACTGACGCCTCTAGGGATCATTACGGTTTTGCAACTTCGTCTACTTCTGCAATAATTTGATCTCCGCCTTGCTTCTTCCAATCTAGTACAAACTGATCAAAGGAATCTATAGGCGCAGCACCCATAATAATTTTGAGGAATGTTTCCTTTTCCAATTTATCCAATGCAGACCATCTTCTTTCCATGGTTTTGGTCTGCGAATAGGTGACGCTGTATGTTTTCTTATAAGGCTGTTGCAATGGCGATATGCCGACTAGTGTAGAATACATTCGTTTCCATACGCCTATATCCGCATTCGGATTCCAATATTGGATATCATAATTGTCGTAAGGCTCCAGTTTAACTTTTTTTATGTTTTCAGCATCAGATTTTAATAGGTTATATCCGGGGAGATTTAAGTCTTCCGGCTTTTTGGTGCCCGCTAAAACCTCTTTCATCATTTTATAGGTAACATCCATTACATCCATCGAGGCAAAGACCAAACGTAATGGATAATTGCTAATCGCAACATTCACATCGAATTTCGATTCATCTCGAAACAAGAGATTTTGCATTTGAATCGCCGCTTCAGGATGCTCGTATCCCTTCCGAACAACAAGATATTGGTTCGATGGGTTACCCATATGTGGAGTGAATTCGCCATTTATATCAAGAGGTACAGCATAAGCCTGCCAGTTTGCTTTCGGATTGTTCTGGATCGCATCCCCTAACGGGCCATACCCGCCTGACCACCATACACCAAAATAAATGCCCGAGGTTCCATTCTTGATCAATTCCTGTGCATCCTTGCGAATGCTCATTTCCTTGTCGATTAAACCTTTGGTATAAAAATCACGCAGTTTGGAAAGCGCTTGTTTCGTTTCAGGCTGAATGGAACCGTAAGTTGTTTTACCATTAGAGTCCTTCAGCCAATATCCCGGATAGGAATGGAAAGAAGCAAAAATGGGGTCAAACCCATAGTTGTTGCTATTCGGATTAATGAAATCCGCATTGATATTACCGCCCAATTGCGGACCCGTGATGCCGACCGTATCTGCCTTCCCGTTACCGTCAGGATCCTGTTCGACGAAAGCCTTTGCTACCTTTTCCAGCTCATCTATCGTTTTTGGCGTCTGTAGGCCCAGCTTATCTAGCCAATCCTTGCGAATCCACATGTAATGTACCATATCCGATTCCGGTGTTACATTTGGTAGCGCATACATTTTTCCATCAATTGTGACTGACTTGAGTGCAAGCCCTTTCGTTGTTTCAATGATGCCTTTAATGGTTGGTGAAGCATATTTATTATAAACATCAGTTAAATCCTCAAGCTGACCGCTTTTTACCATTTGTCTAAACTGCGTCTCATTCACAACTAACGCATCAGGCAAGTCGTCACTGGCAATGGATAAATTTATCTTCTGTTCGTAATCTTTTCCTGCTGCGGCCTGCCATATAATCTTCGTATCAATATTCAATTGGTCTTTAATATAACGGGTATACTGGTTACTCTCGGGAGAATCCCCGGCCGGTAAGCTTTTATCCGACGCATCAATTTCTTTTCCAATTTTAATCGTGATTGGTTCTTCAGATTTTCCAAATGGATCCGCTTCTTTTTGAACGGCTGGAGTTTCTGCTTCTTTCGTTGAAGAATTCGGTGATTCTTTGGAGGAGCTTGAATTACTACATGCGGTTAATACAATTAACATTCCTGCAAGTAAAATCTGAATGCATTTTTTAGACTTGCTCATGTGTGCCCCTTCTTTCACTTTTGATTTTTTCCACATCTAAAAGGTAACACACAAAAGCCTCTTGTTTGGATAGACAATGGTTACACGATTAGAGAGGCAAATGACCGAAGAGTAGCAAGGATTCACAATTTTTTCGCAGTGATCCAGCATTTGTCCCCCTATTTATCGGACATATCTCTACCTGTATCATGCGTCTGACGATATTTACTCGGAAGCATGTCAGTTTGCTCTCGAAAGGTGCGGCTAAAATACTTTTCATCCATATAACCAACGTGTTCTGCAATCCAAAGGATTGTTTTGTTGGTATAGAGCAGAAACTCCTTTGCTTTTTCAATGCGAACCTGACGTAAATAGTTGCTAAAATTCATACCAACAATTTCTTTAAAGCATTGGCTAAAGTAGCTCCGACTCATATTGACCCTTTTAGCAATGTTAGCCGCAGTAATCTGTTGATTCATCTCCTCATGAGCGATATACGCAGCTTTAATAATACATTCCATAACCTCTTGCGAAAATGTAGGTTTATCAATAGCGTTACGTATCATATTACGTGTGGCTTTACACCATGCATCAACCTGATACCAGGAATCAAACGAATCCGGCAATTGAATTTCCACTAAGCTCATAGGATAAAATAAAAGATTCCATTTATCGATTAACGAATACAGCAACCCCAACAGCTTCGCCTGAGGTAACCGCATCAACTTCAAAGCATGGATATGATTATTAAATAAGCTGTCTTGATAAATCCATTCGTGAGACGACCATTGCTCCTTCATAAGATTTATACTTTCTTCAGATCGTACTTGCTTGTGATTGTCCCAATCTTGCAGCAAAATAGACCCTATGCTAGAATGCGGATCATAATCATAAAAGAAATCCTTCTCTCTATATTCTCTTAACCGACGATGTACATCTTTATGATATCTGCCGTAGAGACCCTTCAGATTTATCAGGGCCCACCCCGATTTAGTACTGATTACCTGTGAAATCCGTTCTAACCATAAGTCGTTTGACTGCTCCAACGGTTGCGTCCAGAGCCAAAGGTTAATATCCACTTCAATCATGGATTGACCTGCGTTTTCGCTCCACTCTTTTACCCAATAATCTCCAACAGCCTTATTTATTGAGAGCAATGCATAGCCTCGATCAATTGCAAAAATCTCATTTGGATTTGGATCTCGTTTTTGTTCTTGCGCAATCCGGTTGTAGATTCTTTCAAGGACTTCCTCAAAGCGCTCTTTTTCAAGCTGAACTTTAGCAATGTAATCAATTGCGCCTAATCTAAGCGCCTCTTGGATGTATTCAAAATCCTGATGGAGCGTCAATACTACAATATAGATATGAGTGAACTCTTTACGGACCCTTTTTATTAATTCAAGGCCCGACATAACAGGCATAGCAAGGTCAGTAAGCAGTAAATCAACAGCATTAGATTCTAAAAATTCCAATGCTTTTTGGCCATTACTTGCTTCACCGACAACCTCCATATCAAAATCCTTCCAAGGCATTGCCGAAATAAGGCCTTTTCGGACTAATTTATCATCATCAACTATCATCACTTTAATCATGATTTGGTTCATCCTCCAAGAGGGGCAAGCTTAAAAAAATGCTCGTCCCTTTCCCTATCACACTATTAATTTTCAACTCGGCCCGCTCGCCATATTGGGATTCAATCATACGCTTCACATAGTTCATCCCTATGCCCATACCAACCTTCCTATTTTCAACTTCTGGGTTATTCAATAAATTATTTATGGTTTCTTCTGACATCCCAGACCCGTTGTCATGAATCGAAATATTGATCGTTTGTGTTAATTTTACATCAACTCGGATGAAACCATCATCGCTTAAACCATGATACAGGGAGTTTTCCACGAGTGGTTGAAGGATGAACCGCGGAATCGGCATTTTCAATGCCTCTTCATCCATATGAATCTGCACATCAAATTGAAAATCATAACGGATCTGCTGCAAGATAAGGTATTGCTTCAACGCCTCGATTTCCTCTTGAATCGTTGAAGCTTGTCCTAGCTTGCCTAAATTATAATGCAGCAGTTTATTTAATGACGATACAAGACGATCGATTTCGTTCTGCCCGTTCATGACAGCCAGCCAATGCACCGTATCCAACGTATTCATCAAAAAATGAGGATTGATTTGATAAAGCAATTTCTCTACTTCAAGATCAACTCTGCGCCTCTCCTTCTGCTCAACTTCCGCAAACAAATCCCAAATTTGTTCTTTCATTTGCCGAAATTGATCCAAGAGGAAATCAAACTCTGGTATTCTTGTTCTTGCCACGCCAGACTGGATTCGGTTTAGTGCCATCAGCTTAATTTCTTTATTGAAGCCGGTCAATGGTCGATACACCATTTTCCATAATAGCCAAGCCAAGAATAGACTCATTCCCAAGAAAAATATCGAAAATAGTAGGATTTGAACGAACCATCGATTCATCTCTTTGTTATAATCTGCTTTAGGGATCACAGAGACAATGCTCCAGCCTTGATTACTTACTTTCCTAAACCAATAAAACCCATTTTGTGTACCGAAAGATTTTCCCTTTTCAATGCCAGGGAACGTTGTATCTATTGCAAATGTATTCGGTAATTCGCTATAGGCAATTCTACCATTATTGTCAAGGAATATATGGGAGTTCTTACCCCCGGTTTGATCATTTTTGAGGATGCTTTGTGTCAAGTGTAACCCTGTTTCAATGTAAACATAAACATCATCTCGATTAGGCAGTTCGACTTTTCTTAAAGCAGACAACACATATTGATGATCAAAACGGTTGTTGCTTACATGTGGACCATAATAGGAAATTCCAGAGTATTGGGCAAGCAATGGCAATTTTTCCGGAGAAAAATTATCCTTGACTCCCGAATTTTCAAGATCATAGGAATGATCATCTTGAAAATAATACAGAGTTAATCCGATACTAGGATTCGTAAAAGTGATGAGGCTTAATTCTTCCTTCAGGTTGCTTTTCATTTTGACTCGTTCGAATGGCTTACTATCTGTACTTGATAACAATTGATCTAATTTCTTGCCTACACTGCCTTCAAATGCAAGCTGTTGGGATACATGGTTCAAATTACTGAGGGTGTTCTCTAACGAAAGCTCAACTTGGTTTAAATTACTTTGAATACCGCTTTGAATTTTATTTGTAAGAATCGAGTAGATCGTATAGTAAGAAATCAGGCCGATGCTAATAAACGGAATCAACGAGCTGACTAAGAAGATAATAATAATCCTCTTTTTCAAGGTCAGGTAATCATAAAGAAATGATTTTAAATTTCTCCTCATGTTGAAAAACATATAACAACACGCTCCCAAAAATAATAAATTCTTAATCTGGATAAGTTGGAACACCGTGGTTTCCGACGAACCACCTTCAATATGAACGGTGGTTTTATACTTTTTGCAAAACTGTGTTTATAGTTGTTGACACCAATGGCAGGTAGAATAACCTATTGATAGGAATACTGGCTTGTTCTCTGAAACAGCTTTGGCAAAGACTTTCCTCCCCAAAGGGAACCAGTCCACTGGGTAAACCCTATCTGGAAACGTATCGACGAATTCCCAACGCATCGTCCTTTTGGAAGACTTCATTTTTATGATCCCTATCAAACAAAGTCAAAAAAGAGAGGAAGATTGAATTTGCCGAGCAATAAAAGAGAAGGTATTTATTTTGGTTTAATGATGGTTTTCAGTATGGTATTTGTTATGTTTTTCTACAACATGTATAGGGAAGGATTATTGAGCACGCTCACAGTGTCGAGTGCTTTATTGCATTTTGCTCTAATCTTCATCGTTGCCTTTCTATTAGAGTCGTTTATCGTTGGACCTATTGCGATAGGAATTACATTTAAGCTACCTTATGATAAATCTAAAAAAGTATACGTTATTCTTGTTGTTTCAACTTGTATGGTAACTGGTATGGTCATTTGTATGTCCGTTTTTGGTCTTATCACTGCTTTACTAAGTAACAGTCTTGAAGGCTCACTACTAAAAAATTTTTATATGTTGTTCATTCAAAACTTTGTAATTGCGTATCCAGTTCAACTGTTAGTCGTGGGTCCGTTAGCAAGATGGGTACTTGTTAAATTTATTAAAAAAAATAGTACTCAACCTAAATTTGAATACAATTAATCATTATCTTTGATCCATTGAATATCTGCGTCTTTCTCTCGTCGATACGTGAATATCGTGTTTAGACGACATTCTCGGCTCCTATTGACACACCGACCTTATCATAAGGTCGGTGTGTCTTTGGATTTATATAATTAGCAGAGCTGTTAATACAAATACTGTATTTAATGTAGATGACACCAGTGGCAGGTGCTATAGCCGATAGATAAGAATACGGGCTTATTCTCTGCTACTGCCTTCGCAAAGGCTTCTTCGCCCCATGGATAACAATCTACTGGGTTATGGGCGTGTTGAAGTAAGTATGGTGATTTTTCTTATGTAATCGGTTAGAATTTTTTCCTTCTCTGTTCTCCATTATGTGACACTCCTTTGACTCAAACGAGTATATGTTTATATTACCAAATGGGAATGAAAAAGACACTAACGTGGTATTAGTGTCTTTGGGCTGGAACATTATTAAGATATGTTGATACGAAAGCTTATTTAACAGTTCAACTTTTAATCGTAAAATTGCGTACTTTCATCCATTTTCCTGAAACAAATTCATTTTTAATAGGTTTAGGAGTTTACACAATATAGTTTACAGACTCTTGTAGCGCATTCGGACAGCCTCCTTCGTCCTTCTCATCACAACATTAAAGAGTCAAAGCTGAACTAAGAACGACTTTAGATTTAAATAGGCACCCTTTTATTCACCTACTTTATTTTGCTAATTTCATCATCGAACTTACAACTAAATTAATCTTCTTTGAATGAAATATCTTTTGTAATAATGAATAGAGTTCTTTCTCGTCTTTAATTTCAACATATCGCTCTGAAATATTTAGTTCTTTTTTTATATCACTGTCAAGTCTTACCATCAATGGATATAAGCTTATTGGATGATAAAACGATAATACTCGAAAGCTATATTTTTCAATAAATTTACTCTTCAAGTAAAATTCAAAATTAAAATCTTCAAAAGGCTCATCAAACAAAGCACTACTTTCTTCTATCTCTCCGTAAACAAGTTCTCCAGTTGACTTAGGTAAAAATTTCACTTGCTGTTCAAAGATTTCTTTAGGAGTAGAAATATCATCAAAAGAATCAAAGCTTGGCCATAAATTTTTAATTTCCATAATAGTCTCCCTCTACATAATTGTAAAATACAAGGGTAAGTGGTCACTTACCTTAGGTATTCCTTTATCGTTAATTAATTCAGTGTTCCCTATTTTTGTTATTATCTTAATTTCATTAGTATCAAGATGTTCTATTAATGATGGTCTTATGATTACTTGATCGAATATATTCCAATAAAAATGAAGGTGTTCTGCTTTGGGATAATAATATGTTCCCGAAGGACTATTTTTATCTCCGAAAAAATTCCACATTGGATTGAAGAGTGTATTGTATTCCCTTTTCTTTACGGTTCTGGTTAACATATTTGCTTCAAGCTTTGTAGAGTAAGCATGTAAGCCTGCTGTTGTCATCATTCCCATCTCAAATGGATTCATGTTAAAGTCGCCAGTCATGACTGTTAGGTTTGAACCAACGTCTTGTTCGACTTTTTCTAAAGCGTTTTTAAGATGAGTTGATTCAACAAGATAATCTACATCACTCATATGTAATTTACTAGGAAAATGAACAAAAGAAAAAACAAGTCTGCCAAGTGTCTTATGGGGGATTGATTTAAATGTAAAATAACTTGTCTCTTCACTTAAAGGTTTTATTTCTCCAGGTTTAAAAACAGAAAAAATATCAATTCTTTGACAACCTATTTTTTCAAGATGGTAAAAATCATATCCTTTCCTCTGCAATTTCCTAAGCAAGTCATTTTTATCTTCATTATACTCTGCTATGGATATAAGATGACAATTAAATTCCTCAATCAGATTAATTAGTAAGTCATTAACTTTCTTCTTCCCTACATTCCAAAATACACAATTCATAATTACCTCGATTTATATTAATTGTTTATAATTATATTTTGTCTTTGAATATAATTAAAAGCTAATACCAAATAATCTACCTTCATCATTATCCCTGTCATCTAATACAATTACAATCTCATCATTAGTCAACTTAAAGTTTGTTCCATCGGGCATTAGTGGGATATCGTCTTCTAACGTTGTAAAAATATACTGAATGTTATTATCTTTACAAATTTTTCTAACTGTTTCAATATATGTAATCTTCTTCGTATTTGAAAGTGATTCAAGACTACCGTCATGATAAACAAATTTAAAAAATTCATTAACATCTTTGTACGCTAATATTATAGATAAATCAAAACAAACACATAACATCTTTCTATAAGAGTAACCTTCTGATTTTGATGTAAGTATCTCTTCTTTGATACTTGTTATTTTTGCTTCAAATTCAATATTATTGTTTGAATTAAGACTATAAAAAAGTATAGCTGTTTCATCTAAGACTATCTTCACTAAATCACTAAAATACGTTTGGATCTTTTTGAATAAATCATTTGCTTCTTTTAAATGTAGAATAATCGTAGTTACAAGATTTTCGACTTGTTTAATTAATTGATTGATAGACTTCTCTTTTGCCCTTAACACTTCAATGTTATCGATTTTGCTTAATAGGCTACTTATTTCACTTTCAATCTCTACGATTTCCATCTGATATTTCTTAAACTTTACAAATGAATCTTTTTCTTGTAAAACTGAAAGAGTTTCATTTCTATTATTGTTGAACACCTGAAGTTTATTTCTTACGTTTATTAATTCATCTTGGTTTTTTTGTAATGTTTCCGTAAGGTATTTATTTCTTTCTTCAGTAATATCCATGTTAAATTTTATTAATTCTTGATAGCTCTTTTTCAAGTTGTCTGGGAAGTATAGGTTAATCTCTTTGAATAAGAGCTCAATCGAAGTTAAATCGAATTTCACTTGCTTGGTGATTGATTCAACCGCCTTATCGATCTCATACTTAATTTTGTATTCTTGGGTATTATATACAGAAATTTCCTTCTCGGTATTTTCGATCAAATCTCTATTAAGTTCTCGTTCCTTGAGATAAAAATCAAAGTTATCAATTTTCGATTGGACTTCATCTTTTTTTCTTTGTTTAACGTCAATAAGTGCTTCGATTCTGTTTAGATCTGACAATGTTATTTTTAATTCTTTTTCCATTTCTTCGAGTAATTTTTCTTCTGCTACTATTTTTGCTTCCAAGTCATATTTACTTTTTATCAAATCACCATTAAACCCAAGTAAATAAGCAAGTGGAGATTTCCAATTTGAGTCACTTCCTTTAAATTTGGATAATTTAAAGACTTTATCATAATCGTATTGAGTTCTTAGAAAATAGTTAAGATAGGTACGATACGAGTAGTTAAATATTTGATTAAATCCTATCAAGTGATCTAAAATTTCTTTAGGATTTCGGCTTTTATCCTGCGATGTTAAGGGAAGATCATTGTAGTCCCATACCCTTTCATTTCGATAATCTTGCTTCCCCTCATTATGTAATTTTATTGAAACCTTTGTATTATTTTCTATATCCCGTTTTATTGTTAAGTATCGTCCATCACTTTTTTTTAGCTCTAAGTAAAAGACATGTTTTATAAATTTTTTATAATTGTCTTTTAAGAAACTACCTTTTTTTAATTCCTTTAATAACATAAAGTCAATAAGTTCGATTAAAGTACTTTTACCTAAATTGTGAGAGTTTGACTTAAGATTACTATTGTCAATAATTTTTCCAATTATGACATTCAAGCCATCTGCAAATTCAATTTCTCTGAATTTAGTTACATTGCTGTATATTTTAGATAATTTCATAATAACATCTCCACTTGATCTTCCTTCTTTTTGTAATCAATTACCTCAACTGAGTATAGAAACGTGAGAGCCAAAATAAATAGATCTTTAATATCATCATCAAAATTCTTACTAATTGAGTTTAATAACTGATCGTATGATTGTTTCTTTTCCACTTTCAAGCTACTAACAACACTTGATGCTATATTCAACAATGACAACTCAATATTCATAAATTTATGAGGTTTTATCATATTTCACCCCTATATCGCAATTCCAATACATGTAATGAAAGAATACCCAAATTAACTCCTTGTCAAAACAAAGATTATAGTCATCCTTTTCTACTGTATAACTATAAATCGCATCAAAAATTTTGTCAAAATAAACAAAGTCTGTTCTATTAGAAACAATTTTATTATTTATTTCTTTCGCAGTACTTAAATATTTTTCAAGAAATTCCTTATTCCTTCGGTCATTTAAAAATTCAGTGATTTTATCAAAGTACACTAAGCTATTTTCCTTAATGTGCTTAAAATATAGTGAAGTAAGAACGTTTATTTCATTTTTCTTTTCTATATTCGGCCTATAAAAATCATTATAATCGTCTACTATACCTGTAATAACTTCCACTTCTTGCGAAAAACAATCGATGACCTCTTTAATATCCTTTTCAAAAAATCTTATAGGATGTGGGTTAAAGTAATTAATGTTACCTGCGGCTATAACATTTTGGCTGCCAAAAATCATTTGCCGTATACGATCAAACATCATTGATATCCCTTGCAGAAACTTTATTACCCTGACCAGACACACGTTGAGATATTTTTTTTGAGTTATTGGTGTCTACATTAATATGATTGGTAATTTTTATCACCTTAGAAGCAACAAACAAAGTAATTATTAACGAGATAACTGAAGCAGTGCCGGCAATGATATTAAAAAGATCCATGATTATTTTTCCCCCTGAATGTTTACTTCTCTTATACTTTTTCGACCTCTTTCCTTAATATCCCTCTTTTTTCATCCATTTTTTTCAAAATACACAAATGGGATTCCCATTTGTATAGCCGTCATTACTTCATTTGAAATTTTATTAAATATCGCGCAATCCTTTTGTAATACTCAGTAAATTTCAGTATTACTATTTATTTATCATATTTTATCCTTGTTCCTTGATCGACACGACACCAATGACATGTAAATGTAGAACAACTCAATTCATCGTATTAGTCTAAGCTAGGAATAGCCTGTAGATAAAAAGACTGGCTTGCTCTCGCGGGCGGCCTTAGAGAAGGCTTCTTCACCCCATGCAAACCAATCTACGGGATTGTAGGCATGTTGAAGAAGCTATGGAGAATTTTCATTAATAAGACGATTTGTGAATTTATGTTTTACTGTTTCATCACGATGATAAATACTCCTTGGATGGAATTTTGAAACAAGTATAATATACCTACATGGTAAAAAATACAAAAGAGACAAATCATCTTCAACTTGTCTCTTTACCAAAAAATTCTGTAACACTGTATTCAATCTGGGCAAATGGATGCACTCTAATTTTTATGGCGAGATGTTTGTCTTTAATTAATTTCCAAATTTCTTTAACTATTTGGAATTGTTCATAACAACTCTCGCTTTCAGTTATGCCTTCTTTTATCGTCGGAATCATTTTACCGTGGACCGTAGTGAAATTCCTTGACTCTAAGATCTCCTCAATCATCAGTCCCGCTCATTTTTCGTTTTCACTTCCACCTGGTCTATTGGAGCTTCATACACCTCTTCCTTCGTTATACCTTGATACCGAGCTTTCATTGGTTATCCCACCAGTCAGTTTCTATCCACCACAGGTTTTACTACCTACTCGTGTACAGATTCCTTCTCTCCACTAAATACTTCAATCATCATTAAAGCTCCCGTTCGATAGCCGTGGGTGAACGCTGCTGCCGCATGCATGGAATTCAACTCGCCTACCCAGTCTAACAACTTTTCAAGTTGTTCAAAATCATATTCCGATAAATTCTTATTGTAGGCTGTCATGGAGTCGCTGACTTTCTGATTAATCTGCCGGGATTTGTGATCAGTAGACTTTATAGATTCATCTGGGCGCCAGTTCCCGTAATATATTTCCTCCAAGATACTCTTCATAAGATCTCCCATTTCACGCATGAATAGCGATTTTTTTCAAACGCATTTCAACACTCAAAGCTAGTTTACTCCATACAATAGCGCATATTGATATTTATGCGATTTTCGCATAGGATTTTTATATACTAAGAAGAGTATCAATATATAAGAGTTCTTATCACGAATCCCTTTTAATCTCATTGATGAACAATAAAAGCCAAAATACTCAAACCCATTTTGTTAAGGGGCTCGGATATTTTGGCTTTTTAAATGTTTCTAATTTCTATATTTCGATGACCATACAATATTAGTATCCATAGGCTGTTGGATTACAATCGGCATTAGCATCCGGAAATTATACTCTTATCTCTAGGAATCCGCCCTTCTATGGAGGCACTTGTGCTGCCGCCTAACTGCTCGGCTAGAAGCCTGACAATGTGGTTCTGCTCTTTGCTTTATTGGCAGTATAGAAACGCTCAAAAAGCCGGTTAACATCAAGTTCAGTAGCATTTTTCACGTGATTTTTAAAACGATATGACCGCATTTTGCGTAGTCCGTATTTGCACATCTATATCTCCATCGGAATGCGCGACACAGTTGCGGATCAGGTTCTGAATAATTCGTATGACCATCTCTTTATCGGCACAAGCAAATACCGACACAGTTTCCTCAATATGCACCGCTAAATTCTTTGCTTCAAGATCCGCAATGGATTCTGCAAGGCACTCCGTGACAAGGTTCGTCAGATTGATTCGCTCCAGATTAGGCTCCGGCTCGGCGTGCATATAATAGGAATACTCGAAGAAGTGTTCGATCAAAGCACCCAGTTCATCGGCATGATCCGCACCCAGATTCAAAAGATCAATCTTCGTGCCGATCATCCCCTTTGCGGAAATGACGATGACAGGGGTTTCAGAGAATTCACGCAACTCTTTAAGGATTTCATCCCCATTTTTATAGGGAAGCATAATATCAAGTAGAATTAAATCATACGCATTGTTTTTGATCTCCTGTATATTATCTATGCCGGTATAGGAAGATTTCACTTTATAACCTGCATCAGTCAGCGCTTCCGCCAGCATTAAATTAACATCTTCGTGATCTTCAATAATCAGAATGTAATCCACTAAACCACCTAATCCCTCTGGTTTTCGGTTTGGAACATTTGTCCAAAAGTCCAGAATCATTTTAACATAGAAAAAGAAGATTGCGTTAGACCTAGGGACTCACAGCAGAAAGCATGCGTAGCAAATCTATTCAGTAACCATCGTCCAACATGGCAAGCGATATCTCGTTGCAACAGTGATTAGACGTTCCAGGGATACCAATCCAAAAGATTGTAGCCATGTTGCAATAAATAGGGTGATTTCTGATATTGGAAGGCAAAAAACACTAACGAGGGGTTAGTGTCTTTCGTGGTATTAACATGAGTATATCTCGGGAGCGAATCCGATCACTGTCTCATCTCATGATGATACCCGGTCGTGTGTACTTAGTAAAATAACACCTACAACGATATTTTCAGTGTTTAGCAACTTATAGAAACGCACCGAAATAAAATTCCAGCGCTTCTCGAGAATAGCCGTCGTCCCCCTGCCAACCTGCTACAGAGTTAAAATCATTGCTCCCACCCCGAAGCTTGCGGGGCGTATCACGTTGGACAAGCAATCCGGCATATCCCCATATTTCCATAACCACATCTCGTTCATTCTTGCTTGAGGGGAATATATCCTTCCAACGCTTCTCCATATTCCGGGCACTTTCATGGTCGCTACAGTCCTGAATCACTTTGGTCATATTGTGGAGTATGGCAACATCCTCTATGGTAACCTCGAAGTCTTCTTTTACTAAACAATTCGAGATCCAGCCAACAGTATCGAAGATCGTTCAAGCGGATGCCTCCCCACTTGATCCGCTCGAAATTCAGCACATTCAAATCTTCATTCACATATTCACGGTCTGACATCAACCCGTGGAAATTGCAATCCCCACAACTACTATAATTAGGCAGTATTACACTTCGCTCTCCATACGAATGCAAAGATAATCTTGAAGTCAAAGCCCAACTTGAAAGGGCGCTCCGCAAATATACATTTTTCGTAGATAGACTATGCAGAAACGCGGAGGCTACCTGCTCTTTAGTAATCGCTAAGTGCAATTCATGGAGCCATTCAACCATTTCATCGTGCTTAATTATAATAGGATCGAACATCAGTCCCTTACTTTTAGCATAGTTGAAATCTTCGCCTGCAAAGGCATCCGGTCTATCTTTCCAACCGTTAGGAGACCAAAAGGTGTTCAGCAATACCTTTTTCGCTTTTTTATCCACAATATCACTTCCTTGTCGGCTCATAACCAAAATAAAAATAGACCTCAATAAGTTCTATCAACCGCAAGTGCTGCAATTATACCGACTTTGCAAGCCTTATAAGTTGCTGATACCCCTTAATCGCCGTAAGCAGCGTTCGTAGATCATGTGAGATATTTTTGCAATCAACTCTTTGAACCGCTTTTCTTCCCGAGTACTGTCAAGTTAGCTTGGATCTTAAAAAGATGTTTTATTGTGCTCACCATTCTTCGCACAGTACCATGTTCCGTAAATCATTAGCACACGGTTTCGCAAAATATAGGAATCTCTCCTTCGTCCCACTAATACAGTGTAGGAGAGAAGGGTGGGATGTTCGTGGGTAACAATAATGATCAAGAGCAATGGGCTATCTTTCTAGCTGCAATCTGCGGGCAGACCTATACACAATTTTCAAATGTGGACGGTTCGTTTGTCGTTCCATTAAATTATTGGGTTAGTGATACTTTTGAAGCGAAATCCCTCAGCAACGTATGGGAACGCTTTGGCTTTATTCTGGAATCTTCGCAAGAGATTATTATTGCCTTTCGGGGAACCAGTTCGAGAACTGATTGGATATCTAACATCATGGCTTCACAAAAGAAATTCAAATATATTAAGGAAGATTGTCTTACACATCGCGGTTTCACAGACATCTATTCTTCAACTCGCGTTGGGATTATCTCCGCGCTCTCTAGGTTGTCTCCCGACAAGACATTATACATTACAGGTCACAGCCTCGGTGGTGCACTCGCGACATTATGTGCTATTGATATTGCAGCCAATACCAATTACATCTCACCCAACCTGTATACATATGGATCCCCACGTGTAGGCGATCCGGACTTCACGACAACTTTCACAAAGTATGTTCGAAACAGCTACCGTATTGCCAATCCCTTTGACGTCGTAACGCATGCTCCCCCACCCATCTACAAACTGCCCAAACGGGAAAAAAAATACTATTACAGTCATGTCCAGACACTCTCATCGCTATCTTTCCAGAATGGATCCCTTGGCGCCAATCATATTATGAGCAGTTATTTCGCAGAGCTTGCCAAGCTCCAACCACAATTCACCGAACAGTTATGCTTAATGAATCCTGGATTCTGTCCAGTCATTGTGCCGAAATCACAAGAGTAACTATATATCATGTGTTGGAGCAAATATGGCGATTAATCTATAAGCTGGACGGCACGGTTGGATCAACAACTCGAATATCACCAGTTTCTAAATAATCCGTAACACGTAATAAATAGAAAGAAAAATCACACGATTATACCCGAACAAAAAGGTTATTCCCTCTGCTCTTGTGGCTGAGGCATTTGGATCGAAGTTGATATCATCGTTGACGTTATAAATCCACACAACTTCAAAGCTCCAAATGCAACTTTTGCCCAAGATGGAATGTCCGTATCATCGGAAAAGCCGATTACTGTAGTAGATGAAAGGGATAGTTCGAGATGCTATATTGTTTAGATGCCAATAATAATTCAATCAATATTTAAAAACCTACTAATAACTCCAATAATCACCATGCAAAGAGGACCTACAATTAACCCCCCTATTATTACTGCTAAAAATTTAAGTGGTGTTGATATTCCTCTTCGTTCATCAATTTTATCTAGTTTTTGATTTATTCCCTTAAGTTCATCTAGTATTTCCCGATTCAACTCTTCAGACATCCCCATTGCCCCTCCCCTTTAAAATCCATAATATATATACCATTATACTCCATTTTTATTGTCTGTTCTTCGTCAACTTTGTGTACCTGACGTTTTATATCTGCGATAAATGCTTCGTTGCACATGATTTTGGCAAGGCGTAGGTAGAGGCAGTCTTCCGTATAGGGGGAGAAATGTCGATTTCTAGAAACAATATTAACCCAGAACGAAAAACAATCTTTGTGGTAGTATAGTAATTAATAATAGCGATGATAATTTATATTATCTTCAGAAGGGAGAACCTGTTATGGATATAGAAATAGTCAAAGTGAAAGCAGAAGAGCGAGAAATATTAGCACGATTAATTGAATTGTATGAGTATGATTTCTCAGAATATGAAAATAGCGATGTAAGTTCACTTGGATTATATGGATATACATATTTAGACTACTATTGGAATGAAGAACGAAGATTTCCGTATTTTATAAAAGTTGATGGTAATCTTGCTGGATTTGTTTTGGTATGTGACTATTGTTATGTATCTAAAGACAATGACACATTATGTATAGGTGAGTTCTTTGTTATGAAAAAGTATCGTAGAAGTGGCATCGGAAAATATGTAGCTAAAAAAGTATTTACGATGCATCCAAGTAAATGGGAATTGACAGTTCACCCGAATAATCCAACATCACAGATATTCTGGGAGTCAGTCATTAAAGAAATCGTTGGAGCTGATTTCATGAAATATCTAGATGTAGAAGATGTTTATGATGATGTGTTGGGAACTGCATATACATTTAGAACCGATTGATAACGATACGCGAGATCTAACAAAAGTACACAACTAAAAACAAGTCGGAACGCATAACCAATTCGCGCCTCCGACTTGTTTTTATTTGGCATATATTCACGTTCCGTCTATTCCAGGTACTTTAAACCCTATTCACATACATGAACGTAAGCTTCATATCATACATCTATCTAATCGCATGGGTTACAACGAACCACTTACGATGCCACCTTCATAACATACGACTTGACACTTCGGTCTTCGTGCCACGGCTTCCGCCGAGCAGCTTGCAGGCAACAATACAAAGTTAGCTTTATCTCCTACCTTGGGCCACACCTGTTCACCTTCATGATTGAGTGGCGTTATCCCGCCTGTAATAAACCCAAGGGAATGAGACAATGATTGTTCATCATTGTACCCATACAATTCTGCGAAACGTCCTGCCTTCTCCAATTGATCTCCATTTCCAAATGGAGACCAGTGATCTGTAAGACTGTCTGTTGCAAGTTTCACTTTTACACCTTTTTTATGAAGCATAGGAAGTGGCATCATTGTTCTGCCAATCGGGACGGTTGATGCAATAGACATCCCAAGCAATGCCATACGTTCAGCTAATTCTTCTGATTCTTGTGGCTGAGCGTGTGCGAACCAGAAAGCATGGCTAACTGTCACTTTCCCCTGCAATCCTGCTTCTTCAGTCAGACTAGCTAGTCGAGTCAGCGTTTGCTTTCCTGCATCTCCGCTATCATGTAAGTGAATATCAATGCCTGCTTTATTCATAACCGCCAGTTCTACCATCGTCTGTAGTGACTTCTCTATATCTCCATCCACCGTATAGGGATCAACTCCGCCTACATGAGTTGCACCCTCTGCCAAAGATTGCTTCACCAGTTGGACAGAATCTGAACGAAGCAGCCCATGCTGAGGAAATGCTACAATTTCATATGAAATTTTACCAGAGAACGTGTTTAGAGCTTGTTTCGTTACTTCTAATCGATGCAACCCACTGACAGGCTCGATATTACAATGGCTACGGACATGTGTAGAGCCGAATGATTGTATAAGCGTTAAGATACTTTCGGCTTGTTGTCTCGCCATCGGTAAGAGTCTAGGAAGTAATATCTTCTCTTCCTCAATTCGTTCGAAGATGCTGGATATAGGCTTCACAGCTTTCCAAGGTCCATCGAAATACGTTTTGTCCAAATGAATATGTGCCTCTTCAAAAGAAGGTAGCATCAATAACTCTTTACAATCATATTTTGGAAGATGACTCTGTAGTTCAGCTACCACAACAATCATCTCAGCAATCGTTCCGTCTTCAATTCGAAGATGGTAAATCTCTGTCTGAGTGCTGGCAACTTGCCCTTCTTCCATGATGTAACCTTTCTCTAATCTTACATTCGTTAACCAATATGAAGTGTTCAACATGTCATCCCTACCTTACCTCTCTATAAACGATCCTCTACTTACCACCCTGAATCGTTAACATTTCTATCATATCTTGATAGCCATTACTTCTCGCGTGTTGTAAGGGACTCATTCCATCAGAATCTGAAAGATTAACATCTGCACGATGATCAATTAATAGTTGAACAATAACTTGATGTTTCTTACCTCCATCACCAAGGATGATAGCTTCAAGTACCTGACATCCTGAAATAATGAGGATAAATGTCAACACGACAAAGCGCATAGCGAACCAATGCCCTTTCATATCGGTTCTCCTTAATGCGTAGTTAATGTCACTTGGGAAGCCTTCGCCCAAGCGCCCACTGGTGTTACAGTATACATTGTCCCTGCTACCATTTTACCGCTATTGATAATATCGAAAGTACCTACAGCACCTTTACGAGTGGAGAATTTATATGTTGCAACCAATTTGTCTCCGTTCGGAGCTATCAATTCCACACTGCGGCCTGAGAATAACTCATCACCAGGATCTTGAGCCAAGGTTACATTGATCGATGTTTCGCTGACTGCTTCTGCACCAGAAAGTTGTAGTGACGCGATTTCTTTTGCTTCAAATGTTGGATTCGCTATTTTTGCCCAATCGGATGTTACGGTATATTTCACGCCTGGTTTCAATACTTGTCCTTCAGGTAGTCTAAATTTTGGTTCCAGCTTACCATCTGTCGATTGTGTAAAGGGTACATATTTAGCAATAATAGATTCTCCACCTTCTGGTGTTACCATTACTTGTCTACCTTGCATGGAAGAGATGATTTGATACATTGTGCCATTTGCTCTATTGTTCTCATCCAATACAAAGGCATTCGCACCACGACCACCACTATAGGCAGAGATGACATATCCATAGTCAATTACGCCATTTGCTTTCAATGCTTCTATCTCAAATGTATCGTTAGTAACCTGATTTGTTGTCGTCATATCTACCTTCGTAGCATTCCCTACAAATGAGCCAGCTTTCTTTTCGTTGTATGTTAAGTTATAAGTTGTTCCTGCTTGTTGTACCGAAGTAGGCACGATATACGTTGCAATAGACCCCGTTTTCAGACGCGGCATATTCGTTAATGTTAGACCATCATTAAACACGAAATCTTCTTTCGCTTTAGCAAACACTTCATTCTCAGCTGTCATCGGTGCATCCATTGTTACGATCAAAGTCGTTTCGTTGATCGATTGTACCTTTATTATTTTGGCTTGATCTGAAGGAATAGCTTTACGCGCTGTATTCAATAAGCTTGCTACCGCTCCTCGTGATGCGGATTCAATTGATGAATTGAATGATTTAGCCCAGTAGTTTACCGATAACATATCACGCTTCAATGCTTTCGATACCACTTGCACAAGCTCTGCATCCGTTAACATTTCTTTAGGATTGAATTTGCCATCCTTCGCTTCCATGATACCTAGACCTACAAGCTCCGATGCATATTTGTAATACCATGCGTTCGAATTCACATCAGTAAATTGAATATCTTTCTCTACAGTACCTTGTAGTTTAAAAGTCAATACAACCATTTTTGCTAATTCTGCACGATTGATTTGATTGTTCACACCCATCGAGTGATCGATATAACCATGTATCACACCAAGACCTGCAAGTGCTTCAACCGCTTCTTGAACCTTTATATCTGATAACTTAGATGCGGATGCGGATGCGGATATCCCTGCTGCTTGTACATTTAATACTGCGAAGGGTAGAGATGTTACGCCCAGTGTTGCTGCCACCATCATTGCTGCTACTTTTTTAGAAACGATATTCATTGTATTTCCTCCTCAGATCATTAAGTTATGTGCTGCTCATGTCTATAACTAAATGATAGTGGACAGAAATAAACTCCTACGAAATGATTTATTAACAAACTATTAACAAAGCCTTAAAAATATCGAAATTCCACTAAAATAACGCCATTACACTGTAAATCTGTACCCTGCTCCCCAGACCGTTTCAATATACTGTGGATTCGAGGGGTCTGATTCTAACTTTTCCCTTATTCTACGAATATGAACCGTTACCGTTGAAATGTCTCCGCTCGATTCCATCCCCCAAATCCGTTCGAAGAGATCATCTTTGCTAAACACCCGATTCGGATTACTCGCTAAGAATACAAGTAAATCGAACTCTCGTGTTGTAAACAAGACCTCTTTATTACGTACAGACACCCTTCGAGAATCCTTATCTATATGGAGTCCACGGATTTCGATCTCATGATTCACCAAAGGTTCTAGCTTACTGAGCATGCGTTCATATCTTGACAGATGAGCCTTCGCTCTAGCCACTAATTCACTCGGACTAAATGGTTTCGTAATATAATCATCCGCTCCAAGATTAAATGCTCGAAGTTTATCGATCTCTTCTTTCTTCGCAGATACGATAAAAATAGGTACTTCCTTCGCCTCCCGAATGCGACGACACAATTCAAAACCATCAATGACTGGTAGCAGCAAATCTACGATAATGAGATTGTAATCCCCTTGAAGAGCACGTTGTAGACCTTCAGAACCTGTATGACATAAATCAACTTCAAAACCGTTCAGTTCAAAATAATCCTTTTCCAATTGTGCAATCGTCGTCTCATCTTCAATAATCAGAATCCGTGTCATGTGAGTTACTTCCTCCTTCATTCACCGTTCGCTTCAAAGTAAAGAATAGGCTTGAACCCACACCTTGCTCGCTTTCCATCCATATCGATCCACCATGTCCTTCAATAATCTGACGTGCAATCGCAAGTCCGAGTCCGCTACCACCCGTCGATAAATTTCGAGAAGGTTCCGCTCGATAAAATCGTTCAAAGATATGTGGAAGAGCGTCAGCATCAATACCCATTCCATTATCCTTCACTTCTACAGTCACCCAGTTGAGATCGGATTGCAGCGAAAAGCGGATCATTGGATGAGGCTTGTCCATATACTTAAGCGCATTTTCAATGACGTTCAGCACCATTCGTTTTAACTTGTCCAAATCTACTAGAACCTCAATAGGTCCTGAAATGTGCTGGTCCCATAGAAATGTAACACCTTTGTTCTCCATATTATATTGCATCTCTTCGCTACAATCGTCGAGGAATCGTACAATATTAACTGGCTCGAACGTAAATGGCACTTGATTCAAATCTAGCTTGGAGTAGAGGAACAATTCATCAACCAATTTGTCCATCCCAACGGCTTTGTTATAAATAATATCGACGTACATCTCCATCTTTTCTGGCGTATTAGCTACACCATCTCGTATCCCTTCAATAAATCCTTTAATATTCGTAATCGGCGTACGTAAATCATGTGATATATTTGAGATTAACTCTTTCCGATTCTCCTCATATTGCAGACGAAGGTTAACGGATTCTTGTAGTCGTAGCCTCATCGTCTCGAACGCTTCATTCAACTGCCCAATCTCATCCTTGGATTGAAGGTTAAGTTCAAATTGAAGATTCCCCTCTTGAATCCTTTCTGCTGAGTCTCTCAACATGTTCAGAGGTTTAATTACACTCCGGGTAATCCAGCGATACAATAATACATTCGCAATCACAAGAAAGGCAATTAATATCAACGAAAGAATGGGTAACAGCATACGTGTGATTGCAGCAAATGGACTATGTTCTTTGATAACGAATACGCTGCCTTTTGCACCATCCGAGTATTTAAAGTCAAATTTGGCATACCCATAAAACCTTTCATTTATATTAAACGTGTTGCGAATCTGATAGTTATTCAGATCATAAGGAGGTAAAGCTTCCTCTAATTCAGGTTGATTAAAAGTGCCTGATTCAAAGATCGGATTACTGGCACGTCTTACAAATAGCCCCGCTCTTTCTGTTTTTAGCTTAAAATCATATTCCAATAACAAATCCTTGTTCTGCAATTCATCTGGGTCATGCTTAGCTAAATACTTTAACTCTAAAAAAATAGATTCTTCCTGCTCCGATAACGGATTTAATTGGTAGTGTACTTTATAAAAGTCCCGAAGACTGTGAACATCGCCTGTTGGAGCAATTGTAAACAAAGCTGCAGTCATTACTAACATAAGTAAACTAACAACAAGCATTCCCGTATAAGATAGCAGTAGTTTTATACGAATTGACACGACTTCTCTCCTCTCACTAGCCTTGTATACGATAGCTTTGGAATCCCTTGATTCATTTTAGTGAAATACTATCATATGAAGGAAAGGTTTGCTAACAGTAAACAATTGGATTTCACCCCCATTCCCGGATGTAACCACGCTCTTACGGGTGAATGAAGCTTGCGTACCAATTGCGATGAGAATGATTGTGAGCTAGAATGTTCCTTAGTAAGTAAAAAGGATGGTAATTTTACATGAGTGATATAGATAGGAACATTGAAAACACCAAATATATTTCACTCGAAAACATATGCTTTAAGCTTCGAGAGATCCATCATATCAAAAACAATTCGAATGAATGGGAATTAAGGCTTCAGTTCATCGAGTCGCACCTGCTTCTTGTCGCGGCAAGCGGCCAAGGTTGGCTGACCGTTGACGGACAGTTTATCGAGTTGCGAGAAGGCAGTGTTTATGTTTGTACACCCGGTCAACTTATCGAAGCGGTAGCGTCTTCGTTTGATGAACGTGGATTTTATCATTTGCGATTCGATGTTATTAGAGATGTTGAATCATCAGTCCATCCAATGCAGACTGTCAAGCGAGACAGTCTGTTCCCGGTAAAAGGAGAAGTTATCGTTTCTTCTCCGGTTTCTGTTAACGCTTTGTGCGAAACCATTTGTGACTACTTACAGGGCGAGGATCAATTGAAACGATTTCGTAGTCAAATTCTCTTTCAAGAAGTTCTGTATAACATCTTGCAAGATGCTCTTCTTGTACAAGTAAATGATTCGGAAGCGGCACTCGAATGCGTGAAAACCTATATAGAGCAGCATTATCAACAAGAACTGACGATAGAACATTTGGCCAAGGTAGCGGGAATCAGTTCCCGTCATTTTATGCGATTATTTAAGAAAAGGTATGGCAGTAGCGCGATCGACTATTTGGCTACCTTCCGAATCAAGCAGGCACAACAGCTCATGAAGACGGGAGGAGAATATCGTCTCAAGGATATCGCCCGGCATGTGGGTTACCGTGATGATATTTATTTTCGACGCAAATTTAAACAGATATCCGGTATACCTCCAGCGGCATTTATGAGAAACAGCAAACAAAAAATTGTCGCTTACCATTCGTTCAACATCGGACAATTAATTCCGCTTCAAATCACTCCTTGTGCCGCACCAGCCGATCACCCCTGGACTGATTATTACCAAAGAAAGTATCAAACGGATTTAGTACTGCCGTTAAGTTCAAATGATTCAATAAAGAGTGAGGAACTTCGGATCACTGATCCCGATTTTATAATCGGAATCGACATTTTTGTATCTGCCGAAGATCAAGCGAGGATCAAACAAATCGCGCCCACCTATTTCGTGCCCTGGATAGAAAATGATTGGCGCAAGCATTTGCGCTTAATTGCAGAGTTTCTGGACAAAACAGCAGTAGCAGAAACCTGGCTTGAAAATTATGAGCGAAAGGCCCGTTTTGTAAGAGAACAGGTGAAGTACACTATCAAGGATGACAGTCTTCTCATCCTGAGAATCACTGAAGATCGGTACAACGTTTTGGGCTATAGAAGCTTAGACACGGTGTTTTACGACGATTTACACATTGTGCCCGCTCGTGGTGTCGACCGCACGAAGCCGGCTCAGCAAGTAACACCTGCTGAGCTGACGGATTTCGATGCTGATCGGTTATTACTCATATTAGACGAAGATGTACTGTCACAATCCAGTTGGCAAACGCTCATGCGCTCTGAGTCATGGCGCGATCTAAAAGCTGTCAGGAACGGCCGGATCGACTTCCTTCCCCAATACCCTTGGGTAGAATATACGGCATTCACCCATGATCTGATACTCGACGAAGCGCTTAAGCTTTGGCGTAATCGTGCATAAAATATTGTCGATATCGTCAATATTCCCAAATCGAAAAATAGTTTATACTCCTTTTATGTGATAATGATTATCAATATTATTGTAAGATTATCATTTGCAAATTAAAAATTTCAAGAGGAGCATCAGGGGAATGAAGCGAAATGGACGTTTGTTTGTGGGATTGGTTATCATATTGTTATTAATGCTGAGTACTGCCTGTGCAGGCAAGAACACTGAGCTGAATACGTCTGGCACGGCATCTGGAGATTCCGGTAAATCCAATGCAAGTGTATCCGATAAGCAGCGTGTTGTAAAAAGTCTAAAAGGAGACATCAGCATTCCATCTGAACCCAAAAGGGTTATCGGACTTTCTGTCGTTTATCCGGAGTTTTTGTATGCACTTGGCGTGACGCCAGTTGCTGTACAAAACTATCATCAGGAATTTCCCTCTTATTTAAAGGAACCGTTTAAAAATACGTTGAAGATAGGGCTTGCCGAAACGCCTAATTTTGAAATGATTTTAACCGCCCAGCCGGACATCATTATTGCGCCTATTTGGTGGGCTGATAAGGATTATGACCAGCTTTCTAAAATCGCGCCAACCGTGCTTTTGCCACAGCGAGATAATTGGCGTGATGAATTGCGTGATATTGGTGAGGTTTTAGGTAAGAAGGATCAGGCTGAAAAGGTCATTCAAGATTTGCAACATAAAGAAGCTGAAGCCAAGGAGAAGCTTCATGCCCTTGTTGGAAATGAGACAGTTATGTATATGATGATTATGGCAGATGGACTGGTTATTTACGGAGAAAATATCGATCGGGGTAGCTTCATCCATAAAAAGTTAGGCTTGAAACCAGTTAAAGATTTTCCGCAGACTGAATTGAGTGTTACGATTTCCTTAGAGAAAATACCTGAGTATAATCCTGACCATATCATTTTGCAGCTCGATGATGAGTCCAGCGAAAAGGTTCAGAACAGGTATAAAGAATTAATAGATAGTTCGTTGTGGAAGAATATGACGGCAGTAAAGAAAAACCAGATTCACATCATGGGAGGCAAGGAATGGTTTAGTTTGGGCATGTCTCCTTTGGCCGACTACAACGCAGTTAGTGATGTACTTCATGCGTTTGAGAAGAAAGCAAAATAATGGGTGATATGCATACGGTGGACTTCAAACAATTGGAAGAAAAGTTTTTCCTGACTTTGTATGAGCCCCGCAATACTGTGCTTACCATGCCTGCATTCGATCTAATCCAAGTAGAAAATATGATGCACTTGATCGACACGTACAGCCCTCTCATCAAAGCAGGGGAACGATCTACAGCTGCAGCCTTTTTCTGCACCTGGTTTGCGGGATTGTGCGGTGCGATGCAGAGTATGTTGTTTCGCGGCGAAGGGGTAATTTTGGATTTGTCATTACGGAATATATCCGTGCAATTGTATGCCGATGCCAAGTACCCTTTATTTTCATTCAAAATCAATGAAGTGCGGTTCATCAAAATTCCGAATATAGACCGTGAGGCTTGGTGTAAGAAAGTACTCTATTCATTTTACAGAGAGCAAGTAAGACCTTTAATAGAAATTTTGTCCCAACTGGCCCAAATAAGCGTCTTACCATTATGGGGACAAATAATCAATACGTTATATGCTCAAATGGAAGAAGAAATGGTCGAAGCTTCGGATGAGAAAAGCAAGAAGAGTATCATTTATCATTATAGTATCCTTACTCGTGGTATCGATGCCAGTGCCTTCGGACTCCGCAAGAATCCGTTTGATATTAAGCTGAAATTCATTGAACACCCGAATAACCCTGATCAAAGGATCTTAATAAAAACAGCCTGCTGCCTTGCTTATCGCTTGGATACTGAATTCGGCTACTGCTATTCTTGCCCGCGATTGAAAGAAAAGGATCGAGCATCACTAAGAGCGAAGTGCAACTGTTGAAAAACGTAACCGATCTACTAAACGGCTATAGACAAATCCAAAAAGGCTTTGGGGAAAGATCCCAAGGCCTTTTTGGACTATTACTTTAATGTTAAATTGTTTCTAGAAGGACGGATACCAGAGAACTTCAGTCCTTATTTCACGGTCTTCTTCATTAAATCGCTTCTTGCTATTCGTTCATTTCACTCGTATAAATTTTCTCGAGCTTCTCTTGCATCGCATCTTCAATCTTAGCTGCGTACTCTTCAAATACTTGCGCATCATGTACGTATGGAGACAAGGCACAAGCACGAAGAATCGTTACTTTGCCAGCATGATCCCATTCTGCTCTGCTGAATCCGAGGTTCTTTACGAAATTAAGCGGGCTATTTCCATAGTCTGGAATAGCAAAATCCGTATGGGATGTAAGGAATTCGTTGTTGTACAAATCGCCTTTTACATAGGAGGCATATTCGAAGAAATCATGGTTCAACTTGTTCATTTTTTCCAAATCGGTATTACCTTCTTCATTGAATACGTAGTCAACCATATTAAAGTCTGGCTTCGTCAACGGGTAAATCGTAATCATCTTACCATAAACATTGAATTTTCTGTCCTTCAAGAAGTTGTAGAAGCGGTATGCTCCCTCGATACTTGCGCCCATCAGCTTGCCGTAGCCTGTTACGTTGAGTGGCAATACATGGTGAGCAGTCCATACACTTGCAGCGGTTGCACCTGCTTTAGAACCTTCGAGAATATAAGCACCGAGCAACGCTGGAATGTCCGCATCTTTTTCGAATACATAAGTTGCAAAGTATGAAATCGCATCGCGCATTCTGCTGTCTTTAATAACAATTGCACCTGCAGAGTAAGGGATATAGCCCATTTTGTGAGGGTCAATAGTAATCGTCTCAACTTGGCTCATCGCTTTGAAAGCATTGTATATATCTTCAGTTAGCCATTCATTTTTCAAGCTTATATCCGTGAAAATGTTATGTTTTTTGTACACTTCATCAATTTTATCAAATGCAATAAATTCATCATTTTGATCCAAGAAGATGGCACGAGCATAACCTCCATATGCAGCATCTACGTGGATATAATAGTAAATTCCTTCTTTTGCTAATTTCTCTCGAAGCGCAACAATTTTATGGATATGGTCAATTTGACCTTCTTCCGTACTCCCCACTACTCCGACTACTCCAAGAATTGGAATTTTCTCTGCTGCTAATTTTCGAATGCTTGCTTCCAACTTATCGATATCCATATGGTAGCTACTATCTACATCGATTGCTTCTACACAATCAAGGCCGATCCCAATAATGTCAGCTGCTTTTAGCCAAGAGTAATGTTTTGTTTGCGGAATAAGCCATTTCCCTAATTTTTCAAGGTATCGGCCGCTACGTGCAGATTTTGCTTTTACGTCATCAAGTTTGTCCGGAATTTGCTCCATAATGTCCAGAATTTCATTGGTAGACATATTCAGGAGTTCCCATTCTGATTTACCTTCTACATATTCAGGTGCTATTTCTTTAATCGCAAGCGGCAAGGACTTCATGTTACGTGCATACCAGAGTCCTTCCAGGTTAGCAATGGAACCATCAGCACATATGTGTCCCCAGCTTTTCCCTTCCTTATAACTCATCATTTTGCACAATTGATGTCCAACTTCTTCTTCCATTTGTGATGTACCCGGGGACGATTCATAAGCAACATTGTTACCATTCCAGAGCATAGCAGCTGTATAGGCAATAATCGCTGGCATCAATGTTTCCGAGTTCATATGACCCCAGAAGCGGCCAGCTGTATGCCATGGCAACGATTCCGTGCGAAGCCTGGAGGATAATTCGTTGAATACGCTGCGCATATGGTTCGCTGTATCTTGGAAGCTTTCCGAAGTTTTATCATAAGGTGTAATAACGGGCATATCTTGTGGCTGATAGTTCTGACGCCAACCAACATGCTCATCGACAACTTTAAGCAATATTTCTTTGAAAAGATCCACATTTTCCCCTTTATCCCCAAGGAATAGTGCTTTTAAGTTGATTTCTGGGATTTCATAATTCATGTTTTTTCCTCCTATTCATGTGTACCAATACAAATGTTGATGAGCTCAATTTATTCTTCTTTTTTCCAGCTTGGCCTCTTTACTTTATAGATGATAAGGGCAATACCTACCATCACAATCGTCGCTGCGACTTGAAAAATGATGTAGCCTGTGTGTTGGCTTGGGCTCAGAATAGAAGGCGGAATCAAGCTGACTACAAGTGTAATAGCTACACTTAGCAGAGACAGCAATGATACAAACCACATAAGACCATTACCTTTGTTACCTAAACGGAATGGTCTTTCCACTTGAGGCATCTTATAGCGTAAGCGGATGGCAGAAATAGAAATCAGTAAATATACGATACAATACAGGATTGTTGTTGTAATCGTAATGATAAGGAATGCACTATTGACGTTCGGTACAACAATGTATAGAACAGATACGAGTGAAATAACGATTGCTTGAATCATAACGAATGTAATCGGAATATTCTTAGACGTTCTCTTCTGGAAGAACGGCGGCAAGTTGCCTTCATCAGCCACTTTAATCATCGATTTACTTGGGCCAAGCACCCATGCACTCAGTTGAACAAGTACTCCGATGAGAATCATGGCAGAAATAATGTTGACGCAAATCGATGGAATACCTAAATTATTACAGAAAATCATATAAGGTTGTGTGATGTTCGCCAATTCTATCTTGCCTTTCGGTACAGCATTGGATACCGTCAAACCAGCAATGAGATTGAAAATGACGAGCAAAATAACAGATGCGATAACGGCAATCGGATAATTTCGTTTTGGATTTTCAATATTGTTCGCATGTACGGAAGAAATTTCAACACCGGCGAAAATAAAGATAATCCCAGATAAGTAAGCCAAGCTTCCCAGATCTCCTAGATTCGGCAACAAATCGCTTGCCTTGAAGTTACCCAAGTAGCTGTTCGACTGAATTCCATTTTTGAATAGATAAATAACGCCTAAAATAACAAGAAAGACGAATGGGATATATACCCCAATGATGGCTCCCCAGTTACCTGCAATTTTGACCATATCGAACTTCAAGTTCAATAAGGTAACGCCCCAGTAAGATATGAGAATGACTGCAAAAATAAAGTAGTTATTGGATGAAAGCTTAGGAACGTTAATCACGTATCCGAATAGTACACCTACCGTTGATGCAACCATGACCATCCCGAAAAACATTTGCACCCATAACAGCCATGAGGTAACAAAACCCCACATTTCACCTAATCCATTTTTGACCCATACTTGCGGACCACCCTCTTGAGGGAATGCCGTGGACAGTTCAGCAGACATTAATGCAATGGGAAGTGCAAATAAAATCGCTGCAATCAGCATGTAGAAAATCTGTGTCCAACCCGTAATGGCAAGCGTCGGCACACTACGTACAGTACCAAAAAACGCCATCGTAATACCAATTAACCCGAACAGTGTCAATTTTTTTGAATTAGCCATAATCCCTAACCTTCCTTCTAAGACAACAATGATTTAATCACTTTTGCTAATATTTGCGGAAAGAATAGACATCTCTTCACGGTACCTATAGAATGTCTTGCAAATGATGATTTTATTCTGTTCTTTGAATAAATGAGGGGCAATTTGGCAAAAAAGAACTGGTTTCGGCCATTTATGGCTACAAAACCAGTTCTAACGCGACAATCTATGTGATTTATGTCAACTTTACAAGGTTGTAGTTCTTTTTGCCTTTGCGAATAATAATGAATCGTCCATCAAAAGCGTTGTCTACTGTTACATCCATATTAATATCTGTAACTTTGTTGCCGTTCAACGTGATTGCGCCTTGTGTAATATCTTCACGTGCTTGACGCTTGGATGGCTCAACACCTAAATTAACCAGCCAGTCGATAATATTTTTAGTTTCCTTGGATGCATGGAATGTAGGCATATCTTTGAAGCCTTGCTCGATTTCATCTGCTGTCAACGATTTAATATCACCGCTGAATAATGCTTCCGTAATTTTTTCTGCTTGCTTTAAGGCTTCCTCACTGTGAACGAACTTCGTCATTTCTTCTGCCAATTTACGCTGAGCTTCACGTTTATGAGGCTCTGTCTGTACCTTCACTTCCAGTTCATCGATTTGTTCTTTCGTCATGAAGGTAAAGAATTTCAAGTATCTAATAACGTCACGATCGTCTGTATTCGCCCAGAACTGGTAAAATTCGAATGGAGTCGTTTTGTTTGGATCGAGCCAAATTGCACCGCCTGCTGTTTTACCGAACTTCGTACCGTCCGATTTCAACATTAATGGAATGGTCAAACCGAATGCTTTTGCTTCAGGACCTTCTTTTTTACGGATCAAGTCAAGACCACTTGTAATATTGCCCCATTGGTCTGCACCGCCAATTTGCAGTTGGACATCTTCTTCTTTAAACAAGTGATGGAAGTCCATGGACTGAAGAATCTGGTATGAGAACTCGGTAAACGAAATCCCCGTATCAAGACGACTTGCTACGATATCTTTGGCCAGCATCGTATTGACGCTGAAGTTCTTTCCGTAGTCACGCAAGAAATCCAAAATCGTTAAGTTATGTGTCCAATCGTAGTTGTTCACCATGCGTAGTCCCGTGTCGCCTTCGTTGACGAACAGTTTCTTCATTTGCGCTGTCAGCGCATCTACGTTCTGCTGTACTTGATCCATGGTTTGTAGCGTACGTTCTGTTGTCCGACCGCTTGGGTCACCAATTGTACCCGTTGCTCCGCCAATCAAGATTACGGGGCGATGGCCAGCAAGCTGGAATCGCTTCAGCATCATAAAGGGAATCAAGTGGCCAATATGCATACTGTCACCGGTAGGGTCAACACCACAGTATAGCGATATCGACTTCTCGCTTGTTAATTTGTGCAAACCTTCTGCATCTGTCTGTTGATTAATGGCATCGCGCCATTCCAGCTCATCTATAATATTCAACATTTCACTTCAGCTCCTAGTGTATAAGTTAATTTTTATGCATGTACCTCTTAGAAAAAATAAAAAAATCGTCTCCTAGTCTATTGTAGACATAGGGACGATTAATTAACCTTGTACCACCCGCATTGCTTTATCAGTACTGCAGCCACTATTAATACTACCTTGGCAATGATATCGATTGCCAATCCGCTTAACGTTACCTAAGATACTCCAGAATGTAATTCGCAATGTTGTGTGTATCAGGTCGCATCAACCCCTGGCTTTCTACGAAACAAGGACAATATTGCTACTGCGCTCTTTCATCGTGTTATCCAATATTAGATTACTGACAACCATAGTACCAGAGAATTTGTTTGTCAAACATCAAATTTATCAAGTGTTACTAGGAAACGAGTCAATTTATGCAAGCCCCGTAGGCAAACAGAAGCTGCAACATCATTACGATTCTTACACCGCCTCACTGAAAATGGACGTTGAACATGTGGGGGTCAAAGAGAGCCAAAGAAGTAAGTAAATATTGAACACCCGACTCTTCCATTGCTACATAACCCCCATTATTTAGTCTATTATCGTAGATTCACGCGAACATCCCATCAATGACAGGTGCGTGTGGGTCAATAATTAGATATACTCAATAGATAAGAAGATAGGCTTGTTGTCTCGCTTGGCGATTTCAAAAGCTTATTCCGACTAAGAGAACCAGTTCACTGTTATTTGCGTGTTACAGCAAATAAGGTGATTTTTCCTTGACTAATCTATTGGGTACTTTTTGAGTTGTCATGGGGCATCACCTCGTTTCGTGTGGGATTTGGGTAAAGTATTGATTAGTGTTAGTTTAACCAATTTGCTGGGGAAGTCGCAGGGGAGGAAAAAAGGTCACAAATCTTCTACATGCCCGCTTTCCTTGACAGAGTATTTCTTCATCAGGCGTTAAACTCCAACCGTTTCATATTTAAAAAGCCATAATACCATGAATAAAAATTCTTCCTAAAAAGACCCTTATTGTAAAGCATTTAAAAGACTCACATAAGAAATAATGCCATCATTATTTCTTATGTGAGTCTATATTCAATCTTATATCATGGATAATGTGAAATTAAAGATCCTGTTGGAACAATAATGGATATCTGGTTAAAACTTCCTGCAAATATAGGTACTTCTCTTTTCTTTGCCCGTAAAGTCTATTTAAGCTCAAAAATATGTACCCATATTTTTCCAAATAAGTCTCGACTAAAAAATCGTTATATTGCATAAGTATAAAGAATAACAATAACATCTCAGTACTCGAATACCCTACACGTATCCTACTTTCTAATGTTTCGAAATCTAATTTAAAACTTTGTAAATATATATCATCATGTTCCCAGTAATCATCAAATTTTAGGATTGAAGAGTTAAACAGATAGTTCCAAATTTCTTTCATAGCTTGTATCTTTGTATGGTTTCTGTATTTTCCCATTAATTCACGTGATATAAATTCGGTTAGTTGCATGCAAATATCTAAACATTGCTCTACGTATTTAGAATCAAATGGCAGTTTTTTATTTATGCTATCCTCGTTAGCCCTACAATACCCTTTACATTTAGATAAATATACTTCATTCACTTTCAGATCATTATGATTTCAAGCTTCGATACTTGATATGTAAATAAACCCTTTAAGATAATATCATTATGACCCTTTTGCAATTCAATTTTTATATTTTCAAATTCATTAGTTGCATTTTTCATAATAGACATGATGTCATTGATAAACGGTAGTTGTCAAGACAGTTGTCGCGATTCTATAGAATTTATGTAGTCATTTGAATTATTCTTCATCAGCATCTATGACCCCATCTTTTTCAGGATTGAGCCACACTTTTTTATTTAGTCTCCAGTTGCGTGTTTCTCCTGACCAACGACTAGGGTTTTTAGTCTTTGCTACCTCATAGACCTGCTTTCTCTTCTCAAAGATCTCCTCAGAGAGTCCTAGATGTCTTTGATTTGGGGTCAGAAATTTCAAGCCACTGTGGCGATGTTCCGAGTTATACCAACGGACAAATCGTAAAGTCCATTCTCGAGCCTCATCCCTCGATCTAAATCCCTTAAGAGGGTAGTTCGGTCGGTATTTACACGTTCTAAATATAGATTCTGCATACGGATTGTCGTTGCTTACTCGTGGTCTACTTCGGGATGGAATTATACCTAGACTGTATAGGGTTTCTAGTAGAGTCGTTCCTTTCATCGGGCTACCATTGTCCGAATGAAGAATAAGAGGGCTTTTTCGAACGGTACATTGCTCACTTAGTACGGTTTTTTACATGAGCTGACTTGCATATTCAGAAGATTCCTCATCCCAAATCTCCCATCCCACGATTTTACGACTATATAAATCGAGTACGAGATAGAGATAGTAAAAGGAACCTTTGATAGGACCCTGCAGCCAACTGATATCCCACATCCATACCTGATTCGGTTCGGTGGCACAGTGACTCGTAACAGGCTTTGAAGTGCTTGGCTTCAGACTGCGTCCGCGATGATGTTGTTGCTTATGCTTATGCATAACGCGATAAAAGGTAGACTCTGAACCCAGATAGATGCCCTGGTCAGCGAGTCTAGGAACAATCTGGCTGGGTGGTAAACTCTTGAACTCCTCTTGGTTAATGATTTCAATAATTTGCTGTACTTCAGGCTCACTAAGCTTGTGTGATGGCGATCTTTTGATCACATGGGGTCGTTGGTCTTCCAGCGGAGAGCTGTAACTACGCCATCGCTGTAACGTTCGTTGGGTAATAGATATCTCCTGACACGCTAGTCGTTCCCGTGCTCCTGCTTGTACAGCTTCACCAATGAGTGTAATCGCAACTTGCCGATCTGAGGCAGGAATCATTCTTCCTCGGGGTCCCCCCAGATCTCTCGGGCCTTTTTTCGCAATACCAGTAGGGCTGCGGTCTCGGCTAATGCCGCATCTTTTCGTTTTAATTCTCGGGCAAGGTTCTTGTTCTCCCGTTCTTTGTTACGTAGTTCCTTTTCTAGTCTTGTTGCTTGCTCAGCAACGCCTCCGTTGGCTTGCATACATGCATCACGCCAGGCTTCCACTTGCTCTACAAATAGTCCTTTCGAACGGCAGTATTCGGATAACTCGATCTCGCTTAACGTGGACGTCTCTACCACAATAGCAAACTTATCTCGAGTACTCCATTTCTCAGACTTTTTTTCACCACCAGGTATAACAAATCCGTTGGCGCGCGCTTCCTTTTGCCACTTATATAGTGTGCCTTCTGATAATCCGCTGTCCCTCGCGATCTGACTAACAGATTCATTATTGGGGGGCATCATCCTTAGCATAATCTTATGCTTGAGTTCGTTACTAAATATTGCCATTGTCGCTCCACCTCATGCTCTCTTTTTAATTACAATACATTCTATCGAGAGGTACGACAACTATTGTGACACAGGGGGAGCTCGCCACATCGATATATGGGAATTTAGGATATTTGGTTCTCGCAAGTCCATCACACTCCAAATCATAAATAGTCTACTCATTCTATCTTAAAGTATAGCCACCGGTTGGTTACACCACTTTCGATTACAACGTCCGAGACAATGCCGTCAATCGTTGCATCCCTTCCCGTAGTAAGGCCTCATTTGTGAAGGAAAAACTGAGACGGATCCATGACTTTAACTCTCCCTGCGGGTCACATATCTCTCCTGGAACAAAGGTGATTCCTTGCTCTATGCTTTTACTAAAGAGTTCTTCTCCCGAGATATTCCCCGGTAACTTAACCCATAGATTTAGTCCGCCCGTTGGAGACGTCCACTCCCAGTCTGCCTTAGCTAGTTCTTCCTCCATAATCTCTTTATGAACCTGAAGCGCAATGCGTAACTTGTAGATATGTTGCTGTAGTCGCGGTGAGTTGTAGTAATGTAGAAAAATTTTCTGATTGAGTTGTGGCGTCCCGTTATCTGCCAACGACTTCGCCTTGATTAACTGCTCCATGAACGGATATCGGCAGGCGACACCGCAAATGCGTAGTCCGGGCGCAATATACTTCCTGAAACTACTTATATAGACGACCCATCCCTCCGTGTCATAAGCAAATAACGGCAGGGGAGGCTCTTCGTCGAAATACATATCCCGGAACGGATCATCCTCTACGATCAGACAGTGGTAGCGCTCCGCCAATTCCACTAACAGTTTGCGCTGACATGTCGGAACCGTATATCCCGTAGGATTCTGGTGGGTTGGATTCATATAGAACATACGCGGTTTATACGTTCGCATGAGCATTTCCACTTCATCCAAATCATACCCTTCAGGCGTGATTTGAACTGGAATAAGCCGCGCCCCTTGCCTACGAAAAATATCCATAGCTACGCTATATGTCGGTCGTTCAATTAACACCGTATCCATCGGCCCAAGCATTGTATGCGCGATCAGATTAATGGCCTGCTGAGCTCCAGAAGTGATCAGCAATTCATCCGCTGATAGCTGCAACCGCTGATGCTCTCTGAAATGTTGGCTCAGCGACTCCCGAAGCTCATCATCACCTTGTACGGTAGCATAGGTGCCCATGACTTTTGGGTACATATCAAACACTTTTTTTACATAATCCGATAAATACATATTTGGGAGCAGATTAGGATCAATCAATGCCTGTGAGAACTGGTATTTCGCTGGAATTCGATGAATATCAGACAGCTGATTGGATAGCACGTATGAGGACACGACGACACTATCTTCAACCCCTTCAGAAGATGCACTGTCCGCCGACACGTAATAACCTGATTTGTCTTTTACATACACTTTTCCGTCCTCTGTTAGTACTTTATATGCCTTAAACACGGTCAGCCGATGCACTTTGATTTCTTCCGCAAGTAGTCGTATCGATGGTAATTTGTCATGCGCTTTCCATTCACCCCGCTCCATACGATTCGAGATGTAGTCATACACTTGCCGAAATAACGGTTGACTTTGTGGAGCTCCCATCATTTTTTCATCATCGCTCAACATCTCTCCGACAATAACCTATGTACATCATTGTACACGATAACGCTCACGATCTGTTCTGTTATATACAATCTGTTCTGTTGCACTCCCTATATGATTAACGAACAACTTGTAAAGGGGAAATGAACATGATTATTTTAGCTTATGGACTTGTATGTCTTATATTTGGTACGACCTTTCTAGCAATCAAAATTGGCGTAGATGCCGGTGCACCTCCCTTCTTCTCTGCTGGACTGCGATTTTTTCTAGCTGGTGCTATTTTGTTCCTTTGGATGGTCTGGAAACGCAAGGCTAACTTCTCCTTACTCTTACGTAAAGAAATGTTATTCACCGGGGCAACATTGACGTTTGGAACCTTTGCTACCCTCTACTAGGCCGAACAATATGTATCTTCTGGACTCGCTGCGGTACTGTCAGCTACGGGCCCGATTATGATATTACTACTACAAACCTTTATTCTTCGTCAAAAAGCTCCAGCGTATTCACTATTCGGTTGCATCATCGGTTTTATCGGGGTGGTTTTACTCGTTCTACCCAATCTATCGATGGACGTCTCTTCGTTGTGGATCATCGGTTGCGTCGCCATATTGGTAGGGGAGTGCTTCTATGCATCAGGAGCGATATATTCTAAAAAAGTAATCAACAGTATGTCCGAAGAATCGCCAATCGCATTGAATGCAGCACAAATGATGTTTGGCGGAGCGTTGTTGTTCATTCTATCTTCGGCCACCGAAGATGTGCATCTGGAATTCCTTCTATCAGACAGCAGGTTCCCTGCTCTATCTGATCGTGATCGGTTCCATGGTCGGACATACTTTGTTCTACTGGCTCGTAGCCAAGACGAACCCGATCTTCCCATCCACATGGCTCTATATTTCTCCTCCGATTGCTGTCGGGGTAGGCGTGCTATTTTATTATGAGACCATCTCTTGGATTACACTGCTTGGTGTATTCACGATCATTGCTGGAACCGTGCTTGTGAACGCGGGCGCGTTGAGACAATTGATACTAAAACGAAGATCAAGAACTGATACATTTATAAATGCAGGTGCCCCAAAAGCCGTTGACAATGGCTAAGGACACCCTGTTGGTTATGAATTCAGATGTTCTGTGAGGCTTTCGCGAAAGGACTATTCCTCGTTCACTAAGTCTCCATTTCCCCGGATTGAAACAGGAACATTAGTTCGGTATGATGATCATATAGGTTGTATAAATCTGGAATATCGTATGATGTTTTTTAGTAGCGAGGGGGAATCGTATTGTTTATTAACATACAAGATGATGTTGTTAGCGAAATTGAAAACCGTCTATCTATGCTAGCAGAATCAACTGGATCTAAGTTAATAACTGGAAAAGTGAGGGCTATCTCTACCAGTGTGTTTAATCAACTAACAGATAGGAATATCGAAACTGTATTGAAGTTATGCGAGGAGCTATTAGAGCAACGTAAGTGGGCATTTGGAGTCATTGCTTATGATTGGGCTTTTAAATTAAAACATCAATACAAAAGAGAAACATTTTATGTATTTGATGAATGGCTACAGAAATATGTTACTGGATGGGGTGATTGTGATGATTTCTGCACCCATGCGTTTGGAGAATTATTGAGCCAATATAGTGATTTATTTCCGAAAGTGTTGGAATGGACAACCAATTCAGACTTTTGGGTACGTAGGGCGTCCGCTGTCATATTAATATACCCTATTAAAAAAAGGAATTACCCTCCCCTACTCCCATTTGAGGTAACGAATAGATTGATGCATGATGAACACCATTTGGTTCTGAAGGGCTATGGTTGGATGTTGAAAATATTATCAAAAGATAGTGAAGTAGAAGTACGAGATTACCTTATACATAATAAGGACGTTATGCCAAGAGTTTCGTTAAGATATGCTATTGAATCCATGACTCAAGAAAGTAAACAAATGATTCTCAAGTAGATGACACCCATAAAATTCACTCCCTCATTCATTTATTTCGTGGTAAACTATGGGCATTATAGTCATACCTAATACTAAGCGATTTATAAAAAGAGGAATGAGGGATATCATGAGTCAATCCATATTCAAACAACTTGAATTCATACGCCAACGTACAATTATGGCTGTTGAGGGACTATCAGAAACAACGATAGATGTCGTTCCCGAAGGGTTTAATAACAATGTGAGATGGAATTTGGGACATATTTATTTGGTTCAAGAGATGTTTGCTTTTCGTTTTGCAGGTGAGCCTGTACAAACTCCTGAGAACTTTAGTCCATTATTTAGAAAAGGTACCAAACCCGCCGATTGGACAGCAGAACCTCCAACACTTGAGGTATTACTTGCGATGCTTGCTGAGCAATCACAACGTATTCAGGAGACGTTACATAATCGCTTAGACGAACAGGTGAAAGTGCCCTATACAACAGGCAGTGGTTTTACCTTGAGTACAATAGGAGAATTCTTAAGCTTTTCACTCTATCACGAGGGAATGCACTACAATACGATTAGTATACTAAAGCGATTCGCAGATAAAAGTCAGTAGGTACTAAAGATTCTTATCGACCGCATTTATATTAAACACACTGGTGAGAGAGTTAAACCGAGCTTTGTATTATGTTGAGTATGCCTATTCTTTCGTTGAAGAACCGCATAATTATGCGGTTTTTCACTCAAATCATTAATTCAAAATGACATTAAAAGTTAAAAGGGAATCCTTAAGTGAAAATTGCGAGTAAAAAAAACATCAAGTACACAGATAAATGTCTAATCTTAAGAACATGGTAAAATATTCATGTCAGTTAGCTGGTATCTCAATATCGAGTTCCTATGACTATTTTTCTATGCAAAGACAAGTCTATTGAGATCAGAGGGATCTAAAGGTTAAAGAAGTAAAAGAATGGGATACTTACAATCGATGTTGAGACCTAGAATCTAAGGGGACAATGCTCCTCGAGAATCGTTTTTTGGGCATTTGATGGATGAAGTATAAATAATGGGTTTTGAAACATCAGAGAAATCAAAAATAGAAATTTAAGACTATATGGCATATAACAGCCACTATCGATATCAGTGGAACTTAAAAAAGATGACTTCTGTATAATACAGAAATCATCACCTTCTTCCAAAAACCTAGCCTTTTTAATTGTCTATTAAAGGAGTACATTTTAGCTTTCAGAAGTTACCTATTATATTTTATCTGTACTAAATTCTTCTAATAAATTCCTGATATCGATTGGCAACTCTAACTCTACTTGCAATACGTGGGGTCATCCAAAGCCGCCAGCAAGCGATCAAGAGCAAGAATATAATCTCCATTACTGACGTTTCCACGAATAAATGAAGTGTCCATCCCTGATTTCCTAAGCTTTTCTATCCAGGATAGTGCGGCATCCTTTCCCAGCCCCCGATCCAGCATCCCATAATACAAATAGGCGATTTCATTGCTGACATTTGTATTGAACACAATAGGATCATCAGAATTGATATTTATTATGATGTTGGAAAGATCACTATTGCTGGGAGACTGAATATTAAAAAATTGATTATCAAACACGGAACCGATCTCACCAATGGCAAAGTTGGAGGAGGGATTGATCTCAACAACAACACCTATCATAGCTACTTTTTGAATTAAATATTTCTGCATATCCGAAGTCATTTCCTCCTCAATGTCAGCAGTATTCACATAGATAGGTTCCATCATTTTCTCCAGATAACTTTTAGTGTGGTAGGCTCTCATCAGTCCATCGCAATCCCAGAATTCAGCATAACCAATAAGATGCCCCCCTCTTGCCTCCTTGCTTAATCGCCCGATTTTTTTAAACCGCTTCTTGTAGACTTCATGCAACAAAGGGACTGTCAAACCTGAAGAGTGAGCGAATATCGTTTTCGCTACCGAATAAATTTTTTGTTCCAAATAGACGAACGTTTTGGAACTGAAATTGGAAGTCCTGCTATATACATCCCAGATCCATAGCAAGTTATCCATATATTCTCCGCGTGGAATGATGACCACCTTGTTACGCCTTACCCAATCCTCAACATGTACACCCAATGCGATGCCATGTCCAATCCGATCTCCCGAATGAAATTTGCAATAATCAATAACTTCATCAATCCGCCGCAAACCTGAGTTTAGGTGTCTAAAATCCTCTCCTGCATGGAAGGTAAAAAACAGGCTTTGATTCTTAACCAGTTCCCCCTCTCGGTCAGTAAGTATCATACCGTCATGATCACTGTTTCTTGCACTCTCAAATACGGGTGCGAATACCTGAACCGGTGTGTTGTTCTCCAGACTGGCCGCATCGATGCCAACGATGAATTTAGCAAGGTAAGGGATTGAATCTCTCATGTTCAACATCATTTTGATGGAAGCCAGGTATTTCTTCTGTACCTTTCCATAATGAAGATTATATTCTGAATCCTCCTTGTCCTCATTGAACTCTACCCAATTCTTCTCGATATCATCGGTCTGTTTAATTAGATGATAAATAATCCCAATGCGAGGGAAATTTGCGTTAGGGTTATCCCTTATACGGTAATCCTTCTCTAGAATGGTTCGATAGGCAGTGAGAATATTCCTCACATTCTTTTTATTACTTTCTTCCTTGTCCAGAATACTCAAACGGAGTTCCACTTTTTTTAAATACTGATTCTGAAACAGTGTACGTAAAAGGGTAAGGTAATCGGATTTATCAACAAAATTGGTTGCCCTATCGAAATAAGGCTTAAAGAAATCTAAACCTTTAATAGAATTTGACTGTGTGACCTGCTGGTAAAACTCATTTTTAATGGCCACATATTTAAAGAAAATATGAAAAAATTGCTCGAAATTATTATTTTCTTCATGCTCGGATAACCCCTTGAATTTAAAAATACACTGCAGAAAGATATTCTCGCCATACGTTTTAATGTGTTCGTGATTTCTAAATATAGAGAACATAATATCATGCTTTCGGTCTCCGTCTGTAAGTCCGTAATTCTTCTTCAACTCCTCAATAATTTCTTTCAACTGTGACGCTTCCAGAAAGACCTTGTTATCATAATGAAGAACTTTGCCGATAAGAATAGCAAGCATCTCAGAATCTTTCATGGTCTCAGTTAACCATTTCAGGATGGGAAGTGAGCTGTTATCAGACATGTAAAGGGCCATAATCATCCTCATAATCTGTGCTGTCAACAAGTATTCTGTTATCTGTTTGGACTTCGCATAATGGCTGACCTTGAATTTTCCGAAACGCTTCTCAATATTGTGGTCATTCATTGCCTTACTCCAGAGTGTAGTAAAGTTGAATGCAGCAGAGGCATGAATATGGTTCTCGGCCACTCCTCTTTGCAGAACATCATGTAAGGGTGCATCTGCAAGATTGACATGCTGGTAAAATCCATTAAGTTGAATAGGCTCTATAATTTTATTAATAGAGTAATGCATGGCCACAAGGAGGTCCATTGGAATCAATCGGCTAATCGCATTAAAAATATGAACCTTATCTAGCTCTTTATATTCGTCCCAGAAATCATTGTAACGTTTGTTCTGATCATTTTCCCTTTCGTTCTTCCAATACTTGAACACAATCTCTCCGTCGCGGTGGGACAAGAGGGCTTTGGTGAATTCCTCAAGAATACAGAAATAATGAACATAGAGGGACTTTGAGATATTATCCATACAATCCGATCTTTTCCACAGAAATGGATAGAATTTCTCCATGATCAGGTTGACCTCATCCAGACTGTTCGGCTTGCACTTGAGCAGAATATCATTATGGAAACTGCTTAACAACTGCTCATGATGCTTTGGTGTGCTATGGATTTTCTTTCCAGGCTCAACCATATTAACTTCTTCTGCTACCTGACGTACCAACTCCTGCTCGTAGAAGTTCAAGTCTTTAAAAGGAAACAATGCGACATTCAGCATTAGAAAGATTTTATCCTGCATCAGAAATCTCGTGACCCTGAGGTTCGTCATCACTTAAATTAAGGGCAATTTGTTCGAGATCTGCTACTACTTCTGCTTGGGTCTCATCGAAAGCTCGACTTAGTTTCTTTTTCATTTCATCCTTGCTGTTCTCGTATTGTAAATCTCGAATTACTGTAGTATTGAATGTTTTTAAGTAGATATTTAATTCTCTTATTAACAGGATTTCTGCATCTGTAAGTATAGCTGGGTCAAAAAAAACTTCTTGCTTCAAAACCGTCAAAAAGTTAAGAGCTTGTTTTCTACCATACCAAACTTGATAGTTTTGTGACAGTCCCTTCACTTTCTTGTATATGTTTGTATAAATTTCAAAATCATTATCCTTAATAAGGCTATTATCAGTATCCAACTCACTCCTCACATATTCTTTTAATTGTCGATACCTTGTATTAGTAGAACCAGAGAATCCGCCTAAAAACAACTTTGCCTTTTCACCAAAGCTGTTCTTTGTTTTCACAAAATAAAAAGGATATTCTGAATTCATTCTCATAAAGATGGTCTCGCCCAAATTCTGAATAAGTTTATCAATATTTGCCTTATGCCTGTCCGTCAAAATTGTACGTGCATCTTTGTCTTTATTTATAGCTTTCATAATTTGGTACTGACGGTAATCTTTTGCCCCTTCAACCTTCTTTAAATTCTGTTCATTTATTTTTATATTGTCAGAGTCATGATCAATCATAATCAGTGTATTAATTAATAGTCTCGTGACCAGTTCATGTTTAGGGTCGGCCACTTTCTCTTTTTCTTCTTCATCGAATCTACTCAACAAGGAAGAAAAGGTTCTTTCCTTTAATTCATACTCCGAAGCAGTCTCACTGATTTCCTCCAGAAACTTCAAGACATTGGATGCAGTTACCGACCGTTCACTATAGGAGGTGTAATACCATCTCTTTAATAAATTTTCATCCCCCCCCCTAATTAGCGATGCAATAGTTAGAAACATAAACTGGTCCTTCTCGTATTTCTGTTCTTTCATGTCATTAGGACCATAGTAATACGTGTCATGTTCAGAGGCTTCCAAGTGTTCTAAAAATAACAGTGCCGTTCTTAGGTCAGTGTTATTCACTACTCCAATAGCAACATCATATAGTTTTTTATTATTATGATCGGGAACCTTATTATTGGGGTTCTTGAGACTAAAGCACTTAGTTTCCAGCAGTATATTTTTAACTTTGACACGATCCTTCTCATCACAGCGAACTTCAGGAATCAGTTCTTTTAATAGTTCTACGATAATATAAAAGCTAAAATTGCTTTCTTCTGCATGTTTTGTTTCATTAGTCGAATTCTCTATTCCCTTTGAATCTTTTTTGGTTTTAGCTAGCTCGCTTATTACTGATTCTAATTTCTCATAATTTATTTGCGTATTCTCCGCAGTGCTCCCCCAAAGGAGTATATTCTCTAGAAAGTGCTTCTGTCTCTCCACCAACGCACTAGAAGAAAGAATAATAGTATCAATTAGAGACTTAACAGATTTGAAACTCTTCTCGTTTTGCTCTTTCACATTCATGTTTTTAAAGCTTTCTTCCTGCTTCATGAGATTGATCTGGTGTATATGATAATATACATTAACCAACCCTCTTGGCGTCTTGTCAAAGATACTGTAGCTCGCGCGAATAGGTTGCCACTCATTGCTATCTGCCTTTGTGTCTATAAAGATATTAGCTCCGCCCATTAACTCATCCAGCTGAGACGCCAAACTTATATCTTCAAAGGAAAAATTCGGGATACTTGTATTGTTCCAGCTAACGACCTGATGGCGTCTCGCAGGTGGGATAATTTTCTTCAAGTATTCATGCGCCAACCCCATTTTCCTCTCAGCAATCGTTTGATTTTCGTTAATCTGAAAACCACTACCCAACTGGATATTCTGTAAATATTCATCATTTATTAAGGCAAGTGTTAAAGATTCTTTGAGAATCTCGTAGTCACCAGAGAGAATGGTCACCACGTGTGGATGATTGGCATATTGTAAGATGGAATCTACCAATTCCCTACATTTTTTAGTTTTCAGATCAATATCATCAATGAAAATAAAAACGAGTACAGGTTGATCAGTTGTATTCAATTTTTTTTGCTGTTCTACAAGCAAATCAATCACAGCAGTCAGTTTTTCCTTGAATTGTATATCTGGAATTAGCAGACTGGATGACTTCTTAATATGTGTGGCAGCATCATCATAATTATGTATAAGTAGTGTACGGTATTCATTTTCGGTGTATAAATGATATTCGATCAGTTCGTTTATTTTCTCGCGAAGCGGATTACTTTCTCTATACACATATTGATTAAAGTATTCTGAGAATCCTTCCTTGTCTTTGTTCTTATTATCAAGTTGCTTAATCAGCTTCAGTTGATTTTCAACCGCCCCCTTCAGTAACCCCACGATGGATCCCATAATTTTGGTGTTGTCACCAAAATTGTCCGGCTCTATTATCGGTAGAATAATATTGGTCAGATCATTTTTACTCTGTTCATCAGATTTATTGCCTTCCAGCGCTTGGATGATGGTGTATAAAGCCGATGTCTTCCCTGTACCCCTAGCTCCAAATATGCCAATAGTATGGTTAGTTTCCTGCTTATACTCTGCTTTCGGTCGGCCTGCAGCCGTTCTAATCAAATCAATTTGTTCAATTAATAAGTTATACGTAGGCAAGATTAAATAAATTTGCTTCTGTAATGCTCTTGCACCTATAAATACTTCTAGCTTCTTCAACTTTTCATAATCCATCCTTAATAGCTCCTTATACAACACTTATTATGCAGGTAGGTAAATTTTTCTTTCCGACATTATTCTATACTATCTTATTTTTATCGACAAAAAAATAAGATTCCTCAAGAAATGAGAATATTAACAATATATGTGAGGATTCAGACACAGAGTTTCTTTATTTCTTCTTGAAATTGAAATGAAATTGTGATTGCTTTTAATCATAATTTATATTAATACTGAGAGAAGAGAGCAAATACCAAATCAATATAAATTACATTATTATTGTTTATACTAACAACTCCTCAGATTCCCTTCCTAACCATATACAATTCTCTCCACCAGCTTCTTCACGACCTATTCATATCCACACTCGTCACAGCAGTGCTCCACTTCTCCCTATAATGCCTAACTTACCAGAAGGGTTTAATAATAATTTGAGATGGAATTTGGGACATATTTATTTGGTTCAAGAGATGTTTGCCTTTCGTTTTGCAGGTGAGCCTGTACAAACTCCTGAGAACTTTAGTCAATTATTTAGAAAAGGTACCAAACCCGCCGATTGGACAGCAAAACCTCCAACACTTGAGGTATTACTTGCGATGCTTGCTGAGCAACCACAACGTATTCAGGACACTTTACACAATCGCTTAGACGAACAGGTGAAAGTACCCTATACAACCGGCAGTGGTTTTACTTTGAGTACGGTAGGAGAATTCTTAAGCTTTTCACTCTATCACGAGGGAATGCACTATAATACGATTAGTATACTAAAGCGATTCGCAGATAAAAGTCAGTAGGATGTCCATACTTTCCATGAAAACCCGCATAATAATGTGGGGTTTTTCTTGTATCAACTACTATTTCACCTCCACGATTACTAATTTAACGAACGATAGTGAGTTATATTATATTAATCCACACCATACTCAAAGTATGGTGTTTTTATATGATTCTAAGAGCGTGAGCTGCATGATAACCAAGTGTTTTGTTCCATTCCCTACATTAGAAACTGAAAGATTGATCCTTCGATTCGTTGAGGATACCGATGTGGAACACTTATACGAAATACTAAGTGATGCCGAAAACGCCAAATTGGATTATTTCCACCCGTTAACATCAATAGAGCAAGCACAGAAATTTATAGATCGATTTAAGAAAGAAATAGAAGCCAATGAAGAAATCACTTGGAGGATTGTTTTAAAAGAAAGCAATACATTCATCGGAACTTGTTGCTTTGGAAACTTTGACGATGGAGCTAGTAGAGTAGAAATTGGTTATAATTTCGCGCGAGCACACTGGGGTAACGGTTATGCAACTGAAGCACTGTCAGCAATTATTGATTATGGGTTCACCTCTATGAATCTTAATCGGATTGAATCTACAATAACACCTGGTAATGATGCATCTGTTGAAGTGTTGAGCAAATTAAATTTCGTTCATGAGGGAATCGTTCGGGAACGAGATTTGATCAAAGGAAAATTAGAGGATGGCATCATGATGTCCATTCTTAAAAGAGACTATCCATCGAAATAACACAACCTGTGCTTCAAATAACTCAGCACAAGTTTACACGCTGCAAAGAACCGCTATTTTTTTAACTGCTCCTCCACTGTTAGTAGGTCTCTAACAATGGGGTTGCAAGTTCACTCAAATGGCGGTTCTTTCAAGGTCAAACATTTGAACTTCAAAGTCTTATTAGATCACATATCTTATTGGCCTCATTGATTAAGTCTTGCAGGCTTTCGTTATTTTCAACACAGTAATCGCATTGACTAGAAACGATTTCTCTCGCCTCATTCTCTGTCGAATGTGTATAGTTATTCATTTGATTCACTTCACCGTTTCTAAGTGTAATTCTATCTATCCTTAGTTCATTATCAGTTTTAATGCCCACAATTAAGAAACCCTTGTCCCTCCAATATTTCAAATCCTCTTTTGTTCTTCCTCCTACTATAATGGAAATACAACTCAAATTTTTTAAACAATCAATGATTTCTTCAGAATTCATCTTTGTAAATTCAAATTCCATTCCAGCAACGACTAATGAAAAGATGTAGTCGTTCATCACATTTTGATCAACGGATCTTAAACAATCTGCTACCGCTTGCCCAAGATCTCTTTCTCTGCCAGCCCAATTTCCGTTAACCTTAGTAATTCTCATGATATCTCGACATAACATACCTAAATTAAATATCTTGGCATTTCCAACAATATTCTTTAGTTCATCAGCAAGTGTATCTTTACCCGATCCCATCTCTCCGAAGATGACTATGCCTGTCACCATTATAAATCCCCCCTTTTCGTAATTTCAAACGGTAAGCACTCCGGTCTGGCTTTTTCGATATCTTTGATAAAGTCTGTATACTGATAACTTCGCGGAAAATAGGAAAATTTCTTTAGAGCAAAGTAATCCTCTTGACTCATAACAGATCGCGACATGTCATTACCTAATTGAAGTGACAATTCATAATCTATTTGATCGCTAAGATGCATGTAGGAATAACCGAGTTCCTCAGAAGTGTCAATTACACGAGCTCCTAATGAGTTGAAGTAATCATTATCGCTTTGGACTCCATAAACAACAACGGGATTAACAGATACACCTCTTATGTACTTCTTATTTAACTGAAGCCATTCCTTCGTTTCTGCGATACTATCCAAATCTTCTCCTGCATATAGCAAAACATTTATTTTCACATCTACCTTTTCTTCGTGGCAAGCTTCTATTAATAATCTAGCTTTCTCTAAATACAACTCTGGTTTCCTAGTCTTATTCATTGCTTTTAATTGTCTAATGCTAGCGGACTCCAAACCAAGGTCGATTACTTTCAGACCCGCTTGTGCAAGTTCATGTATGATAGCAGGCGTTAAGGCATCCACACGACTCTCGCATCTCCACTTTATGCTCATCTCTTCATCCCTATATAATTGTTGAAACTCCCTTGCCCACGATAAACTCGGGAGAAACAGCGATGCCTCAAAATAAAAATTGATCTTTTCACTTTGATACATCTCTATGGCAAGTTTTATTTCATTTAACAAATGTATGGGCTCTTTAAGTTGAGTAATAGGAATGTCTTTTTCCATGCAAAAAGAACAACCTCTACCGCAACCTCTCGATACTTCTATGGATGGATGATAGTCTTTAAAATCATGTAGAAGTGTATAGTCCAAATCTTCAAAACACTTCACTTGGTTTAACATGTTTTCTATAGATCCCCATTGATCTGGATATAGGGCTTGTTCAATGACTTCATCCGCTAATCCAGCTATCCACAAATCGACATCTTTTACTTTGTTTTTTATCCAGTTGTCCGACTCCCCAATAACCCATCTTCCACCGCCAACTATTTTTATTGCGTATTCACTTTTTATTAGTCCGCAGAATTTATCGGCCCATGGTAAAGAATAATAGCTGGGAATAGACAATAGAATAGGATACTTCAATTGATTCAAATCAATACCCGAAAGAGTAATTGTATGAATTAAATCCTGCGGACTGTTGTATTCCCCTTGAAATATTTTCACTTGATAACCTTTACTTTTAAGCACTGTTGCTAACCCTAACAACCCATAATTAAGATACCTATTCATTCGATTAAACGGATTGCTCTCTTTTTTTGCTTTTATAAGCCCTGAAGAAACTAAAACTACGGTCTGTCCTTGCATACGCACTCTCCCATAATCAATAATCATTAGCAATTATACCCAAAGTGCCCCGAATTCTCTAATCCACTTATTTATCAAAAAAAAGCATATACAATACAGTACCAGTGCAGACACATTTCTCTATGTGTCTACACTATAAGTAACCATTTCATGCTTAGCAAGCTAGTCTAGATATTTCCCCCTTACTGAATTGTCGTGAAATCACTAAATACAATGCTTATATTCCACCCAAGAGATAAGATAATAAATGAAATTGTCTTATGAGGAAACATACTGCAACCACAAACGGGAGAATAAACAATCTCTGTATCCATGTTTGTGAGATCGTTATAAATAATATTACTGCCATTATCAAGTCTACGCCTTGCAATATATTGAAGGTATAATAAAAACTGTATCCTTGCGCTACTAGCAGTCCAATCGGTAGAGCTGCACACAACGCGCTAATCCACCCTTTGCCACGACCATACCAAACAATGTATCCACCTATCGGCGAAAGTAAGGCAATTATCCCCCATCCTAAGAAATAGCGTGCTCCATGCTCCGATGATCGCTGCAATAAAGACCCATATCCCAATCTCTGTTCCAATATTGCCAATCAAATTCAGCAAATCCCCAACGGTTCCAATATGCGGTACACCCTCAACATACTTTGCGAGAAATCCCAAACTCAACCCAAAAATAAATATTAGTAGAATATGAAACAACTTTCGTTCAATTGACACTGCTGAATGTGGCGTATTTCTAATGGAATTCAACCGTTTTTTTAAATTCATACCGTCACTTCCTATTTAAAAATCTTACTTCGAACTTTCGATTTAACTTACTAATTATTTCTTCACTTTACAAGTAAATCCTCTTTAGCTCTGCTGCCATTACTCAGGTAAATAAAAGAGGAGCTGCCCCGTAGCAAGCTCCTCTACTATTCTGATTTTTAATGTATCTCTTCTTTAATCAATTCCCTGATTCTATTTGTTCAAGAATAGTCAGTAAAAAAGACTCTGCCAAGCTATCTTTCATAATAAATTTTTTGGCCTCATCAAAACTAAACCACTCCGCATGCTCAACTTCCTGATTCACTTGCAGAAGTGTTTCATCATGTGCCACAGAGACGTAATTTAACATCAACGTATTGGAACGTTCGAAATACTGGCTTCGCATGTACTGGTATTCATCCACATGCAGTCCTACCTCTTCCTTCACCTCACGGATTAGCGTCTCTTCCGCTGTTTCCCCGCGATTGACATAACCAGCAAGCAAGATGTAATCTTCCATATTATATTGTCGTATTAAAAGTACCTTGTTCCGTTCTTTGTTCAGCACTGCTGTGCTGATTGCTGTACTAAAGATAGGAAAGCGATAGACCTTACACGAATCACAATACGGGATCAGTCCCTCTCCTGCACATTCCTTCGCGTGTAATTCTGTTCCACAAGCATAACAATACTTCATCACTCGTCCACCTGCATTCTATGATATGAATAGTCCATTTTATTATACTATTGTTGTGTCACAAGCTTTGTAGAGATTAGTATCCAATTTCAAACACTTCCTGATATGTTTATCTCACTAATACATAAAATAAGAACTTATGGTATAGTTATCCATAAAATGCAGTTATATGTGGAGGTTTGTTAATTGGTCAAACAGATGGTAATCAAAGATAATTTTGATACGCTTGCATTACATTCTCAAGCGATTGCCCCTTGGGACCATAATGTACATTTTCATACCTTTTTACTTCAACATGTTCCAACAAATGCTCAGATAGCCGTAGACATCGGTTGTGGCACTGGTGAGTTTTCTCGACTATTGTCCCCAATAGCAAATGCTGTAATTGGTTTTGACCTTTCTCCAAACATGACTGAAATGGCAAGGGAATATTCAACATCATACGACAACATTAATTATGACGTTTATGACATTGCCGAATACGAATTTCAGGACAACTCGATTGATTGCTTACCTCAATTGCGGTTTTTCATCACATTGACTACGACAGCATCCTACCAAAGTTAAAAGCTGCACTCAGACCAGGCGGGAAAATAATCAATCTCGATTTGTATCGACAAACCACAATTAAACAGTTGCTTATCAACAATTCAATCTCACTTCCTCTTAGTACCTTACATAAATGGACAAAACGTGTCCCTTCGCTTTCAGAAGACGAGAAGATTGCATGGCAAGAGCATATGAAGCATGACCAATATAGTAGCATTAACGAGTTACGCCGAATCTATGATAGACATCTTCCCAACAGTAATCTACAGGTTCACCTATATTGGCGTTATTCTATGGTATGGACGAAACCATGAAAAAATCATTTAAATTCATTGCATATGCCCATGCGATTGTGATTATGTGCTTGTTTGGACTTATGTGCGTATTTGGAATACTATTCATATTGGGTGTTTGGTATCATGATATTTTCATGTGACACAATCAAGCGCCCACACTCCTTTGATCTCCGTATGCCATAGAAATGACTATAAGTAGAATGAAGTTATCTATGTTACTGGACAGTGGAAAGTTCTCTATAGAAAAATAACCCAATCAAGCGAAAGCATGATATCCTAAGGTTCCTACACCAAAAAGGAGATCGATCGCTGAAAGGGTTACCTGTAATAGTTTACCCCATTCCATTGCGATTCGCCATATCATGCTAAAATATATCGATTCTATCTTGCTTCATTTTCGTCCCTGCTTCTCCAGAGGAGGTACTTACCACTGGTTTGTTGTTACCATCATCGGCCTCATGTTGCGCTCGGATCATCTGGGGGTAACTTCCTTCATCCGGGATTTGTCTTTGAAATCCCGTTGCTACGAGAGCCTGATCCATTTTTTTCGTTCTTCTGCATGGTCACTGGAGTCCTTCGGTTGACGTGGCTTGAGATCGTGAAACGAACGGCTCCACTTTCTTACGTCAACGGGATGGTCGTACTTATAGGCGATGGGATGAAGCAGACTAAGGAAGCCCGGCGGATGCCTGGCGTCAAGAAACTTCATCAGGAATCCGAGAATTCTTCCAAGGCAGAGTATATTTTTGGGCATCTGTTTGGCGCTGTCGGAATTCTCATGGGGACGCCACAGAAGTTGTTTTGTCTGCCCTTGTTCATGAATCTGCAGGATGGTGTGAAAACCATATTCAGCTGGAATGATCCCTTGGCAAGGCAGGATTCCCATGTCGTGCAGATGATCGAACAGGGCTTTCTGGCTACCAAGACATTCGGGAAATCCCTGTTCCTGCTGGATCGTTATTTCCTGTCCGTTCCTGCTCTGGAGCGCTTGAACGAGTTAAACGCATCGCAATGGGCCTGTTGCAACTGGTCGCAGTACGTTATTCATCGCTTATGCCAAACCTATTCTTCCGGTATCTCAGAACGCCTTCCAAGACCATTGTTTCCGAAGCAACGGTCATGGTTTATTTACGTAAATCTATTTTTCGATTGTTTGCTCGCAACCCGCATTTATCCATAACCAAAATAATTCAAGCCAAGCAGGAAATCACTGATATTCTCGATGATTCGTTGGCTTCTTAATGTTTAGAACTTTTCACTGTCCAGTATGTTAAGAGTAGTCAATTATACGTGTAAAGTTACTTCTTGCTATTCCAGACTTCTGATAGCAGTTCACCATTTATGCTCAAACCTGCCAATGCTCCCAAAGAAGCGGCAGTAATCACCAGATGTAGTTCCGATGCTACATCTCCGGCACTATAAATACCAGGTATGTTCGTCTTACCAAACTCATCGACGATGACAATTCCTGCATCTGTAGTATTGCACCCTAATGCTTGAGGTAAATCAGATCCTGTTACAAGCTTCGGTGCAAAGAAAATCCCTGTGCAGGGAATTACTGTTCCGTCCTCCAGTACTACGCTCTGCACCATACCTTCGCTAGATTCAATACGTTGGATCGCATCTTCAAATACTTGAATATTATGTAGCTTAATCTCTTCGCGTTGTTCATTCGTCCATTCATCAGGTCCATTAGTACAAATTGTATATTGGTCTGTCCATCCTGCTAGACTTTTTGCCAAGTGTATCGCTTTCTCTCCATGAACAATCAAGACAAGTCGCTGGTCTCGTAATTCCCAACCATCACAATAAGGGCAAATAAATGCGCTTGTACCATATACATCTGTCAAGCCATCAATACCCAAGGGGATGTCTTTCATCCCTACAGTAAAGAGCAGCTTTTTACTTCTATAGGTCGTTGCCTGCGACGTCGTAATTTGGAAATCACCATCAGTTCCCGTGATCGTTTCAGCAATATCCTCCACAAATTGAACAGCGGGATAAGCCTTAATCTGCTCCATCGCAATTCGCCGTAATTCCCTTGGACTGATACCATCTCTGGAAAGAAAACCGTGAGACTCACGAGTAACTCGATTTCGCGGAAGCCTTTCATCAATAACCACTACACTTTTTCTTGCCCGACCTAACACAAGCGCTGCATTCAACCCCGCAGGTCCGCCGCCAATAATCGCTACATCGACCATAATAGGCATCCTCCTATTTATTTGATATCCCTCTTTAAAACATAAATAGAAATTACTACTTGTCAACAGACTCGTTAATCAAACTGTACCCAGCTATTACTGGATCGTGTGCTTCAACGCTTCTGTTAGTATTGTTTCATACTACCGTTTTGCATTCATGCGGAATAATTTATTGCAGATAACCATAAGAAATTTACGAAGTGATAAATACTCCTGTAAAATTATATACTTTGTTAAATTAACGGGCAGGATTGTTCAACATAATATGGAATTTATAACCTATTAGGTTCTTTAATTAGGGGGTATATTCATGAAGGTACGACTAACTGATTTCAGTGAAAATTGGGTTCAGATGTTTCAACATGAGGTAGAATTTTTGAAAACAATATTTGGTGATGTAATTATTCGATTCGAACATTTTGGTAGTACATCCGTTCCTGGTTTAAAGGCAAAACCTGTAATCGACATGATGTGTATCGTAAATGATATAAATATGGTTGATTTATACAATGATAAAATGTATTCCCTTGGATATGACGTTGCTGGAGACTGGGGTATTTCAGGAAGAAGGTTATTTCGCAAAGGTGGGGAAAATAGAACCCATCATATCCATTTTTATCAGTTTGATAACCCTCAAATTGAACGGCATCTAATATTTCGAAACTATCTACGATGCAATCATGAAGAGGTTGCTAGGTACAGTCACTTTAAAGAAGCATTATCCCATCGCTTCGAAAACACGAGTGAATATAGTCCCGCTAAAAAAGCATTTGTAAGTGAAATGGAACAACTTGCACTCTCTTGGTTTGCAGAAATTCAGCAAAAGTAATAAACAGGAATAATTAAGGTTATCTATTGCAACCAATGGCGAAGAAAGGCATACATCATTACGCTAACGGAGAACAATAGTTCACAAACGAGACAGCTTAAGATATTTTTTTTCGAAGATAAGATTATCAATTTATAAAGTAATTGTAAATCATGAGGGGGAAAAAGGGATAGAGAATCAGATGTAATCTGATGACTCTATCCCTTTTTAAATTAGATGAAATGTGCACATAATATCCAGTGCCTAGCTATTATTGATTATTATGTTCTTTTTATCACTTTCAATAAAACGTAGGGTTAGTGTCTTTAGTGGTATCTACGACATCGCCAACATCGCGTTCATATCCTCTTCAGCAGTGGTAATCAGCTTCAACCCAAAAGTCTCTACCAGCACATCCAATACACCGGACGAGATGAACTCAGGCGGCTTCGGTCCGATGCGGATGTCCTGAATCCCAAGGCTGAACAATCCCAGTAGGATGGCGACCGCTTTTTGCTCAAACCAAGATAACACGATACTGATAGGTAGTTCGTTCACGGTACAGTCAAAAGCATCGGCTAAGGCCATAGCAATTTTCACAGTAGAACCCGAATTGTTGCATTGACCCAGGTCAATATAACGCGGAATGCCCGTGTCTCCGACAGTGCCATATTCTACATCATTAAAGCGGAATTTGCCGCAAGAAGTGGTTAGGATGACAGTATCGTTCGGTAAGGATGTCGCCAACTCACGGTAATAATTACCGCCTGGTCCCGGCGCATCGCAACCCGCAATGACGAAAAAGCGACGGATATGCCCGTCTTTGACGGCTTGAATAATCTCGGGAGCGAGTCCAATCACGGTCTCATGGTGGTATCCGGTCGTGAGCACCAGCTCTGACTCTACATCTGCCGCAGGCAGTGATAAGGCACGCTCAATCAGTGGGGAGAAATCTTCATTCGAGATCTTCGCCACACCTTCAAGCCCCGCTACTTCATAAGAGAAAAATCGATCTGCATACGTGCCTTTAATCGGCATTACACAGTTCGTAGTGGCAAGGATCGCACCTGGGAACTTCTCGAATAGTCTGCGCTGATCATACCAGGCTTTGCCGATGTTGCCTTTCAGATGCCCATACTTCTTCAACGCCGGATACCCATGAGCAGGAAGCATTTCTGAGTGAGTATAGATGTTGATACCCTTTCCTTCCGTCTGCTGCAGCAGTTCCTCCAGCGCATACAGATTATGGCCTGTCACCACAATACACTTTCCTTCAATTTTATTCTGGCTAACTGTGATCGGTTGCGGAATACCAAAACGTTCCGTATGCGCGCGATCCAACACATCCATGATCCGCACCGCAGCATCTCCTACCTTCATCGCCATCTCAATATGCTCCTGCACATTAAAATTGGAATTGGTCAAGGTCATGTATAATGCTTCATGGGTGATGCGATCCACTTCGGGATCGCTATATCCTAGCTGCCGGGCATGTGTCGCATAGGCTGCGATTCCTTTTAACGCAAAAATCATTGTATCCTGCAAACTCGCTATGGTTTCATTCTTGCCACACACCCCAACTACTGTACATCCGCCATTTGGTGTCTGTTCACACTGGTAACAAAACATATCGGTATCCTCCATTTATAATAGATAATCATTCATTATCCATAGCGTAACAGAGCTCCAAACCTACAAGTGTGATTACAAACACATTTTATATCAGGTGATTGAAACGTAAGCTGAGTACAATTCAGCGATTAAGTAACTCCTTAAATAAATCATCGCATATTTCATAAGATCTCAAAATTCACCGAATCTTTTGAACTTGCCATTTAACCTCAGAATTATTTTTTAGTTCAGAAGAGCATTATTTATATGGTTCCAAATATATACGGATTATGCCCTATTCAACTAAGGGTTTGAATAACACATTAACCAATGAATGCACAGAATATTCCCCGAACTTAAAACTTATGTTAAATTCGATGCGTATGTAATCACATTTCTTTTGAGAAAAAAATACCAAATATATTGATTACGCAGAAATATTTTGATATGGAGACAGTCAGAAAAAACGATTTAGATTTAATAAATTATCGATATCTGAATTAGAACATACCATTGTCTTTTTTAAAATATATTAAGAACATAGATATGAGCAAAATTAATGTGAATTTATACAGTCTAAGAGTTGATACTCGTTCATTCAGTATTCTTAAGCATTGGAGGATTAATTTATCGAAAGTGTAGTGAGATACAGTGAATAGAGGCAATCCGTGCTAATTATAATGTTGTGATCAGAGGAGCTCGGTACTTCATTGTCACTATCACCGTATTCCCGCGGTGCTTAGCCACTTCTGTTCTTTGTATATTCGAAGTGCCGCAAAGCGTCCCCTAACGGTCAAGCCTATAAGAATACAGGTTGCATTGCGATGGGGAAATATTCATATAGGTGATTTAAGCCGAATTGGAACGGTATGGAAAACGGGTAAAGACTGTATTTAGCGCTAGATTCGTTCTATGAAAAATGCCTCTCGCAATAATTATTTTTAGAACATTACGAAATCTTTATTTTCCACTTCAAAATCTTCATCAACACATTTATTTTTCATTTTATTCCAGTATGTTATAAGTTGTTCATAAGATTTCTTGTCAACACCATATATAAATACCAACCAACCAATAATATGTGCCTGAAGTTTTTCTTTTTCATCGTTTTCTAGAGAACCATGTTCGTGATTGTGTATCTTTGCTCTCAATACATTTTTAATATCCTTATCAACCCGTACTTCATTTTGATCATTAATTATTAATCCAGTAATATTTCTTCGTGTTCCTGGTCTTAATAATCGACTTTTCTTATAATTAATTTTATATCCTTCATCTATAATGATTTCTTCAATTTTTTTTCGACTTGCCATTAATTTGTCTGCATTTCTTGAAGAAAGTGTAATGTCATCAGCATACCGAGTAAACGTTATGTTCCTTTTACTTGTAAATCCAGCAATTCTTCTGTCTAATCTAGTATTTATCAGATTAGATAATGCGGGTGATGTCACCCCTCCTTGGGGTAACCTATCATAAAATGTGCAATAATTTTTAAATATATTTGCTACCTCTGTATTATAGCCGAGTGCTCTAAATAAATTGTATACATACCTTCCGCTTATTGTCGGAAAAAAATTTTCTATATCCATACAATAAAAATATGTATTATCTACATGGCGTTTAGCATTATCGAGAATACTTAAACCTTTAACAAAACCAGTAGCATAGGGACTATTCGGCAAATAATCTAGTATATTTCTTAAAATCCAAGCTTGAACTGCCTTCAAATCAGAAGATGGACAAGATAGAATTCTCTCCCCACCTGACTTTTTGCTAATTTTCACTTCTTTATAAAACAAATCAGTTTTAAACGATAAATGGTAGAGTCTTTGTACAGATATATTCATATGTCTTGATAATTCTGTAATATTATTTATTTGTGGAAGTCCTAATATATAAGCGGTAGAACTCATTTTTCCATTCCCTTTCAAAATAAAAAATAGGGCACATTGTATATGCCCAAACGTTTGGAAAGCGGTAGCAAACTTACCTAAAGAGAACGATAATCAATTAATAATTTTGCGCAGGTGCGTGAAATTGTTAATTGATTATTATGTGAATCGGAAGTTTGAGCTTGAGGCAGTGAAACACTACCCAAAATGAGCGTCTAAGTCGCTACCGATTTCTTCCAGTACTTTCTTAACTCAAACTTTATCATATTTAATCTAAATTTGTCGAGTGTATTAACAATAAAATTTACACCAAAATCTTTTCTCAATTTATTGTGTCCAATTTCTGTTAGTTTGTAAATATCCCCAACTAATCTTGTTTCCCTTCTTCTCAATAGCATATTCAAAGATGAATCCACTATTGTAATATTTTTTTCTATCTCATCTTTATCTGATGATACCTCTTTAATTATTTCAATAATAGTTTTCCTACTACAACTATCAATTACATAGAGTATAGAAAGAAGAAATCTTTCTGTGAATATTGGATTAGACACTGAAATTTTAATGCTTTTAGAATTATTTTTCTTTATTTCTCTAATGCTGTATTTCAATTGTCTTTTTTCTTCTTGGGAGAATTCATTCATGTCCTTCCATATAACTTTTGATTTTTTTCTACTTTTCAACATTTTAATCGGCCCAAGTTTAATAAAGCTATTATGCCTTTCATATTTTTTATCAAGATATACAATAAGTTTATCCCTTAAAATTGGATGGTTACAAAAAGCCCCCAATTCAGTGAATGAACCTGGACTTTCCACACACATTACTATTGCGTCAACACTTTCTGCAAGCAAATTTTCTAAAGTCAATAAGTCATTATGGGACAATATTTCTTCAAAGATATGTTCCGGAAAATATATATTTATTTTTTCATCAGCTAAGGAATCTTGGATTTTTTTCCTTAAGCTACTTTTCATCTTGACAGCTGCACCAATTAAAAAAATATTAATATCTTGTTTAAATAATCTTTCTAAACTCAAATAAAGTGAATCATATATATCCTTACCTATTTCTAATCGTTTTTGATTAAGCAACTCAACTTTGTTGTAAATTTTATTCACCTCATGTTTTAGGTTACATACTTTAATTCTCTTGGTTCAGATATCTACTATTTTATTTTGTACCCAAGTTAGAACTAAAATGATCCCATAAGAATTTCAAGGGTTCTATAAAATCCCCTTCAATTTATAAAAATTGATTTTTTCTTTCTTTGAATCATGAATCACAATCGTGATAACTGAAGGATACGTGAATTTTATTTTACTAACTTTGAATGACCATACTAGCAACTCCAATAATTCTTGGTCAGTAATAACATTGTATTCCTTGATTCTTGTTATTCCAGAACCAAACAAAGGTATAGAAATTGATCTTCCGCAATATACAATATCTACCTCGTTCCAAAAATTCAAAAGAAAGTTGACGTAGTCATTCATATTTAAGTACGCTCTATTGTCATTATCGAATTTTGAAAATGCCGTTATTAAATAGTTATCAAGTTCAAGAATAGTCCCCAGTTTATATCTGTTTCTCTTGCCCTTTTCTCTAGCAACATTACTCTCCAAGATCATGTCTTTCAAATGACTATTCTCGTTAATTAAATTATCTAATGATTCACAATCACTAACTACATTTTTGATAAATATTCCATTAATTGTTTTATCAGATATTATTCTATTATCAACCTGGGTGTCAAAATATTCGTTGAAAGCAATTACCTTAAGGTCTACTTCTTCAAATATGTCTCCAACCTTTATATTTACAGTTGAATTATTAATAACTAGGCGCATTTTAGTTAATAAGTTTACTCTTAACCATAAATAAATATATAAAACTAATAGGAGTAATAAGAAAACACATCCTGTTACTAATTTATACTTATCTGGTATTTCCACAAAAATAAAAACAAATGAAAATACTAAGCTAACTATTGTAAGTAACGAACAATAGCTTTTAAGTAAGTCAATATCAAAAAATTTAACTTTAATCTTCAATATACAATCCTCCAAAAATCATAATTCAACCTTTTCACTATAACATATAAAGGAAGTTTATATAATCCCTAACCCAGCAATAAAAATAATTAGAACTAAAATAATTGTCGAAAGAACATGCAATTCAACTTCTAGAATTTAACACTCATTGATATCGTGTTTGAGATCTAAATTCCCTTTTTCAACAAGCCGCAAGGCCGACCTCTCTCCGGTAGATACCGAGAATTGATCGCCGCTTAACAAACTCTTTTTATTACTGCTACTTGACAGGCTATGACCAAATTTATATTGGATTAAAGGAGTCAGCAGTAGCATGTACAACCTGATCTCTGAATGAACTAAGGTTAACGTTCATTATAGGACTAATCAAGTACTAGTGAAAAATCTACTACCTACACCTTTTCTGTAAACGAGAAGCCGCTCGTTTCTTGCCAATTTCACCTCTCATGAACCTATTAGATTATACTTTTAATGGATCCTGTGTAAAAAAAATACTATATAATCAAAACTGATACCTTCCTTATTCCACATGATACGATAGATACCTAAATATTCTCATTTGTCTTCCTGCTTAAAACCCCATTCCACTCAACCATGAAGAAATTTTTTCTTCTCTCCTTTTAAATCCCCTTTATCTCTAATATATTTGCCAAGCCATTGTTCAGCAGCTATACTGCCATCCAGCATATACAGCACACGATCTGCTTTGGCAGCAACTTTCGCATCATGTGTTGCCAGCAGAATCGTTGTCCCAGACTGATTGATATCAGCTAATATCTCCATGATTTCACCAGCAGATTTAGAGTTTAACGCCCCTGTTGGCTCGTCCCCAAAGAGAATGTCGGGCTGATTAATGAGAGCCCTGCAGATCGCTGCTCTTTGCAATTGTCCACCTGATACCTGTGTAATATCACGGTCAGCGTCTTCGGCAATACCAGTTCTCTTCATTAATTCTATAGCTTTTTTATTGATGATACTGCGGCTTCCTTTTTTCGCTCGATAAGCGGACAGAATGATGTTATCCCGAATGTTCAGGTTTTTCAAAAGATTCATTTGCTGAAAAATAAAGCCCATTTTGTTCAGACGTAGTCCAGCTAATTCATTCTCAGAAAGCCCGGTGATCTCACTTCCATTAAAGGTGATACTTCCCGATGTCATCTTATCCATGCCACTGATCATATAGAGCAATGTTGATTTCCCGGAGCCAGAAGGCCCCATCACAGCTACGAATTCACCCTGCCAAATCTGCAAATCGATATCTTGTAATACGGTTTGCTGGGTTCCTTGACCTGTTTTATAAACTTTACTTAACCCCTTCGTCTCCAATATGTGCATCCTGCCATCCCCCTTATTTAACAATCCGTTCAGCGATACTGGACTTTTTCATGGATACAGTGCTAACTAACGTTGTGATCGCCACAATCATCATTAAGACAAACGGCAGAATAAAATAACCCACCACAGGATTAACCACAAGCTGAATTTGAGATGCCCCCATGAACGACCCGAGTATTCGAACCAGGCTTTGTCCGATTGTGCCTGAAGCAAAGGTTCCGAGGATGATTCCCATACCCGCTACCAACAGCATCCTTACCAGATACTGAATTCGAATATCCCTTGAAGTAAAGCCAATGCTTCTCATAATCGCAATTTGCGAGGAATCCTTGGCAATCAACATTTTCAGAAACAAGGACGTAATCAGTATCGATATAGATAAAGAAATCGCAATGGCCAAAATGGTGACCAGCCTTAGCTGATTGATTGTATTCCCCAGTGTCTGCGATAAATAGCTTTCCAGATACGTGATTTTTGCTGGATAAAACACCTCCGTATACTCATCCATTTTCTCGCTGACAGAAATATTCGGTTTCACATCCAAAGCTACGACATACCAAAGCACGGTCTTTGGATCATAGGGCAATCGCGCTTTTGCAGTTCGACCTCCGTTGGTTATATCCTGATAGATTCCGCTAATCGCCATTTCCTGTTCATTCCCATCACTCACCAACAGAAGCGTATCCCCAACCTTTTTATTCAGTTCATTAGCATTTAGATCAGAAAGAGCAATCTCATTGCCGCTTTCAGGAGCTGAGCCTTTTACATATGACAAAGGAAAAATGGAAAAATCGCCTGTTTCAACATTGATGTTTTCCCATACGTCATCACTACCCAGCACCTTAAACCGACTGGTAATCAGTGGCGAGAATTTCTCAATGTCTTGATCATTCTCAATGGCTGTAATCATGTTCCCAAATCTTTGTTCGATATTGCCCGATTGTTGTAGATCAATTCGAATGTCACTTTGTCCTACGCCCATATAGGAAATAAAATGGGGTGACTGCAACGTATTCAATAAATTGACCGGCACAATGATGATGAATAACGAGATCACAAATACGAAGAACAATAACCCAAATATTGTGAAACGTCCATAAACATCCTTTAGCCCGAGAAAAGCATTGACGTTCAGCCATTTTCGCTTGCTAAGTGATAATAATCCGCTATTCTTCCGCACCTCTCCTACAGTGCCAAACCGTAAAGCCTCTACTGCTGTTATGCGATTGAACCTTCTAAGAATGACTTTGCAAAAGAATACAACAACCCCGAATATCAAGCTAACTGCCAGGACAGGAACAAATTTCTGAAGCAAGCTGCTCGGAGCAGCGCCCAAATACAGACTGATGTTGGCTGTAAATAACCGCATCACGACTAAAGACATCAAATATCCAAATACTGAAGCGAAAGCTGCCATTACGATATACTTTGCCAAATAAATTCTTTTTATATCATGCTGCGCGATCCCGATCGCTTTCATGACGCCAATCTCTCTGTAATCTTCCTCCATGGTCGCAATCATCGTAAATCTTAGACAAATAATGGCAATAATCATAAGCAGAATGCTTACCATGATGATGACGATTGCAATAATACCATCTGTCAGAGAATTGAGAGTCTTAAATAACGGGTAGTCAATCGTTGGCCCTTTACTCGGCAGATTTGATGATTGATAGGCATTGCGAAATTCACTTAGTTTGCTTAAGTCGGTAAGCTGGAATTCGATCAGGTATTCAATATCACCAAGGTTCTTCTGAAGTGTCGTGTAATCAGTATCATTTACGACAAAACGCTTGGAGCTGACAATAGCCGGGTTCATCTGAACATCACGGACAAAATCACTAACATTGAATTCTCTTTCAAATTTACCATTGGAAATGCTGATTTTATCGCCGATTTTCAAGTGTTTCTGCTGCATATAATAGATGGGAACAGCAATTTCTCCTTTTGATACCTGAATCACCTGATTCTCTAAATTCAGTAAGTAATCAAACGATTGATTCTGTCTTACGAATCTGATATCCATCACGCTGTTCTCTTCGGAACTTTGGCTATTGCCCAAGAAAACATTCGAGCCGTCAATACCCAGCATCTCTACAGTCTGCTGTTCTTTTACAAGGCGATTTGTTAATACAAATTTCTTAATAGCGGTGTTATCTATTGGCCCTGAATGCATCTGAACAAAATGGGGAGCATTGGATTTAGCAAGCAGGTTATTCAAAGAACTAGACAATTCCATAATGACATGAGAAGCACTAGCAACAAGCAACGTCGATAGCATAATGAAAACAATTAATACAATCGTGATGATTTTATTTCTTAGAAAATCTCTTTTTACGATCTTTAGCAGCATCTGATTGCAGCACCTCCTTCTCCATAGCTAAAATCAACTAATGATTGTCCATGGCTCGAATTGATTTCATTTTGGGAATAACAACCGCCACAATAACGATAAGAATGCCAGAGACGATAAATAATAATCCAATGCCCCGCCCCTCACCAATGCCCATCACCTTACCCACTGTCGAAGTGAGTACTCCCCCCTCACGTAAAAGCGGGTTAAAGACATGATCTGCCAACACGCCGGCGCAAGCATAAGCGGCCACATATCCCAATTGCGATACAATGCCAATAATGCCCCATGCTCTACCTTGTGTTTCATTGGCGATGTTCTTACGGATCATCACGTCAGCGCTGGTGTTAATAAAGGGCAGCGTAGCGAAGAACAGAAATCCAGCCGCTGTGATAAAGGTAATCTTCGGTGTCAGACCCACCAGTGCAAAGAACAATCCGCAAAAGCCTAAACTGATTGCCAGTACACTTACATATTTACTGTTGATGCTGAACACTCCAATGATCAGGCTACCGATCAACATTCCTATGGCACTTACAGACATTACCGTACCCAGGGTTTGTGTATCCGTTAAAGGTAGCAGCATCGGCATAAATAGCGTTTGGAGAAAACCTATATAAAAAGTAACCATCGAAAGAATAACCGTAAGTGGCAGAACACCCTTAGCAGACACAAGGGCATCCCAGCCCTCCTTCAGGTCCTTTACAAAAGACAGATGCGTTTTAGATTTATATACAACCTGCAAGTTCCTTTTTACAGCCATAACCGCAAGCACTGTAACCATGAAAGTAGAGATATCAATGATTAGAATGGTCTTTATGTCCATGATGCCAAGTAAAATCCCAGCTATGATAGGCGAGAGAAGATATTTCGAGGATGCCGCAAGTTGCACCAGCCCGCTAGCCTTGGCAAATTGGTCTTCTGTCAATAAATCCGTTATGGTGGCCTTGTAGGCCGGTTCCAATAGGGATACAAAAACTGAACTGAACGTAACACCAAGGCATATTTGCCAAAGGAGAGGATCACCAATTAGCATTGTTATAAGAACAGATACAAGACCGAAGGCAGAACACAGGTCGCCCACGATCATCATCAGCCTCCGGTCAAAGCGGTCGGCTAACACGCCACCGATTGGACTGAGTACAATAGAGGGGAGAAAAGCGCATAGGGTTACTAATGCAACACTGGTAGCTATCTGTGTCATTTGGTAGACATACACACCCAGAGCAAAAGCCGTTAACCCGCTTCCTATACTGGATATAAATTCCCCTGTCCATAACATTAGAAACTTCCCAAAGGATTTATTGCTCTTGTTCTCCATAATTCACCTCCATCCTTTAATCCCCAGCTTCAGCCTTTGGTAGCTCTTCAAACATTTGAGTTACATAAGAGAAACTACCTGCTTCTGCCCCTAGCATAATCTCCATGTTATAAATAAAAGCCTGTATCTTTAGATTGATTTCCTCGGGCTTCCACTTGAATATTCCTTCATCGAACAGAAACTGAGAGGCAATCAGTAGAAACTCCACCGTTTCTTTAGGATAAGGAGTGTGGAAGAGCTTTTCCTCTATTCCTTGCTCAATGACCTCCGTCAAAACAGGCGTTAGCTGCAGGATGGTTTCAGCCATGCTTTTTTGGTGAATTTGCGCATTATCTGGCTGGTGGAACTGCTCAATCATCTGACCCTTTTTGTCCGTATCTGGCTTTTGCGCCATAATGATTTGAAGCAACTTCTCATGAACCGAAAGCTTTGGATTAGAGTAAATCCGCTTTGCTGCTACTACCCCGGCGTCGATGAATCGCATGACAACAGCATCCATAACCTCTTCCTTCGATTTGAAATAATAGTAGAAGGTTCCTTTTGCGATACCGATTGCTTGCAAGACATCATTCACTGTCGTTCTGGTATATCCCTTCGTGAAAAAAAGCATTTCCGCCGTATCTAAAATTTCGTTTCTGCGTTCTTCAGGTTCTTTTGAAATTCTCATGATCATTACCTCCATCGATATGACCGACCGTCGGTCTAATTTAATTATAGTGTTTTCCAAATTATGTCAATGATTGATTTGTAGGATTTAGATTACGATGCTGGTGAAGAACAATTCAACTGATCCCTAGTAAATAAGTAAATCCCGAACTATGTTATATCGATAAAATCATTAAACTTCACCTTATCTTTTATCTCCCAAAGGTTATCAAATGTGAAAGAACGTTAATTACAACCCTACTTGCTTCAACCTCGGATCAAGAAGGCTCATCCCAAATAAAGCAGGCCGACCAAAGATATCGCTTGGTCGGCCTGCTTATTTTATTGAATAAACACCAGTTTGATTAACCTGTTATTTGGTTATTCTTGATGCTCAACTTTTTCATACGTGATAAAACAACAATCAAATAACATCCGTATAACAAATAAATCATATTTAATATAGAAACAGCTAGTACTTCTTTTTCTTCAATAACACTGCCCGTCATTTGAGCAAGCGCATCAAACAAAAAATGAAATGCGATCAAAGGAATAATGTTGTTTGTCATTTCTATTAGCAAAGCAAGAATAAGACCGATAAGAAGCGCATTGATGACTTGCAATGAGGTAGATAAGAGATCCTTTCCACTAAGCGCGTTTGCCATATGTAGAATACCGAAGAATATAGAGGAAAAAACGATGTAAAAAACAGGTCCTTTGAACTGAAGCCTTTCTCTAATAATCCCTCTAAAAATCGATTCTTCCGTATAACCAACTAGTAAAGAAAAAACAATTATTAGTATAATCTTAGTTACAGTAAGTTCTAAGTTGAATCCACCCATGATCGGCTGAACAAGCGCAATGATAAGCAATGGAATATAATAGAGCGCTAGCTTTTCTTTGCGGATATGCAGCTTATTGAAACCAAATATGCTCAACGAGCGATCCCTTTTTCTCATGTACAACGTAACAATCACTGCCATTACCAAAAATGCACAAGCTTGGGCTACCATGATGCCTGTATCCTCAAATTTGGCTATCGTCGCGACAGTCGATGCCACTGCAACCAATAAGGTTAGCAAAATCCCCAGCATGATTGAAAATAAAATTGGACGTCCTTTGGCTACATTTTCTTTCATCGATGCTTCTCCTCTAATAAAGAACATATTTTCTTTTCTCAAGGTATTCTACCTAAATAATGGGAATTTCTCAACCTTTTTAATTAGAAGTTATTTACGAGACGAGTTTCAAACCTATTGCTGCACCTAAAACCATGGCTATAAAAACAACTCTCCTCCAATCTTTTGATTCACCATATAACAACATTCCTAATATTGCTCCACCAGATGCACCGATTCCTGTCCAAATTGCATAAGTTGTCCCCATAGGAAGTGTTTTCATTGCGTAGGCTAGAAAAAGAAAGCTAGCCCCAAATCCGAGAATTAACAACCCTAAGGATTGCCAATTCCGATCCTTATGGAATTTATTGATCAAAGCAACACCCAACATTTCAAATATCCCTGCTAAGATTAATGAAACCCATGCCATTAGGAGTCAGCTCCTTCCTGAGCTTTGTCTTTTGTAACTAATTTCAAACCAATGACACCTACTAATAGAAGTAGGATCAAGAGCATTTTACTAACTACGAATAATTCTCCAAAGAGTATGATTTCGGAAAGGACCGTTCCTGCTGTACCCATTCCTACAAACACTGCATATACAGTCCCTACCGGAAGCTTTTTTCCAGCCATTATCATTAAATAGAAGCTGATAATGATGCAGATAACTGTCCCAGTCCACGTCCAAAAGTCACTCGCGTGTTTTAATCCAATCACCCAAAAAACTTCAAAAAAAGCGGCAATAAATACTTTAATCCAATTTGTATTCATATAAATACACCTCCTATTTTTTCTTGCCAAACAACAGAAAAAAGCCTGAAAGATAACTGTTAAACAGTTTCTCCCAGGCTTTTATCCTTCCGTGACACAGCAACGCTGTGAGTTTTCTCTCGGACCAGACCAACAGAATTGTTGCGGAACCGTAGAAAACATTTCATTTATACAATTGGATCTAATTATACATACATTTGAAACTTATTCAATACTTCTATCCTATTAATGTTTGTATCTTTCCACAAACAATAATCAACAAATCCCCTAAAGGCGTAACTAAACGTACCTTGAATATCAAACAAATAATGCTTGTGAGGAAATTCAGATCAAACACTTTCCCGTTAAACTTCCCACACCAAATGGCACCATCAGCAGCCCAGGAATCTGTATCACCTTTCAGTTTAATTTCAGATGCGGGTTTGGCTTGTTTTAGATTCTGAATCATTACCGCTGCGATTTGTCTTGTAATCGTGGCATCACGATCAAATCCAGGTATGCCTTTTTTCGTTAATTCTTTATTCACCCTAATGTAATCAGGAATTATCCATCCGTGGGCAAGAATACGGGTATCCATAAACTCGCCTTGGGTCATCTTGCCAAGCGGGTCAAAATTGTTGCCTGATTTAGCACTTATCACATCCAGCGAATGCAGATTGTCGATGTAGGTTTTATATACGCTGTCATCAGATACATCTGCGAATGCTGGCTTCGGATGAACTTTGCGTGCATCTGAAACAAAATCAAGGCTATTTGGATTGGTATAATAGAAGTATTCTATCTGACCTTTATGATCTTTCTTAAAAGCCAGTTTGTTACCAGATTCATCTTCAAACAATAGCAAACACCGAGTAGGTTTGCATCTGCTTTGCTGTTTTCCTGCTAATGATTTCCTTCCCTCCAACTGTCCCCTGTTGTTGAAACATGCTCAAATACTTGGCCATGTCATCTCCTGTTGAAAGGATACTACCCTGGCCCCCATCGGTTGGGGCAAATCCATATGCTGGATGAGGCTTGCCATCTGGATCATAGTGCGTGGCCATTCTCGATAGAAGTTCTGGGGTGAAACGAACACTAGTAGAACCCATCCCTAACGGCTTGAACACGTTATTTTCCATATACTGGTTGAATGGGATACCACTTACGGTCTGTACCGCATAACCAGCGAGTAGAAAAGCATAATTATCATAGGTGTAAGCCTCTCCAGGCGTCCGAACGACCGTCGGCATATGCTCCGTCATATACTCCCTCATTGGAATGTCTTGATACACCATTTCGGGTGATATATCGGTTGATATATCAGGGAAATCAAATCCCGTTGTGTAGGTTAGCAAATCGTTCAAGGTTAACGGTTTATTTGTTTTATTCGGTATTTTCATTCCGCCAAGATACTCATTAATATCGCGATTAAGATCCATCTTTCCTTTTTCTACAAGTTGCAGGGCCGCTAAGGCGGTAAATGTCTTTGATACGGAGGCGATTTGGAAGACGGTATCTTTATCTACAAGTGTTTTCTTTTCCTTATCGGCATAGCCGTACCCTTTATTCACGAGCACTTTACCATCTTTAACGAGTACAAAATTAGATCCGTTCACGTTGTGCTTCTTCATTTTTTCCGCAAAAATAGGATCCATGAACGCCTCGATTTCTTTTGAATTTATAGGGCCTTTCGAGCTTACCTTAGTTGTTTGCTTAGATACGGTTTTGTTAGGTGCTGCACTGGCTTCCAGCGCTGTAAAAGTTGTAAACACTGTTGAAGATAATAGTAGAGCCGCGAGTGAGAGATTAAGAGTCCTTTTTTTCATAGCTTTATTCTCCTTTAAATGGTTATTAGTATTTTTCGTTGATCTCATTCTGATACGGGTTAAAGACTGTTTACGGTTCCTCCTTCCAGCTTGTGTATTGAATGGATAACACTTTCTCAGAATCACAAAATGGTTGTCATCCTAACAAGTTACCTTCTGTCACCTCTTTGATTTCTGGCTCTAAATCAGCTTGATGACGTGTCATATGACATTTTGACACTAGCTAATATGAGAGTTGGAAAGCTAAACTACGGTTGATTATATAGGCCCTAACAAACATTAGAGAGGTGTAATAAAATTGAAAAATCGAATTGTACGTAACATGCAAAACATGGCATTCTTGTTACTCACTTTCACTACGGGATTATTTTATTTTTGTTTTTATCTAGTTAGCCTGATGTTAGGAGTAAGCTTGTCTTTTACTGTTATAGGAATTCCTTTGCTTACTTATGTCATGCGTTCTACGCAAACATTTGTACGATATGAACGTATTCAAACGAAGATTTATACAGATATTTCAATAGAAGACTATGAAGAGAAACTTCCTATAGAGGGATCGCTTTGGATGCAAGCTAAAGATGAACTTCTTGATCAGCGTAACTGGAGAGCCATTCAGTGGTTGATGCTGAAACTGATTATTGGGATTGTATGTCTCTTCTGCGCAATGATCTTGTACATCGTGCCTTTGACATTCATCTTGAGTCCTTTTCTGATACCATTCGGAGGAGTTCAATTCATGAATATACCAATAGATACATTACCGAAGTCTTTACTTATGGTGGTTTTTGGGGGTGTTCTTGTGGTCATTGGGTCTTGGCTCGGAAATGGGGTCGTACGGATGAGCGGAAGTTACACACGTCATATGATCAAAGCAATTAAATGATAACCTGCTTAAATCCCTCCATACTTAGGTACAATAATGTTAAGTGCATGTGTGGAGAGTTTGTTCTATAATAGTTAGGGTTCATTAGGTTGAAGTTTGAAAGAGGTGACTGACTTGTTTGATATGGTCAAGCAGTGGTTCTGGTATGACTGGATTTTGCTATTATTTAGACTTATATTCTCTGTTTCCATCCTTTTTACCATGGTAGAGTTGCAAGGGGAATTGACGCTGCCTTTATGGGGAGCAATTTCTTGGGAAATCATCGCTTTTTCTGTGCCTTGGTTTTGCTTGCTACTCAACTTTAAATATTATCTCGTTACGGAAATGATCCTTTCTGGTGGTATAAGTTTGTATCTAACCTTTTTATTTCCTGGAGCTTATCTTACCTTTTTGATGCCTGCATTCATGATCGCAGCAAATAGTGCAAAGCAATCCTATCGTTGGTCGAGCCCTATAACCATTCTTGTTATTCCCATAGTAATCAGCAAGGTCTCCCATCAGAATCCATCTTGGTTAATAATGGCTCACACCGGATTGGCTTATGCAATAGGTTTTGCCTTTCATCTACTCGTCGTTAATCATCGGCAAAATGAAATTATTCGCAACCAGAATACCGTATTAGAACAATATGTATCCCAGATTGAGCGCGTAACGATCCTCGAAGAACGAAACCGTCTCTCCAAAGACCTTCACGATACGATAGGACATTCATATACGTCTATCATCATGGGTTTGGAAACATTACGACTAGAATTAGGTACAAGCGTAGGCCAAGATAAACTCGATTCTTTGCTACAATTGGCCCGTAAAAGCATAGATGAAGTCCGAGGATATGTACATCAAATGGAGTCACCGCAAGATAAACTTCCGCTGGTCGAGTCATTAAATCAACTCATAGATGAATTTCAGGAAAATTCTAACGTCAACGTTCGCTTTAGAATCTTTGGAGATGAATCTCCTATTCCGAGACAGGCCAAGATGACCTTTTATCGCTGCTTGCAAGAATCATTAACCAACGCAGTACGTCATGGCCAAGCTACTGAAATTGTAGTATCCCTGCAATTTGAACAGAAGCAAACACGACTAGAAGTGCAAGATAATGGTCTTGGGGCTGAGCAGTTGCAGGAAGGATTCGGATTAAAAGCCATGGAAGAACGAGCTTTTAATCTACAAGGACAAATATCAGTCTACTCCGAGCTAGGCGAGGGTACCGTCGTCACCTGTACATTGCCAAGACAAGTGGAACTGCCTGACGAAGTCATTCGTTTGCTACTTGTTGACGATCAAGTGTTCATTCGGGAAAGCCTTCGTACCCTATTAGAAGGACAACAAGATCTACAAGTGGTTGGAATGGCTGAGGATGGCCAACAGGCTGTAGATATCTGTGAGCAGATGCAGCCGCAGGTGGTACTTATGGATTTGGACATGCCTGTTAGGGATGGTATTTCAGCAACACAAATGATCAAACAACGATGGCCTGACATTCGCGTGCTGATTCTGACTACTTTTCAAGAGAAGGAAAAAGCACTTGAAGTACTACGAAGTGGAGCAGACGGCTATTTGTTGAAGTCAATGGAACCACGTGAATTAGCTGAAACCATTCGTCTCGTTCATCGGGGGGGCGCAATAATTGCACATGATATGTCAACCAAATTGTTTGAAGACCTTGAAACTTCCCTGAATGGATCGGAAGCACAGTCTGTGGAATCGAAGATTTTGGACGCTTATGGATTAACTGCGAGAGAATTAGAAATTTTACAGATGGTAGCCCAGGGACTTCGTTATAAAACCATCGCTTCGAAATTATACTTATCTGACGGAACCGTGAGGAATTATGCCTCATCTGTCTATCTCAAACTAGACGTGCGAAATCGAGAAGAAGCGGTGCAAAAAGCATTGGAAGTCGGACTTCTTTAAGATTATTAAAAAGGATAGATAAAGCAGATATTCCTGCCTTGTCTATCCTTTTTTCATATTACATATAACCTCAATTACATCACCATTTAAGTATTACCACAATAGAGTCATCCTAAGTTATTCAACTAGGTCCTATGTAACCCACAATATTAAACCCTTCTACGATAAAGGTAATTCTCTATGAGAGCATATAAGAAACCAACCATACGACGGAACCATGATAGAGGGAACAGGTCATAGGAGCAATGCTCCATTACGTTGTAGACGTAAACCGTAGCTGATTTGTATCCATCTAAACTCTCATAAATTATCAAAAATAGTCAGTAACCTTTGTGAAACAACATATGTATTGAATATAGGAATAACTTTACATTACTTTTTCTCCCAAGAGGCATACTAACCTGCATAAGTAAAGGTAAGTCCATACCACAGGAGGATACTAATGATTAATCAAGAATGGCTCATTCCCGCCACTCAGGGACTTGGATTCAAGTTGGACAAAGGACAAATTGTCCGTGTGACCGATGTCGAAGGTGAGCAAGTAGCTGATTTCGCAGCCTACAGCGCCTGCAACCCAAATGAGCGGATCGACCCTAGTGTAACTATGGACGCTTTGCATAAGATGAATGTGAAGCCAGGGGATATTCTATACTCTAACCAATACAGACCGCTGCTCACCATTATTTCGGATACCGTGGGACGGCATGACTTTATTAATTCCGCCTGCCGCCCTGAGATGTATGAGGTTCTGTACAACAAAAAGGATCATGCAAGCTGCTATAACAACCTAAATGAGGCACTTGCGGAATTCGGTCTTTCGGCACCTGACCAACATTATCCCTTTAATCTGTTCATGAATACAGTTATCGACCCATCCGGAAATATTAGCGTGGAAAGACCACTGTCCAAAGCCGGTGATTATGTCGAACTTCGTGCCGAAATGGATTTAATTATCGCCATATCGGCTTGTCCTTGCTCAGAAAGTGTCTGCAACGGAGATAAGTGCACACCAATCGCTGTGAGAATTATATAGCCTCTTCTATTAGACAATCTCCTTGAATACATTGACTTGTACAATATTTTCTATTTTTAAGGAGCGTTGTCCAATGAATGCTTTCTTCACCTATATGGTACTTGGTATTTCATTATCAGCACCCATTGGTCCCATCAATGCTGCCCAACTGGATAGAGGTGCTCGGATGGGCTTTACTCACGCATGGCTCCTCGGACTGGGCGCTATGTGCGCAGATTTCATCTACATGTTGCTTATTTACTTCGGTCTGGCGCACTTCCTAAATACACCATTTATGAAAACCTTCCTGTGGACATTTGGCAGCTTTGTTCTTCTCTATATTGGAATAGAAACGCTAAAAAATATCAATGCCACAACTGAAATTTCCGCACGTGGTACGCAGACCGGAATGAATTCATTTCGCTCCGGATTTCTAATGGCACTGATGAATCCACTTAACATTCTATTCTGGCTTGGCATTTATGGCTCAATCCTTGCCAATAGCGTTCAGAATCAGGGTCTCTCCCTTGTGTTATGGCATAGCATGGGCATCTTTGCTGGCATCCTTCTTTGGGATGTAGTCATGGCATTGATGGCCAGCTCTTTTCACCGTTTCGCGGGTCCTTCCACTCTACGTATCATTTCAGCAGTTTCCGGCATTTCCCTACTTGGATTTGGCCTTTACTTCGGATATCAAGCTTTTGTGCAGTTGTTCGGATAAGGGACACGTAAGCATCGGACTTTTACGTCTACGAGGATACAATGGCTTTCGTGTCTCTGACAATACAATAGTCTTCCTCTGGTCTGGGCATTCACCCATCTTTTTCACCTCGCATAGTATGTTTTGTACTTAACGAGGAGGGTTGGATTGAAATGGCCCATTTGAACACTAAGGTCTGGTTGGATGAACATAAAGTTGAGCTACCTCATTGGCAACAGGATGCATTTAGCCAATTCACGTATATGATTGCGGATCCCGTGGGTTCGTACCCCTGTATTCCCGGTCGTCTGGGGTTTCTATCCAACAACCTGCGCTTCGGATTCGCGGCCGATCCGAGAAGTGATCAAGCGATTACGGAAGTCACCCAGTTGTTACAGGAGTATGGGGAGTGCTCACGAGATACAGGTAAATACGCTTCACTTGTCATTTTTTTCGAGTCCCCAAAAGACTTGGTTGATGCCTTCTCTATTGAAGATTATGAACAGATATTCTGGTCTGTCTTAAACCGAGTTAGCACAGCGGATACGACTCCCTGGCCAGATCATATATCCATTGACCCGTCTCACCACTCCTGGGAATTCTGCTTCGATGGGCATCCTTATTTCGCGTTCTGCGCAACCCCTGCACATAAGCTACGCAAAAGCCGTCACACACCCTATTTTGTCATCGCGTTCCAGCCCCGATGGGTATTCGAAGAAATCAACGATTCTACAGTAATGGGCCGCAATATGAAGAAGTTGATACGCAACAAGCTGGTCGAATACGATGATATCCCAGCACACCCATCCCTGAAATGGTATGGACAGGAGGACAATCAGGAGTGGAGACAGTATTTTCTGCGCGACGATGAGAGTGTTCCGTCCAAATGCCCGTATATGTACATGAAGAACAATGCCAAGTCATTGAGGTTCATGTTTCATAAGTAAAACTAGAGGTATCTTTGACACAATCTATTTGTGCGAAAGATGCCTCTTTCGTATAAATGGTTTACATTTCAGTTGATTTATCAGCTGTGCACGTTATAGCGATTTTAAATTATGACGTATATAATAACTCAAATGCAATATATAATTGACATTATGGCAGAAATAGTATAAATTAATACCATGATTCGCAGGTAATATTTTCTAAATGGAGGTTGGATGATTATGAAATGGTGGCACGTTAAGAAAAAAACAGTTGATGAACGGATTGTAAATACACGCAACAAGCTATATAAAGAAACCTATATCCTTGTCAATATTTTATTTGGTGTTTCAGTCATAGTGAAGAGTCTTTACTATGAGCAAAACATAAGGATGATGATCCCGGAAATTATCATTTTTGTAATCGCTTCTCTTTATTACGGAACTAGATCGATCTTACTTGGTTTGTATTCAGACGAAGTTGAGATTCACGATCAAAGAAGCAAACTTCCGATGAGTACTAAAAATGTTATTTGGGGATTAGGTATTGGTCTTGCTTTGGCTTTAATCTTTGGAATACGAAGCGCTGTCATCTATGGCAATGGTGGTCTACAATCTGTATGGACATTCTTTATCGTATTTATTGCTTCAATAATGATCTATATCCCATTTTTAAGCGTAGCTATGCTAGCAACACATTATTTCGCTAATCAGGCCAGTAAAAAGGCTGCTAAGAAAGACCTAATTGAGTAAGAGACAGAATTGGGTAGGTGATTATGTATGAAGAATATTAGATTAAAGCTGGCAAGGGTTGCAAAAGATTTATCACAAGAAGAACTGGCCCAACTTGTTGGCGTATCTAGACAGACTATCGGATTAATCGAACTAGGTAAATATAACCCCAGTTTAAGTTTATGCGTTGCAATTTGCACAGTATTATCTAAGACTTTGAATGATTTATTTTGGGAGGAATAAGGGTTTGTGAGATTATTCCCTATGATAAGCAATTGAATGTAATGTTAGACATTTTATTGGCGAAATAATAATGGACAGAGTTTTCAGAATGCATCTGAAACTCTATCCATTTTTTTGTTCATTTACAATTACATTATGACTTGGTAAAAAAATATTGCTAAATTGACTATCGTTACCCGAGGGAGCTTAATAAAGGTTTCAATTGCATTTATTCATGATATTCTCTAAAACCATGGGGCCTAAGGTATTTGTTTTTGAGTTAGAAAGACGAACCTGTATGGAAGCACGTTCTAGTGGACCAGAAATATCATCAATCCTTCCAGTCCATGTTGGGTTTTCTGTTTCAGCAGGTGTTGGATATAAAGGGAAACGCCAACTGATTTCACCAGTGACTTGAGCAAAACCTTCATACCTATCGTAGCTTCCCAAAGATGATGGGTTTGGCAAGTATTGTGCGTGAATACTTAGGCTTGTTCTCTCACCGCCAATATCCCTTATTATGTGATAAGCAAGGGCAACTCCTCTAGCGTTGATTGGCATATTTTGTTTCGCACCGAGTATAAGGCTACAAGGGTACTTACCTTCTTGAGGTGCGGCTTGCACTCTCATCGATAATATCAAAGTAACCAGCAGTACATAAATCAATATCAGTAATTTTTTGATATGTTCCCCCCCTTTGATGGATATTTTCCCCTCATTACACAAAGACATACAAGTTGTTACTATGGAACAATCCTGCCCCTTACTTCAATGAATAAAGTAGACTACGTTAACCCTCAATTAAACCAAGATACCTGACTTCCTTGCCATCTAATTTAACAATTAGTATTTGTCCACTCTCAAAAATTTCTACCCCAACAGGAAGTTTAGTCGCCATTTCGTTTTCAAAACTAAGACCTTCCTTGTATTGCTTTTTAATTGTTCCCACACCCTCACCAATTGTTAGTTCTGTTTGCTGTACCCATTCAATGTTACTTGCATTTGTGTAAATGATTCCATTGTGTTGAAAAATATCTGCATTTGGGTTTTGAGCAAGTATTATTTTTGCTGTCGGGTTATGAGTTGATTCAGTTGTAGGATGATCAGAATTGATTACTTTTGATTGGTTGCATCCTGTAAGTATTAAAAAAGCTATTAAGAACGAAATGAGTATCTTTATCACTTATACTCCCCCTCTCATAATATATCAACGTTCGATTTATTCAATTTGTTCCAACTTTTGTTAAAATATCCTGCCCGTTAGTTGAGCAAATAAAAAACGGCTGCCGCAGCAACCGCTATTCCACTATCGTTACCCGTTAGTTCAATAGAATCAACAGTTTCAGTCCGATGGTATCCTCTTGTCTATGATTC